>Ga0114930_10004724_pt1 | contig 11387 bp, 10 predicted proteins | sample AnhtaG_FD_87300 | JGI IMG/M metagenome (GOLD analysis project Ga0114930, IMG submission 87300) | Deep subsurface microbial communities from Anholt, Denmark to uncover new lineages of life (NeLLi) - Anholt_01485 metaG | ecosystem: Environmental > Aquatic > Marine > Oceanic > Sediment | place... | reverse complement strand
CTTGACATCTCCGATCATTTCCTGTTCCGCCGCATCAGGCGCTCCGAGCGGATTCGGCTGCCGGCGCTGAAGTACTACGTCCTCGTGGCAGTGCTGGTGAGCGCGCTTCTATCTGTGCAGGTCGCCCATTACTTCGATCCGATTCCGCTGCTCACCCGCGCCGTGGCTCTCGTGTTTCACCCTGTGGGCGTGTTCGTATACAATGCGACCCTAAGTGGCGGGGCCACTGCCGGAGATGGGCTCGCTGGCAGCGACGCCGGGCCCATTGCCATCGTCGGCGAGGGACTGAAAGAGCTTCGCACTTATCACACGCATTTGCTGACCTTCAGGACGAGTCTCATTGCCTTCATCGTCTTCGTCGTCGTGCTCGGGCTCAGCGCGTACGGGCGCAGATTCTGGTGCCGGAACGTGTGTCCGCTCGGGGCACTGTTGGGCTTGCTTGGCCGTTACGGACTGCTCAAGCGCATCGTCACGGATGACTGCACCGAGTGCATGCGGTGCGTGTTCGAGTGTAAGATGTCGGCCATACCCGATAACCCGCACGGCACGGTGCTGCGCGAGTGCATCCAGTGCTGGGATTGCACCTGCGTGTGTCCGGAGGACGCCAATCCCATCGCAGTCACCGCCCGCTCCAAGTCGGAGGCTGACGAAGTGGAGCTCGGGGTCAATCGGCGCCGTTTGCTGCAGGGCATCGTGGGCGGCGGCAGCTTCGCACTGCTCGCCCACACGGCAGCGGCACGGACGCACCGCAGCGAGAAGCTGATCCGACCTCCGGGCGCCATGCACATCATGGCGGAGGCGGGCCTGACGGACAAACCATACACGGAGGCGGACTTCCTCGCCACCTGCATCCGCTGCGGCGAGTGCATGAAGGCGTGCATCACCAACTGCCTGCAGCCGGCCGTCGGCGAGGGCGGATGGGAGGCGTTCTGGACTCCCATCGTCGTCCCCAAGATTGGCTATTGCGAGAAGATCTGCAACATCTGCGGGACGGTCTGTCCGACCGGGGCACTGCGCTTCTTCTACATCGCCGAGAAGGAAGACTTGATAATCGGCCTGGCGACGATCAACAAGAACACCTGCATCGCCTGGTACGACGATCGGGCGTGCGCCGCCTGCGACGAGGCGTGCCACTACAAGGCCGTGGAAGTGCAGCCGATAGCGCAGCAGCGACCTGGGGGGATTACCGTGGTACAGAAGCGCCCCGTAGTGGACGAGAGCAAGTGCAACGGGTGCGGCGAGTGCGAGAAGGCCTGCCCGGTAAAGCCCGAGGCGGCCATCGTCGTGTACGCGCCGGCGAAGCAACAGTAGGCCCTCGAAGAGTCCCTTTCCGCCCAGACAAAAAGAAAGCTCCGCCTTCGTTTGTGGCCCCGACGCGGCCAATTAAGGCCGCGTCGGGGCGCGACGAGCGGGGCGGAGCCAAACCTCAGGCCGCCAAAGCGCCCCTGATGTGGTTGTCTGCTGTCGGTGGTTCGACTATGGCAAGAACCTCGGGATGGACATGAGCAGTAGTGCTATCGTGGCAGCGAGCAACATTAGGGCTTCCGGCCAGCCAATTTGTCGCAGTGCGTGCACAGTTCTCCGCATGACGCCACATCCTCAGTCCCATTGTGCTCCGATGTTATCGTACCACGTGTGGGGCCGCGCTTGAGCAAGGGATCCCACCAAAGCGCCAACTGTTGGGCCCCTCCGGGCTCCGCGCAGGAGAGCGGGAGCCTGAGCGCGAAGCCTGACTGGGTAACGAGGAGGTGGCAACACGACAATGGGACGTTGTGCGTTGACGGTGGGAGGCGCATCCCGGACGCTACTTCTGAGCCTGCTCACATGTGCCATCGCTCTCGGCACGGCAACCGGCGCACGCGTGCAGAGGCCGATCCGGGGGATGTGGGTGCGAGGGGAGCAAGTGCCGCTGAGCCCACGCGGCGGCGACGCTCTGCTGGACTTGTGCGCGTCACGGCGCATCGAGTTGCTCTTCGTTGCCGTGCCGGAGCTGATGCCCGGGAGCTACGAGAAGTGGCGCCGTTTCCTGACCCGCGCACATCAACGGGGCGTCCGCGTGCACGCGCTCGCCGGAGAGGCGCGGTGGGGCTTGGTGCAGGGGACAGCGGAAGCGTCGAAAAAGCCACAGCGCGGCCCAATGCTCGCGGCCGGCCGCTCGCTGGCGCTCAACCACATCGGCCAGGTCATCGCCTACAACCGCAGTGCAGGTCCCACGGAGCGCTTCGACGGCGTCCAGCACGACGTGCCCGTGTGGGACACGGAGAGCTACGCGAGCGCCGGAGATTCCCCGGCGAGGGCGACAATTCTCGCCAACTACGTGGAGCAGCTCTGGGGTTGCGCCCTGTTTCTCAGGTCTCTGGGCGAGCAAGTGCTATTCGGTACACGTATTCCTGCCCGACTCGACGACGCGGTCACCTGGGGCAAGCCGGGCCAATACAAAGAGGCGACGCTCCCCCTCAGCCAACAGGTGATACGGACGGCGCACTACGTGGCGATCATGGCCGCTGCGGATACGACTGATGGTGTCCTCGCCGCCGTGGCCGACGACGTGCAGTTCGCCGGAAACGTGGGCACAAGAGCGTTCGTGGGAGTCAGCACCGCGCCCGTGGGCACTACTGGGAGCAGTGCCACTTTCGCGGACGACGGCTTGGCGGCGATGGATCAGGTGCTGGCCGAGGTGACTACACGCCTGGCGACCGAGCCCGGCTTCGCCGGGATCGCCATCGATAGCTACGCCACCTACGAATCCCTCAGGCCGTAACGGCGGCGCAGTGTCGCTCGGCCTTGCCGCTTTCTCCCTTTTCCCTGCTTCTGTGAGGAGCTGTGGGCGAAGACGCCTCGGGTCGTTCCTCTGGCGAGATAGCGTTGTGCAGGGGCGACCCGGTGAAACAGCCACCCGGGTCGCCCCTACGGGTGCGCTCTGGTCAGACGCGGCCTAGAAACACCATCCGGTGTGCCGCGCGCGGCCCCGGTCGCGCCAGCCGTCTCCGTAGCCATCGCCATAGCCCTGGCGGTAGCCATCGGTGTGGCCATGTCGGTAGCCGGTGCGGTAGCCGTGGCGGAATGCCGGACGATGACCGCGGACCGGCTGCCACACAGGCCCACGCCGGACGTGGATGACATGCGCCGGCGGGCGGTAGTAGTGGGGTCGTGTGTCGCGGTAGCGTGGCGCATGGTGCTGGCGGGAACCGTCATTGTCCAGTACGTCGGCGAGCACGAAGCCGGCGGCGAAGCCGGCGATGACCTTCGCCGTATCGCTCATCTTCGCCTCGGCCGGCTGCGCTGCGCCGATGAGCAGGCCACTGCCGACTACCAGTATGGCCAGCATGATCGTCGCGCCTTTGGCCATCATGGGAACGCCTCCTCTCTGTGCGGATGCTGCGCATCCTCGCGCGGACACCTGCGTCCGCGCCAGTGTGCGACGCACAAGGCCACTGCGTCCAACCCGATCTCCCGCCTGAGCTCCTCCGCTCACATGGTACCACGAGCCGAGAGCACCGGAAACGTGAGTGCTGTCACCCGGGCGCCGATGTGCGCTCAGTCACGCCCAGCACTTGCAGACGACATCGGTCGAAGTTGGTGCGCCTGTGCCCCATGGTCGCGGCAGCAGCCGTGCGGCGACAGGGATTGACATGTACGTCATTGTGTGTTACGTTTTGCGAAATCGTAACACGGCGCCTGACGCTCGCTCGAGGCAATCTCACCCCTTCTAGCGTGAAGCGATGCTTGATGTGTTGATCAAAGGCGGCCCAGTGATGATTCCGCTGGGCCTGTGCTCCGTTGTGGCCATCGCTGTGTTGGCCGAACGGCTCTGGCTCTACAGCAAAGTCGGCCGGGAGCAGGGCCGGGTAGTAGAGGAAATCCTCCGGGTGGATCCACCGAAAAGCGAAGCATTGCTGCCGGCTTGCTGTGACTCGGACGCACCCATCGCACGCGTTATTAATGCCGGCATGGCACAGGGCAATCCGCCTTCGCTGGCGGCCGCCGAGCGACAGGGGGCCGATGAGGCCCGACGACTCGAGGGTTGGCTGCCGGCTGTGGATGCCGTCGTGACGCTCGCCCCTCTCTTGGGCCTGCTCGGGACCATCATCGGTATGATGCAGTCCTTCAAGGCGCTCGACATCAGCGGCTCGGGCGCTCCGCACGTGGTCACCGGGGGCATTGCACAGGCGCTGACCACCACCGCTGCAGGTCTCGTGATCGCCGTGGTCGCCTTTGCGGGGTATTCCTGGTGCCGGCACGTTATGGAGCGCGAGCTGCACCGCACCGAGCAGGTCGTGGGCGATGTGCTGGAGAGGCTGGTGTCGCCGTGACCATTAGACGGCCGGCGCGCTCCAAGCCGCGCATCGAGCTCATCCCGATGATCGACACCATCTTCTTTATACTCGTCTTCTTCGTGGTGGCTTCCCTTTCGATGGTCCGCCAGGAGGGACTGAGTGTGGATCTGCCGCGCACGGCATCGGGCACGCGCTCCGAGAGGGCCCGGCTGACCATGACCGTGCGTGCCGATGGCTCGCTGTTTCTCAACAAGCGCCCGGTGACACGCGCCGATCTACTCCCGGCGCTTCGCCAGCGTCTTGGTGCCAATCCCGACCTGACGGTGCTGGTCAACGCCGACCGACAATCGCATCACGGCCGCGTCGTAGAGGTGATGGACGCGGCGCGGCTCGCGGGCGCTCGCCGGCTGACGATCGCCACGACGCCGAAAGGACCCGGCTCGCCATGAGGGCCGACGCCACGACGCGCATGAGCTGCTGGCTGGCCGCATCGGCGCTCCTCCATGCTGCGCTGGTGTGGACGGTGCCGCTGCGCGGCTTCGCCCAGGCGCCGGCGCCGAAGCCGATGCGCGTCCAACTGGCGCCGCCCCCTGCACCCGAGGAAGAGGCACGCGAAGAGCTTGTGCCACCGCGGCTGATCCGCTCGTCGATGACTCCGATCACTCGGCCTGAGCGCGTAGCGCCGCGCTCGCGCGCCTCCCGCCACAGGGACGCCACGCCCGCTCCAAAGGCCGATGAGCAGCCGCTGCCTCCGCCACGAGAGACGCGGGCTCGGGATGCAGAGCACCCGTCGGCGGGCCCGGTCAAGACAGAGCCAGAGCGGGTGGCGGGAGCCCTTCCGCAAGGTATCGGCTCGCCGCAGTTGCGCCCGGAGGCACAACCAGACGGGATTGGCGTCGGAGTCGGTGATGTCGCGGGTGGGCCTTCAAGGCCGGGAATGGGTCTGCCGGGCAGGCGTGCAGGCGGCGTCGGCGGGCCATCCTTGGGGCTCGGCGACGAGAGGGGGACCGGCTCCGCAGGCGGTGCACGACACTCCGGGGCCATCGGGGCCGGTGAAGGTGCCGCAGGCGCCGGAGGTGGTGCAGGGTCTGGCCAGGCTGACGCTGACTCCTCGGGGACCGAGTCACCATCGAATTCTGGCGAGGGCGGCGGCTCAGGCGGAGACGAGTCGGCAACAGACGGCGCGGGGCCAATCACGCGCCCAGCCCCGCGCTCCCTCCTGCGGCCGAATTACCCGGAACGGGCGCGGCGGGCCGGCAAGGAAGGCACGGTGCGCATTCGCGTGCTGGTGGGAGTGGACGGGAGCGTGCGTCGAGTGCAGGTCGTGCAGTCGTCGGGCGTGCCGGAGCTTGACGCGGCTGCCCGCAAAGGAGCCAGGCGCTGGCGATTCGCTCCGGCTCGACGAGGGGACACGCCCATCGAGGCATGGGTCACGGTGCCGGTGGAGTTCGACCTCAGGACTACGCGCTAGGGCTCGCCGCACGGATCACCTGAAGGAGCCTTCTGCAAATGCACACATTGTTCCGAAGCATGGTTCTCGCTGTCGCCGTCATAGCGGTCGCGCTGACGGGTGCAATGGGGGAGAACGAGGATGAGGAAGAGACGCCCGAGTTCGAGGAGCAAAAGATTGTGGTCACCGCAACCCGCACGCCCGTCGAGGCCGGTGAGGTGACCGCCTCGACAACGATCGTCACCCGGGACGACATTGAGGCCTCCGGCGCAAAGAAGATTGACGACGCGCTGCGGCTGGTGCCGGGTCTGGACGTGCGGCGATCCTTCGGCGCCGTCACCATGACACCGACGGTCTCCATGCGCGGCATGGGCAATGAGCCCGGGCGCACGCTCGTGATGATCGATGGCATCCCGGCCAACAAGGCCGACACGGGCAACTTCCAGTGGAACCGCATTGATCCGGAGGTTGTCGAGCGCATCGAGGTGGTGCGTGGCCCCACTTCGGCCCTGTGGGGCTCGCACGCGATGGGCGGCGTCATCAACATCATCACTACCGACCCCACGGACGAGCCGGAAGTCACTGTCGATGCGGAGATCGGCAGCCTTGACACGAACGAGACGAGGGTGCTGGCGCGCGGCACGGCCGGCTCCATGGGGTACCGGATCACCGCCAGCTTGCTGAACAGCGGCGGCTACGATCCGGTGCCGATGAACAGCGAAGAGCGCACAGAGTTCACCACGAAGCGCGACGCGGAGGAGTTCATCCTGAACGCCCGCCTCTCGCCCGACATCGGCAAAAAGGGCCGGCTGTGGCTCGACTACTCGCTGTTCGACGACAAGCGGCACGAGGGCGAGCGTATCCAAGACCCGCGCGGGCTCTTCCGCCAGTTCGACACGCAGCAATTCAACCTGCTTTACGACCAAAAGGTGGGAAGTGCCGACCTATCGCTCAAGCTCTATGACATCGAGGAGGACTACTTCTGGAACCGCGAGCGATTACGGCGCGGCAGCTACACGCGGTACGAGGTCGAGGTGGAGCGCACCGAGCGCGGCGGTCTGCTTCAGGGCAGCCACAAGATCGGGAGCCGGGGACGGCTCACGGCCGGCTTCGATTTTAAGCATGGCGAAGTGGACGGCGCTGACAACTACAAGGAGGGCCCGGATGCCGGGCTGCGAGTGATTAACCAAGGGAAGCAGCACATCGTCGGCGCCTTCGCGCAGTACGAGCGCGGCCTCGCCGGCGACCGGGGGCGGTTCGTCGTCGGCGGACGCTTCGACTGGGCGGACATATCCGATGGGCGCTTCGTAGACGAGACGGGATTCCTCCCGAACGGTCCCCTCGAGGACGGCGGATGGCCCGATGCGGATTGGAGCTCCTTCAGCCCCAAGGCGGGCCTGCTGTACCACGCCTCGGACAAGACCGACGTGCGGCTCAACGTCGGCCGCGCCTTCCGGCCGCCGATCCTGGATGATCTCTTCCGCAGCGGCATCTTTCGCAGCCGCTACTACAGAGCGAAGGCGGACCTGGAACCGGAGAGCGTATGGACTTTCGAGGCGGGCCTGGAGCATCGCCCCAGTCCTGACACGACGCTGCGGCTCACCGGGTACGTGAGCGATGCGGACGACTTCTTCTATGCGATTCTCGTGGACCCCGACTTCGACCCACGTCCGCTGTACGAGCGGCGGAATGTGGCTGAGGTGAAGATCACCGGCCTCGAGGGCGACGTGGAGCACCAGTTCTCCCGCACGTGCGGCGGCTTTCTCAACTTCACGCTCAACAAGTCGGTGATAACCCGGTTCAAGCGGCTCTCGGAGAGCGATCCCGACCTGACCGGCAACGACCTCGAGTTCACACCCCGCTGGAAGGCGAACGTGGGGCTGCGGTACCACGGGGATAGTGGCTGGCGCGGGCAGCTCACCGGCCGCTTCGTGGACGACCAATTCGCCAATCCCGACAACACGGCACGGATCGACAAGTACTTCGTGTGGGACCTGACGGCGCGGCGCAAGGTCGCAGGCGCCTGGGAGGTCGCTGTCGAAGTCCGGAATCTGTTCGACAAGGATTTCGTTGAAGACGATTATTTCGAGTTAGTCGGCGACGAGTGGACGAGCCGCACCGACCCAGGCGATCCGGCGAGCCCCCTGCTGGGCGACGTGGCACTCGACCCGGGCCGGGTGATTTCTTTCGTCGTGCGTCGCCGCTTCTGATGGTATGGGAGTGATGCCTCGTGGCGCGGACCGCTCAAATCCCGAGTATCGAGGAGGCCGAGGCATTTCACGGGCACATGTGTCCCGGGCTGGCCATCGGCTATCGTGTCGCGAAGGCGGCCCTCGCGGCGCTCGGCTGCGAACGGCCGCGTGATGAGGAGCTGGTCGCCGTGGTGGAGAACGACTCCTGCGCCGTAGACGCCATTCAGCTCGTCACCGGATGCACCTTTGGCAAGGGTAACCTCGTATTCCGCGATCACGGCAAGCACGTCTACACGTTCTACGACCGAAACACGGGACGCGGCGTCCGCGTGTCCGAGGACTACAGAGGATTTGAGGAGGATGCCCGCTTGGGCGAGCTTCGGGAAGCAGTGTCCTCGGGTGAGCCGACCGAGGACCAGCAGGAGCTCTATCGCACCAAGATGCGCGAGAAGACGGATGCCATCCTCTCCGCGCCCGTGGAGCAGTTCCTCATCATCACGGAGGTGACCGATCCGCCGCCACCGAAGGCGCGCATCGAGCCGTCCGAGCGATGCGCCGAGTGTGGCGGGCCGACGATGGCGTCACGGCTCGTCGAAGTCGCGGGCCGCAAGCTGTGCCGGGAGTGTGCCGCGGGTGCGGAATAGCGATCCGCCGCGGGACGGATGGCTCAAGGGCTTCACGAGCGTCGAGTTGGTCTTCCTCGCGACGATGATCGCGGCGGACTTCGGCTTCGGACTCCTGGCGAAGCCCCTCCTGAGCGCAACCCAGGTCAGCTCCATCATCCGCCTGGACCTGATCATCCCGACGATGCTGATGCTTGTCAGCCGGCTCGTCGTGGACAAGTTCGGCGCCCTGATCCTGTACGAGATCATCATCGCCTGTCTCGCTATGCTCGCCTGGCCGACGTCTTTGGGCCTCCCAGGGCCACTCAAGCTGCCGGTCTTTGCGCTCAAGGGCCTCATCTGGGACGTCTCCATGAGCGCCCTCCGGCCGTGGCTCGTGGCGCGCCTGTTTGTGACGGCCCTGGTGGGGGAGATCGTCGCGAAGGCGGCAGCCATCGGCTTCCAGGTGCTGCTCGGGATGCCGTGGGCGCCGTTGACGCAGGTGCTCTGGGGCGTGCAGCTCGTTACGACGCTGCTGGTCGCCGCCGTGGGCGCCGCTCTCGCCCTCGCGGTATGGCGCGCCATCCGCGACCTCGCCGTGGTCCGACGGATCGCCGCATGGCACAGTGGATAGCCGCTGACGATGTGTGGTTTACGCCGATCGGGGCGGACGAACCGGTGCTTCGAGGCGTGAGCCTCGCGATTGAGCGGGGCGAATGCGTCGCCATTGTCGGCACGTCCGGCTGCGGCAAGAGCACGCTGTGCCAAGTCCTCGCCGGCCTCATTCCCCGCCGCATACCTGGCGAGTTTCGGGGCAAAGTGTCGCACGCGTGCGGTGATCTGCGCGTTGGAATGGTGTTCCAGGACGCCGACAACCAGCTCTTCGCCGGTACCGTGGCAGAGGAGCTGTCGTTTGGGCCGGAGGGTCTTGGCCTCGAGGGGGAGGAGCTTGACGCGCGCATCGCCTGGGCGATGGAGGCTGCCGGCATCGGCCAGCTTGCGCGGTGGCAAATCGCCGAGCTGTCCATGGGACAGAAGCAGCGCGTGGCGCTGGCGAGTATGCTCGCCATGCACCCGGATCTGCTCATCCTCGACGAGCCCGTCTCCAACGTCGATGAGCCATCCGCCGAGGCCATCTTCGCCGCCGTCGGCGAGCTGCGCCGGAAACACCAGATCTCGGTTGTCGTGGTTGACCACGATATCGCCCGCGTTCGGCGGGTGGCCGATCGCGTGCTGCGCCTCGAGAACGGCCGCCTTCGTCACCTCGACGAGGGTGAGGACCTGGAGCAGCCGCTTCCCGCAATGCTCAACGCCGCGCCTCCTGGGGACGTGCTCGCGGCCGGTGAGGCAATTGAGTTTGTCTACGAGAATGGCCGGCGTGCAGCGCCGGCGCCTTCGCACGTGCTCGACGGTATAGACCTTTCGCTCCGCGCCGGCGAGGCAGTAGCTATCCTCGGTCCGAACGGCTCGGGCAAGACGACTCTCGGGAAGCACTTCGTGGGCCTGCTCCGCCCGCGGGCGGGTCGTGTCACGGTGCTCGGCGAGGATATCGTCCGCACGCCCACCGAGGCCGTGGCCGAGCACGTCGGCTATGCTTTCCAGAGCCCCGACGACCAGCTCTTCGCGCGGTCCGTACGCGACGAGTTGGCGTATGCTCCCCGCAACTTCGGCTGGCCGGCCGAGAGGATCGATGCATCGGTCACCCGGCTCCTGGACCTGCTCGGCTGCGCGCACCTCATCGACCGAGAGCCGCTCACCCTGAGCTTCGGCGAGAAGCGCCGTGTGAGCGTGGCGGCAGCGCTGGCTGCGGCCCCCCGCATCGCGATTCTGGACGAGCCAACGGCGGCACTGGACCATGGACACGCCCTCGCTGTTGCCCGTCTCGTGGCTGATCTCAAGGCACGCGGCGCCGCCGTGCTGGTGCTCACACACGATCTGCGCTTCGCCAGTGCCGTCTGCGAGCGCCATTGTGTACTGGAAGGTGGCCGGCTGCATTCCGTGGAGAGGAAATGCCGATGCTAAGCGGTCTGAGCGCACGCCAGACGTGGCTGCACGCTCTCGAGCCGCGGGCAAAGCTGGCGGCAGCGACGGCGGTGGTATGCGCGGCCTTCCTGGCCACGCATCCCGCGCTCCTGGCCGGGGCCGTGGTGCTCCTGGCCGTGGGCCTGTGGTATGTGGGAGGCGCCGGACGCCTGGGACGGCGACTCCTGGGCGCGGCTGTGCTCGGCTATCCCGTGGCCTGGCTCGTGTTCGCCCTCTCGAACTGGGACAACAGCCAACCTGCCCTCCAGAATGCCCTTGACGGCCTCTACACGAGCGGCCAATTCGCGTTGCGACTGCTCGCCATCATCCTCGCCAACCTCATCATCGTCGCCACCACGGACCCGCGGCAGTTCGCCCGGAGCTTGCGTGGCTGGCGCGCGCCGTCTGAGCTGTGTCTGATGCTCATGACGGTGCTGCGCTTCCTGCCCCTGGCGGCGGGCCAGGCGCGGCGCATCCTCGATGCCCAGCGCTGCCGTGGGTTTCGGCTGCGGCGCCTCTGGCTCCCGAGCGCGTGGCTGCCCCTGGGCATTCCCCTGCTTGTCGCTATGCTGTACCGGGCCGAGGCCCTCGCGATGTCGCTGGAGCTGCGCGGCTTCGCCAGGGGAGTCGCCTCTCTGGCGCCCGCTGACCGGTGGCGCCTGAGGGAATACGCCTTCCTGGGAGCATCGCTCGCAGCGTGCGCTGTAATGGCGTTCGTCCGCTGACCGCCGGCCACCGCTTGCAGGCCATGCGTGCAGGCCCGGCGAACACGGCGAGAACATTCGCGGCCGGGAAGCGTGAGAGCGGAGGTCAGAGCTATGTTCGGACAGAGGCCCGTGGGGCG
>Ga0114930_10004720_pt1 | contig 11395 bp, 10 predicted proteins | sample AnhtaG_FD_87300 | JGI IMG/M metagenome (GOLD analysis project Ga0114930, IMG submission 87300) | Deep subsurface microbial communities from Anholt, Denmark to uncover new lineages of life (NeLLi) - Anholt_01485 metaG | ecosystem: Environmental > Aquatic > Marine > Oceanic > Sediment | place... | reverse complement strand
CTCCCTGCTGGCGGGAGTCGGGCCGGCGGATGTGCACAGCCGTGAGCCACGGAAACTGCCCCTCGTCTCGGCAGGAGTTACGATCATCGGCGATGGCGTTCTGGGCAGGGCGGAGAACTTGAACGTTGTCTTCTGCCAGCTCGCACCATGGCAGTTCGACTGCAAGGAGCTGCGCAACGTCAAGAGAACGTTCCGCCGTATTAGCTACCACGTCACGCGTCTGTTGGCCAACATGGGAGCGACCGGGTCAACGCCTCTTCTGGAGCGCTTCCACAGCCCCGTGGACACGTCCAAGGCCGAAAAGCGGTGGTTGGAAGGCTTCTACATGGATGTGCCGAAAGAGTGGGACGACCCTTACCGATTCTTCCGCTGGTAGTGGTAAGTTGCCAATCTACGGTGGCATTGGCTTGGTTGTGCTTTTATTCCAAAGCGGCAACACGGGAATCGCTGTGGATCGACGGGGACTCAACTTCTGACGCAACGAGATATTGTTCAACCGCGGCTGGAACATACCCTGAGTAAGCTATTCTCAAATCTTGAATTTTCAAGACCTTATAGTATAATAAAAGATAGTCGAAAACGACACATGTATTTTTGTTCAGAATGGGTTCAGTAATGAAACACAATAGTATGTTTTCATCGGACTCTACCTCAACGGAACAACACTATAGTTATCCCTGTTCGATCGCATTTAGTCGGATGTCACCATGGCCTACGTAGAAGTTTGGAAAAGCGGAAGACTTATCACTCGTCGCCGTGTAGATGAGCAAAAAGCCCGGAAGGGATGTAGGGTACGTTTAGGCTCGGCCGGCGAAGTACGTGTAGCCATAGGTCAATCAGAAACTCTCGGTGAGTTAGAAGTTCGCATGTTCGCCGGAGAGCCGCCCCCAGCCTGGCAAGAAGGAAAAGAAACCGTGTCGAGACCACCTCATGACGACCAAAGCCTTCCGCCTCTTTCCATGGGAGCTCCGGGTCTTCGTGCCGAGCAGATGGATAGATATCCCGATATCGAAGGATACAAGATCATCGAACCTCTGGGTGAAGGTGGTATGGGAATAGTCTGGCGTGCCGAGCAATTGAGCACCCGACGGCAGGTGGCCCTGAAACTTATGGTTTCTCACAGAATCGAGTCCCCAAAAGCCCAAGCTCGCTTTCAGCGTGAGGTGGAGCTGACCGCACGTTTGGACCATCCCAACATCGCTCGGATTTATGACAGCGGCCTACATCAGGGAATGTATTATTATGCCATGGAGTTGATTGATGGTGCACCTTTGGACCAGTACGTTAAGAGCAAGTCTTTGTCCAGAACTCAGATTCTGGCCCTTATGCAAAAGGTCTGCCAGGCCGTTTTGTATGCGCATCTTCGGGCTGTGATACATCGTGATCTCAAGCCGTCGAACATCCTGGTAGGTCCGGACGGTCAACCCCATGTGCTTGACTTTGGGCTGGCTAAAGCCTTACTGGAGGAAGATGATGCCCTTACTATCTCAGTCGAAGGTCAAATTGCCGGTACTCCTGCCTATATGTCGCCGGAACAGGCGGCTGGTCATCATAGCCAGACCGATACCCGTACAGACGTCTTCAGTCTGGGGGTAATTCTATACGAGCTTCTGACCGGACAGTCACCCCATGACCTATCCGGATCAACGTTTGATGTGTTGCATCGGATTACGGAAGGTAAGATACAGCGTCCTCGTGAGATCACCAAAACTATGGATTGCGAACTGGAGGCGCTCTTACTCAAGGCGCTCGCCCAAAATCCGGACGATCGCTACGCCTCAGCCGGTGCATTAGCAAAGGATATCAGCAACTACCTTAATGGCGAACCTTTGGATGCCCAGGTACCTACTATCCTGTATTTCCTTCGCAAGAAGGCTCTCAAATACCGGGTGCAGGTAAGTGTGGTTTTGGTTGTATTGCTGATCGTATTTGGGACGCTTCTCGCAGCCTATACCAGAGTCGTTGCAGAGCGAGCAGTGCGTGAAGCCCAGGCTGTTGAACTGGAACTGAAATCGAAAGAGCTCACGTGGGCGGAGCTTGAATTGAAGGCGCTGAGCGAGAACGAACAGGAGGCCCGTGCTGCCTTGCGGATCATTCGCGATGAGTATGTCTCTGCCCAAGATGAGATTAGCCAACTTAACCACAAGTTAGGTGAGAGAAAGCCTCCTGTAGCAGTGAGGCGCTTAAATCTCGAGCCGGGAGCGGCCTTGGCGTCAACTGCACTGGTCAGAAAACCTCCTCTTCCAGGAGGGGTACAGTCATGGACGCTTGAGACATACGGACACCGTGGCCCTGTTACCAAGCTTGCTTACAGTCCGGATGGCAGCCAGATAGCGTCAGCAGGCAACGATGGGACTCTCCGGCTGTGGGATGCAGAATCAGGGCAGTTGACGAAGATTCTTATAGACCCCAATGATACCGTCGATCTGCCCTGGTTCACAGATGGACAAACTCGTACGGTAGATGAAATCATCATACTATGGGAGATTGACTTACCAGATATATGGCAACCGTTACAACGAACAGCTACTGCCGTAGCGTTATCTCCTGATCGCGCTATGCTGGCCTTCGGAGATCGCGATGGCACGATACGTGTTTTGAATCCCAAATCCGGGCAGCTGCGACATACCAACATACCAGCTTGGTGTGGTCCAGTTCATTCGGTGCGTTTTTCGTCCGACAGCAAAGTTCTGGCTACAAGCGCCGGCTCGGGAACGATTTGTCTTTGGGACGCTCATAGATGGCAACCTCTTCGCAAGTTCGAGGCAGATAGTATCACCGGCGGCATTCCACCCAGTGTTAGTACCATCGCTTGGGGTCCAGGTGATACTGTCATCGCAAGGCCAAACAACCACCAGGACGCTCTTGAAATCCTGGATTCACAGTCCGGCCAAGTATTGCGTGTCCTGCACGGCAATGGTCACAAGATAGCTTGCGTTTCCTGGTCGCCTGACGGCAGGCTCTTGGCTGCGGGAACGATTGACGGCAAAGCCCATTTGTGGGATATCAAATCAGACTCTAATGAGCCGTTCGTCACGCTCGACACTCGTACCGGCCGTGCCAACACAGTCACCTGGCGACCGGACGGCCAGAGTTTAATCACTGCAGGGGAGGATGGGAATATCAAGCTCTGGGAACCGCGCACCGGCAAGCTGACTCATACCTTTGATAAGCATACAGGCCCGATCATCTGCTTAGCACCTTCGCCCAACGGAAAGGCACTTGCCTCGGGCAGTCACGACGGAACGATCCGACTGTGGGAACTCGATGCTGGTCGGATGTTAAACGTCTGGAGAAACGAGCCAAACGGTGCCGAAGACGGGCAATCTGCGTTCGCTGCAATCGCCTGGTCGCCGAATGGCACGCTCTTAGCTTCTGGGGATTCTGTCGGTAATATCCAGATATGGGACCCAAATTCGCGCCAGCCCCGGCGTTCTTTCAGGGCTAACTGCGGGTCGATAAAGTCTTTGGCATGGTCTCCAGATGGTCGCGTACTGATGTGTGGTGGGGCCGATGGCTCGGCCCGGGCTTGGGATACCAAGAATGACTTTCAGGAACATGTTGTGCTGTTACCCTTATGGGGTTCTGCCGGGCCCGGCATAGCCATCAATCGAGAAGGTGATTATCGAGGCCCGCCGGGGATTGCGGAGCACCTCATCTATGTCGTTTCGACCGAGCGTGGCCAGGAGACACTTACGCCGGCCGATTTCAAGAACCGATTCGGCTGGGTGAACGAACCCTGGCAGGTTGGTCTGTTCGCTCCTGGAGAAGAACAAATCAAAAGGATTTACGTCAAGGCGGATGCCCAGCCTCCCTACGACGGTACCAGTTGGGATACTGCTTTCAACGACCTGCAAGATGCTTTGAAGCTGGCGCAACCCAACACAGAGATTTGGGTAGCCAAAGGGATCTATAAGCCGGACCGGGGGACAGGTGCACGTGAGGCGAGCTTCCACCTGAAAAATGGCGTTCGGCTTTTTGGCGGATTTGCCGGAACAGAAACGAGCAGTCACCAGCGTGATCCCAATCGAAACAAAACTGTCCTCAGCGGCGATCTTAAAGTCAATGACAGACCCAATTTCACCAACAACGATGAAAACAGTTATCACATTTTCGTCAGCAGTAGAACCGAACCAAACACCGTCCTTGATAATTTCATCATCACTGCTGGCAACGCCAATGGCCCTAAAGAAGGAAGACACTGCTTTGGTGGCGGGATGCGCAGCGTGAACGGAAGCCCGACACTGATAAACTGCATTTTCACGTACAACTCGGCCTTGGCTGGTGGTGGGATTCACATTGATGACGGCAAGCCAACATTAAGGAACTGTAGTTTCATCAACAATAAATCATATGGACTTCACGGCAGTAGATGGGGAGGCGGAGGTGGGATGAATAATACTGAGTCCGACACGGTTATCACGAACTGCACGTTTCGTGGGAACACGTCGGCGTATTACGGCGGGGCAATTAACAACGATGACTGTGAGCCGGTGCTAACTAACTGTATATTCATCAGCAATTCAGCAGCAATGGGTGGCGGGATATGTACATGGGCTGACCAAAAAGGCGGCGTTACATCGTTGACTAATTGCAGATTCGTGGGAAATTCTGCTAAAGGAGAAGGCGGCGGTATATATTGTCGTGCAGAGCATACCAAACTAATGAAACTAAGACTGATTAACTGTGCCTTTAGCGGTAATTTGGCTTTTCATCGTGGTGGTGGTATATCGAACCAGTATTACTATGAACCAATTTTGATCAACTGCACGTTCACGAAGAACGAGTCATCCCGTTGTGGTGGGATATGTAATGGCGAAACAAGTAAAGCAACGCTGACTAACTGTGTTCTCTGGGCTAACAGCGACAGTGGGGGGATGGATGAATCCTCGCAAATCGAAGGAGGGACAATTGTTGTCAAAAATTCCTGCATCCAGGGATGGAGCGGCAAACTCGGCGGGACCGGGAACTTCGGGTTGGACCCGTTGTTTGTCGATCCTAATGGCCCCGATGGTAAAATAGGTACACTCGATGACAATCTGCGGCTCGACCTCGCCTCTCCCTGCCGTAACGCCGGAAACAACTCTGCTCTTCCTGCCGACACGGCTGACCTCGATAAGGATGGTGACGTCAACGAGCCGATTCCATTCGACATTGAAGGAAAACCGCGTATTCTTAACGGCGTTGTGGATCTTGGCGCCTATGAGAGTGGCTGAGCTATTTTGTGGTTTTCAGAAAGCCCTCTCAATAAGGTTGTACTGCTTTACACATCCGTTGTCGGAATGCCATAACCACTGTTTAGTTAGCTGATTACCTATTGTCATGATTTTGACTTATGGCCCTTCTTCCGACAAAGCCTAAGGGCCCGGACGAAAAGACTATTAAGCTCAGCGGACATCCAAGGTTTGTTAATTAGCTTGGCAAACGAAGCTTCCAGCGATTCATAGGAATGTGTGGTGATCTTCATATCGTGAAATACTAACGCACTTGCAATCGCAGCATAGTAGATAGCGACGGCCACGGCCCGGTCAGCCTCTGTGCGTTTCCGGGAGGCCATCTTTTTCGCGTATCGTCTTATCTTCTTAATTGCACCAAGGTCCGATTTGGGATCTGTTAGTACCTCACCCAGAGTTCTGCCTCCAAGGGGCATGAGGTTTTTGCGCAACTGGCCAAGTATGGCTGGCAACTCCTCCACAACTGTAGTATCCAATGGCAACGTTCCCGCCAGACGAGCTTTAAGAAGCTGAGCAGTAGTATGTGCTGAGTCGTCCTTGCCTTCGCCAGAATCGGAATAGAGGGCAATACCTAAAAGGCGAGCCAAGCTTTCCGGGTTTAGACCTAAAGTCGAATCTTTACTCATCAGTCACTCCCAAAAATTATAAGAGACTTGAGTTCATCATTGTTATCGACAGCTATACCATATACGGCCCCTCTGTAGAGTTATACGCAGTTAAACTTGTTAGATTGCGCAATTTTTTGAAAGGATTTTCATTAAATCTTGAATTTCTTGTTTAACCTCCTCGTCGGAATCAACGTGCTGACGAACTCGGCTGCTCATAGCCGCCTGAAATCGCCGTTTCACGGTGACAATCATATTCGACACCTTTACCTTGTTCTTAATGCCAAACCGCTTACACAGATCGGCAACAGTAATGGGCTCCACGCCAGTCACGATCGGGTCCAATACTCTGGCACGGAAGACCCCCCAATAGACTTTTTTGCCATCTCGAAAGCAGCATTTCTTGACCTCGGCAAGCACATCGTCCATGAGCACTGAGGCCCAAACGTAAGTGAAGACATCCTCCGGTTGCATGTCCTTTGCCGCGAAGGACATTGATTCTTCATCGAACTCTTCCAGCGATACTATGCTGTCCTTCGGGTGGCGTTTCCCTGCCACATTGGCCCTGTGGACACTGGTGATGTAGTGGTTCAAGGCCGTCAGCAGAAATGTCCGGAATCGGCCTTTTGCTTCGTCTGCCTGCTGGACTATATCCTTCCCTAATACTATTTCGTGGAAGAAACCCTGGGTCAGGTCCTTAGCAGGCTCGTTACCGTAGCCTTTTCGTCTAAGGTAACAATAGATAGGTTTCCAATACTTTTTGATAAGACCATTAATGATTATCCTCCGCCGGGCCTCATCATGTGTCCCGGCATTTCGAATCTCAGACCAATGTGTCGTCTGAAATCTACTTTTCGTTCCCCCCATGGATGTTTTGCCTGACCGCCTCATCTGATTGTCGCCTGACAAATTAGTTTTTTGTTCATCTCTTCTATTAGCCAGTATAGATTTGCGAATGTCAAAGACAAGCAGTCATATCTGAGTCTCGACGACCGCTAAGCACTCATTCTACCACCTATAGGTTATATTTCAATTCCAAAGCGGCAAACCATCCAACGCAGTTTCAGAAGCTAAAAATCTGACCTGCTGCGCAAGGCGCAGCTCATTCTTGCGTAGAAAGAAGTAGAAAGTAATCAACATGACTTGCAGAGTCACAAAAGTAAATAGAATGTGGGACGCATAAGGCATTGGGCCGACTTGTTAAGGCGGATGAATGTAAGGAGGTGATAGCAAATGAATACTGGCACTTTGAATTCTTTGAACACGATGATTCGCACAAACGATACAGGGCAAGCACAACTGACCAGGTTTCTCGAGTCGCCCGAGATCAAAATGTTCATTCACGACTTGCGTCATTTGGTACAAGCTATTGTTGGGTCGGTCGATACACTGCAAATGGCGTTGCAGGAACATGCTGAAGGTCTTGCTGTGAAGTCGCTGGATCGGCTTAGGCAGAACACAGACTTGGCTGTTGACATGCTCGGACATTTCGGAGCAAATCCACAGGTGAACAATGAAGAGAGCACAGAATGCGATGTGGCTCAGGAAATTGAGCGTGTTGTAGATTCACTTGCACCATTACTGAGACAAAATGGAATAACCGTACACCAAAACGTGTTGTCACCTATAATTGCCGCGATACACAAAACAGATCTAAAAAGACTGCTATTGAACCTTCTTCTTAATGCAATCGAAGCAACAAATGGACCAGATGCTCCAGTTACCATTACAGCCGAAGCAGCATCTGACGAATCGGTGCAGATAACGGTGCGGGATAACGGCTATGGTATTGACAAGGACAAACTTGCTAATATCTTTGACGATGGGTATACGACGAAAGCACGTCGAGGTAACAAAGGCCTCGGCCTTGTTATCGTCAAGCAGCTCTTGGAAACATACCGCGGGACTATCCGTGTACAGTCCAGTCCGGGCAAAGGCACTCGATTTATGGTTTGGCTTCCAAGGATAAAAGAGCAGCGCGGAAACGACGGTTAGTAATTCAATCATTTGACCGAAAGGAGAAAATGTTATGAGCCCTCAATTAACGAATAGAAAGATCTTGGTAGTAGATGATGATTTCGGTTTCGCTACCGACTTGAAAACATGGCTTAGCAGGGAAGGATTTCAAGTTCACGTCGCACAAGTAGGCCGGGCAGCAATTCAGTTTCACAGGCTGTACCGACCGTACACGGCTGTGCTCCTGGATTTGCATATGCCCAAAGTGGATGGATTTGAAGTGCTCAGGGAGATCAAGGACACTGATATCGGCACCCGTGTGGCCGTGCTCACGGCGGATGCCACTGCACGCGACAAGGCAAGCGCTTTAGGCGCGGACGCATTCCTTGTAAAGCCGATCAACAGGAAAGTCATATGTGGTCTCATCCAGCAGTTGGCAACAACCACGTTGAGTTAAAATAGGGTTTCCCTGCTGATAGCTGTTCAACTAAGTTCCAACGCGCAAGAGTTTGACAAATTCAGACGGGGTAGCAAGTTATTACTATTTTCTCGTTATCTTTCTTACTTGCCAAAATCTCTCGGACCGATCCGACCAGCCAATCACAGCGCACTGAGCAACGCAAGAAACACTATGAAATGTGACTCTTTTCGCTAGCCCGGCTCAGCATTCATCAGGGATACACCCGCCAACACCACAATCAAGATCAGTGCAGTGGGCGACCAACGATATGAGTTGTTTCTGAATTGTGTAATCATGGCAATCATCCTTTTCAATTGAGATTTGCTTTCTATAATTCCCGCCATGGCGGGCAAAGGGCGCGAGTGGGAGAAACGGCGTAAGAGACCTACGATTGCCCCGCCATATTCTTGTGATTTGTCCTGTCACGTTCGGGTGAGCACTAAAGCGTCGCAGGCGAGTTCCCAGTCGGCCCGCATCCGGTAGAAGGCAAACCAGATAATCGGGCTGAACCAGTGCAGGATCTGCAACAGGCTTGTCAGCCATCCCAGATAAATACCACGGCGTTTCAGATGGGCCAACTCATGGAGGAATACGTATCGCATCTCTTCCCGGGTGGCCGTATCGAGCATCTCTCGCGGCAAGAGTAAACGCGGCTGGATGAATCCAAAAGGCCGGGGCTCCTGACCTGGCTGCTTGGCACAACCACCACGAGGCTCTGGACACCCATCTGTGCCTTGCACTTCTCGAAGAGTTCAAGCATCGACTGGTTGACCAATGGGCAGTCACGTTTGACAATCCGCCAGAGTGCAAGGTCGCTCACAAGCAGATATGCCCCAATCACCATTGCACCGGCCAGCCAGAGAAGGGGCAAGACTCGACGCACGGAAACCAACTGTGGCTTGGATTCGCTCTGCACATCGGCAAGTGTTCGTGGCTGGGGAGCGACTATCTCCTGGATCACAATTTCGGACTGCGGTTTTTGACCTGGCATCGCTTCAGAAGTGCTGGCAGTCTGTGCGGGCCGAGAAACATCTTGTTGTTCAGTGGTTTCAAATAGTTGCTGTCGTTGAATCTGCTGATCCCACGAAGGGATTAGATTGAACAGACTAAATCGGCTTGAGGGCAACCAAGGCAGGGCCATGCGTATCAATAGCACCAGCCAAAGGGCGTGACTCCAGCGCGGACCCAGCTTACCGCCCAGCGTTTTCTGAGCCGCCAAAATTAGGCAAATGACTACACTGGCAATTAGGGTCGTCTGCAGGAGCCAGTCAAAAAACGGCTGAACATAGGTCATAATAACTTCCATCTTTATCCCTTTCTTTTCTGGTTAAGGATATCCTGTATATCGTCGATCTCTTTAGGCGAGAGGTCCGCATCCTCAAGGAAGGCAGCTAAGGCGGGCTTCATCGCACCCTGGTAGACACGCCCAACGAAAGATTTAGTCTCAGAGTGGATGCACGTGGACTCATCCACCGCAGCGGAATACCGATACCGATAGCCCTCCTCGGTGACCTTAATGGCACCTTTCTTCACGAGCCTACTTATCAATGTTTTGATCGTTCTGGGTTTCCACTTCACCTCACCGGACAGGGCGTTTACAACGTCGTTTGCCGTTTGAGGACCGTGCTCCCACAGTACCTGCATTACTCGCCACTCCGAGTCAGCTATTCTGGGCAATTCTCTTTTCATTTCTTTTCTCCTTGATTACAATAGTAGTTAACTTGAGCATATTACAATTGTAGTCATGTTGCCAAGGAAAAATTTTAAAATTTTTTTGGCGGCCTGGAAAAATAACGTTTTTGGCTCAGAAAATGAGATTTTGGGCCCAATATTTTTTCGGGTTAGAGGTAGAAGAGCCAGTTGCGACGGTTGTTCGCGGCTATTTTGTGGTTTCGCCCACACCAGACAACGTACAACATGTTTCAGTTGAACACCTACGTTGAAAGTGTGATTTTGAACTGAAAAATGGGTCTGGATTTTATCTCCAGGGGTTAATAGCGGGGGCAGGATTCGAACCTGCGACCTCCGGGTTATGGGCCCGACGAGCTACCAGACTGCTCTACCCCGCGATCATTAACACATATATACTGCAAAAAAAATTTTTATTCAAGAAGAACAAAACAAATTACAAATTTTTTCGAATCTTCTTGGCTATTACTTCAATTTTTCCCTGCTCATACTCGTAAGCCGGCCACTGGCCGAATAGGCCATCGCCGGTATTGCGAGGGATTATATGAAAATGCAAATGCTCAATAAGCTGGCCGGCCGCCCTGCCATTATTACACAACACATTATAGCCGTCGGAATTCATCGCGGTAGTTACCGCTCCGGCGATTTTGCCCAGCCGTGAACCAACCCGGCCTAAAAGCTCAGGCGGACAATCGTGTAACTTTTCAAAGTGCTGCTTTGGAACCACCAAAGTATGGCCATCACTTATGGGGCCGATGTCCAAAAAAGCAAGGACAACTTCGTCCTCGTAAATCTTCGTAACCGGAATCTGCCCGGCTACCATTTTACAAAAAAGACAATCATCGGCGCTCATTCTATCGTATCTCGTATTGCGTTTAGCGCTGCGTTTTTTTTGCTCTTATATTTCTCGCTATTTTCTATCCGCTACCTACCATCTGCTATTATTGGTCGGACTGGTCTGTCTGGTCGCGGGTTTCCGTAGTCTCCTGGGCTTCGTCAATCTCTTTAACTTCTACAGTTTCTTTTGCCTTTTTGCGTGAGCGTTTTTTGGCTTTAGTTTTGTCCTTTTTTTCTAAAGTCTCGTCGGCGCCAATGAGCTGCAGCAAAACAAGCTGGCCGTTGTCACCCAACCTTCTCAAAGACAGCCGAATAATTCTTGTATAACCGCCAGGCCTATCAAGGTATCTGGGACCAAGCTCGCTGAACAACTTTCCAATTATTGTGCCGGTTTTGACTGCTCGGCCGTCCTCGTAATCTATTATGTCGCGATTTCCAAGCAGGGCAATTGCCCGGCGTCTGGCTGACAATGTGCCTTTCTTAGCTAATGTAATCAACTTCTCGGCAAAGGGCTTTACCTCTTTAGCCTTTTCTATTGTGGTCGAAATCGTCTCGTGCTGGATGAGCGAAGCGACCAAATTTCGTCGCATAGCCAGACGATGCTCCTTTGTTCG
>Ga0114930_10004717_pt1 | contig 11399 bp, 8 predicted proteins | sample AnhtaG_FD_87300 | JGI IMG/M metagenome (GOLD analysis project Ga0114930, IMG submission 87300) | Deep subsurface microbial communities from Anholt, Denmark to uncover new lineages of life (NeLLi) - Anholt_01485 metaG | ecosystem: Environmental > Aquatic > Marine > Oceanic > Sediment | place... | reverse complement strand
TACTATTTTTTCTTTAAATAAAATCGGGCTTAGTCGATTATTTATTATCTTAAATATATTTACTCTTTCTGCGGTATATGAAATTACTAATACATTAAAAATAATCAATACAATCAAAGTTAATACTACTACACGTAAAAATATTTTCAAATTATTAAGTTTAAAAACATTGACAATGATAATTGCTACAATAAACCCAATAATCCCTCCAATAATCCCGGAAAGACTTCCGGTAAGTAAAATAGTTATACCCATTATAATTCCATAAATATTAAAGCTTTTCTTACAATGAATAAAGCTCAAAAAAAAGGGTACCACTAACCATTCTGCTAAAAGACCGGGTTCACGGAAAGTCCCTGCTGCACGATGGAAAGCATAGGTATATATTCCAAACTTTGTTGGAATGTTTCCACCCGTGGAAAGCCTGTTTGGAAGAGGAGCAGGAAATCCATAAGGCACTATAAAATAATAATATATTGCAATAACAGAAACTACTATCCCTATATTAACCGTCCATTTTATAACAGAATCCCTTTCCCCTCTTATCAATAACCAATAAATCGAATAAATAGCAGCAATAAAAAATAATAATCTAAGGAATCTTAAACAAATGAAAAAGGGATAAGAAGTGGTCGATAAGGTAGGCATTAAACTAATATAATCTTTAAAAAAAATATTAACAGATGTAACTATTACTGCCCAAAAAAATAAAAAAAATAATATTTTGCTCCCTGGTACAAGATAAAGATTCCTATCAATAAATAAAAAAATTACGACAGCAAAAAATCCTGCTTGTGATAACCATTCTAAGGGGATATTAATAATGCAATAAGCGTCTAATGCATTAGCAATTAACAGTATACTAAAAATAAATATACCTATGTTAGTAATTTTCACTTTGTTAACTCCAATTAACGAATTAATACTTTTTTTCTCACTGTTCAAGGTTTTTTCCATATCAAATCCTTTAAATAATAAATGCTCTATAAAAATTCTAATTTATTATCTCGATATTTAATATTATTAATTATGCTAATTTATATTATCTTCTGAATATACAAGCTTGTCGGAATACGGTTTGATGGATATGGACTAAAATATTTTCTTAATAATCCTGGATATTTATGATGCATATAACTTGCACACCATATAATTTTAAATGAATTATTATACATTAAAAATGCTTGAACTAAATATTGTTCTTGCCAAAACAAATGTTGTTCTAATATGTATGATTTAAAATATTCGTATGGGAATTGAATATCATGAATATGTACTATTACACCTTTTTTTAACCTTGGCAATACTTCTAAAATAAGAAAATTAACATCACCACCAATCTTAACTGTGTGACTTGAATCGATAAATAACAAATCATTTTCGTTAAGGGTTTGAAAAAATTGTACATCCATTTCTTCTACTTTCTTTTTTATAATATTAACACCAACTGCGTCTGTCAGATATTTTGGGGGATAAGGTTCTATAGCAAAAAACTCAAAAGAGCTACCCTCTTTATTATTTTTCTTTAAAGCCTCAAGTGAAACTAAAGTAGAATAGCCAGAACCTACTTCAATTATTTTTTTTGGTTTAAAGTGCCGAATAATAGAATAATGCACTTGACCACTTACAAAACCAAAAGAACCATTGGATAGATAATATTGTGAAGAATTATTAGTTTTTTCTTTGGAGAATAAAAAATATTCTTGTTGAAAAGGTAAACATACAGTTTCAAGAAAACTAATGTTTTCCTCAATATTTAATTTAATGCTATCAAGTGAAAGTTCTTTTGACCATAAAATATTTTGTCTACATACTAATCTTGTATCAGGAATTGGTGTATAGTAATGCACCGGTAGAACATGGATGCCAAATTTTTCAAAAAAACTGAATCCTTTTGTAAAAAAAAATCTTATAAATATTTTTTTCAAAAATTTTATGATCTCTTTAATAAGCATTTTTTCATATTTCTCCTTTTGATTTTATCACGCAAATATTTACGTTGAAAGGTATTTTACTTTCTATTATTGTAGTAAGCTTATCAGTTCTTTTTATTACTCCATATTCGGGAGAAAAAAAAGAAGATTTTTTTTGCCATTGAACCTTTTTGAATTTTGGAGATTCAGATTGAATTTTCAAATCTCTTTTAAAATCAGGTGATAAAACAAAACCCCATTCTAACCTATGTTCCCCTTCTCCTTTAAATGTGCCAACTATTTCCAATTTTTTCTCCTTTTTATTGAAAATAAATTGCCTGCAATGAGTAATTGAATCTTTTATTCCATTATGCTTCCTGTATGCAACTTCTAAAATATCATATTCTTCGAAAATCTTCCATTTATCAATTTTAATAACATTGTCATTTTCCATAAAAAATAAATTATTTTCTGAAAATCTATTTTGCTCTTTTCCATCAATTATTACAGTATTGTGATACGCTGTACTACGAAATTTGTTTCGCCATTCAGGAAGTGGTGTATATACATAAGTCCCCGGGTCAACAATTATATCTTCTCCATCAATACATAATTCGAAAGACAATTTATCATTGTGAGCATGACCACCCTTTCCATTCTGGCCATTTGGCCCACAAGATATTATACAATAATCTTTATTATTTCTCATAACATACCAGCCACTATCGGTAAGCGCTTTTGAAATTATATTTTTAAGAGAATTCCATTCTAAAGAATTCCAAATTTCCACTCCCTTTTCTCCGTATAAAATAATAATCTCAGCAATATCTTCGTCCGAATTAAAAAATTCTTTTATTTTCCATTTGGGTTCTTTAAAAAATACGCCACCCAGTGAAAGTAAATATCTCATATCCAAAACTTCTCTTGGATAAAGTTTTATAAATTGCCCATTATCATTATCACCAATTTGAGGCATCCTACCATTCGGTTTTAATAAATATAATACTGCATCAAACATTTTATAAAGTTGAGCAACATAATCTTTACCAAAAATATCTTCTGCAATAGTTTTATAATCATCTGCTGAAGATAATAAATCTTTCTTCTCATTCTCTACTTTATATTTTTCATTTTGAACTGCAGAAAACGTAGAATAAAAAAATAATTCCAGTACAAGTCTATGATAACAGGTAGATGCTTCAAAATCTGTTCCATCAGGATAAACTTGTTTAAACATTTCTTTCTTAAGTTCTTTTATGGTAAACTCTTTCCATTTTCTTGCTTCTTTAAAAACATTTTCAGTAAAAGCAGCTATTATCAATAAACCGGCTATATCAGATAAATAATGATTACTAGTTAAATCTTCTGACCATTCTAAATTGTGAATTATAAAATCACCATGCTGGTAAAGACTTTTGTAAAATATTTTATAAAAATATTCTTTCCTTCCAGATGGCAAATTATTTATGCACTCTTTAACTAAATTGATGGCGATTACCCAATTAGTAACTCTTACGGCAACATCCATTGTACATCCCCAATTAATCCCAAATTTATAACGGTTAGTTAAAATCCAATCAACTATTTGTTTTATAATTTCTTCAGTGTATTCCTCTTTTTTTGTTGAGCGATATGCTAAACCAAGTTGAATTAAATGTTGCATCCGGGAAAGTTCCCAAGGTACTTTTACATCCGACCCTAATTTGCTTCCAAATTTTATAAATTTATAATAAGTCTTTTCTGACCATCGATAACCAGATTTAAAATCAACTTGCCAATCTATCGGCTTGTATTCTATAGATTTTTGAAAAATATTCTCTAAATTAGAGTGGACTTTTTCTTTAATCGAAAAATATTCTTTTTCAGAAAGTCTCATATCATATCTATAACCTTCTAACCCTTTAGCCCTCAATTTATAGTCTACCCTTACATCCCCTGAGCCTAATATATTAAAGATATGATTTTTTGATTTATCCGCTTCTTCTATTATTTTATCCTTTATTCCCTTGCTCGCAAAGGGTTGCCAAGGAAGGTTAAAGCATGTTTCTTCTATCTTTTCCGTCAAAATTTTATTATTTAAATCATCATTAGTTAATTCTGTCCCAAAAACAACATCATATATATACATTAAATAATTATGAGTTAAAGTAAAACCCTTATGAACAGCTTTTTTTACCATTACTTCAGGTGGATACTTTTTACTTTTTTCTAATATACTTTTTAAATTCATAATTTCTTTCTTATTAAAAATTGATTTTTTAAATCTTTCAAAGCTTGTATCTCGCTTGGTTTTATTTCTCTTAATAGAAAAAGCATTAATGAATAAACTAACATCCCGGTAAGTATGCTTACTATTAAATTTATCAAGGTTGATGGGATTAAACTATTTCCAACGTAATACACTACTATCCCCATTACTCCTGAAGCGCAAACAATATTTCCCAAAGATTTAAAGGGAAATTCCCAGATGAAAAAGCGTCGGGAAACAAAAATTACTACTATAAGCATAAAAGCATAAGAAATAAAAGTAGTAATCGCTGCCGCCATATAGCCATATTTTGGAATAAAAAGAATGTTAAGTCCGACATTCAATAGAGCTGCACTCAGGACACAATACATATTAAGATCTGTCCTTTTATAAAATGCAAATACATATGAAAACCTATGGTCAATTCCAACAAGAAAAGCCCCAAAAGCTACCCAAGGAACAATTATATATCCTGAATGATATCCTGAGGCAGTAAGTATATTAATTGCTGGCTTTGCTAAAACACTTAATCCCATTGCTGCAGGAAAAGCTACCATTAGATAGTATCTGGTAATTTTGTTTCTAAAGTTCTGATTGTTTTCTTTATTTTCATTTTCCCATATATTAAAAGCAAGGGGGCCTTCTACCATCATAAAGATGGAAGCAATAATAAATACAGTTTTTTCTGAAATAGCATAACTAGCTGAGTATAAACCTACTTCATGGCTTCCTCTAAAAAACTCCAAAATATATCGATCAGAAAGACTTAACATCCAAGTAGTAAGATTTACTATTGCTATAGGGAAGCCATACTTAATCATCTCCTTAGCCCTTGCAGAATGAATCTTCCCGTATTTAAAGTAAAACTTTCCCATAACAACTTTATAAAGTAAAGGGGAAATAATTATCATAGCCAGAAACTTCCCCCAAATTAACCCCCTTACTCCATAATGAAAAACTATTATCAATACTATACCAAGACCTATCCCTACAACACTATTCCATATTGTAAAAAAAGAATAATGGGTTATTTTCCGTTCTGCTCTAAGAGGGCTAAGTAATACACTATAAAAAGCGCTTATAAGGAATAGTAATCCACCAATTTTCATTAAAGAATAAAGATTTTCTGAAAAATACCCTCGAGCAAAAACTAAAGTTCCTGTTAGTATAAAGAAAACCGATAATATTGAAATGAATGCCAATTTTATTACAGCACTATAAAATTCATTAAGACCACCCTGTTTATTGTATACGGGAAAAAATCTAATTACAGAGGCTCCTAACCAGGCAGTAGTAATTGCAGACAAAACAGAAACTGTAGCCATGACTAAAACATAATTTCCATAATCACCCGGGGGAAACAAGCGGGTTATTATAGGAATAGAAAAAAAACTTACAACAGATGGAATAATATAAGAGGGTAAATATTTACCCATATCTTTAAATATTTTTCTAGTCATTATGCAACCTATTTTTTATCACCTTCGCTGTATAATACTATCGACTTTTTAAAATAAATATATTTAATAATGATTCTATCTTTATTAATATATATACTCTGCTGCTGTAAAACTACCTAGGTTCTTTCTTTGTTAAAGTTTTCTTAATTTGTAAAAAGCTAATGAACCCGACTTTTTAAACAACCTGTTTTCAATTGAGATTTCGATATCTACTAACTTAGATGATATCTTATTCAGTCCTCTGGGCAAATAAGCTCTATACGCCCAAAAATCTCCGGTTCGAACTTCTTCTAATTTGCAACCTTTTATTCTTGTTAATACACTATACCACTCTTTAACCCCCCACCAAAGATGGAAAGGTAATTTGTCCTTTCGCTTTAAATTATAAGAATAATAAAACCAGTTCCTGAAGTTCGGCATCTCCAAAATAAGCGTGCCATTTTTTTTAAGTATTCTGAGGAGCTTTCTAATAATATCAACGGGGTACACAAAATGTTCTATTAACCCCAAGGATACAATAATACCAAAATAGTTTTCTCCAAAAGGATATGGAAGTTTCTTAATATCTCCTTGTAACAACTTAACTCCAAGACTTTTGTTTAATTCCTTTGCCTTTTTAACATTTCCTTCATCATACTCAAGCCCCCATAGTTCCTTAAACCCCATATCATTAAAAAATTTAAAATAAAATCCTGCCCCACATCCTACATCTAAAAGTGAAGTTTTTTCTTCATCCAACAAAAGACTATGGAAACACTTCATTACACTCCTAACGCCATAGCTTCTGTATACTTGATCTATGCTTACAATGTTATCCCAAGCATTTCGCCAAGATTCCTTAACTTCTTTCATTAAATATTTCCTCTTTTAGCCGTCTACAATGTTCCTCTATGAGATTTCTATAATCATATTTTGGAGTCCAACCTATACTTTTGATTTTATCAATATCAGCCACAACTTCTGTTTCAATGTTTCCTACTGAGTTTAAGCTTTTAGTAACTAATTCTACTTGGAGATCAAGTGCTAACAATGTCTTTTGTACAAATTCTTTAAGAAATATTGTCTTTCCCATTCCTAAATTGTAAACTTCACCTCTATTTCCATTTTCAATAACTTTCATAAATCCTGTATAAACATCATCTATTAGAAGATAATCTCTATACGAGTTTAAATTGCCAAGTTTTATTTCTTTTGTAATCCCATCTAATACTAATTTTAGTTGTTTTGTAAAGTTTCCAATAAATAATTTCTCACTCAAATTGTCATTAATAACATTAAATAACCTAATGTAATTTGCATTAATGGGAAAGATATTAACATAATATTGAAACAAGCTATGTTGCATTAGTTTAGTCAATCCATAGATACTTCTAGGTTTCTCTAAACAATTTTCATAATATTTTTTCTGAATTCCATACTCTGCTGCGGAACCTATCAAAATTAATTTTTCCTTATATTTTGCAGACCTAGCAGCATCAAAAAGATTCTTAGTAATTAATACATTAACATCGTAACTTTTAGAATAATCATTAATAAAAGTTCCTACAAAATTTATTATCACTTTGGGTTTAGATTCATTAATTTTGTTTTGTATAGAATTCAAGTCATATACACATTTTGTCCCTTTACTGCTGGATAATGTAAAAACTTCATTACCTTCACTTTTTAATCTTTTTATAAAATATTGAGCAATTGAACTACTTGCGCCAAGTATCAAATAATTTTTCACTTAAACTCCTTAAAGATTTAATTTCTCTATATCTTCATTCGCTTTTTCATAATCTTCGAGTCTTCCTATATCAAGCCAGTAACCATCATAGGGATAAACCTTAATAGTTTGGCCTTCGTCAAGTAGAACAAGCATTAGGTCATCAAATCCAAATGATTTCCCATCTGGAACAAAATCTAAGACTTTTTTGTTAAACACATAGACTCCCATACTTACACTTAGTTTATATTCCGGTTTTTCTTTAAATCCTATTACGACATTTTTATCCTTATCAATATCTATTACACCAAAATCTATCTTTGCGGTTCTCTTGTATGTAGCGACTGTAATTAAAGCTTCGTTTTCTAAATGGTAATTGTATAGTTTTTTAAAATCTAAATCGGTCAAAAGATCCCCATTCATAACCAAAAAATTTTCTGGCAAATCCTTTATTAGCTTTATAGGGGCTACAGTACTTAGGGGCTTATCTTCTATAGAATACCTTATCTTTACCCCCCACTTACTTCCATCAGCAAAGTATGCCATAATTAACTCAGCTAAATGATTGACACATAATGTAAGGTTTGTCACACCATATTTTTTCAATCTACCAATCAGTATCTCTAAAATAGCTCTATTCCCTACTGGCACAAGGGGCTTTGGCATTACTACAGTATAAGGTTTTAATCTTGTTCCCTTGCCTCCTGCTAAAATAATTGCTTTCATCTTTATTACTCCTATTTCTCTCTATTAAACATTATATATGTTCAGTTTATAAAATCTTAAATTATCTTGGCTACTAAACCAATTTATTGTCTCTTTTAATCCTTCTTCTAATGTGTACTTTGGGGACCATTCTAATAATCTTTTTGCATTTGTATTGTCTGCCCAAAGTCTTTCTACTTCACTTTTTTCTGGTCTTTGTCTTTGCGCTTCTTCTTCTATTTTAATTTCAGTATTCATAAGTTTACTAATCAGTATTGCCAGATCTTCAATAGATATTGCAAAATTTGAACCAATATTTATTACTTTTCCTATAGATTTTTCCGATTCCGCTACTTTGATAAATCCTTCAACGGTATCTTTCACATAAGTTAAATCCCTTGTCGGAGAAATAGAGCCAAGTTTTATTCTTGTCTTCCCTGAAACTATTTGAGTGATGATTGTAGGGATTATTGCCCTTGCAGATTGCCTGGGTCCATAGGTATTGAAGGGCCGAATTATAGATACAGGTAAATTAAAAGATCGATAAAAAGATAAAGCAAGAAAATCAGAACTTGCCTTCGTTGCCGAATAAGGCGATTGCGGATTTATGGAATGTTCTTCTGTGATTGGAACGAATTGAGCAGTTCCATAAACTTCACTAGTAGAAGTACAAATAACCTTTTCAGTACCTAAGTCCCGTGTTGCTTGTAAAATATTTAAAGTGCCTTTAATATTTGTGTCCACATAGGTGTCTAGAGAATGATAAGAGTAAGGAATACCTATTAGTGCAGCCAAGTGAAAAACAACATCTATATTTCGCATTGATTCTTTGATCCCATTGGGGTCTCTTACATCACCTGCAAAAATTTCTATAGAATTTTTTATTTTTTTATCAACATAATCTAACCAACCCCACCTATTAAAAGAATTATAATGCACGAATGCTCGCACTTTGCATCCCTCTTTTACAAGTTTTTCTACGAGATGACTACCTATAAAACCACCTGCACCAGTAACCAAAATTTTTTTATTTGATAAGTTCATTTATTTATCTCCTTAAGAATTAAAATTATAGATTTCATCAAATAGCTTGCATTTAAATTTCTTATTCTTAATTTTACTAATCTTGTGTTCAATATCATTTGACCTATTATTAGACTTATAAACTTGCATAAGCTTTCCGAATAATTCATTTGAGGAGCGATTTTTGAAAAGAATAACTCCTTCAGGCCTCGGAACACAATCGCTAGCTACAACAGGAGTTTCAAACCACATTGCTTCTTTTACTGATAAGGCAGAACCATCTGTACAAGTTGGTCTAATAAACACCTTTGATGTGATATAAATTGGCCATATTTCAGGCATCTCCTCGTAAATAAAAAGTACACTATTATCTAAGTTATTTTTTGTAATATAAATTTTAATTTTTTGGTGTAGTTCTTCCGATCTAATACCATTTATGCTTACTAAAAGCAGTACATTTTCGTCAATTTCTTTTTTAAACCTATGCAAAGCTTCTAATGCTATGTCAAACCCATAAAGATCCTCACCTTTATAATAGCAAAACCATCCTACCATAGAAATGATATAAATTTTATTTATCAACACCTTGCCATATTTAATGATAAACTCTTTATAAATATTTTCTTTATATAATGGCGGTAAAAATGCATCTATTATTATTACAGGTTTTGGACTATATTTTTGGGCTAACTGTGCAATATTTTTATTATCAGCAATGACATTTACAAATTTAAGAAACTTTCGTGTCAAAAACGATTCTATCCCTCCCTTTTGTATTTTATCTTTTAAAGAAGCACCATGAATGTGTAAATAAATATTCTTGCCTAGCATCCCATATATTGAGAGGATAACTCTTACTTTCCAATCCGGCGAATGGTGGTGAATTAAAACATATCTCTTAAATAATAATCCAAAGAGAGATACTATCTTTTTAAAACCATAAAATTTATAACAAACCACCGTATTGTTTTTAATTCTATTTTCCAAATAAAAATCATAGTTATATTCTTTATAATCTAAATATGATAATACTCGTTGAATATGAACAGAAATTCCTCCATAAGGAGGCGGATAGGGTCCTATGATAGCTAGTTTTCGCTTAACACTCCTTTTATTCATTATGTTCTCCAAACTCAATTGATAATTTTTGGATTAAAAATTTATATTTCCCGTTTTTGGTGCGAGGGATATGATCAACATAACTAAAACTTATATCTAATCCATTGCTCACAGCCCTTTGCATTTTAGAAAGAATTTCTTTTTCATCATTAACTGAGTATTGAGAAGTCCTTACTACTTTTACTATTAATTCCCCTTCTTTTTCTTGAACTAATTGCATTTCTTTAATCTTAGAAAAAGCTTCAAAATGCTGTGCAAATATTAGTGCTGTTAAAGTTATTAATCTTTTATCCTTGGTAACAATTAATTCTTGTAGTCTTCCTTCTACTCTTTTTAGTAGAGTGTAATTCCTTCCGCATTCACATTTTGCATTTGTAGGTACCGCTAGATCCATCGTGCGATATCTTATAAATGGGCAGGAAAAGTTGTTAAATCCAGTAGCTACAATCTCGCCCAATTCATTCTCTCGAGTTACTGTTTTATCACCTTTCCCGATTAATTCCACAATTCCATACTCTGGAAATACATGGTAATAGGTATTTTTTTCACATTCGCCCGCCAGAACAACTTGTTCAGTATGTCCATACCAACTATAGACTTTACATTGGAATGTTTCCTCTAGTAGTACTCTCTGCCAAAGATACAAATTCTCTGAACCGCAAAGTAGCGCTTTAAGGCCAGAGAAAGGTTTAATATTATTTTTTCTCATAAATTTTGCTAAAATGGTAATTGCCGAAGGGTAAGCCTGAATAAAATCTGGCCTAAACTCTCTAAATTTTAAAATATAATTTGGTAATGTTTCATCAGACATGTGATAAGATGATAGAATAAGATTCTTATTGACTGGATTGTATTCCCAAAATTTCCCTTTATTTGTTGACCGAACAACATCTCCTCTTAGCACTACACATCTATTGTCTATCCTAAATCCTACTCTATTCCATTGAGTTATCATAAAAGCCCATTCCTTTGCAGAAGTTATATCCTTTTCTACATAAAAACCCATCGGAATTCCCGTAGATCCACCTGTAGTGCAATATTGCAATTTTGAGCGGGTATAGTTTCGGGCTACTAAATCTTCCAGATTATTTTGTATAATCTCTTTTGTTAAATAAGGTATTTTCTTCAAATCATCAAAATCTTGTATATCTTTTGGCTTTAGCCCTCTTTCATCAAATACACTTCGATAATAAGGAACATTTTCATAGGCATGTTTCAGTAAT
>Ga0114930_10004716_pt1 | contig 11400 bp, 11 predicted proteins | sample AnhtaG_FD_87300 | JGI IMG/M metagenome (GOLD analysis project Ga0114930, IMG submission 87300) | Deep subsurface microbial communities from Anholt, Denmark to uncover new lineages of life (NeLLi) - Anholt_01485 metaG | ecosystem: Environmental > Aquatic > Marine > Oceanic > Sediment | place... | reverse complement strand
TCGGCCACAAACTCGGGACGCTCCGGCCGAGGGCCCACCACGCTCATCTCGCCTCTGAAAATGTTGATGAACTGAGGCAGCTCATCTATGTGGGTTGCTCGCAGGAATCGTCCTACGCGGGTCACCCGGGCGTCCCTCTCCCCGGCCCAAATAGCTTTGCCACTTTCCTCAGCCCCCAAGATCATGGAGCGGAACTTGAAAGCGCGGAAGGTCCTCCCGCCCTTGCCCACCCTCTCCTGAATGTAGAATATGGGCCCTGGCGAGTCAACGTAGATGGCCAAGGCCACGAAGGGGAAAAGGATGGCCAGTATTGCCAACCCTATGAGGGAGATGATCACATCCACCGCTCGTTTGAATACGGAGAAGAAGCTGCCCGTGGAGGCATGATCCATGGGCAAGGCCACGGGCCAACTGTCCCCGATGTGCTCCACCGGCACCTTGCCCGTTATCTCTTCGTAAAGGAGAGGCATGAGGGTAATCCGCACCCCCAGCTCCTGGCAGCCCATGAGGGCCTGTAGAAGCTCGCGGTGCACGTTGTGGGTGATGGCCAGGATAACCTCGGAGATCCTTTCCGCCTTGGCCAAGGGAACGAGGTCGTGGCGAGTGCCTATGACCGGCACCCCTTCGATGGTCTGCCCTTGCTTGGCGGGATCGTCGTCAATGTAGCCCACCAGTTGGTAACCGGAGGCCAGGCTCTCCCTGATGGCCTGGACGATGGTGCGGCCGGCCCAGCCAGCCCCTACCACGGTGGCCCGGCGTTGAAAGATGGGCTGGCCGAGGAGTAAGGCGTAGGCCGCCCGCCACAATCCCACCAGGACAAAGGAGGATACAGCATGGTAGAGGACGATCCCCCGGGGCAGGGAGCGTGGCGGAGAGAAGAAGTAGATCACCAGGTAGATCAGGAGAAGCAGAGCGGTGATGCGCAGGAGGGCGACCCCGTTGGAGCCAAGCCGGGAGGCGAGGCGCAGGTTGTAGAAGTCGTTTAGGGCAGCCAAAAGGAGCCAGAGGACAGGGAGGAAGAGGAGCCACTCGACCTGGGAGATGATGTATGCCCAGGTGAAAGGTCGCCCGGCCCTCAGCGCCCACACCCAGAGGGCGAAGAGGACGGCGAAGCTGGCCATTGCGAAATCAACGAAAATCAGGAGGGCTCTGCGTTCGGAGAGTTGTAGCGGCAGTTTCATGATTCATCTACGATGTCGGCAAACTCCATTTCGGTGATCTCACGCAGCGGCTCGACATCCACCAAATTCATGACAGGGCCTCAGGGAGCTTCAGGAGACGATCCCGCTTGTACTCTAGGTGATCCAGGCGCTGCAGGTCTCGCCAGGTGTCCGCCTCCTCCACGCTGCCATGCCGATAGCGCACTTCCATCTCCTCAACGCCTGAAACCCCATCACGGCTAGTGATCTGGAAGATCTCGGCCTTGACTTCCCGAAGCTGGCGTTCCAGGAAAGCGCGTGAGCCCTGCTTCAGCAAATCTTCTTGAGAGAGGTGGAGTTCTTCAGCCACCGTCTTAAGCATCGTCTCAGCTCCTACAGCCATTGGCACGCTTCTCGTATAGTTGTCTCTCATTCTTCAGCATACCACCATATCTCCATCCTGTATACTTTCCCTCCCCCCTCCCCTTGTCCCCATCTCCCTGTCTGCCATCCGTCTAAAGGGGCAAGTAAAGGATTTGGTCCTGATATTCCCTCAGTTCGGCTACTTCCCATATCAGATGCAAATCTTCGATAACCTCGCCCACGGAGTACCTGGGGCGCAAAAGAAGAATGCCGGGGACATGTCTCCCGGCCTCCAGATGGTGATGCAAATGATTGGGCATGGTGCGCCGATTCCGCGAGACCAGAATGCAGCCTTCTTTCTCTACCCAACGCAAAAGTTCGGCATCAGGCGTCCCAAAAGGCGGTGCCCCTTCATCGCCAACAGCCAGGATTTCCATATCCGGCCGTAGTCTTAGCAGTTGATCTCGAATAGCACGAGGCGTATCTTCATCAAGCAGGTAACGAATCCTCATCAAGAGCCAGCCACTTCCATGTTCTTGAGTGGCGCGCGTTGTCCCTTGAGGGCTCGTAGGCGCTTAACAACTGGAGGAGAATCGCGTTGCTGCTCTAACCAGGCCTCTTCGCCGTGCCGTCGCCAGGCCTCCAGATAAGCATCTATCTGCTCCTGATGGTGGAGATAGTAGATGATGGTAGCGTACACCTGTTCGAGGGTGAGATTGCGATAACGGGCTGCAATCTCCTCTGGGCTGGCACCGTTCAAATAGTCATCCAGTACCGTTTCGATTCCAATCCTTGTCCCCTTAATGCGGATGTCATCAGCTGCTAGGAATTCAAAATAGCTCTCCAGTTCCACAATGTCACCTCCTCTCTTCACTTAACATCGGCTTATCCATCTTTTTGTCAAATCATACCACCCCTGGAGTAAAAGGGCAACCGCTTCTGTGCGAGGTGCATTCATCTCCTCACCTCCGCTCCCCTGGTCTCCTTCTCCTTCCTCCATTCTCCCCTCTTCCGTTCTCCATTATCCCCTTTTCCATCCTCGACTTCCCCTGTCTCCCTTCTGAGCAGAGGTGCTAGGGTGCAGAGGAGAAATCTCCTCCGCTCCCAAGCTCCCTCTCCCCTTCCCCCTGTCTCCCCCTCTCCCACATGGAAGGTGGATAATAGATGGTGGAGAGTGGATCATTTGAAAGTCTCCCACTTTGTCATGAGGGTCCACAGCATTGCCCCTACCTGTTCGTAGCCAGCGGTGAACGTCTTGTGTTCGTCGGGCTGGATGTAGTTGCAATCGAGAGCGAAATGCAGCCAGAGCTTCGTCTCTTCGGATTCGCCCAGGGAGTCGTTTAGGCTGTTCTTGAACACAGCCTCGTACCGCCGCTTGGCGAATCCTCCAACAATATTGCCGCACACCGAACGCGATGAGCGGCGCATTTGATCCACGAGGGCGTAACGCTCTTCCTTGGGAAACCGTGTGGTGAGGCGAAACACCTCTATGGCCAGCGTATACGCCAGGTTGAACACATCCAGGTCCTTATGCGTGCGGACTCGCCGCCGGGGTTTCTTGTCTTTCGGCACCCACTTCTCGCCGTTAAACACCCACTGATCACACGGGAGTCGTCGCCTCTCCCATCCTCCATTCTCCTACACCGCCCATTTCGCCCCATCGAACTCCCAGGGCTCACATTCCACCCATACGGAAGATGGAGAATCGAGAATGGAAAATGGATGATCCTTTTGCTCCTGTCTTGCTCTTTCCATCCTCCGTCTTCGATTCGGTGTCTCTTTCATCTTCCCCTTTCCCTCTTCCATCCTCCCCTTTCGTTCTTCTGTCTTCCCCCTTCCACCCTCCCCTTTCCAGTCTCCCCTCCCCCTGTCTCCTTGTCTCCCGCTCTCCCCGTCTCCTTGGGCATCGCCACCGAGCGTTCCCAAGTGGGCCGCTCCTCTCACCTTTCGACGGCAAGCTGCACTTTAAACCACGCCACCAATCGAAGGGTCACCCGAATCGAACTCCTAGCCAGCGTTTCGACGGTCTCCTCAGCCTCTTCCCAAGAGATAAGCTTAGCTTGATAGGCGGCCAAAAGCACCTCTTTTCACACCAAGCCCAACAGCCTCCGCCACCTTCCGGCCCAGCCTCTCATCCATCAGTACCCAGTCAATGTCATTAAGATAAGGAGGCCACAAGAGCCTTGCAGGGCGGGGAGGAGCCCACGACAGCCCATCGCTCATCGCCCCCCTATCTTTCTTATCGCATTATCCAACAGCCTCTTCAAAGGCTGAAGGCCGATATTGGACTTACCCCTGCGCTGTGCCTGGTCACCTTCGTGGTAATAATACTCGGCCGCCGCTCCCGCTGAGAACCTGTTCAGAACGACGCCCACCAGATTTGCTCCCACCTTAGTGAAACCCTCTAGGGCCTGCTGTGCAGTGCCCCGCCGCGTAACGCCAGATTCCACCACTAACAATACTCCGTCCACCTTTTTGGCTAACAGCGCCGCGTCGGTGACTGGTAAAGCCGCTGGGCTGTCAAAGAGTAAGATATTCGCCTCGCCTCTGAGTTGCTGGATTAGCTCTTCCATCCGCGGCGAACTCAGGAGCTCGGATGGATTGGGGGGCAACGGGCCACTGGTCAACACCCGCAGGTTCTCCACCCCCGTCGCCTGGAGATACTGACCAGGACCGCTACCGTCGCCTGAAAGGGCGTTGCTCAACCCCTGGGCGTTGGGTAATTCGAACATCTCGTGCAGAACAGGGCGCCGCATGTCCGAGTCGACAATTATGGTGGACCGCCCCGCTTGGGCCATGACTACCCCTAGGTTAGCTACAACGGTGCTTTTGCCCTCCAAGGGATTGGGGCTGGTGACAAGCAAGGTGTTTAGAGGCTTATCCGTGGCTATCTGGAGTTGGGTACGCAGGGCTCGGAAGCCCTCCGAGGTGGGCGATCGCGGTTGGGAAACGGTGATCAGTTCACCATCCGCACCAGCCGGCAGAGGGGCTATGGAGCTCAAAGTGGATAGCCCCAGGGCTCGACGCACATCTTCCGGTGTCCTGATACTATCATCCAGGTACTCGATGAGGAAGGACACGCCTACCGCTAACATGGCCCCCACTACGGAGGCCAAGAGGGTGTTCTGCTTCTTCTTGGGTTTGATGGGGTTCGCTGGTTCAATGGCGGCCACAGCGAAGCGAACCTCGGTCTCCTTCACCTGAGAGGCCACGCCTACCTCAGCCGCTTTGCGAGCCAGCGTCTGGTAGGTCTCCCATACCAGGTCTCTGACGCTGATGATCTGCCGCTTCCTGGCTTGCTCTCGCTCTAACTGCTCCTCTAACTGGAGGATCTCTTGTTGGAGAGGTGACTCCTCGATAAACTGCTCAACCTCAGCTCGTCTGGCCTCCAAGTTAGCGGTAAGAGTTTTGAGTTCGGATAGCTGCTCGGCCTGATCTTCCACCGAGGTGGCCATCTGATCAAAAGAAAACTGGAGTTCAGCAGGCAGGCCAGAAGATAAGGCTGAAGCGTTTGCCTTAAGAAAGAGAATGGAAAGAGCATTTCTTGCCGCCGCGGAAGACGATGGGATTCCCCCCTGCAGTTCTTCTTGCAGGGCTTTGGCGTCGGCGATGAGGCGCTCGAGCGCACGCCTGGCTGCATAGTAATCGGCGAGAGTATTCTTATTAGACGTTATCTCTCGGCTTAGAACATCAATTTGATTATTCCCCAGGAATTCGGTCAGGGCTTCCTCCGCCTGCTGGTAGCTCTTCTCGGCCTCGACCGCCTGGGCCTGGATGTCATCAGGGGTCAGGGAATTCTCCCTATACAGCCGATTGATATACTCCTCATAGGCTCGCGCCCAGGCGTTGGCCATAGCTGCCGCCTTCTGGGGCGAATCGGCCTCAACCAAGATCTCGATCAGCTCACCATCCGTCTTGGTAGCGACCATCCCTAGAAGCGCCTCTACCTTTCGCTCCTCGGGGTCCAGGGTGGATCCCAACTCCTCGATAACCTGGCAGGCGATGGCAGGGTTCTGCACCAGGGCAGTGAGAGCCTTCAGGCGGTCCTGGAAGCTTGTCATCCTGGACAGTTCGGCCTCCGATAGGGTCGTGAATCGTGGCTCGAAGGTGATCTCGGCTTTGTACCGCATTAGGGCCACCGCCGCCTCGGCCTGATAGATGGGGGTCATCCTGAGGCTGACGATCAGGGCGGTGCCGCCGGCCAGCACGGTGCCCAACACGATGAGCCACAGCCACCTGCGGATCACGGCCATGTATGCTCTCAATTCTAGGCCTTCATATTCCTCCATTTTCTATTCCTCCTTAAGATTGGTGGTCTCCCTCTTAGGTGTTGCTGCTTGAGGGCTTCTCGCTATGTGGCGTCATTGCGAGCGCAGCGAAGCAATCTCCTACCAGGTTGGGGATTGCTTCGTCGCTTCGCTCCTCGCAATGACACATCGGCCCGTCGTCATTGCGAGCCCTTCGATACCTCAGGATAAACCATGCACTGAGCGAAGCGAATGTGTCCGCGAAGCAATCTCCTGGTTCACATGGGTGAGATTGCTTCCCTTCGACAAGCTCAGGACAGGCGTCGCAAAAGCCGCTCCTCGCAATGACGCTTTCATGGTTCTTGGAACCACAATTGGTATCAGGTGTTGCTGCTTGAGAGCTTCTCGCTATGTGGCGTCATACCAATTGCCTATTCAAGAGCCGTATTCTGAGATGAAAATGGCCTACACCTGTGTCATTGCGAGCGCAGCGAAGCAATCTCCTGGCCCAGGTGAGTGAGATTGCTTCGTCGCAAAAAACCGCTCCTCGCAATGACATTTTCATGGTTCTTGGAATCGCAATTGGTATTACTCTTCATACAAGTCTGTCCAGCCGCTATTCATCTTGTTGATCAAATCAATCTTCTTCTGTCTTGAACCACCTTTGATTTGCTTTTCCCTCGCAATCCCTGAGTATGCGTCATCGCACACCTCATAGTACACGAGTTTGGTGATGTTATACTTACTTGTGAAACCCCCTCCCAACCCTGATTTGTGTTCGTAAACCCTTCTTTTTAGATCATTGGTTACGCCCGTGTAGAGCACAGTATTGTATTTGTTGGTCATGATGTAGACATAGTATTGTTTGTTCATTGGCACATCGCTGGGGATTGCTTCGTCGCTTCGCTCCTCGCAATGACAAGCAACAGCCTGTTTGAGAGCAACAACACTCTACAGGGAGACTACCTTAGGGTTCGTTAAGAAACAAATTCCTGTTTTACAGACGAGCAAAGGTCATTCTGAGCTGTCGAAGAAGACTCTTGCGGCCCTGGGAGCCATAAAACCCGCTCGAAATCGCCCTTCGACAGGCTGTATACCTCGACAATGTTACATTTGTCATTGCGAGCGGTTTGTGCGAAGCAATCTCCACCATGGAGGGGATTGCTTCCCTTCGACAAGCTCAGGACAGGCGTCGCAAAAACCGCTCCTCGCAATGACACTTGGCCTGAAATCTAACATTGTCAAGATGCTCAGGGTGATTTCTCGCTAGGCACCAGCCAGCAAGTTATTCTTTTGCAGTCCCTTAACATTAAGGGCGATCAGCTAATCGCCTAAAACCTTCGTATCCATTGGCGGACCAGCCCCGTCATCACCCCTGCCCCGGCCGAAGCAATGCTCACCGACAGGAACAGGGGGGTAACCAATCCAACCACTAAATCCCTGCGCAGTACCCACCACCAGAAGGGCAGGGAGATGAAAAGAAACAGCAAGGCAAGCCCCCCGGCCAGCCACGTGAATCCCCTCCAGAGGACCGCCCCCAGGACGGCAGCTATCAGGAGGGAGAGAATCCCGATCTGGACCTTCTGGGTTTGCGGGGTACGCGAGTCCGCCACGGCCTTGCGAGGATGTCTCTCGTAAACCATCATCCTCCAGTAGCCGTAGTGATATTTTCGCCGGGCGTACTCCAGGATGGACTCCGGATGCTGGTGGTAAACGACGGCCTGAGGAGCAAAAAGCATTTTGTAACCGGCACTCGCCAGTCGGAAAGAGAACTCCGCATCCTCGGCGCCCAGGAGGTCCTCTTTGAAGCCCCGGCTCTCCATAAAGATGTGCTTTCTGTAGCCTGCTGTCCCGGTATTGATAAAATCTATCCGGGGATGCCTGGCGATGTTCCTGTAACGATAGTCATATTCCAGTTGGATGAATCGTGGAATAAGGCTGGTCTGACGAGTACGAACCACCCCACAAACCCCTACAACCTCTCGGCCGGCGAAGGGTGCAGTCATGGCCTCGATCCACTTATGCTCGGGGACACAATCGGCATCGGTAAAGAGAAGGATTTCGCCTTGAGCTCGCTCAGCGCCCAGGTTTCTGGCTGCCGCAGCGCCCTTCTTTGGTTGAGATAATAGGATCACTCCGTAGCGATCGGGCATGACCTCGACTGTGGTGTCCACGGGGCCGTCGTTTACGACGATGATCTCGTACTGGTCTCGGGGCACGGTCTGCTGTTCCAAGGCATCCAGGCAGGCGCTCAGGGTGCCCCGGATGTCATATGCCGGGATGACCACGGAGATGACAGGAGCTGGAGTGCTCAAAATGGAGAATGGAGAATGGACAATGGATGATGGACGGTGGACGGTGGACGTCATTTGAACGTCTCCCATCTGGTCATCAAGGTCGAGAGCATCGCGCTGACCTGTTCATAGCCCGTGGTGAGCTTCTGGTGCGCGTCGGCCGGGATGTAGCCGCAGTCAAGAGCGAAGTCAAGCCAGAGCTTGGTTTCTTCGGACTCACCCAGGGAATCCTTGAGGCTGTTCTTGAAGATGGCCTCGTGCCGGCGCTTGGCAAATGCTTTTCACCCTGTGCAATAAACAAATTACGGTTCTCCAGTCCCTTGTAAGTACCGTCTTATCCTGTTACGGATGTACCTTTTGCCATAAGTTGTCTTTAAATACCTTTCTCGATGTAGCGCATCTTCTTGGTTGAGACATGCTTCGTAATAGACAAGCTCAAAGGGCCTACGATGCCTGGTTGACTCGACTTTGCCTTTGTTATGCAAGTCAAGCCTTTTCCTCAAATCGGCGGTATACCCCACATAGAACTGGACATCCTTCTTGCTCTTCAACACGTAAACGTAATACATTTCCATTGCATCTATTGCACAGGGCAGGCCACATTGCTGCACACCGCCCGAGACGAACGTCGAATCTGATCTGTCAGCGAGTACCGCTCTTCTTTTGGGAATTGTGCACTCATTCGGAAAATCTCCATCGCCAAAGTATATGCCAAGTTGAACACATCCAGATCTGTGTGGGAGCGTATCTGCCGTCTCCCACTATCGCTCGTGGATACCCATTTCTCGCCATCAAACGCCCACCGCACACACTGTAGGCGTCTGGCTTCTCCTATCATCCCTTTTCCCCTCTCCAACTCCATCTTCCCCCTTCCACCCTCCATCCTCAACCATCCATCTCCTGCGACGGCGTCGGGTTTTGCGCCGCGCTGCTGAACTCCAACGCCAGTTCCTCCTTCCGCCGGCGCACGCTCTCCCACCATAGGAACAAAGCGCCCAGAAGCGAGGGAGGTCCAAAGACCACGAAGTATAACAGCACGGCGTAGCCCAGGGCCGCCCCCTTCTCCAGCCCGAAGACGCCCAGGGCAAGAATGCACAGGTAGTGGAAGACCCCTAACTTGCCTGGGGCCGAGGGCACAGCCACCCCTACCTGGAGCACGGCCAGGAGGAACAGGGCTGCGGCGAAGGGCAGGGACAGGCCCAGGGCCAGGAAGATGACGTAGTTGACCAGGATGCTCAGAGACCAGATGATAAGAGACCACCCTTGGAGCTGAAGCCCCACCCAGGGGGACCGCAGCACGTCCAGGCTGCCCAGGGCCAGGTCCGCCGCCCGATGAACCCGCCCCCGCCAACTTTCGGGCAGGAAGTGGGAGAGCAACTGCACCAGGGTCAGCAGCCAATCCTTGCCATAGGAGATCAGGAGGGCAGCGGCAAAGAAGGCGATGACGAAGGCGGCCAGTGCCCCTCGGGAATCCCGGAACCAGGGAGGTAGGGAGATGAAGGCCGGGACAAGGAGTAGCAGGAGCAGGAGCATGACGATGTCCAGCCACTTCTCCACGGCGATGGTGCCCAGGGTGCGGGCCCGGCTGCGGCCCTGGAGGCGGCCTACGAAGAAGATGCGAGCCACCTCACCAACGCGGGCAGGGACGACGATGTTCAGCATCTGGCCTATTAGGAGCACCTCGGCCAGCCTGAGGTGGCTGAGCCCTTTCTGATCAGGGTGATAGAGCAGCCTCCAGCGGGCGGCTCGGGCCAGAGGGCTGACCAGCACCAGGGCCAAGGCTAATGCCACGAACCGGTAGTCAACGTGACCGAAAGCGGCGACCACTTGAGAAATGGGGACATCCCGGAAGGCCAGCCACAGGAAGAGCAGGCTGAGCCCGCTGCCCAGGGCCACGCGAAGATGCCGTACCTGCAACTGACGCCACAGCCCGTTGGTGCGTTCCCACCAAGAGCTGCCCGCTGATTGCTGTTCTTCGTTCATCCCAGCACCTATCTCGACAATGTTAGATTTCACCCCAGGTGTCATTGCGAGGCGCGCTCCCGTTCGCCACGCTCAGGGCGCGGTTTGCGCCGAAGCAATCTCCCGCCTTCAATTGCAAGCAACGGTGGGGATTGCTTCGTCGCTCCGCTCCTCGCAATGACGGTCGGAATCTAACGTTGTCGACTAGTATTCTCCTGCAAATGCCTAGCGAGCGCCGGTTGAGTAGCCGTAGGCGTATCGAAATCAAGCGAGCGGGGCTGCATTTGGTGCAACGCTTGGCTTCGATACGGCTCTCCGCCACACTCCGAGCCTACCCTTCGACAGCCCTTCGACAAAGCTCAGGACAAGGCTCAGGACACCGCTCAGCCGGCGCTTTCGAGAGAATCAAAAAGCCCTACCTTTTTCTGTTCCCCCTTGGAGTTTGGACTCGAAACGTGTCATACAGACGAAGCCCAGAATCACGCCGCCAGCCAGGGCGATGGCCAGACCAAGATAGGGCTGGTTTCCGATGAAGGCGATGGCCAACAGGGAGAAAAGGATCCAGTATCCGAAAGCCAACAGAAGATTGCTCAGCCCGCGTGACCGTCGCGCGCTACTGGCTTCGCGACCGCTTTTCACGGCCGCCAGCCCGCCATCTTTTTCCTCTTCGCCCTCTGCTGCATCTCTCGATAATTGCCTCGCCAATTGATCCCGATGCACATACAAGGCAGTCACTATCCCCAGGAAGACCCACATCACGACTCCCGGCTTGGTGCCCAGTAGGAAAGCGTCCGTCAGCCCGAAAACCTGATGGGCCAGCATTCCGCAGGCCAGCCCGACAATCAGAGCTCGCAAAAAGCGATCATCCAGGGCGTGATAGGCCCGCGAGGCGGTGACGGCGAAGGCGCTGAGGAGAGCCACGTAGGCCACCAGGCCAGGAATCCCCAGGTCTACCGCCACCTGGAGCAACTCGTTATGCACGTGAGTGACGCGGGCGTCCGGGCCGATTAGGAAGAAGGGATACAGGACATTAGCCACTTTGTCGAAGGTGCCGATCCCGATTCCCGTGTAAGGGAAGTCCTGGATCATGTACATAGCCCGCTGCCATATCTCCATCCGGCCCTGCACGGTGCGGGCGCCTGCGTCAACGCGCAGCACGAACTGGGTCAGTTCCCAACCCCTGCCGCTCTTGAACACTGCAAAGACGGCCAAAGCCACGGCCGGGATGGCCCACAAGGCACGCCGGTCACGCCATGCGGCCAAGACCAGCAGGCCAACGGTGATGCCGATGAAAGAGCCTCTGGACTGGGTGAGGACCAGCGTGGATGCAGTTAGCAAAAGAGACAGGGCCAAAGTAGGCCGATACCACACCCGGCAGACCTGGAGCAGGCGACT
>Ga0114930_10004715_pt1 | contig 11400 bp, 9 predicted proteins | sample AnhtaG_FD_87300 | JGI IMG/M metagenome (GOLD analysis project Ga0114930, IMG submission 87300) | Deep subsurface microbial communities from Anholt, Denmark to uncover new lineages of life (NeLLi) - Anholt_01485 metaG | ecosystem: Environmental > Aquatic > Marine > Oceanic > Sediment | place... | reverse complement strand
CACAGGATCTCCCATTGACCGCCTCAGACTCCAATCGCCTCTTACCTTGGATGATGTAGCCCGTGACTTTCCTAAATTAAACATCATTATCTGTCACATCGCAGGACATTGGTTTCAAGAGGCCACTCTTGTGGCACTTGGGAATCCAAATGTATACGTAGACTTAGCGTGGATACACGGATACTGTAATCAGCTGGTAATACCTACAGAACCTTCTTTTCTAATAAAGCGAGTTGTGGGGATTTTAAGAGATTCCAAAGTTTTATATGGTACAGATAATGATGAAAAGATAAATAATATTTTCTGGATGAAAGGAATTGGGTTAAAGGAAGAGAGCCTTCGAAAGATTATGGGAGAAAATGCAGCCAGGTTGCTGAATATTCCTTTGGAATGAGACTAAAAGGTAAAAATAGAAGTGAGAATCTACTGCAAAAGCCAGGTGAAATTCTGCAAATTGAAAAGTCGTTCTATTTTAATTCTTCTTTTTAGAGATAAATTCTTAATTGGGAGAATAGATGTAAGATCCATTAATAAAAAGTCTCAAGATCTTAGCTGGAGGGATAATAAGTACTAGAAAAAGATGCAGAAAAAATGGCAAGTTTTAGCAACGATAGACATTCCAGAAATAGGAGCCGAGATTCTTGAAAAATATTGCGAAGTGAAGATCAATAAGAAAGATGTTACTCTGAGCAAAGAAGAAATAATGGCTAAGTTGCGCAATAAGCATGCTTTGTGTTGCAGTGCTGAAGATGTGATAAACGCTGAAGTTATGGACTCCGGACAGAATCTAAAAGTTATTGCCAGATATGGGGTGGGTTACGAGAAGGTAGATGTGGAAGCGGCCACACAAAGAGGTATATTAGTTACCTACACCCCTGGGGTCCTAACCGAAGCTGTGGCGGAAATGACCTGGTGTTTACTTCTTTCCCTGGGTAGGCACCTCATTGAGGCAGACAGATTTGTCAGAATAGGTAAGTTCAAAAGAAGTGGGCCCAAAGCGCTGTTAGGGGTAGAAATGAGAGAAAAGATCTTAGGTATCGTTGGGGCAGGACAGATTGGTACCTCAGTAGCTAGAAAAGCCAAGGGATTCAATATGAAAATCCTATACAGCGACATAGTGAAAAACAATGAAATTGAAAAAATGGGGGGCAAGAAAATCGAGTTAGACTACTTACTTGCAAAATCGGATTTAGTTACACTCCATGTGTCTCTAACTCCTGAAACCACATACTTAATAGGAGAAAGAGAACTCTCTTTGATGAAAAAAACAGCCTATTTAATAAATACATCTCGAGGAAAGGTAATCGATGAGGCTGCTCTTGTTACGGCTTTAGAAAAGGAACAGATTGCAGGAGCAGCTCTTGACGTATACGAAAATGAACCTGAGGTTACTAGAGAGCTCTTAGGAATGCCCAATGTGATATTAACACCTCACATTGGAAGCGCTACCAAAGAGACACGAGACGCGATGGCCATTATGATGGCTAAGGATTGTGTAGCAGCGCTAAAGGAGCAGAAACCATCTCATCTTGTTAATCCTGAAGTCTTAGCATGATCTAAGGAGAGAAAATGTCATTATATAGTCCAACACGTAATAGAGGCCAATACAAACGGAACGTTACCTTAAATCTCATTAAGAATCTAGCCAGGGGGAAAGTAGTCACGGGAACGATGTTTAGAGAATTTACTTATTTAAATAGGATGATAGCTGAGGGTGGTGATCCCGTGGAAGAAATAGCTAAAAGGGGTTATGACTTTCTTGTCATCGATTGTGAACATAAGGCCTTTAACTTTGAAACATTAGCAGAGCTGAGTGAAAGAGCTCATGAACTGGGAATTCCCATCTGGATTAGACCCGAGCAGACTAGCCAGCCTCCGATTAGCAGATATGCAGACATAGGTTTTTCCGGATTTATGATTCCTAATGTCATTTACCCTCGAGAGGCTAAATTTATTGTTAATCGAGCTTATTTCCCACCAATAGCCGAGCCGCCTAAAAATGAAGATAAGGAAAGGAGAGGATTTAGCTTAGGTCCAATTCCAAGGGATGCTCAAGAGTTTAGTAATATAAGAGCCGGTGAAATATATATCAACAAAAATACTATTGTAGTTATTCAGACCGAACATCCGCTGGGAATTGATAACCTTGGAGATATCTTGTCTATAAGAGGTGTTCATGGAACCATTATTGGAGTAAATGATTTAGCCAGAGGTATAGCTCAGCAAAAAAGAAGAGAAGACCTCTTAGAGTTTGATTTTTCTGCCATGTATCGTCATGAGTTAATGATGAAGGCTTATCAAGCAATTGGAAAGATATGTCAGGATAATAAAAAATATGCAGGGATTCATTTTACAGAGGTGAGTGAGATAGATCTCGTTCAGAAACTGGTATGTGAGTTCGGGTATAGGCTCGTTTTGCTTGGAAGAGATGAAAATTTTGATAGTGATGAGTTTGTTAAGGTTGTGGAACAAATCAATAGATAGAGAGACTAATAATATCAGAAAGGTAAAGGTGGGAAACCTGTAAAGTTGGAATATAATTTTGCCTTTTAAAAATCTTTGTGCTGCTTTAAAAACAGAAAAATGTAACATTCTGACCTGCCAGCGATAAGAGTTTAGGCTCATTTTGAGAGTAATTTTTCTCAAAGCTTGGATTATGTTAAAGGATTTTTAAAGGAAGGGGTATGCAATAGATGACTCCGAGAGAAAGAATACGACGCGCAATGCATAAAAAGAAAACCGATAGAATCCCTTGGGCAGCTTATGGCTGTCTTTTACCCCGAGGATACGTGGAAAGAAAGGTAAGAGAAAAAGGGTGCGGACTCTATATGGTTATGTCGCCGTGCAGTTACCAGATGGAGAGACAAAGGGTTACGATAGAGGAAAAGAGAACGTGGGACCAGCATAACAGGGCCCAGATTATTATGAGAACCTATCATACTCCCATTGGAAGTGTATCTCAGAAGGCACAGCTCAGAATGGGTCTAAGCTCCAATAAACAAGAATGGATTACAGAACATATGATTAAAGATGTCTCCGACTATCCTATTTGTTAAATTCATTATTGAAAATACGCGGTATTACAAAGACTATGATTCTTTCTTAGAGGCGCAAGAAGATATAGGGGAGGATGGTATTGTTGCCGCTGTTGCAGAAACTCCTATGCACATGATGATATGGTATCTTATGGGCGTAGAGAAATTTTCCATAGACCTATACGAACATCCTCAAGAGTTTAATAAGCTTGCTAATCTATTAGAAGAAAAATATGACGAAATGTATAAAATCATAGCAGATTCACCCACAGAACTTGTAATAGGAGGCGAGAATCTTTCGGGTGATATTATCTCGCCTCCTTTATTTGAAAAATACTCTGCTCCTTTTCATAATAAACAAGCTCGATTGATGCACAAGAAGGGCAAAATTTACGCAGTCCATTGTGATGGCAGGCTAAATTGTCTAAAGGACCTCATCAAAAAAACAGATATTGACGTTATTGACTCTTTTACTCTTCCAGAAGGTGGAGGAGATCTTTCTCTAGAAGAGGCAAAGAAACTCTGGAAAAATAAAGTAATTTGGGCTAATTTCCCGGCTTGCCTGTGTCACGAAAATGAAGAAAAAATAAGAAAATTTTTAATTCAGACCTTAAGGAAAGTAACACCGGGAGATGGTTTTATGCTAGAATATAGTGAAGATTTACCTGTTAATCTCTGGAAAAAGACTTTAACAGTGATTGCGGAAACAATGGAAAAATATGGGAATTATTTTTAGGTAAAAAGCTGGAAATTAAGGCCAAAAAGGAGGTGAAAAATAGGCAGGTCAGTCCAGCTTGGAATGAAGAAAGTCGAACCATGTCAGGAGGATAAATCATGAAACGAAGATTGCTAGGTGTAACAATCATTTGTGTACTAGGTATTAGTCTGATGCTGGGGACAAGTTCCCTAGGGGCTCAGGAGATTACACTCAGTTTCTGGGATCGAGAGACTGCTGTCACCGGACCGGCTACGGAAGCGCTCATTGCTGGATTTGAGAAAGAAAATCCGAATATACATATAGAGTGGCGCAAAGTACCTTACGATCAATATGACGATCTTGCCAAAATGGCTTATCTGGTAGGAGAGGGCCCAGATCTTGGTAGCGTTTGCAGCATGTACACTACGTGGGAATTGCTTGAGAAGGGCTGTATCATGGATCTTACGGACTGGTACCGTGAGTATGGAGACCGTTTTCCTCTAGCAGCTGACCCATATATTAAATCACCTGGGGGAGTTTACTGTACCATTCCTCTAGCTATGCACACCATGAAACACATATTTTATAACGTGGAGATTTTAGAAAACTATGGGATAGCTGTACCTATGAACTCTTGGGGTGAATTTCTGGAGGCTTGTGAGACCTTAAAGAATCAAGGGGTAACTCCTGCTACGATGGGAGCTAAGGAATATGCACCGTGTGAGCACTGGTGGCAAATGTTCTTAACTGAAACGGTGGGAGCAGCAGAAATCAATTCTATGCTTTATCGTAAATATCCCGACAAAGGACCCAGATGGACTGATCCAGGTTGGATAAGGTCACTGAAATACTTCCTGGAACTGTTTCAAAGAGGATACATTTCTAAAGAGGCGGTCACGATCGGTTGGGCTTCAAGTATATTGCCATTTACTACAGGGAAAGTGGCATTCTTTTTCGACGGAAGTTGGTTGGCGGGGATGTTACCACCTGAATTCAATTGGGGTTTTTTCGAATTTCCCCATATCATTGGTGAGCTAGGTTATACCAGAAATGATGGTGTTGTAGCCTATATGAGTCAGGTGCAAGTAGCTGCTACTGCTCCCCGCGATGCTGCATTCAAATTTCTAGAATACTGGACACGTCCAGAGAACCAAAAGGTAAGGTGGGAAAAAGTAAAGGAGATACCTGCAACTATAGGAGCGGTAGATCCAAAGGAGTTTGACCCATATACCAGAGCGTGTGTGGAATTTGCGGAAACCTGCACGGGGTCCTATCCATGGATTAGCGCGGTTCTTCCTCCAGAAGTAGGTCTCGACGCGCTGGGTAATGGATATGGCTCCCTTATAACTGGGGAGACCACAATACCTGAATTAAGTAAAAAATTGGAAGAGGTTCATCAAAGAGTTTTGAGAGAAGAATAAAAAATAATCAGTATTTTGAAAGACGATCGTCCCCCACGGACAGGAGAAGGGAATACGCTTGCAAAAATACAAGACCAGTTTTATAAAGGGGCCGGCTCTGTTTGTCTTACCGGCTCTCGTAATCTATGTTCTCTTCTTGGTGATACCTTTGATGGGGAGTATCGGTTTTAGCTTTTTTCGGTGGTCAGGAATCAGTCTGAACGACCTAAAATTTGTAGGTCTGCAAAACTATAAAACCATATTCTTACAAGATCCAGTCTTTTGGAGAGCACTCTTGAATAATTTGATCTTTGTAGGAGGGGCGATCGTCTTTCAGTGCACTATAGGATTGATTGTAGCACTGCTGCTAGAACAAAGGCTCCTTTTCAGAAATTTCTTACGAGGAACCTACTTTCTCCCAGCAGTGGTTTCGCTTACAATTATTGGGATAGTTTTTGAAATTCTTTTGAATCCTGAACTGGGAGTTCTCAAGGGTTTATTGGGGAGAATCGGCCTTGGTTACTTCGCAAATCCTAGTCAGTGGTTGTCCGATAAGAACAAAGCGATCTATGTCTTGTTAGCAATACAAGTCTGGTATGGATTTGGCTGGAGCATGTTTATTTTCGTTTCTGGCTTAAAAAGTATCAATCCTGAATTATATGAAGCAGCAACGATGGATGGGGCAACAGGAGCGAAAAAAATTGTGTATATAACATTGCCTTCGTTAAAGGGTACATACGCTGTGGCCATACTTTTTGCAACTTTATGGGCCATGAGAGTATTTGAGTTGCCCTTTATTATTACTAGGGGAGGCCCAGGCCATGCCACAGAAGTTCTAGCTACGTGGATATACTCTAAAGGCTTTACGTATACAAGGGTAGGATACGGCTCTGCTCTCGCAACGATCCTGTTGATATTTGGTATATCACTTAGCTTTCTAATATTTAGGTATACAGGGATGGGAAAGGGAGAATAGAAGGAACACCCTGTCTTTTATAAAATGAAAGTCCTCTTCAGAGAGACAAAGATTTAATATTCAGCAAATAAATCAACTTAGACGAAATTATGATAGTTGAAGAAAGAAGTATAAGGTCCGGCTTACTCAAATTTACAAGCTACATAATACTGGGGATATTGTTTGTAGCTACAATATATCCTCTATTTTGGACTTTAATGACTTCCTTGAAGGAATATCGGCTTATTTTAAAAGACCCTGCCGCATTACCTTCACTCAGTGCTCTCACATTGCACAACTATGGTATAATATGGAGAGAGGGGGTTTCTACTTTTTTTTTCAATAGCATATTTATTACAGTATGCACTGTTATAGGTACGTTATTCCTTTCTGCTATGGCGGGATATGGATTCGCACGCTTTAAGTTTAGAGGATCTGATGCACTCTTTCTGCTTTTTGCTATGAGCCTAGTAGTTGTAGCACCTTCCATAATGATAAGTGAATATTTGCTTTTACACTTTCTTCATCTCCTTAGTACCCGTATTGGAATTATCCTTCTATACTGGAGTGGAACTGCATTCGGCATTATTATGACATCTAATGCTTTCAGAGGAGTTCCTCAGGACATTATCGATACTGCCCATATTGATGGTTGTGGGGAGTTTACAGTATTCTTGAGGATCGCATTCCCCCTTATAAAACCAACACTCGCAACTATAACTATATTTACTCTTGTCTGGTCGTGGAATACTCTAATATGGCCTCTGCTTATTCTGCAAAAACTTGGGCAACAAACTATTATAGTAGCATTATTAGGGTTCCTTAAAGGCCAATACATGGTCGATTGGGGATGCTTAACAGCTGGGCTCTCTATTGGATTTCTCCCAATGTTGGTAGGATACTTCTTCTTCCAAAAGTACTTTGTTCAAGGTCTTACCCTAGGCAGTATGAAGGGCTAGATTACGATTGGTACATTGCAGCTCGGTATTTTAAAGAATTGGAATTGTCAAATTTGAAAGAATTTGGTCCAATACCTCCAGACTCAGATTGTCTAGAGGAGGAAATGAAAGCCCTCTTCAGAGAGACAAGGATTTAATATTCAGCAAATAAATTAACTTAGGTGTTTTAATATCTAAAGGCGTATGAAGTTATACAAGAGGAAAATTCTGTACGTGGGGGTAAATTTTTTATTAAGAGGGAAAGAGTGAGTAAGATCCGAGCACTGAAAGCTATTAACCTTGAGGCCACCGATAGAATTCCCACAGCGGGGATAGCAAGGCATCCTCGGTTTATTGAGAGTATAACAAATTATGATCTCCGTCAATATCCCCGAAAGGCACTCGCTCAGGCTTGCAAAAAGCTAGACATTGATCTTGTTTTTGAACTCCTGCCTACGCCAATCTCCACTTTGAAACAAGGTGAGGTAGAATACTCTGAGGATCGAAGGACAGCCCGATCAGCTTGGGGAATGTCTCCTACTATGGACGTCTATATCAAGCCTCCTTTTGATTCCCCGGAAGAAGTGATTCAATACAACCCTCAAGAAGAAAAGCAAGTAGGCTTTTTCGGTAGCTTCGAAACACATGCTGAGGACCAAAGGCTCGTAGAAGAAAGCACCCTTATTTGCGGCTATTTTTACAATACCTTATTTATGTGGCCGGTCACTACATTTGGATGGGAACTCTTTATGACAACCGCTGCCCTTTATCCAGACAAATTTGGTGCTTTAATAAAAAAATTTATACCTTTTTCTAAAAAGTACTTTCACAAGTGGGCCGAAACCGATGTTCCCCTGATTATGTCCCATGATGATATTACCATGACCAACGGACCCGTGTTTAGACCAGAATGGTATCGAAAATATATCTTTCCTTATTATGAGGAAATTTGGAGTGAACTCAAAGAGAAAGGGAAGAAAATACTCTTTTGCTCCGATGGAGATTTGACTAGCTTCATTCCTGAGCTGGCCGAATTGGGTGCAGATGGATTCCTGATAGAACCCCTGGTTGACCTTGAATATCTAGCCAAGAACTTTGGAGATTCTAAGATAATAATTGGAGGGGTAGATACCCGAGTATTGACCTTTGGAAATACAGAAGATGTCAAAAAAGAAGTAAGGAGAGTAACAGAAATCTTCAAAGACTGTCCGGGCTATTTTTATTTGCCAGCGGGCGACTTTCCCATAAACATGCCCGTGGAGAATATCTGGACATACTATAATGCCTGCAAAGAATATGGGAAAAGAGGCGGATAAGAAAAATTGAACCGAAGATAACCGTACTAGCATAGGCAAGATGTGAGTAAAAGAAGTAAAGGAAATTAATGACGTTTTGAGGTCAATTTAGGACTAATTTTTGCCAAGTAAATCTCCTTGATTCTCTTAATGAGGAGAAAAATAATAGAAATGAAACCAAAACAGCGTTTTCTTGTAGCTCTAAAGCGTGGTCAACCAGATAGGGTGCCTATCTTTGATTGTTTGTTTAGTAAAGATGTTTATGAATATGCTATTGGCAAACGTCCCGAGAGCTATAATGGATCTGATGCCGCTGAGGGTTCCCTGGCCTTAGGTTTAGATGCAGCTTTTATTTTTGAGAGTGGAGCTGGTGGACTTACCCCCAAAAAACTTACAGGGGATACATATCAAGGTGAATGGGGCATAACTTGGAAAGTAGATCCACCTGGATGGCCGGCTGATGGTCCTGTTGATTGCCCCATCAAAAATAGAAAAGATTTTGAAAGCTATGTTCCACCGGATCCTTTGGATCCAAAAAGGGTAAAAGATGTGGAAATAGCTGTAGAAAAAGCAAAGGACAGAATCGCTATTGTGGGCGCAGTCCCTGGTCCTTTTACTATGGCTTGGCTGCTAACAGGATTTGAACGGTTTGCGCTGGCTATATATGATGACCCTGATCTAGTTGAAGGTCTTTTGGCAATGACTACCGATTACGCTATCAAACTCAGCAAAAAGATGGTGGCTGCCGGTGCAGATGTGATTATGCCGTGTGATGATATTGGCACAAAAACAGGACCTTTTATATCACCCAAACAATTTGAGACTTTTGTCTTTTCTTATCTCAAGAGGCTTGTAGGAAGTGTGAAAAAGTTAGATGTCCCTGTTTTATTTCACTGTTGTGGGAATATTGATGTTATTCTTGACAAATTCGTTGAAGTAGGCATGGACGGATACAATCCTGTGCAGCGTTCAGCCGGAATGGATCTTGGAAAAGTAAAAAGTAAATATGGTAAGCGTATCTGTCTATCTGGGAATGTTAATTCTTCGACAACCCTACCCTATGGGACAGAAGAGGATGTGGAAAAAGAAACAAAGGAATGTTTGCGTGTGGGTGCCCCGGGAGGTGGGTATATCTTATCTTCTGATCATTCTTTCCATGGGGGTATACCTATAAACAATATCCTAAAATTGATTGAGGTGGGGAAAAAATACGGGAAATATCCTTTGAAGAAAGAGTTATTTAGAATTTAAGGCGACAAATTTTAACGTCTTCAAAACTTTGTGAAGAAAGTTACTTCTTTACTGTTATCTTAGTGGAATTAGCCATATAGGGACTGTTTCTTCTTGAAAGGGTAATGTCAAAAATGTTATGAGGGCAGTACTGAAAATCTTTGCAGGAGGCAAAAATGGATTTAAACCAAATTGCTAACAATCTCATCAACGGGAAAGCTCCTGATGCAGCATCTGCTGTAGATAAAGCGAAAAAGCTTTTAGGGAGCTCTTAAGGTATTACCTAACTAATTTTTCCAACCCAAGTTCACAAAAACTGTAGAGTTTAACTTTTATCATACTTATTTGGAAGGTTAATTCTTATGACACCACGGGAGAGAATAGAAAGAACTATTAATTTTCAAGAAGTTGATCGAGCACCAATAGTTGATTGGATTCAGCATCCAGGGGTTATTGCTCATTATGCTGGTATTAAAGAGAGGAAAAATGAATGGACAAGGGAAGAGGCGGCAAAAGCGGCAAGAAATGCTTTGGATATGGTGCAGGATATTACACCTTCTTATAAACCAGGAATTTATGAGACAACATATTTTGACCAAAGTGCTACACCTTCTTTTGGAGTAGGAATTAGAGGAGCAAAGGGTTTTAAAGTAAAGATGGATTTTTGGACCTACTGGATTATCGAAAGACCTTTTCGAGATATAGAAGGTTTGGTTAAATTTATTAAAAAAGATACACAGCAGATAAATAAAAAACTTGAGAGAGTCAATTGGAAAGAAGAGGAGAAAAATTTCAAAAGGAGTTATCTTTTAAATCAGGAACTATTAGCGAATACGTTGCAGATGTATCTTATAAATGTAGGCTTGGAAAATGCTTATAACTATGCAACTTTAGAGCTATTTATTTACTTATACGCTGATGAACCAGATTTGATTTCTGAGTGGCTGGAAGCATTAAATAAGCAAGGGATAGCCTATATTAATCACTTTGTTACCAGAGAACTGTATCCCTGGATTTTAATTTATTCAGATATAGCATCTAATGATAGCTTGATATTTTCCCCTAAATTTTTAAGAAAGGAACTTATCCCAAGAGTCAAAAATTTAACCAAAGCGGCTCATAACAAAGGCGTTAAAGTAATATATCATTCCGAGGGATACATAATGGATATATTGGATGATTTAATCTGTGCTGGAGTTGATGGGATCAACCCCTTAGAACCTATCTCAAATATGAGTTTGGAGACTGTTAGAAGAAAATATCCAAAATTAATTTTATGGGGAGGAATTGACAATACTCAGCTTTTACCCTATGGAACAACAGAGGAGGTAAGGGTTGCAGTTAAAAAAGTAGTTGAATGTGCCTTTGAAGGTGGGGTGTTACCGGGCTCAAGTGGTCAAATTCATCCTGCATGCAAATTGGAAAATTGTATAACAATGATAAAAACAATAAAAAACAAAGAGAGCTAAGAAATAGTTTTTAAAGTGGTAAACTTTCCACCAGAATGACTGGCAGGTTTAGTCCAGAGTGGGTGGCTGGTTTGATCCAGAATCTACAAAAATATGTCCGGGAAATACGATATCCGAAATAAATGTCTTCTTTCAACAAAACACATTCAGATGGCGAAGGAATTTCCCAAAACGCTGGTAGGGTAGGGGACTTCTTCGGAAACTAAAACTATTCGCAAGAGTGCTTAAGAAACTAAGCCATTCAGCAAGGGGCTCCCAGCAAACTAAAGCCATTTAAGGGGATTTTTGGCCATTTCTTTGCTTTATCTGTATCAATCCCCATCTTAACCTCATTTCTCTTTAATTTTTCACACCTTTTGTCTGTTTAAACTAAAACCCCAT
>Ga0114930_10004714_pt1 | contig 11401 bp, 9 predicted proteins | sample AnhtaG_FD_87300 | JGI IMG/M metagenome (GOLD analysis project Ga0114930, IMG submission 87300) | Deep subsurface microbial communities from Anholt, Denmark to uncover new lineages of life (NeLLi) - Anholt_01485 metaG | ecosystem: Environmental > Aquatic > Marine > Oceanic > Sediment | place... | reverse complement strand
GTATCCGGTCAATCACCTCGGCCAGGCTACTGGACGCAATTGCCTTCTCAACGGCCATTTCCATTCTCCTTTCCTACATAGAGTGATTAAAGACATCGGTCTTCATCCACATCAATCATACGAGAGAATCGCCAATACGAGCGATTGCCTTGTGTGAGCCTCGCGTTAGGTTTGCGTTAGGGTTTTGACCGCTCCAGGGCGACTGGACAGTGCAACTGGGGACAGAGCATCACAACTTCCACCTCTGCCCCCTTACCCTATACAGGGGTCGTATGTCTGCCGATGTGAAGCAGGGACTAGAGGGGAGACCTGCGACGCTCAAACATGTAGCCCTGGAGGTGCACGGTGCGGATGTACACAGGATGGGCTGGGTCAGGTTCGATCTTGGCGCGCAGGTTCTTGATGTGCCAGCGTACCAGGCTGGGGTCAGCCGTTCCTGGTGGGTAGCCCCACACCTGTTCCAGTAGCTGTTTGGTGGAGAAGACTTCACCGGGGTAGAGCATCATGTGGTGAAGGAGATTAAACTCTACGGGCGTGAGCTGTCTCGTCTTCTCCCCGATGCATACCTTGCAAGTGCGCGTATTCAGGTCAACAGGGCCGACCACCAATAGTTGGCGCTTGCCCTCGGCCCGCGGCTCCCCGTTCAGCGGGGATTGGCCCCGACGCAGCAAAGCCTTGACCCGCGCCTTCAACTCGCGCAGGTCAAAGGGCTTGACCAAGTAGTCGTCTCCTCCTTCATTCAGGCCTGCGACCCGGTCCTCGATTTCACCGAGCAATGTCAAAAAGAGGATGGGCACGGAGGCCAGGGATGGGTCCCGGCGGAGCCTCCGACAGACCTTCAGGCCATCCAGCCTCGGCATGATAATGTCCAGGATGACCAGATCAGGGCGGCAGAGTCGTGCAGCGGCGATGGCCTCGAGGCCGTCGTAGGCTGCGATGACCTCGTAGCCCTCGTCCTTCAGGCCGTATCGCATGGCCCAGACGAGGTCCTTTTCATCATCCACGATCAGAATACGGGCCATCGGTCCGTCACATCTCTCGCGCATGCTCAACCGCCTTGCGCGCCAAGTGGCGAACTTGCTCCAGTTCAAAGGGTTTAGCAAGGAAGCCAACAAATAGGCCCTGCTCCAGTCCCTCAGTGATGGAGGCATCTTCCTGGTAGAAATAACCGGAAATCAGCACAATGCCGGTGCGCGGGTACCGTTGGCGGATCGCGTCGGCCAATCGCAGGCCGTCCATGTCAGGAAGCATGATATCTACAAAGGCGGCGGCGTAGGGCTCCTCCGCCATCAGTTTCAGGGCCTTTTCTCCTCTCGTCGCGGTGGTCACCGTATAGCCGACAAGACGCATGATGTTCTCCAACGCCCAGCACATATCGGTCTCGTCGTCTACCACCAGGATCCGCAGGGGAGCCCGCCCCATATCAGCCTCCTCCGCCGGTGGCTGATAGCTGACCGCTAATGGCATATGTGCAATGGTTAACGAAAAATGTGGTGGAAGGCATTGATGCTTTTCGCGAATCCCCCACCCCCGTCATAAGACACCTCTGTTGTTCCTGCTCCGCCTTGTAGCCTCTGCCCAGAGCCAGACAGAATACCCTGACGACCTCCAAATCGGGGCCGACTACGAGTTCCAGACTGTAGTCAAATGCCCTGTTGGTCCTCGTCGCTCCATGATGCTGGCGCTAATGAATTGTCTCCCGGGTTCATTTAAGGCCTCAGTGTTTGGTCCTCGCCCCGTGGGAACCTTACGGTGAAAGCGGAAACCTTCGCAGCGTACGCCCTGGCTGAATGCCATATGTCCAGGCTTTGAAACCGGAACTACACGACCCAACCTCCAGTTGCGATCTGCTGCGTGTCATCGGCCATTTGCGGCACATGGCAGCCGGATGGTGAATGTTGTTCCCTGGCCCACCTCACTTTCCACCTCGATGGCACCCTGGTTTTGCTGGATAATGCTGTAGCAGATGGAGAGGCCCAGGCCGATCCCCTTGCCCACGGGCATGGTCGTAAAAAACGGATCGAAGATATTGGGTAGGTGTTCCGGGGGAATGCCACGCCCGGTGTCGCAAAACCGTATCTCCACCTGTCCCACCGTGCTTGCCCTTGTGGTTACCGTCAGCACCCCACCTTGAGGCATGGAGTTGCACGCGTTAAGGATCAGGTTGGTAAAGACCTGCTGCAATAGCTCAGGGTTGGTGTGGACGCTCGGCAGATTGCGTTGGATCCTTCTGCTCAACTTGACCTTTTGCAGATGAATCTGGTGGTCCAACAAAGCCAAGGTTTCCTCCAGCAAAGCGCGTAGGTCAACCTCCCTCATCTGCTCACCCTTTGGCCGGGCAAATTTCAGCAGGTTCTCTATGATCAACGAGGCGCGCTTAGTGGCAGAATGGATCTTATGGGCGCACTCGTCGCGCAGTTGAGGGTCGTCTGTCTTCTCCTGCAGAAGTTGGGCGCTTGCCGAGATGATACCCAGGGGGTTGCGCAATTCGTGGGCAATGCCCCCGGCCATGACACCCATCGAGGCCATTTTGGCCGACTGAATCAACTGAGCCTCGAGCCGGCGCCGCTCCGTCAAATCCCGCCCCACGGCCACGAGCCCTACCACTTGCCCGGTATCGTCTCGCATGGGGGAGCAGTTCCAGGCAATGGGCACTTCCTGTCCTTTGTCGGTCATCAGGTTCACCTCGGCACTCTGAACCACTTCGCCGTCGGCCAGCCTGCTTAACATCTCCACCATCACAGGGCGTTGCTCCGCGGCGCAGAAGGAAAGGAGAAGCTGGCCCTTGGTCTCTTCGGCCTTATGGCCAGAGATCGTCTCGGCTGCCCAGTTCCAGGTGAGGATGCGCCCCTCGGGATCCATGGAGACGACCAGATCGTTGGCGCACTCCACCACGCTGGCCAGGTGCCGTTCAGCCCGTAGTACCTCCTCCCCCAGTTGCTCGCGCTCAGTGATGTCGTCCATCAACAACATAACGTTCTCGACCGTCTCCTCCACCTTGAGGGGGAAGAGACGGTAGTAATAGATGCGGGTGACCAGGCCTGGGGCCCGGTAAGCTACTTTGCCGCCCTCAAGCGGCTCGCCGGAGCGAAATACTTGCCGCACCTTACGGTCCAAGCGAGCGTAGTTCACCAGCACCTGTGGGAAGACTTCTTGGATTTTGCCGCCCAGAGTATCCTGCTCCCTACGCCGGATTTTCTCCAAAAAGTTTCGGTTCACCGATACGATTCGTAGGGCATGGTCAATGACCACCAGGGAGCTAGGAATACTTTCCATAATACGGGTGATGAAACGTTCCCGGTTCTCAAGTTGGTCGTACAAGCGGGCGGTGTGCAAATACGCTGCTATCCGGTCGGCCACAAGGGTCGCGAGCCAAAGGTCGAGCGTCGCGAAGGGTGCACTACCGTGCTGACGGGCCAGGTTCAGCACCCCAAGCAAATGCTCATTCGTCTCGAGAGGCACACAGAGGGACGATGCTATTCGCTCGGTCAACATCTCTTCTTGGACAGAAGGGGGAGGAACCTCTGAACCGTCTGGGAACATTAAGGGACGCCTGCACCGAGCCACCCGGCCGACAATCCCTTCCCCCAGACTGACACGGGTGCTGGTCACGATGTCAGCAGGAAGCCCTATGGCTGCTTTTATGAAGAGGGTTCGGTCATCTTCATCCACCAACATCAGGGAGACCCACGATGATTGCGTGGCTTCGGCCACCACTTTCAGGAGCTCCCGGACAAGTTCGTCGGGGTTTTGACTGTGCGAGAAGGAGTGCATGCCGTCGAGCAGACCGGCCAAAGTCGGAGACAAACCTACCTCTTCTTCAGTTGTGGTGGTCTCTGCCATGTTCTCCTCACTCTCAGCTGTGAAATCATTTTCTTCATTCCTCGCGTTAGTCTATCCGGATATCCGAGGCACTTCCGATCTGCAGGTTGCGTTCGCTCTTTCGCATGGGATTTGGGCTAGAGGCTCGTCCGGAAAGTGCGTTTTGGAAAAGCATGTCGGGACGCCAGGCTCCGTATTGCACGGATTTAGGCGCTTTCTTGGGACGGGATACCGAAATCCCACAACACAAGGCCTGTATCGTCCCACTTTCGTTGGGGGTACGACTTCTCGGCCGGACCTCTAGTGGTCTGTCAGGTCTGAACTGGCTGGTGTGTTCAATGTCCGATATAGCGGCGTACGGCCGTTCATCCCCACTCTTACCCACAGCCCTACCGATTAGTCGCTTTCCCCTCTCGTGTTGATAGCGGCAACCCATCTTCGGGTCATTAGCCTAAGTGTTCACTATAGCGCCAAAATACCCCCTCGTAAGAATATCCCCTCCTAATAAGCAGATCCTGTTTTGCCGCCGCAGCTCGGGCTTCGTCTGCAATCCCCGTGGGTGCAGTTTTGTATCTCGTCGATGCCCTCATCCCATTCCACAGGATCCTGGGGCACAGGGGGCGGAATTTGACCCTCACAGAGCCGGATAAGAACCCTGACGCTTCGTTATGAAGCGGGGCTTATGGACTACCCTCACCATGTGGAAGCAATTTCCTCCGCGGGAAGTGCAGGACCCGTGCAGACTCAATAACCACCTAGGCCGACGAGTGGTCCAGGTCTCAGGATAATTGTGAGGCTCTGGATTTTCTACAAGTGTATAGCGCTGCCGTTGATGATGCAAGTGCAGTGCCTCAGGCAGGTCAGCCCCGTCCATCTCCTCCAAAGGACCGAAAGAGTGATATAGGACCGGAAGGGTCAGGTATAGTTGGTGTACATGGCGATCTCGTCGACCAGCCGCTCCATGTCCACCGGATTAACAGGCAACCGTTGGCACCGGCTGATACCATGCGGAATTCGATGTCGGGGTCACTGCTCGCGGTGACCACAACTACTGGCCGTCGATTGGTCGTGGGTTCTCCCGCAGTCGGCATAGCGTTTCATAACCGTCCAGGTCAGAAATCATAAGATCGAGGAGGACGATATCGGGTCGGTCACCGACCAACAGGTCCAGGGCCTCCTGGACAACATAGGCGGGGACATGGTGATCAGCGACAATTGGAACTCCCGCCTGACGACAATTAATATTTCCGGAATGAGGGGGCTTGAGTGACAATCCAGGTTCGTGGTCTGAGGTCCTCAGCATAAGGCTGAGCTTCTCCGCCGTTTGCCGGCTATCGTCAACGACCAGCACGCGAGCCATCCTGCCTCCATAAGGCCAACTGCCTGTAGTCACTTTGCAGCCAGTGTGGGTGAGACACCGTAACAAGGACGGCCATGAAGACAGCTCTCCAACCAAGCGTTCTCTCGCCCCGCCGCAGGGGATCCAGTGGGATCCAGGATGATACCTTGCGCAGCGCGCGAAAGCCCGTGGTCCCAGGTGGCATTGGTTGGACCGGAGAACAATCTCCTCACCAACCCTCCCAAATGAGCGCGTGAACGTTCTGAGGAAGCCGCTCGGGCTTCTTGGTGCTCACTGCGGCCCTCCCCCGCGCGGATAACTATCTGATGAAAATCTTCTAGATGTGAGAATTCTGGTGTCAGATATCGCTATTATTGTCCCCCTCTGTGCTCTCCATGGCCTGTCTGATCTGTTCGGTGAGTTTACGCACGTCCTCCTGATTGCTGTCTATCTTTTGGAAAGCACTACCCAGAGGGTCCGGTTCGTGCTTTGGCATCGTTGGAGGTTCCGGCGCCTGCGGCAGACTAATCCTTGGATCCAGCCGCAGCCCGATGAACCGCAGGCCCATGCTGATCGCCACCACCGCCCCCTCGGGCAGCGACATCACCTGGGCTTCCTCCAGTGCCGCCGTTCTGAAAGCATTGGTACTCGCACCCTCACTCATGAGGTATCCTCCCCTTCATGGGGTGTCCTCCCCGTCTTGCCCCTGCACGCGCGGCGGGGTTGTTGCCCAGCCATGTGTTGCCTATTCTGTTAGGTTTTTCGTCACGCTCGCGCGTCGTGGGTGGGGGAATCCCGCAATGTCTCACATGAGAACCTAAGAAAACCTAAGATATTCCACCATGCGCGTGGGGCCGCTGCGCGGGGGCGGGTAAGGTCAAAATAGGTCTCGACTGCTCGATGGGTTATGAGTCCTCACCCCTGAACACGCGGAGGGACTGCAGCTGTGGGCAAAGCCCACACCCGTCGACGGGAACGGCAGGCTGCCGCCGATCATCGGCTTGAGCAGCTTGAATCGTGGCTGCGCCAGCCCTGGTATCTTCGCTTGTTCGGTCCTCCTTTCGATAGTGAATAAGGCGCAAATAACCCCGTCCGTCTAGCGGGTATGCGCCAAGGCAGGTTTTCAGCGATTTTAGGTATCTGGATATGGGATCAACGTGCAAGGACGCTCTCTACGCGTTTTTAGGTGATCACGTATATCCTAGGACCTAAGTTTTTTGGCCAAAAAAGAAAGCCTCCAACCGGAGGGGGGACCGGCTGGAGGCCTTACGTCAAGCCAGGGTCAGCACCCTGGCCGAACGGTCTCAAGGATAGCAGCTATCGCCGCCAGTGGCCTTCTCTAGCGCTTCTTGCGGTGCTCTCCTCGGCGCAACCTGTCAAGTTTGGTGGCGATACGCGCCTTGACGCGCGCCGTCTCCTCTTCGTCGATCTCCGCCCGGGTGAGTATATCGTCGCGCACCTCGACCCGCAGCCAGTGTCCTTCACGAGTGCCTGGCGGCAACTGCGCTCTGTCTACCACCAACTGCTCCTCTTCGTCGCCCACAAGGATGACGGCCTTGTTTCCCTCGAACCGGTCTACCACTGCCTTCACGTTCATCATCCCACCTCGAAAGGTATCTCCAGTGTGGTCCGCTGTCCGTCGACAGTAGCGGTAACCACAATGCGCCATACACCAGGCGTCGTACGAGTGCCCACCTTCCATTGCCAAGCGGCCATGCCGTTGCCGTCGGCGTTCTGGGGGCCAAGGCCCGCAGCCTGGCTCGGCCCGCTCTTGTAGTACACCATGATTGTGCACGCCGCGCCCGGTACCGTCCTGATGCTCAGACTGGCATTAGCCCCGGGGCTGATCGGGCTGGTGAGCGATACCACCTCGATGGTTAGGGCAATAGGCTCCGCCGTTGACGTTGGCTCGGTTGGCTTGGGTGTCACTGCGGGGGGCGCGCTGGGCTGGCCCTGCTTCGCCACCTCGACCTTGTAGACACTTCCATCCGAAGTAACAACCACAGTCCCGTTGACATCGGTGCCGTAGATTATCGACCCCACGCCGGTCAGTGCCGCCAGTGTCTCGGAGTGCGGATGGCCATAGCTATTGCCCGCGCCACAGCTATACACCGCCGCTTGGGGTTGCACCGCTGCCAGAAAAGCGTGCGAGGAGGCCGACTGGCTCCCGTGGTGTCCTATCTTGAGGACGTGCGCCTGGATGTTCTGGCTGGAGGATAGAATACTCGTTTCGGCATCGCGTTCAGCGTCGCCAGTGAACAGGAACGCTACATTGCTATGGACCAGTCGCAACACAATGGACTGATCGTTCAGGTTCTGACCTGTTGGTCCTCTGGGGTGTATGACGTCAAAGGTCAGAACGCCGAGTTGTAGAGTGTCGCCGCGCTTGACCTCGGTGTACACGGCCCCGGTAGCGGCGATGGCATCCAGGAAGCGCTCATACGTGCGAGTCGTGTGGGGCTGGCCGTTGGTAACGACCTCATCGACGGGCAGAGCCTGCAACACGTCCACAAGCCCGCCAATGTGGTCTGCGTGGGGATGCGTGGCGACCATGAGGTCCAGTCGCTGCACGCCCTTTGCCCTCAGATACTGTAGGACCCCCGAGCCGCTTTCGCCACCGTCGATGAGGGCCACCTTGCCATCCGGTGCAAGAATCAGGATGGCATCCCCTTGGCCGACGTCGATGAAGTGCACCTGTAGGGGGCCGGTTGGCTCAGCGGTAGGCGTCGGCGGGACGGGTGTCTCGGTCGCGGTTGGCGATGGCTCGGGGGTACGGGTTGGCGTCTCTGTAGGCTGTGGTGTTGCTGTCGGTCCTGCCGTCGCCTGGATCTCGGAAGGTTCGGAGACCTGCGCAACATCGATCGCCGTTGCCTCCGGCCTGGCGTCATCATCTGATCCGCCGAATATTCCAACGATGACACATACAAACACGATCGCTGCGACTCCTATCAGTACAGCTTTTTTTAAAGTCTTCATCTCACTGCCCTTCTGTTTGCCCGCTGCTCATTAACATCCTCCAATTATCGCTGCGATAATGCTCACTACAACAGCAATAACAAAGCAACCCAGGAATTCCTCTAGGGACATAAAGTAAAAATCGTGAATAGACTGGCGCATTCCATCTAGCCTTCGAGGCTTTGGTTTTGCTGGCTCATCAGGCAACCCTAGACGCTCGGCCATGCACTCGCTCAGCCGATCCCGTTTGAGGCCTACCCTCTCCAGATAGATCCGGGTCGTGGCTTGGTCATGGTGGCGGCTATTTGGCCAGCTACCAGACTAACGAGACTTAGATTTCTCCTCTAGGTATCTCTGGTCGATCTTCCAGATCAATGATAAAAGATCTCTCCCAAAGCCACTAACTTGCAACTCATTCAACTCGGGCCGGACGTCCTCGGTCCATCGCCTCGCCATCTCCTCGAACTGCTCTTTTAACTCGGGATCTGGGGGCGTCAGGACAAAGAGGTACATAAGCTCGCTGCTTTCAACCTGCTTCAACCTTGACACCAGCGACCCATTCAGCAGAAAAACGGCCCTCAACAGATCATGAGCTTTTTCCCAAATGTACCCCCAAGAGCCTTCCATCGCCGTATCCTCCATCGACGCCCACCAGGCGCTCACAACGCTCATGCTAACACACATCGGTGGTACCCAAAAACAAGAGTGGGGGTAGTGGTGGATCCATCTACAGCCGATACCCCAGATTCGTGGGGGGGGTAATGGGGGATACGGACGATAAGTGTGGACCGAATGAGACTCAAAGCCATATCTTGTTCTTCGCAGGAACCTGCTGACGGCCACTGAGCTAGTGGACGTCGCAACCCATAAGATCCCGGCCACCCTTAGCGGTGGCCGGGATCTTTTACCAGAGTCAGACCGCACAAACCACGATGAAACAAACCATCCCAGGAGAAACCAAGCCAAGAAAACCGGGAAAGCCGCTCCCGAACACCCCACACCACCCCAAACCTATCCAACCACCAACAACACCAGCACAAACGACCCCAGACACCGCTGAGACGCGCTAAGAAGCATCCTAGAAGTCCCCTTTTGTTTTTTGCAGGTACCTTCCCCAACCTAAAACGCATGAAAAGCGCCGGAGAATCACTCCTGGCAATTCGGACTCTTGAGATCCCGATCCTGACGTCGGTGGTTACAGGGAAGAGTACGACCAAGCCGCAGCACCGCCACAATTTCCTATCTGATGACGCCCATGTGTTTACCCTCATTTTTCGTGCTGCCGTCTTCGAAACAAAGTGCTTTTGTGCGTGCGCAGGACATTAAGCACCATATCGCTCATTTACCATTCCCGCGGATTGCCTCGTCGTCATTAATACCCTCCGTAATACTACCCCCACTGGTAGCCGCACGCCTTGCATTTGTATTGATACTGATGTGACTTTTTGCCCAGCACGGGCTTTATGACGAAATACCAGGCTAGTAAGAAAAGGAGCCACGCTCCCGCGGTCAGTATTACCAGAATGATGTGTACGGGCCACAACAAGAGCCAGGGGGGCGTGCTTTCTTCGCCGGGCGTACTCACTTCGTAGCTCCCGCAGTTGTGGCACTGAAGGTTAGTCATCGGATACCCCTCGGTGGCGTGTTCGACTCCCTGTACCCGATCTCGCGGACGTCATCGTAGCTTCTCCCGCTTTGTTTGACCCGCTTGCTCAATTCACCGCCCCTTCGTTTCATCTCCCATGCTTTTCCACAAAGGTCGGCGCCAAGTTCTCGAAAGACTTTGCGTATTACGCACTAAGGTAAGAATTTAACTGATAGCAATTGAGCTAGCTATCGCTTATTTGATCCCCCTCGCCGCCTTCAATCGCCTTCCTGATCTGCTCGGTTAGCCTGCGCACTTCCTCCTCGTCACTCCCCACTTTCCGGAAAGCACTACCCACCAAAGGGTCCGGTTCGTGCTTTGGCATCGTTGGAGGCTCTGGCGCCTGCGGCGCAATAATCCTTGGATCCAGCCGCAGCCCAATAAACCGCAGGCCCATGCTGATCGCCACCACCGCCCCCTCCGGCAGCGACATCACCTGGGCTTCCTCCAGCGCCGGGCGATATCTCGTGCTGGTACCGGCGCCGGGCACCCACGACCCTCCTGAGGTGTATGTGCTCGGAGCCAGCTCAATTCGCGACCCGAAGAACGTCGATATCATATGGGCGGTTTCGATGTCCTGCGGCGGATACCAGACCTGGTGAAGGCAGTTGCCCAGGATGGCTTTTACATCCGGCTGCCTGTACACGCTCAGCATCTGTGGAACGCTCTGCGCATACATCAGCAGCGTCACCCCATAGCCGCCCACCGTCGCCATGTAGTCGGCCACGTTGCCTAACGCCACCGCCGGGGCCTCGTCAACCGCGAAAAGCACCGGCAAACGAGGCCGCTGCAGCCGCTGCCGCAGCAGCCCGGCGATAAGAGCGGACACCATCGGGCCGACCGCTTTTAGATGCTGTATCGGCCAGGTGATGTAGATCGTCCCTCCGCACTCCGCCCAGTCGTCGGGGATGGTTGATAGAGACAGGCTCTCGATGTGCGGCAGGAAGGGCGCAAACTTCGTCGTGAATGTGCCCCACGAGCTGGTGGCGAAGCGATCGTTGACCGCGTCGGCCGGGTCTCGGCCGTTGGTGAATACCGCGGTCGCCTCGGCGTCCAGCTCCCAAGCCTGCGCCAGCGCCGTCGGCATGGGCATGTTCGCCCATCGCCCCAGAGTGGCGATCATGTTCTCTGCCCGAGCCGCCGCCCGGTACAGGTGCAGTGCCTTCTCCGAGAAGATCGTTTCCCTCTCCGCCCAGGGCCTCAGCATGTGGTAGTGGAGCTCGATCACGTCGTTTGGGTCTTTGGGGTCGAATAGTCGGCTCAGATCGATGCTGTCTCCGGGGATGGTGTAGATCGGCCCGATGTTTTTTCGCATCTCTCTGGTGCGCGACAACTGCTCCCCCTTGGGGTCGATCACCAGCGCCGGGCCGTGCCAGCTCAGAAGAGTATGGGTCAGGTGCAGCCCCTTGCCGCTGCGTGTAGGGCCCAGCACCGCCACGTGCCCGGTGTCCTCTCCGTAGGGAACCCCGATCAGATGCCCGCTTTGGGTGTAGCACAGCGGCAGCCCGGGTCCGTCCAATCCCCGAGCTCGGGCGATCTCCTCGTCAGACAGCCTCCCCTGGCTGCGGGCGTGCTGCCCGGGCATGTGTCTCATGCCGCCCATAGATAAGCCCCGCACGAAACCTCCCAATATGGACGGC
>Ga0114930_10004711_pt1 | contig 11403 bp, 6 predicted proteins | sample AnhtaG_FD_87300 | JGI IMG/M metagenome (GOLD analysis project Ga0114930, IMG submission 87300) | Deep subsurface microbial communities from Anholt, Denmark to uncover new lineages of life (NeLLi) - Anholt_01485 metaG | ecosystem: Environmental > Aquatic > Marine > Oceanic > Sediment | place... | reverse complement strand
CTCGATCTGCTCGCCCCGTATGGCCGCGCTCAGCGTGTTGGCGGCCATCTTGAGCGCGTCGACCTCGGCGGACGACCAGACGCGCTCCGCCTTGCACTCATCAAACCCGATGAAACCCCACAGGTCCGCGTTGACCAAGACAGGCACCCAGACGATGGATTGGACGTCCCGTGTGGCAAACACGGCCTGCTCGGCCGGCGACAGTTCCCTGAAGTGGGCGGTCAGCACCTCACCGCGCCGCAGGGTCTGTTCCCAGTGGGCCAATCCGGCTTCCCGATAGGCCAGGTTCTGCAGGGATGGGGCGTCGATCACCGGCGCGATCCCGGGGGCGGCCCACTCGTAGTTGTGGCTCACCACGGGCCGGCCCCGGTCGTCCATGTGCCTTTGGAAGATGTAGACGCGGCTGACGCCCGTGGCGGTGCCCATGCGTTCGAGGATCTCCTCGACGCCCTCCCGCCAACCTTGCGAGGAGAGCAGGTGCTCGGCGGCGAAACTGATCGCCTCGAGTATGGCGTCGCGGCGGTGCAGGGCCTCTTCGGCCCGCTTCTGCTCGGTGATCTCCAGCGTGAGCTCGACCCCGCCTATCACTTTCCCTTCGGCATTCTGAACCGGATAGCCGCGAACGTTCCACGTTCGCCCGTCAGGGGTCGTCTGCTCCCCTTCGTGGGGCCGGCCGGTTTCGAGGGCCTTGGCCACCGGGCAATCCACACATACTTCGTGGCGTCCCCACCAGACCTCGTAGCAGTGGCGTTGTATCAGTTCGTGGCGTTCCAGGGAGACGGACTCGTAGGCAGCCCGGTTCGCCCAGAGAATCCGTTGTTCCATGTCGTGGTAGATGACCTGTTCCACGAGACTGTCGAGGATGAGCTGTTGCTCGGGGCCGCCCTCCTGGCCCGCCTGCTCGGCCAGTTCGCGGGTGGTTTCCGTCGCCTCCTGGTCGGCGACCTTCTGACGGAGCGCCACCAGCTCGTCAATGAGTTGCGCTTTGGTCTTCCTATCGTCTTTTCCCATAGCTCACCCTCGAGAAGGCGCAGTGACGAGCTGCCTGCCCCGTCACTGACTCACTGCGCGTTTTGGTTTGGATTCCGGGCGTTACCCTCCGAACCCATGTCTCCCCTGGCACGGCTCCCAGGGCCTCCCGCATGATGAGACCCCTTTCTCGAACGACTCGACAGGACATAGCTATATCGAGAAGCAGTCTACCATAGTCGGGTGTGCCGAGTGTGAAGCTGCTGTCCGCCAGATTCCCCGCAAGGGTGACACAACCGCAGGACACAAGCAAGGCCGTGGTCGTGCCGTTCTCGAGGCCAGTCCGGAAGGGGGCGTGGCAGGGCGCGCTCAGCGCGCAGCCGCGATAGTTCCCGCGGCCAGAACGTAGTCATCGGCGTCGTAGAGGACGGCCCATTGCCCCGGGGTGACGGCGCGCTCGGGCTCGTGGAAGCGCACCTCGACAGCGTCGTCTGCCGGGGTGGCCGTGGCAGGCACGGGCCGGTGGAGGTAGCGGATCTGGGCCAGGCACTCGAAGGGCGCGCGTTGGGCCGGCACGGCCCCCCAGTTGACAGGTTCGATCCGCAGGCCCTTGCAGTACGTCTCTTGCTCGTGCCCGACGATGACGGCGTTCCGTTCCGGGTCCAGTCCCACGACGTAGAGCGGGCGCGGCGCCGCGATGCCGAGTCCCCGGCGCTGCCCTATGGTGTAGCGGATGAGGCCCCGGTGTTGGCCGAGGACCTCGCCCCGGGTCGACAGGATCGGGCCGGGCTTGGGCGCCCCGAGGCGTTTTTCGATAAAGGCCGCGTAGTCGTCGTGCGGCACGAAGCATATCTCCTGGCTTTCGGGCCGGTCGGCGTTCGGCAGGCCGAGCGACAGGGCCCGGCGCCGCGTCTGGTCTTTGGTCAGGACCCCGAGGGGGAATAGGCAGCCGCGCAGTTGCCCCTGGGCGAGTCCGGCCAATACGTAGCTCTGGTCCTTGTCGCGGTGCAGGGCCCGGCGCAGGGCCCGGCGTGGGCCGCGTTGCTCGAGCCGCACGTAGTGGCCGGTGGCGAAGTAGTCGGCCCCTACCTCGGCGGCCGCGTCGCGCAACGCCCCGAACTTGATCCGAGGATTGCATCGGACGCATGGATTGGGTGTGCGGCCCGCGAGGTACTCGTTCACGAAATCCGTGATGACCTCGCGTTCGAACACGTCGGCGCCGTCCCAGACCCGGTGGGCAATCCCGAGCCGCCGGGCGGCGCGCCGCGCGTCGTGGACGCACTCGGGGGCGCCGCCGGCCGCGGGCGCCACACGCATCGTGACGCCGGTCACGTCGTACCGTTGCTCGAGCAGGAGCGCGGCCGCCACGGTGCTGTCGACGCCCCCGCTCATGGCGACGAGGACCCGGGGTTTCCGTGGGGCAGGCATGGCTCAGTGCACCTTTTCGCTACTACGGTCACGTTTGGAGTGGGGCGACTCGACGCCGCATTCGTCCCGCAACCGGCAAAGCGGCGTCGAGCCGCCGCACTGCAAACGACGCCGAATACGCGACAGAACTTACGGATCGGTGCACTTTGCCGGCGGGTGGGCTATCCGGATTCGACGTCCGGTTTCTCGGCCGGCGGGGGGGCGGGGGCCGCTGGCTCCATGGAGGGCAGGTCGGCCTTGTCCGGGGGCTTCATGGTGCACTTGCCTTCGAACAGGACGCCTTCCGCGATACTCAGTCGCGGCGCGGTGATATCGCCGAGCAGCCGGCCTTTGGCCATGATCTCGAGGCGCTCGTGGGCGAAGATATTGCCCTTGACCTGGCCGCCGATGAGGATCTCACCTGCGATCAGATCGGCCTTGACGACCCCCGACTCCTGGACCACGATCGTGTCGTCGCTATAGACACGGCCGTGCACCTCACCTTCGATCTGAATCCTTCCCTTGCACTTGACGTCGCCGGTGAGGATGGTGCCCGGGCCGATGATGGTGACGACCTTGGTCTCGCCATAGGTCTTCTTCTTGCTGGAGTCGAGCACGGCTAGTCTCGGAAGTACTTCTCGGCGTTGACGGGTTTGCCGTTGACGCGGACCTCGTAGTGCAGATGGGGGCCGGTGGTGCGCCCGGAACTGCCGAGCGCGCCTATGACGTCCCGGCGCTCGACCTCGTCCCCGACCTTCACCGTGGTCTTCTTGAGGTGGGCGTAGACCGTCTCAATGCCGTTGCCATGGTCGATCCGAACGGTACGGCCCAGCGCGCCGTCGTAGGCCGCGAAGGTCACTTTCCCCCGGGCCGTGGCGATCACGGGAGAACCGTAGGCCGCGGCGATATCGGTCCCCGCATGGTGGCGCACGCGGAACGTAAAGGGGTCTTTGCGGTAGCCGAACGGGGACGTGATCCGCCAGGACCGGTTCGATGCCGGCACGATGGACGGGAGGCGCGCGATCTGGTCGGCCCGAACATTGAGGCCCGCGACCAAGGCCCGCAGGCTGTCCGTCCGAACGTTGATTTCCTGGATAATGAGGTCGGCCGACGGCTGCGACAGGCCGTAGATCACGTCCGGAGGGCTGATGATCACGTCGCCGTGCTCATAGGCAATGTCGCCCAGGTCGGTCGAGCCGCCGCCCTTGCCGCCATCGAGTGAAAGCGATGAGGCCCGCTTCGAGGTGTCCCGCGCCGGCAGGCCGGTCAGGCTGCGGGCCTGGGCCTCCATGTCGCGGATCTCGCCAAGCTCGGCCGTGATTGCGGCAATGCTGGCCTCGTACTCGGCCCGGAGCCGGGCTTCAAGGTCGCTGTGGTCCTGGGCCGTGAGGGTGCTTGGGGCGCGGGGGACCACCTGGCTGGCGCACTGGAACTCGAGATCGCGCTTGAGTTGGTGCAGGTGTTTCATCTCGCCGGCCAGGACCCGTTGCCGGCTGTAGAAGAAGGCCGAAGAGAACGACAGCCCGACCAGGAGGATGACCACGAGCCAAAGCTGGTAGGCACTGAGGTTGAGCGTCTGCGTGCTCCCCCGGTCATGGGGGATCAGCATCACCGTCCATTTCTTCCGCAAATTGCCGACTCCCCGACCCTGTCGCAGACAGGCCCTCCACTCGGCATTTCGGACCTCAACGGGCTTCTCGCGTGGTTACACACCACCGTTGGGTCTATCCTTGAGTGGCCCGGAAAGTTCCCATCAAGCGCAGGCACTATAGCATGAGCGGGCCCCCGATGCAACCGCGAGGACCCTCTGAATTCACAATGCGCCCGCAAGCTTGATATAATCCGAAAATTCGCAGGAGAGGGCCAAGAAGAGGCCGTTGCGCATGCGGCAGCGGGCGTGCCCGTTGCGGGGCGCCTCTGGCGCGGCTTGGCTGGACCGTTGATGGGACGTGGAGTTCGCTTGTATGAACAAGTTCGCTTGCATGAACAAGAATATATCGAGCGCGGAAATCCGGGAGGTATTCCTCAAGTTCTTCGAGGAGAAGGACCATCTGCGGATTCCGGCGGCGCGGCTGATCCCGAATAACGACCCGACCCTGCTGTATATCAACTCGGGCATGGCGGCGATGAAGGGGTATTTCACGGGCGAGGAGCGGCCGCCGCACCCGGACCTGTGCAACGTGCAGCCGTGCATCCGCACGCGCGACATCGACGACGTGGGCGACCGGCATCACCTCACGTTCTTCGAGATGCTGGGGAGCTGGTCCATCGGCAACTACTTCAAGGAGCGGGCCATCGAGCTGGCGTATGAGCTGCTGGTCGAGCGGCTCGGTTTCCCGAAGGAGCGGCTGTACGTGTCCGTGTACGGCGGCAACCCGGACATCAACCTGCCGCCGGACGAGGAGTCCGTTGCGGCGTGGGAGAAGGTGGGGCTGAGGCGCGACCAGATCGTGGTGCTGTTCGAGGACAATTTCTGGGGCCCGGCGGGTGAGACGGGGGCGTGCGGGCCGTGCACGGAGATGTTCTACGACACGGGCGAGGAGTTCGGCCCGACCTACGCGCCCGGGGGCGATTTCGACTCGGGCCGCTACATCGAGGTGTGGAACGCCGGGGTGTTCATGGAGTTCAACAAGCAGGCGGACGGGGCCTTCGAGAAGCTGCGGTTCACGAGCGTGGACACCGGCTCGGGCGTCGAGCGGATGGCCATGGTCATGAACGGCCTGGACACCGTGTATGAGACCGACGTGATGCGGCCGTTCATGGACATGGCGCGGGACGAGATCGGCGACGTGCCGGTCGAACATCTGCGCGTCCTGACGGACCACCTGCGGGCGTTGGCCTTCATGCTGGCGGAGGACGTGTGGCCGTCGAACGAGGGCCGGGGTTACGTGCCGCGCCGGCTGATTCGCAAGTGCGTCGCCCTGGCTACACGCCACGGGAAGCCGGGGTTCCATTTCTCGAAGATATTGCACGCCGTTGTCGACGCGTTCGCCGACACGTACCCCTATCTGAGCGGGTATCGCCGGGAAGTGAGCGAGAAGTTCGAGAAGGAGCGGGCGGACTTCATGCGCGTCATCGACCGCGGCCTGCTGATGCTGGACGACGTGTGCGGGGAGGCGCCCTTCACGGTGTCCGGCAAGGACGCCTTCACGCTCGTGTCGACCTACGGGATGCCCATCAACCTGGTCGAGGATTTCGTCGAGGAGCGCGGCGGCGCCGTGGACATGGCCGCCTACCAGGAGCAGTGGCGGGCGCACCAGGAGATCTCGCGCGCCGGGCGCAAGGGCGAGGGCGATGACGAGGCCGAGGGCTGGCCGCAAAACCTGGGGCATCTCGAGGACCTGGCCGAAGAGGCGCCCACGCGCTTCGTGGGCTATCAGAAGGACGAGACGACCGGGCGTGTCATCGCGCTGTTCAAAGACGCGGCAGCGGTTGACCAGGCCGTCGCGGGCGAGCGCGTCGAGGTGGTTACGGACGAGACGGCTTTGTACGCGGAGAGCGGGGGCCAGGCGGGGGACGCGGGGGTCGTGCGCGGCGACGGCGTCGAGCTGCACGTGGTGGACACGGTCAAGTCACCGCAGGGCCATTTCGTGCATCGGGCGCTGGTGCAGCAGGGGGTGCTGCGCGCGGGGGCCGAGGTGACGCTGATCGCCGATCCGGGGCGACGACGGAAGACCAAGGCCAATCACTCGGCCACGCATCTGTTGCACAAGGCCCTGCGGACCGTGCTGGGCGAACACGTGAAGCAGGGCGGCTCGCAGGTCACGGCGCAACGCCTGCGCTTCGACTTCCACCACGCGGCGAAAGTGAGCGAGGAGGAGCTCGAACAGGTCGAGCGCCTCGTGAACCACTACATCACGCTGAACATCCCGTCGAACATCGAGGTGATGGGCTTTGACGCGGCGCTGGACCGCGGCGCGTTGGCGTTTTTCGAGGACAAGTACGGCGACGAGGTACGGGTCGTCCAGTTTGGGGACTTGTCCGCGGAGTTGTGCGGCGGGACGCACGTGGACTCGACCGGCGAGATCGGCCTGTTCCGAATCCTGGCCGAGTCCAGCGTGGCGCAGGGCATCCGGCGCATCGCCGCGGTCACGGGCGACGCGGCCGTGGATATGACGCTGAAGCGCGAGGCGATCCTGCGCCAGGTGGCGCGCCGGCTCAGCGCGCGCGAGGACCAGGTGCTCGAACGCCTCGAGAAGGCCATGGCCAAGCCCTCGAAGAAGGAGCAGGCGACCCCCGAGGCGGGCCTGTCCAAGGAAGACGTCGAGAAGAACGCGCGGGCGTTGTCCAACGGGGTACGCTACCTCGGCGCGCGGCTGGACGACGGCCCGGCGCAGATCCGCAACGAAGCGCTGCGCGTAGCCGAGGAGCTCGGGGGCGTCGCGTGCCTGGCGGGGGTCGACGAAGAGAAGGGCGTCCAGGTGGCCGTCGCCATCGCCAAGAAGCTGACCCCGGACCTCAACGCTGGGCAGGCCCTCAAGGAACTGGCCCCCTACATCGACGGCCGCGGCGGGGGCAAGCCGCACCTGGCGCAAGGCGGCGGATCGAAGCCCGGCGGCATCGACGCGATGTTCGACCACCTGGCCGAGGTGCTCGAGGGGCAGTTGCGATAGTGCTCAGCGGCCGGCCCTCACGGCGCGCGGGGAGTTGGCCGGGGGGTGCACAACGCAGGCCGAACGTGTATGCTGGGGCCGAGGGTACGTGACAGTGACGACACGGCCAGACCAGCCCGCGCTCGACCGGACACGGGGACAGTCGCGCATGCCGGCCCCGAGGATGGCGCCTCCGGGACAACGGGCCGTGGCAAGAGCGTCGGTCTTGGGGCTGGCCTGCCTGATTGCCGGGGCGGCCTGGGGGCAGGAGAATCCCGGCGACGTGTGGTTCGACCTGCCGGCCGAGGGCCCCATCGCCGGACAAGACTACGTCGTCACGGTGCACGTCAACGTGGGCGACCAGAACCCCGACACCCTACAGATCAACCTGTCGTTCCCCAACGACGTCCTCAACGTGGCCTTCGATGAGGAACTGGGCGGGTTTCCGCCGGTCATCTTCAACCCGGACCTCGAGCTGGGCGAGACACTCCTCGTCAACATGATTGACGACCTGGTCTTCAACCACCGCGAGCAGAACCCCGGTGTGATTACACTAGGCCGGGCAGAGCCGGAGGCGCCGTGGGACCTGAGCGGCGACATCGAGCTGCTCCGCATCACCTTTCACCCCCTGACCTGGGCGTCGAACGTGCGGCTCGACGGGGAAGTCATCAACCTGCTCGACGGGCAGCCCGCGGTGATCGGCGACCCGCAGGTCGTGCCGGTCACCTTGACGATCCTGCCGCCGGCGCCCTTCGACCTGCCCCTGGCCACGCCAACCGGGCTTCTCGCGCTGGCCGCGGGATGCCTCTGGGCCGGGGGCATCGGCATCAGACGCCGCGGCCTGAGGGCATCGCGTCAAGGCCGCCGCCCGTCTCCTGGGTGAGGAATATTCCGCTGAGGCGGCTCCGGGAGGGCGAGGCTCCGTCCGAGCCGCGCTCTGGGACAAAGCGCGGCTCGGACGGAGCCTCGCCCTCCCTTTCGCAAGCCCTTCAGTTATTGAACGAATCTCGAATCCAGCGCACTAGTACAACGTGAAATTGGGCCCCGAGCCCGGCCGCGGGGGCTTGGCCAATTGCCAACCCATCTCGTTCTTGTAGATGTAGACCCTCGTGGGCGTTGTGAGGGTCACGTCGGCGAGGCCGTCGCCCGTCATGTCGCCGACGAAGAGGCTGCCCTCGTAACCCCCTTCAGGCCGGCCCGGCATGGCGAAGGTGGCCACCCGCTGGCCGTCATGCCCGTAGACGGCGCGGTTGCAGGCCACCAGGATCTCGTCGGCGCCGTCGCCGTCCCAGTCGAGCAGGGCATGATGCCGGCTGTAGTCCGTGGTCACGGTGCCGAGGTGGCGGCCGTCCTCGTCGAGCACCCAGATGGGGCTCTGGCCGCGGGGCCGGTGGTCGACGTCGACGACGACCTGCAGCCCGGGGTCGTCGGGGAACACGCGGCCCACGTCCGCCGATTCGAAGTGGTGGCCGGTGACCTCCCACAGCACGCGGCCGGCGCCGTCCACCAGGACCACGGCGTTGGCGCCGCAGCAGGTCAACACGATGCGGAAGTCCTCGGGCTTCGCCCCGCCGCGAAAGACGCGCCCGCAGTTCAAATGCCCGGCGGCGAGGTTGACCTTCTCGGACTGATAGACCCAGCGCACCGACCCATCGCTGTTGAGCATGGCGTAGCCCGCCAGGACCTCGTCGCGCCCGTCGCCGTCGAGATCGATGGGGCGCGGCTGATGGGCCGTGCGGTAGCCGCCGGGGTTCGCCGCTTTCCACAGCAGCTTCCCGTCGTAGTCGTAGGCCAGGATCTCGTGATAGCGGTCCTTGACGAGCACGTCCGACGCATGGTCCCCGCCGCTGAGGTTGCAGAACACCAGGCAGTCCGTGGCCTGCTCCGGGATAGGCATGCGGCGGCGCTCTTCACCGGTGGCGCCGTCGAGCTCGACGAGAAAGCCGCGGGTGGCCACGACGACCTCGTTGCGGCCGTCGCCGTCCCAATCGTGGATCTGGCAGGCCACGTCGTGGTGCCATGTCTTGCGTCCGACGCCGGGGTCGCCCCAGCGCCACAGCACCGTGCCGTCCAACTTCTGGGCCACGGCCGTGCTGGTGTAGTGCACGTCGCCCTGGTTGACGTTCTCCGCGCTGACGATCTCGACCTCGCCGTCGCCGTCCACGTCACCCGCCACCACCCACAGCCCGCCGTAGTCCGGCTCGAGGTCGACGACCCGCCACGGCTGGATCGACGGGACGTCCGGGTCCGGCGCCCCCACGTCGGTCACGTCAAAGCGTAATGGGGCGTCGTCGGCCGCGTGCAGCAACGTCGTCACTCCCAGCAGGCCACACCATAGGCAAATCCAGCGGATATCTTTTCGCCTTTGCCTCATTGTATGCTAATCCTCACGGTTACGAACCCGAATCGAGCGCACATCGTGGCACGTTCGCAGGTTGGGTTGCAATGAACAGCGCCGGAAGGGGCTTCGCGATGAGGGTCTCCGTATCTGCGTTCCTCGCGTTGGCCGTCCTGCTGGCCCAGGCGGTCTGGGCCGGCCCGGCCATGCTCCTGGGCGCCTATGTCGTGCGCGCGGACAGCGATGCGTGGCCGGCCCAGCACGCGGCCGACGAGTTGGCAGAGTACGTCGGCCGGATGACGGGCGCGGCGATCCGCTTTGTCCCGGCGGCGCCCGATCTCGAAGCGGGGGAGGCGGCGTTTGTGTTGTCGCTCGGGGAGGGCGCCGAAGCCCTCGTGGGTCTGCCCGGCGCGGAGGACCCCGGGCGCCTGCGCGACGGTTTTGTGATCCGCTCGCTGGGCGGCGGGCGGCTGCGGATTGCGGCGACGCAGCCCATCGGGCTGTTGTATGGGGTCTATGAGTATCTCGAAGCCCATTGCGGGGTGGGCTTCTTCTGGGACGGGGACCACGTGCCGGAACGGAGCCGCCTGCCGATTGACGGCATTGACGTGGCCGTACTGCCCCGGTGGCCGGTGCGCCACTTCGGCCTGGCCACGGGCTGGGGGCTCGCGAAGTGGCACCACCATCTGCGTTCGCCGGCGGCGCGGCGGCAGATCTTCGACTGGATGGCGAAGCGGAAGATCAACCGGACGCACCATGACTTCAACCCGACCATCGCCAAGAGCGGGATCTCGGCCAAGCGGGTGTTCGGTATCAGCGACGCCGAGCCCGACAACTTCACGTTTGCCGGCTGGCCGGGGTGCCTGGACTGGCCGGCCGAAGTCCGGACCCGCCTCCTCGAGGAGCAATTCGCCTACAGCCGCCGGCGGGGCATCACGTGGGCCTACTACCTGGCCTACGGCAACCTGCCCCACCAGTTCCGCCAGACGCACCCCGAGTACAAGTACGTGGGCCATCTCGGCTACAGCGCCACGGTGCTCTACCCCGACGACCCCGAGTGCACGCGCTGGACCAAGGCCTTCTACGAGGACCTGATCGCCACCTACGGCACGGACCACCTCTACCAGGACACGCCGTTCGTCGAGTCGGCCGGGGCCGCGGACCTCGAGGAGTCGTTCCAGCTCAAGCTGAGCGCGGCCAAGGCCATGTGCAAAGTCCTTCGAGAGCTCGACCCGGAGGCCGTGTGGCAGAGCGACAGTTGGGACTTCGGCGCGCAGGCCGCGGTGTGGACCCCCGAGCGCATCCAGCGCTACTTCCGCGAACTGCCCCAGGACATGATGCTGTTCTACGACACGGCCGGCATCGGCAACCCATTCTACAAACGGACCAACTACTTCGAGGGCACGCCGTGGACCTTTGGCATCCTCCATTCATTCCAGGGCGACGACCACCTCCACGGCGGCCTCGAGCAGACCGTGCGCGTCCTCGAGGATCTCTCCGCGGACCCCAAGGCGGACCGTTGCCAGGGCGTCTACCACGTGCCCGAGTCCAGCGGCCACAACATCCTGTTCTTCGACCTGAGCGCCCACCTCGCGTGGCGTCCCGAAGGCGTGACCATCAAGGCGTACCTCGACGACTTCACGCGCCGGCGCTACGGCTACGGCGACTTCGACCGCATGCGGCGGGCGGTCGACGCAATGGCCCGGGGCGTGCACGGCCTTGGCGGTTCGGGCGCCGGGGGCCAGATGCCCATCTACCAGAAGCTGGGTTGCCCGTACGGCCCGCACGAATGGTGGCCCATCGTGGACGACCGCCAGGCCGGGCATCCCGCTGAGAACGCGAGCGGAATCCGGGAACTGCACGAGGCGGTCGAGACGGCCCTCGCATGCCGGCGCTCACAGCAGGACAACCCCCTCTACGTCAACGACCTCGTGGACTGGACGCGCACCTACTTGGCCCACGTGTTCAACCGGGCCGCCATCCAGGCGTACAAGGCGTTTGGCGAAGGGAACGCGGACGCCGTGACGTTCCATGTCGCCCGGGCGCGCGGGTGCCTCGAACACATCGAGGCGATCCTGTCCACACGCCCGGACTTCT
>Ga0114930_10004709_pt1 | contig 11405 bp, 11 predicted proteins | sample AnhtaG_FD_87300 | JGI IMG/M metagenome (GOLD analysis project Ga0114930, IMG submission 87300) | Deep subsurface microbial communities from Anholt, Denmark to uncover new lineages of life (NeLLi) - Anholt_01485 metaG | ecosystem: Environmental > Aquatic > Marine > Oceanic > Sediment | place... | reverse complement strand
CCGATGAATTCTCTTAAAACAACAGCTTGCCTTACACTTGTTGGATTAGCAACAATAGGGCTTGCTGACAGGATAAATCAGGCTAAAGCAGTGCCAATTCAAAATCAAATTAAAACACTGACAGCAGACATTAATAATGATGGAATAGTCGATGAGGAGGACCGCCTAATTTTAATGAGTCAATACAAAGACGAAGAACAGTGGTATCAAGAAAATACTGTTGAAGTTTATACAGGCCAAGAACTAACTGATCCTGATACAATTTATTTTTTACAGAGTGATATTAAATCAAGCGGCAATTGTTTTACTTCAAATATTGGTGAAGTAACAATTAACCTTAATGGATATAGTATAGAGGGGGATGGAACTGGAGAAGCAATAGTTTTTCATAATGAATCAGGAATTGAGAATGTATTCATAGGCAATGGAACTATAAAGAATTTTAGCTCAGCCATAAACCTTAAAGGAGCAAATAATTCTATGCTGCAAGGCTTAGATGTATCAGATAACAAAGGAGATTACTCAATCATTCTCGAAAACTGCCCTAATATTTTATTATCTAAGATTAAATGTATAGATAATGACAAGTCAGGGCTGCTCATAAAAAACTGTTATGGAAATAACGAGATAACTGATTCAGCATTTTCAAATAACAGCTTATTTGATATTAAACTAGTAAATTCTAAAGAGAACATAGTTTTAAATTGTGATTATAATCCAGATAAAGAATCTGTAGATACAAACAGTTCTTTGATAAGAAAAAGTCCTTATAGAGCATATGTCCAGGATTCTTCTGGGCCTGTTTTTAATGCAAAAGTATCTGCTTATGATGTTAGGGATGACCTTGAGGGTATGGTAAGAACAGGAGCAAAGGGTTACACACCTTCTATTTCGCTAACTAATTATATTAATGAAGATGGAACAATAATCCCTTTTGGACCCTATATAATTATTGCAGAAAAAGGTCCTCTTACAGATTCTCATATTTATGACCCCAATGTTTTTAATCTAGAAGATATTTTTACATTTGGAGAAATTGATAATGGGGTTGCTGAAAGGGCAAATGAAACTGAAGCAGAGCTACAAAATCCAATTAAAACACTAGAAGGAGACCTCAATAACGATGGAATAGTCAATCACCGGGACATTGGTATTATGAGCCGCGAATGGTTACAAGAAGAACCTTGGTATGGAGAAAATAGGATTCTAGTTTATGATTGCCAGGAATTAACAGAGCCTAATGCTATTTATGTTTTACAAAATCATATTAAAACAAGCGGTACTTGTTTTACTTCAAGAGTTAGTGGAGTAATACTCGAGTTAAATTATTTAGATATAGAAGGGGATGGAACCGGACAAGGAGTAGTTTTTCATAATAAATCAGGAGATATTGAGAATATATCCATACGTTATGGAGATATAAAGAATTTTAATTCAGCCATAAGTCTTAAAGGAGTGAATAATTCCATATTAAAACACTTAAATTTGAGTGTATCAGGTAACTATGGAGATCCCGCAATCATTTTAGAAAATTGCTCTAATCTTTCATTATCTGAGGCTCGATGTGTCAGCTCAGGGTTGCTCATGAAAGATTGTTATGGAAATAATGAAATAATTGATTCATCATTCCAAGGACTTATCGAACTAGTAAATTCTAAAGAGAACATATTTTTGGATTGTATTATATTTGGAGAATCTGTAGATGAAAACAGCTCTTTAGTAAGAGCAAATTCTTATAGAGCATATGTTGAAGATTCTTCTGGAGAGCCTGTTTTTAATGCGAAAGTATCTGCTTATGATGTGAGGGATGGTATTGAGTCAACGGTAACAACAGAACCAAATGGTTACACACCTCCTATTTGGATGATTAATTATATTAATGAAGATGAAATAACAACTCCTTATGGACCCTATACAATTACTGCAGAAAAAGGGCCTCTTAGAGATTCTCATATTTTTGACCCTAATGTTGATAATAAAGGAGAGGACAGTTTTACACTCAGAGAAACCGCTAATGGAGAAGATTAAGTTTTCTATGGCGCCTTATATCGTTGGGTGGTCTCTTCGTCCCCAACGTATCCGCTCGTGGCCACATCGCCATCATAGTAGTACTCCCAGGACTGGTCATCCCATTGTGCATCGCCGCCGGTCTCCACGCTACAATCCGTATCCAACGCTTCTTGCAGATATTCCGATGGCGAACAGGTATCCACCCATTGCACGTAATCTACCCCGCCGCGATTCTTTCACTATAACCGCTATTCGGAAATAGGCGGACTTCATCAATTTTTCGGAGGTAAAATGCACATAGTCTTTTCGATTAATCAAAAAGACTATTCGCTTAAAAAAAACTGTATTATCTTTGGTCACGCTCAGCTACTTCCAGCGGAGCTGGTGGAGTTCTTCTTTGGTTCGGATGAACTTGAAGGTGCCTTCGTTTTCTTGAGATGGGTATAGTATCCGATCCATCAAGCAAATCGGCTGGACAAAGAATCGACATGAAATGGCTGGTCATCATTAATTGTCAGGGTTGAACCTCATCTATGCTATTCTGAACTCTTTTTCTAATTTCCAATATGGATTTACCAATCAGCAGGTACTTCATTTCTTCTTTTACCGAAGTAAAATCTCCAATAGGACTTCAATGGCTTTGTGAGGTTCACTTTGAGCACCCCCGTTTCTGGGTTGTAATACGAACCACCTGTCCCATCTAAAACAGAGTGTTCCGAACGACCAGAGGAGTATCCGCTAATGGACTCTCCAGGGGGGAACATCCATTTTATCTTCTTAGGGAAATTCTTACCATATTCATTCAGTTCATGCAATGATTTAGGGAACCTGCCATTTTGCTCGAAGAAGAGACGAATATTTTCTCTGCTAAAGTGCAAGCTTAGTCGTGTAGAGCGTAGTCTTCTCGAATAGGAAGAGTTATTCAGTGCTAATCCACGTCGACGGCCCCAACAAAAGAAGCGTGAATCCAACCACAAACAGTACGGTGATCAGTACGTCCAAAACCTTAGGTCGTTTCATAATATTATACCTTTCCAGAAATCCCATATCGAGCTATACATCTCTGAAGCGAGCGTTGGCTCCTCGTTCTCTAATATCACGCATCCTCAGTCTGGTTGGTTAGATTCCAACTTGTCGCAGAAACCCATATTGTCACACCCGCTAGAGCGATTTCTGGGCTCGGGGGCCTAAGCCTAAAGCTTCACTTCTACCCAATCGCTATTGGTATACCCCCAGGTTTCCCACTGATAGGGAAAGAGCGGTTCACACTGACCAGTGTAGCCCCAAACCCGGGCATTAGGCAGAATCCTTTTGAAAGCTTTGCCTATCGAAGTCGCGGAATAGCAAGCCTCGAGTTGTATTATAGCTACATTGCACGGATCATCCGGATCATCATAAAATACAGCCTGAAGCAGCGACGCGTAGTCGTCGATTGAGTACCAGTCCGCGATAACTTCATCTGGGTCAGCGCCAAATTCTGTCTTACCTATGCCAATACATCGTTGCCCATTGCAAGCCCCAAGGCATTAGCCTCCCCATCTGTCACTGCATGCCCTACGAATTCAAAGAAGATTATACGGTCGCCTGCATCTCGCAAATCCTCCAGCCATCCTATGAAATCTTCGGCCTCATATATCTTTAAATGCTGATCTTCATCGTCACCGTAGAGTCTATAGGTTATAAACCCGACATCTAATGCATTCTCAGTGCCCGAGGGATCCACATAGGTCAGCGGATTATTCCCGCAGTAGCTATATAGGTTTATTCCATCGGCGTAGCCGATTGGATCCTTCTGCATAAATCGGCCAATATATGGATTATAGTATCTGGCGCGGTAATAGTAAAGACCTGTTTCAATATCTAATCGCCGGCCGGTAAACATGTAGGGATTGGGATGGTTGGGATCTTGGGCCCAAAATTCTTAGGTCTTTTATTTTGATTTTAATTATGATAGTGGGTATGATATGTCTGTACTTGAGTTTGCTGACAAATCAGTCGATATATGTCAGATGTGTAGGGGGATGAGAGTCCGATGAAAAAAAAGAAAGGATGGTGTTATGAGGCACGCGAGAGCAATAACAGTAGTGTTTTGGTCACTTATAGCAGTTAGTTTAACAGGTTGTTTTTCGTCTAATCCGAGAGACATAGAAGCATTTTCAATGCCAGAAAGGGTCCAGGTTACTGCCGAGAATTATATTTTGCAACCGCCGGATGAGATTGAAGTACATTGCTCTGAGGTGCCGGAAGTCGACCTGCAACGGCAGCGAATTCGTCCGGATGGTAAGATCAGCTTTGAAGCTTTAGGCGAAATAGTAGCAGCGGGCAAAACCCCGAGACAGCTTGCAAGTAATCTGCGGGCGAAGATTTTGGAGCTTTACAAATTAACAGGAGATAATCCGATCGATGTTCGGATTATTGCGTACCAAAGCAAATACTTTTACGTATTGGGGCAGGTCTATGTGCCTGGACCCAAGCTATATACCGGGCGTGATACTGTATTAACTGCTATTGCTGAGGCGCAACCTAACCCTATGGCGTGGGTCGATCGGATCCAGGTAATTAGGCCGTCGAGCGATAAAAAAGTTAAACCCAAAATCTTTGAAGTGAATTTTGACCGTATGTCGGCTCATGGTGATACAAGAAAGAATGTTCTGTTGGAAGAAGGTGATATAATATTTGTGCCACCAACTGTATTGGCTGCTATAGCATTGAAGGTAGAGGAATTCGCTCGGCCAATTGGCCGAGCTTTCTCAACGGTAAATGTTATAGCTGGTCCACCTGCTTATCGACGCGTTCAATAAGTTTATCTTGGTCAAGGCAAAACCTTTTCCCTGCCGCTTTACTCGGCGAAGCAAAACAGCGGCAGGGGAGAGCTTGAGAGAATACGCTGATGTTTAGGCGAAGGCTACTAAAACCTATTCACGTTACCAGCACGGTCTGGTTCATCGTATGCGTTGGCTATGTCTTAGTTTTAGCACTGCGGCAGGCCGGCGTTAATTGGTGGGTTGTATTTTCCCTCTCGGGACCCGGTGTACTGATAGTCCTGGTGTTGATTAGTCTATATTTGTTTGCAATTTTCAGAGGGATTAGCAGCAGCCAAAAAGTGCAGATGGAACATCCACTGACCAGCACGACTTACTATGCGATGTTCTATGTTGTGGCCCCTTTTTTAGGCGCCCTGGCAGGCTGCCTGGGAATGATAGGTGTAGGTACAATCAGTCAATTCGTATCAGGGGTAGCACTGGGAACTTTAGGGACAACTTTTTTAGTCTGGGTGATTGTCGATCCGGCGACTGGACTGCTGGAGATGCTGTTGCCCGCGAGCCGAAGGCACCGGGCCCAACGGCTGGCCCAGGCTAAAGCCGAGCGGGAGAAGAAACAAATGGACAGTGAACGTTTGTTGGCTGAGGTGCTGGCGAATGAGGAATCGGCTCGGCGCCTCTGGCAGCAAGTGTTGGAACCACAGGCTGAAAAACTCGCTGGACTGTTGACAACCGACAGAATTGATTTCAAGCAGGCAGAGCTCGAAGCAGTTGATATAGGCGCCCGTGCATGGCAAATTGGGGGATTCAGTTGCATGCGAGAACTTCGTGATATGGCAATGACCATATCCAAACAGAGAAAACCGGGCATGGCTATTATTGACTACATCAGTTTTTGGTGGGATGGTATTGGAAGCTGGCGAGCTCCATCACTTGGTTAAAAGCCGGGATTGCTCGTCAGCAGTAATAGTTACTCCAGACGTGACACTAAAAAAGGGCGAAGTTGTATGACTTCGCCCTTTTTTAGTACATGCTTTTCAGCATTATTCATTGCGTCTTTTCACAGGGTTCTACGTCTTCGCAGCCAGCCCACAAGGCCTATGCCGATACTGCCAAGCAGAATAGCACCTGGTGCGGGAATCAACTTGACATTGTCTATGCCCAAATAGCTGTCGAGATTAGGGTCGAGGACATTTTTGATCCCAAACACAAGCGTATAAGTGCCGCTGCTTGCGAATGTATAGCTGACCGTTGTCCAGGGAGTACCCCAATAATTGACAGGGTCTGAATTCACAGTTTCAACAAACAGATTAGTGACAACTGGGCCACCTAATCCAGCACCTGAGAGGATTCTTCCACCGGCTTTATCGTTAAAGGGTTTGTAGTCCTGTGAGTCCCAGAAGTAATCAAATGTCAGTGTGTAGCCTGCAGGTGCGTAAAAACTCTGATATAACCTGGTTATTGTCTGTGGGCCATCAGGTTTCAACAGGGCAAAGTTACTGCCATCAGTTGGCGCCCAGTTCGTAATCCCAGTGGGTGCGAATGGGGCCACTGGATAGGTGCCAGTATCAGCGTGGTTTGTAACAACGCTTATAGAAGCACCTGGTGGTACAATGGCAGACCAACCCGTAAGGTCTCCCGTCTCGAAGCTGCCATTGGTCAGATTGGCTTGGGCGCTGGATGCGGCAAGCATCAATCCTGCGACGACACAAATCGGTATAAATTTCTTCATCCCGTTTCTCCTTTCTGTTCTTTCGCTCTCCTTTCTTTTTAAGAGATAGACTTCATCTCACGGTATATAGCCCAGGATAACCAGGATAGGACAACGCATCCTATCCGGGATAACTAACAATTTTTTACAACGTTCTACCCCTCGGGCAGGACAAAAATCCTGCCCGAGGGTTCATATTTCACCACACTTTTACTCTTTAGAGAGTACGCCGTCTTCGCAGCCAGCCCACAAGGCCTACACCAATGGTGCCGAGTAACATAGCGCCTGGTGTGGGAATCAGCTTGACATTGTCTATGCCCATACCACTAAGTACGATATTATCTAAGACGTTTTGTACTCCAAACTCAAGAGCGTAAATCCCTGTCTGCGGAATGATATGGGATATGTTGGTCCAGCCGTCAGCGTTATAGTCACCCACAGTGGAGACTGACTGGGTGTACAAGGTCGTCGTCGGGGCGCCACCAAATCCAACGAGTTTAACATAGCCGTCGTCATTAAAGGGAAACCAGTCTTCAGTATCGAAGAACACATCCAGGGACAGACCATAACCTGCCTGGGCCGTAAAACTTTGTGTCATTACGGTGTAAACGCCCATGCCCCCGCCGGTCTGCAGGTAAGCGAAGTAGTTGCCATCTGTGGGCAACCATGTTGTATTGGCTTGGAAGCCAAGACCTGCTGCAGAACCTACTACGGACACGAGTGAACTGGGTGAAGCTAACCAGCCGGTAAGGTCGCCCGTCTCGAAGCTGCCATTGGTCAGATTGGCCTGAGCGCTGGGGGTGGCAAGCATCAATCCGGCTACAAAGCACATTAATATTAACCTTTTCATTCTATCTCTCCTCAGTTAAGTAATATCTGTAAAAATAATTTTCTGTAGAAATAGAAAAGTTGCTAATAACAATCACATCAACCTTCAACCTGAAGGGCCTTGCGCAATGACCCTCCGTGTTGCACAGGATAAGAAGATTGCCAATCAGACTCAGTTAGGCGGACCGCGGGCTAAATTGGCAAAAATAAATGCGGGTGAAAAACAAACAGACCGCCTGGCTCCGGAAACCAAGCAGTTGGATGCGGAGATAGACGCCATCGCTGCAATGCACGACGTTGATATAGTAAAAATTTTACTATTTTTGTTTGACACCACTCCTCCATCTCCTCACATGAAGCATCGCTCTTACGCGAGAAAGCTAATAGCGTACTATAGAGCTTCCAACCTAAAGTATGACCCTCCTCCTTTGAGGGTCCATTTATTAACATCAGTGTATCAAAATACAAGCCGACTGTCCAGCAAAAAATGGAAAAAATAAAATTTTTGTGAAAAAATATTTTTTTGGGGCTTTGATTAGAGCACGATCATATCACATCTCATTCCCGAAACAGTCGTAAAAGCTAAGGAATTTGTAACCGTTCACAGGGATAAAATGGCCGAAATTCAGCACGTTAACCCGTGAACGGTTACAGGGATTTTAATAGAAAAAGTCAAATCGACTGATTTTGAACTAAATATTGCTGTAAGTCTTGTTTTGACAAGGGCATAACACAATTTGTCATTTCTTCACTGCGTTCAAGGGCAGTTCTCAGCGAGACCAAGTCGAGTATCTGTAAGGGAAGGGTAGAAATCTTAATCTTTTCGCGCATATTTACTACCGTTTGTAGCTCTACTTCACAAAGACCGGTTAGTGTAGAGATGAAGCTGAGATTTCGTATACCACTTTTGAGGTACTTCAAAAGTGGTAACAATCAAAAAAAGGCGAAGTTATATGGCTTCGCCCTCTTTTGTATGTGCTTCTTGAGCGTCGATCATCTTTTTTTCACAGTGTTCTCCATCTGCGCAGCCAGCCGACAAAACCTACACCTATACCGCCCAATAGAATAGCACCAGGAGCAGGAATTCTAACAGCCCACTCCTCAAATCCGGCATTATTGCCATAGGCTGAATTATCGCTATGGCCGAACATCGAATACAAATAGACATAATCTCCGCCGACAAACAAGCTGCTGGGAATACAGGCGAGCATATCTCCAGTGCCGCTTCCCGAATTTAGGTTGTAATCAAGCAGGATGCAGTTGTCGCTATAACCATCGAGGTCGTAAATCAGTGTGCCTAAATTTGCAGGATCTGTACCGTATTTAGTGAGGTTTCCAGCATTTCCCAAATAAATCTCAAGCTTATCAAGTGACAAAAGGCTATTAGGTTTGTTCTGATTTATATCCAGAATGAATTGCCGGTAACCTATTCCATTTCTATTCAATATCGGAATATCACTTAACGGTAGCGAACGGGTGAATTGGGGGGAATTATTCTCATCAAACTCCAAGGGACGTGCGTCGGTGTTATAACCTTGCTCCATGAGTTGATTCGTTGAAATCCTAACAAACGAATCGATATAACCTGTTCCCGTTGGCTGTGGATCGTATTGCATAAAGTAAGCAAAGTTAGTGCTATCGAAATAAATCTTTCCTTCGCTTCCGGCAGTAGTTAGATCCAACGTCTCCAAGGCGATGGCAGGCGTACAGAGTCCTCCAAATAGCAACATAACAGAAGCTAAACACACCGCTGTTTTTATTGACCTTTGCAAAACAAATGAAACGATTGTGAAAACGGGGAGAACAAATGGGTTATTTTCAACACACCCAAACAATTTTGTTGGTGACACTCCGCGTTTCTTTAATAAGGCAAAGTATAATAAGATTTTCATGCTATCCTTAGCTTTCATATTATCTATCCTTTCTTAAACTCTCAGGGGGTGGAAAGTCAGTATCACGTGGAAGTGCTTTCTTCCTACCTGCCCATCAAGCTATAATTTGAGTCATTCAATCTTATATTGTCCTACGTCTTCGCAACCAGCCGACCATGCCGACACCAATGCCGCCGAGCAAAATAGCCCCTGGTGCGGGAATCACCTTGGTATTGTCTATGCCTATGTAACTATCACAAGCGAGGCCTGAGCTATAACTGATACTTGGCTGCAATGTATTGGTGCCGGTGCTCGCGAATGTTTGGCTGGTGGAAGCCCTGGAGGTACTCCAATGGTTTTCAGTATCTGTATAGGCAGAGTATGAAAATGGTGTACTGAGCATCGAGCCGGTTAATCCTGCACCTAAGATGAGCGTTCCCGTGGCCGTGTTGTTAAACGGCTGGTCCTGTGAATCCCAGAAGTAATCAGGTGTCGGTGTGTTGGCTGCAGGTGCTGTAAAACTATGATATAAACTGGTGATGTTACTCGGCCCATCAATTTTCAGCAGGGCAAAATAATGGCCGTCGGTTGGCGTCCAGCTCGTCGTCCCGGTCGCCAGAGGAACGGGCTCACTATGACTTGTGACTGCACTTGCAGAAGCACCGCTTGGTACGTCGGCTGTCCAGTCGATCAGATCACCGGTCTCGAAGCTGCCATTGGTCGGACCAGTCTGGGTGCTGGTAGTGGCGAGTGTCAATACTGTTGCTAAACAGATTGTAATTAACTTTCTCACTTTATATCCTTTCATATCTGAGAGCTAATCGGGTTCAGTATCAACAAGACGAGGCTGAATCCCTTCGCCCAGGACAACAAGTTTCTCTCAGACCTCGTTAGGAGGACCGCGGGCTATATAGGCAATAGAAAATGAAGGTGACAAACAAAGGGGCACGGCTCCGGAGGTCAAGCAGTTGGTTGCGTGGATTAGGCAGGACGAAAGCCTCATTACTGCCAATTGAGGCGTTCTATACTTATCTTTTATTTGCAAAAAGCTTAGATGGTAACATAGTTTCTTGAGATTGCTTTGGCTTCGACTCCACTCGAGGCTAAAAGCTCTTTCTACAAGCAGTGACAGAAGGGACACTGCTAAAGACAATGGCGTTGTACTATCAGGTATTCCTTCCAAATGGCGAAGCAGGCCTATGTAGAGCGTACCTTCAAGATCGCTACGCGGACGGCAAGGACGCTCAGGCTCGCACAAACCAGGGACATTAAGAGAAGATTGTTGTACTCTTTGCTTTCTGCCGGCCAAATATAAAGCCATCTGCGGCAGGGCGGCAGATCCAGCCTGGCCAAGCCACAATAAACCCGCTAAGGTTGCCCACCAAAACCTGCGGTCCTTAACCAGTGAAACGCAGAGGAATCCCACCAAAACCATTAGGAGTGTTCCGTGTACGGCGGGCAAAGACTTTACAGCAATAGCTGGGCTCGACGGGCTTGTTAAACTAACGGGTGGCTTTCGGAGTTCCGCATAGATACTTGCCAGGTGGGAGTTATAGAGTTCTGCAATCTGGCTGATATCAGGTCTGTGGTTGCTATGTGTATCTGAATTTGCCGACAAAGCGCACACAACGAAATCTCTGTCGTGGTTGCTAATTGTTGTTGCAGCATTTGTAAATGTAGCCACGAGAAACAACAACAGTATGACCATTCCTTTGGTATTTTTGCCTCGCACCATTTCTCCTCTGTCTGCCTATCAACGTGCCTTGATCTCGAGCACATAACTTGTAGGCCAACCTCACACACATAAGCCAAGATGGCCTCCCCCTTTTGTAGCTATGTGTTCACTTTTTTACATCGATATAAATTGTACGGTCACAAACAAAAAGGTGGAATTTATGCCAAAAACACGCTCTTTTTTCGGACCTTAATTAACCTAAAAGATTTATCGGACGCATGGGTGTGATGACTTTAGCCTAAATTCCGCAATTTGGTAAAAAATCAAAAAAACTTTTGTAAACGTTATATCCTTACCAAGAAAAGTGATGCTCTCGATGGTAGTGACATTCACTCGCTTGTGGAAAAAGCCTAATCGAATAGCCAAACGTTGTATGCTCTGCGAAGATAGGTCTGTTTAAATTTAGAACGGTATAAAAAGTCTGTTTATCAAGACGTTAACCGATGAGTCATTATGATTTCAGATTCCGATCAGTTTGATTTTTGGCT
>Ga0114930_10004707_pt1 | contig 11406 bp, 6 predicted proteins | sample AnhtaG_FD_87300 | JGI IMG/M metagenome (GOLD analysis project Ga0114930, IMG submission 87300) | Deep subsurface microbial communities from Anholt, Denmark to uncover new lineages of life (NeLLi) - Anholt_01485 metaG | ecosystem: Environmental > Aquatic > Marine > Oceanic > Sediment | place... | reverse complement strand
GGTGACTATGAAGAATCATTTAATGTAACTCTGTTTTATGACGCCCTCACTATTGGAAGGTTAGTTGTGGATTTAGAGAGTGGCGCTGAAGAGACAGTAGTTTTTCACTGGGAAACAGGGAATGTACAAGAGGGAAGCTACATTTTAAGTGCTTACGCCAGCGAGGTTGATGCTGAAGAAAACCTTGAGAACAACCTGTTTGTAGATGGCTCCATAAGTGTCATGACAAGGGCTGAACTCCCCTTAGTATCGTTTCTCTGGCTTCTCCCCCTTCTATCCCTAATTATTATTCCAGTGGTTGTTTGGCTCTACTATCGCCAAAAAAGGAGAGAAGAAGCCAAAAAAGAATTCCACTCGGGATGGACCGCTTGGTACTCACGTAAACCAATATCATAAAACTGCGCGTGGCGAGCATGAACTTTTGAAGATGACACGCGTGCATTGGTAACAAGGAATATATGTAGAGGCGTGCTTATTTTTATGGTAGGCGAGTGGGGGAAAAGGTTCTAAGAAAACTAACAGAGAAGGAAATTAGCCTCTTTCTCTTTTCTCCGTTCCTCCACTCGCTCCGCATATTTCAGTGCACGCACATTAGTAATGCTGTTTTACGCGCGAGAACCAGATTCAAGAAGGTGGAAAAATGTTCTATACCATTGTGGTACTGCCACATTTGCAACGTTCTTTCTATTTCACTGCATACCAAATACAATTAGTGAATACATGTCTCATTTTTGAAAGCGTTTATGTTTTCATTTGATAACAAGTAATATATGTAGTGGTTGTGCTTGATTTGAGTTAGCGAGTGGAGGTTTTAAGTTTCTTTTTGAAACTCACTTAGGGATGGAAATTGTCCTTTCCGTCCTTTCTCCCTCCTCCACTCGCTCTGCATATTTCAGTATACAAACGTATAACTAAAATTTACGGTTTATGGACGAGGATTCTTTAGCGCGTGCGCGCATAGCTACATATGATGGAAAAGCATGGAGAAATGTAAAAAAAAATAGTTGCGCGCGCGACTTAACTTACAAAAGTTTTCGTCTGATTTTTTCGTCTCGCCAGCGCGTCGCCAGCAGAGTTTTCGTCTCGCCAATATAGTTTTCGTCTGGGTTTCAGACGAAAATAAATAAACCTAAATTTACACAGCTTTCAACAAAAGAACGATGTTTTAAAAATTATTTTCATTATTTTCGTCTCGCCAGCGCGTCGCCAGCGCGTCGCCAGTGGCGGTCCATGGACAAAAGAGTAATAATATATCTGTCTGAGTTGCCATGGAAAACAAAGAATTAAGCTTCTTCTAGGGACAAACGGCTAAAAAACTAGTTTATTTCCAGTTTCATAGATAGGCGCGCTTTGATCGATAGCATAGGTATACTAGCATTTCTCGATGTATAACGTAAGCGAAGGCATGATTGTATTCGTAGGGATTCTTAGGAAACTGCAAAACCTCTCCAAGAATTCCGCAATGACTTTTACCAAGATTACTTGCATATAAGTTGTCAAGAATATCTGCGTCAAAGCAGTTTCTGCAAGAAGTTTCAGGTCACCCTTATTGATTATTTTGATACGACTGTCGCTCAGGGCTTTAAGGACTTCCGAGTAACACATTCCTCTCTCCAAGCTCATCGCGCGCGTAGCTTTCTAACCCTAAATTTTTTTGCGACGACAACGCAAAATTTTACAATTGACTAGACTTGTGCATGAATGAATAGATGAAAAATTGTAAAATATTGTAGTGCGCATACATTATTCTGCTCCTTTTTTTCAATCACTAAGTTTGTCCGTAGTTATCCGCAGCTATGACTATGTCGAAGATGTCTATCTCTCCATCGAGGTTCAGGTCAAAAAACTGATTATACCGTGGGTCTGTGTATTCTACGCCGTAGAAGCTGGCGATGAGAACGATGTCGAAGATGTCTACGTCGAAATCACCGTCCACGTCACCCATAATTGTCACCAGGAGGGAGCTGTAACTCATGGTGTTGTCCGTTATGTCTACCTCGTCTACGACGGGGTGGGCTGTGGCTTTAATCGTATAGATGCCCTTCGATGTATCTGTCGTATTCCACGTATACGATAGAATTGTGTCGTCACCTGCTGAAAGATTCATTACCCATAGCGTTCCGATAAGGGTGGCGTTAGCGTGCACTGAAACGCGGAAGGTTTCCGAGGTGGTTCCTTCGTTTTGAGCAGAAACGGAGATACTGACGGATTGCCCCGTGTATACTCGTGTAGGAGAGCACTGCACATTTGTTACAGCTACATCATGTATAACCAATACTGTGAAGTTAACCTGGGAGAACCCCACGTTCCCTGAAGAGTCATTAACGTAAACAACTAGGTTGTAGTCGCCGTTAGCGAGGTCAGTTAGGGTTACATTGCCCTCAATCGTGGTGTTCCCATGTTCGTTCATATAATAGCTCATCCAGAAGGGTCTTTCATTGACTGTGAAGACGAGAGGAACGATGTTGGACTCGCTGTATGTCATGTTCTCTGGGGACAAGATGCTGACGGTTGGGGGGATTAGGTCCTCAGGACCTATGGTGAACTGCGTGGTTTCACCATCGGCGAATTCTCCCTCCACGAAGACTGTTGCGTCGGCTGTTGCTAAGCCGAGACGAGCCCAGTTTGGCAAGAAGACCCCCATTATATAGTGCTCAGTGCTGTTGGAGGAAATAGTCGTGTTGAGTTGGCCCATGCCAATGGGGACGTGCGTAACGTCGCGGATGGATATGTTTAGGGTTATGTTTTTTGGCTCAGAAGCGGAGTTTCTCAGACCCACACTGAAGTAAGCCGTGGTCTTTATCGGATAGTAGTTCAGTGGGACTCCGAATCTGTCACAGGAGAAAAAGCCAGTAACGAGTACGTCGGCGGTTCCCTCCCCTACTGGCATCCTACCGAACTCCAGGGGTATGAATGACAAGAAAAGAACTAATATTATAAGCTGACGCTTGAGCATGAGAGTTCCCTCTTCCCCTCCGTCCTCCTTCTCTTTCTCCTTCTCCTTAATCATGAGCAACTGCCATATGTCGGCTTGTTGTTCTCGAATTATGTTTTCTCAGCATAGTTCTTATTCTTTTTGGTGCGTACACAATTCAGCTTTTCGCTATTCCTAGAGAATTATTTTAAGTCCTAAGCGCACGCGGAAAGTCGTGCTTGCTTAGTCTGCCCATGTTGTTCCGAGATGCGGAAAGCTCTTTACACATGGGAATTGGAAAAAAAGGAGGGACCTTCGTTATTGAGTTGGCTAAATCTCCTTGCCGTAGTTTCCCGCTGCAGTGACTATGTCGAAGATATCGATGTCTCCATCGTCGTCTAGGTCGCTGTTTGTATCATATCTTGGATCTGGCTTTATGACGCCGTAGACGGTTGCCATTCGAACGATGTCAAATATGTCTACGTCGAAATCGCCGTCCACATCCCCTGGAATAGTCACAAGTATCCAGCCATCAACCAGCGTGTTGTCGGTCGTGTTGATTTCTTCCGGCAAAGTGTCTGCTGTGGCTGTTATGGTGTAGTTGCCCATTCGGTAGCTTGATGTATCCCAATTGAATGTTAGCGTCTTTGATGTTCCTGCATTCACAGTTGTGCTTTGTTTCTCGATTTGAATCGTTGTCGGTGTGAGTGAATTGACTACAAAAGTCCCGTACATGCTAATTTTGTTGTATTGACAGTAGTAGGTGAAGCTTCCTATGGTGTTGACTGTGAACACATATTCAGTCGTCGTTATGAAATCGGGTGATTTGGGTTCGTCCGTGTTTGGAGTCATGTCGCCATTGTAGTCAACGAAGAAGTTGTGTAGAAGGTTATCTTGGCTTGTCAACGTTAAAATGACACGGTCGCCTTGGTTTGCCGTGATCACAGGACCTGGGCTGGTTATGTTGCCTGGCGTGAAGCCCCAGCCGAGGGTTGCAGAGCCGAAGAGCCCCAGTTCTACGATGCTGAAGTATCTTGAAGCTTCAAGTGTTACGTTGAATGTTTCCGTAACGTCGCCTTGGTTTTCGACAGTGACGGCTACGGCTACTGTTAGTCCTTGGCCTACTGTCGGAAGCGGAAGGCAGCCCGTCTTGGATGTGTTGACATTGATTACAGCTAAGTCGTGGAAGTTTAGGCTGGTTATGTGGACTAATCCGTCGAAGGCTGTGTGGGTTATCGGCTGAGTGTTCGGCGGCGGCGTATTGTCCAGCAGCGTGGTTTCACCAAGATTGAGCAGGGCAACGCCGCTTGCCTTCGCCTCAAACGTGACAGTAGCCAACGTTCCGCTGCCGCTCACCCAGGTCTGCCCGAAAATAGTGGCAGGTGCCACCACGCGACCATGAGTGCCGTTATAGTTATTGTTGATGGAGACGCCGAGAGGCCAGCTAGTACTTGCCCCACCACTCCCCAAGAACAGTCCCCCAGCAACACTAGTACAATTCAGCAACGAACTCAAATAGTAAAGCCTAAACTCGAAAGCTGTGAGATTAACAACGTTGTTCACGTATACGCTTACTGTCAAGCTGTTTCCCACCGATACTGCACTCAGTGGTGGATCTACCATAACCGTCGTGGAATTGGTATAAGCCCAACGAGGCACAGTGCTGATGCCGATTTCGTTTTCTTTTATGCTGTTTCCTGTGATCACGTTGTTTGTTACGTTTCCCTCATCGCAACCCAATAACGATATCCCTGCTCGCAGGTTTGCTGTTATCTCGTTGCCACTTATGCTGTTGCCGCATGACCCTAACAATTGTATCCCGTCCCGGGCGTTAAGGGACACCATGTTGCTACTGATCGTGTTATTGAGTGAAAGATATAGTAAAATGCCATCCAGCCCCGTAAGGTTACCATATCCGTTGTGTGACACTTCGTTGTAGGCAATTTGGTTATTGTTGACATCGGACCCCCATAGTTGAAGACCTTCGAACTCGTTGTTTGCGATTAGGTTGTGAAGTATTGTGTTGTCACTGGATTGTGAGAGTAAAATGCCATGGTTGTTTCCGGTGATACTACTATTTTCAATCCGGTTGTCATGAGAACTGTTGAGAAAAATACCATATCCATTATTTATAATGATGCAATTAATGACTGTTGTGAGATTCGACGAGAGAATGTAAATGCCACTCTTATTCTCTGCGCCTCCGCTTGTCTCAACGGTCAGGTTTCTCAAGGTGACATTATTAGCTGCTACCGTGATCACGTTCTCCATGCTGCTGATGCCTGCGATGATTGTCGTTGCTTTGTCTTTTCCGATAATTGAGAGAGTCTTGTTCACAACTATGTGCTCACGGTGTACCCCAGCTTCAATGCGGATCGTATGCTCTTCAAGTGTTTCGGCGGCATTTATCGCTGCCTGAATAGTCCTGTAAAGCATGCCCGTGTTGATATTCCGAATGGAGCCCCAAGGATTGATCAAAGGATAGTTGTCCTGGGCATTTTCTTCTATGAGGTAAGGTGTGTCGCCTACACCGTCGCCATTGGAGTCAGTTCCGTTATAGTCGCTCCAGTAGTTGCCTTCTGACGCGCTACTGTTCCAATCGTTCTTCGAATTGAAGCTGTAAGCTTCGTTACTGTTCTCGAAGTTGTTATGGAAAATCGTGTTGTTACTGGAGCTGTAGATGGCGAAGCCGTAGAAGTTATCCTGCGCGGTATTGCCCCATAAAGTGTTGTTCTCGCAGTGATCCTCGATGTAAACGCCGTAGAAGTTATCCTGCGCGGTATTGTCACAGACAGTGTTGTTCTCACTGTGATCCTTGATGTGAACGCCATGAGAGTTTTGTGAGGCATTGTTCGCCGCGATGCTGCAGTTAGCTGAAGAAACCAGCGCTATTCCAAAGCCGTTGTTTGACGACACATTGTTACTGGAGATAGTTGTGTGGTTTGAGTTGAGCGCAAAAATACCATGGGTGTTATTGGCAACAAGGTTACTTGAAATGGTGCTGTCGCTGCAGTTTTCGATGAAGATTCCGTAGTAGCTGCGTGTTATGATCGAATCGCAGATATTACTGCTTGTCGACCACACGTATATGCCACGGCCTTGTGTGGGCTCAGAATTTGTTATAGTGAAGCTGCTGAGTTCCGCGTTATCAGCTGTTATGGTCACTACGTTTCCAGTAGATCTTCCATTGATTATTGTCGTTTGCTTGTTCTCTCCAATGAGCGAAACACCATTGTTCACGATAAGATTTTCATAGTATATTCCAGAGGGGACGTAAATCGTGTGTCCTTCCAGTGTTTCGGAAGCGCTTACTGCTGATTGAATTGACACATAGTAGAGTTCGGTGTCAAGGTTCTTGACCAAGCTATATGGCTGAATGAGAGGATAAGTGTCCTTGTTATTCTCATTTATCGTGTACGGCGAGTCTCCAATTCCATCACTCCCCGTTATATTCTGATAAATTCCACTGAACGAATCCGAACCGTTGTAGTCGCTCCAATAGTTACCGCCGACAGGGTAGATATCATTCCACGTGTTGACCCCTGCTTCTAAGACAACTTGATTGCTGAGTTCCAAGAAGTTGTTGTGATGTATGATGTTGTTGCTGCAACTCAAGCGGATTCCGCTGCGGGAATGATTCATAAAAGTGTTTCCAAGTATGTTGTTGTAGCTGCAGGAGCCTGAGAGATAAATGCCGTTGTCCTCGCGGCATGATATTGTGTTTCCAACTATCGAGTTGTAGCCTGAATCATCCAGAAAAATGCCGCCGCCCCAAGAATGCCAGCCACTATGCTCGTATCCAGTTATATTATTGCCATTAATCTGGCAAGAACCACCGGGGGGAGATAAGCCGACACCCCAGGAATTCTCAGCTATCTCATTATCTACAATTGTAACGTTCTCGGAGATTATCCATACGCCAGCGTCGTATGACCCATAGCCGCTGTTTCTTATTGTGAATCCTCTAAGGACAACGTTGTGGGCGGTGATTAGAACGACAACTCCAACAAAGCTGCCGTCTATGACAGTTGCAAGCCTGTTCTCCCCCACAAGCGACACTGACTTGTCCACGGTAACATGCTCATAGTATGTGCCGTTCCTAACGTTTATCAAGTCTCCTTCGCCAGCATTGTTGATCGCTTGTTGTATCGTGGGAAAATCATCGGGCACCGTTATTGTATCAGGGCTTGCTCTGACAATTACTCGATTATTGCTTAGGCTGAGCTGGCTCAGAGGAATAAGTACCGACAAAAATATTAAAACTAGACCAGAGAGCTTTCTAGTCAACCTTGCTCGCCCCATTTGAGTAATTCACTTGTGATTGAGAGAAACAAATCTGAAAACTTACAGAGAATATACTTTTGCGCACTGAAGGCGAGCAAATCAAAGCTGTCACAACGCTGTCGCTCGTCTGTCCTTATTCTCACTTCTCCCTTCTGTAGGTGTTAACACTAAATGCGCGCCCGCTTAAAAAACTATATGTAACAATTCTCTATGCAGACTTTCTCTTCTCCTAACTCATACAAAGACGAAACAATCGCATAAATAATACATGCCCGCTCTCCGCCACCATAGCATCATCCCACAAAAGAGACTCAACAAATGTATTTCGCGTACGCGCTGACAAAACGGCTCAGCTAACACTTTGTCGGGTTAACTATGTTGCGGACCACTCTTCAGGATAGTGCGCGCGCGACTTTCAAGATGTCGAAAATGTCAATAGAACGATACGGTACCGCAATATCGCAGCGCTCATTCCACAGGGGATCTGAATCATATCTCCCATAAGACGCACAAACCTCCACTACATCTAAGATACTCACTAGGTAATCATGGTTGATGTCTGCGGAGTTCCACCAAATCATGAAATTCTGCCGATTCTGTGGACATAGAGGTTTTCCTCCTCGTCTTGGAAGCCCTGTCAGGACATTTGAGTACAATGCTGCATCCCCTAGGGAAGAGGAGCTCGGTATCGGGCCAAGATTCACTGAAACTTCTTGGATTCCGTCTTCCCCTACTACATAGAAGCATGATTTAAACAGGACTGGATGCAGCTCGGAGTCCATCACCGTGAAGGTTAGGTGTACTTGCGTTACGTCTGGGTCCGTTATCCTCAGAGTCATAACTGCTTCCATAGACTCTAGGTGACTGAAAAACGTCCTGCTGTACCATTCTCCGTTAGCGTGTACTCCAGTTTCCACTGAAAGGATCTCAATGGGATACTCTGATCCAGGTAGGAGAGAGTTAGCAGCCATCGGCAACTGAGCTAGCACGAGTAGAGAAAGCAACGACAAACTGAGGATGGAAAATCTCATGTAATCCCTCTTTTAAAATTCACATTACCAAGTAATATCTTTTTCGCGCGAACTATGGATAAACGAGAAGAGACTGAAAACGATTGCTCACTTGATCCCCTAAACACTCTCTTTGAAGCTGCAAAGCTCAACGCCAGGATCCCCACGACAGCGAAATAGATGTAGTGCCCGGGGTACTGCTCGATGGCAGTGGTTTCACCGCCCACAGGCGAGCTGACACGAAAGGTCAAAGTATCCCACACGATTTCACAGGCTACGTCGACTGATGATATCGCTGTCCAAAGTCCCACGCTCTCATAGACTTCTAGGATTCCGAAACTCACTCCGGCGATTCCGTTTTCATCCGTCTCGTCGACTAAAACTAAAACCGTCTCGTTCAAGGGATTAATAACTTGAAAAGCCACAAGAACATTCTGCTGTGGCCAATCTTCGTATGTCACGTAAGCCTTCAAGGTCACAACGTCCCCGTACCCGAACCAGCCACCAAACTCTCCTAGCCCGATTCCTCCCTTCTGAGTGTAAAGGTCTATTCTTCGCTCTCCATCTGGCTCACTCGGTGATACTGACTGCCAGAAAAGAATAGCGCCGACAGATTTGGAGTTCAACTCCTCATGGTTCAGGTCGTAAAGCTGGAGCTGCAGAAACCTGACTGTACTCCCAGCGATTTCAGGAGATGCTTGCTGAATCTTAAACGTTAGTTCAGCCAAGACACCCGTGCCGTCTACTGTTTCATTAGAACCTGAGAGTGACATTTCAAGTTCAACGAGTCCCGCAGTCTCATTTATCTCGAAGTGGAACCAGGCGTCGCTTGGAAAGAATGTGCTTTGACTAACCTGTTGCACACTTAGAAGGACTGAATCATAAGCGATAATGAAACTGGCGCTGTGGAGATTCTCAACCCCTGAAACCTCAAGACCAACTTCGAAAACCTCGCCAACATATTCAGCTATGTACACCGGAGGAAGAGGCGAAACCCTTGCGGAACTGGGTGGCGAAGCTCCACAAACAGGGAATTGGTGACAGAGGAGAGCGGACGACAGAAGAGCAATAGAAAGGACGAGAAGGAGCTTTATCTTATTGATTGAGAAATCCGGTTTTACAAAGCAAACGTTGATACCCTTCACTAAGGCACTTGTCATCTTTCCCGGGTCCTTTCTCCTTTGCTTCGTACAATCCATAATTGGTCTTCAAGGTTTATAAATGATGCGCGTGGTTTGGAATTCATAATATTCGCTCTACCATCAACATCAAATAGTCGACGTTTCCACGTTTTATTAGGATTGCTGAGATAATCTTCTAGAAGAAAATTATATAACTAGAATTATCAGGGCAACCACTTAGCTAGGAAAGTCCTAATTGGAGGGAACTATGTTCACGTACACTGAAGGGGAAATAGTTGAAAAAGCGCGCATTGATTAGGGCGCGATCAGAAGAATTTTGAATTCCTTCCTTTTTCTCTCCATACTCTGTCCATTCTCGAAGAGATGCTCACACAGTGAACATTAGAATCCTGATCATTACCATGGAAGAGTCCATGTGTGTGGTTGAATTGTATGCCACTTTTAGAATGATGCGCGCGCGCAACATATATTATGTGTTGATCTGGATTTGGGCACAAGCGGATGTTTTTTACCTGTCAACAAAGCGAATTTCTTTCTTTTCAGATTTGACAGTATATCCACTGGCTTAGGTTATCTGATGACCTTCTTGTGTCCTTGATTCAAATGTTTTTGTCATCTAGTGTAGATTGTGGTTCAAGCTTTGTTGTAAAGTGAACCAGTTAATCAAAGTCTGTTACTGCTATGACAATGTCAAAGATATTGACTTCTACGTCGTGGTGCAGATCGTGGAGGGTATCGTATCCAGGATCTCCTATTATGTTCCATATGCTGTCGCTACCTTAACCACGTCGAAGATGTCAATATCTCCATCGTGGTCCAGATCGTAGAGGGCATCGTATCCAGGATCTCCAATTTCTGTTCCATATGCCGTCGCTACCTTAACCACGTCGAAGATGTCAACTTCTCCATCACCATTAAAGTCAGCAGGCTTAGACGCGAAATATACTTCGAAGGGCCTTTGGAAACTTGCCAAGTTCCCTCCGTACCTTGCTCGGACGTAGACAGTGTAATCTCCATATGAAGGTTCGCGTGGTATCCGAAAGTCAATAGCAAAGGAACCGTTTTGAATCGATTGCTGGGGAACCGGGTTATCTGGTGCTTCGCCTCCACTAGTTAGTCTAAAGATCGCTGCTTTCTCCGGACAGAGTGGGTACTCCCCGTCCTTGGGGAACCCTGTATGTGCATTAGCGTATGCAGGGGCATTCCCCAGCGACATCAGAGAGTCCGTCTGAATTGTTGCAAGCAAAGTCACCGATGCTCCCGGATTCAATGTATCTGATAATACTTCTAAGGCAATCGGAGTAAGGGTGCTGTCATACACGTTGATGGTTAAAAGAACAAATTGCGATATTAGCTTGTTGTTCCTTACACTTGCTTTAAAATACACCTTGCCACCTCTATTGAAGATGCTTTGTGGATTGCCACCAGCGTCGCATGGGAAAAATTCAGTAATGTTGATATCATATCCTAATGTATCGCCAGTGCCTGTGGAAACAGTTCTGACAACTAGATTTATTAGTGGTTTACTAACTTGTATTCCAACAAGTCCCTCGTCAACAGGTTCATCATAATAAGTTACAATGCCAGAAACTTTCACTAGTTCGCTCTGCCTGTAACGGATTTTATCCGTTGTTACGATCGTTTCTAAGCCGAATTGAGATAGCCCTTCTTTTGGCATTAAAGTAAAAACCATAAGTGCTAACATTGAGTATAACAGAATTTTTCTTGCTTTCATTCAGTTTCTCCTTTCTCTCTTAATACGCAGGGAAAATGCGTTAATAAGGGTTCTGGATTTTTGTTCTATCCTTCTCTCGGCTTAGGGTAATAAAAAAAAATAGAGGTTTTTGGAGGTCTAGCTGTTTCTGTAGCTTATGCCCATTCGGGCAGTATGGTGAATTGCACTTCGAATACAGGTGTTTCGGCGCCGCCTCCGTTTATTGGGAGGTCACTCAATGCGACGACATATATTGTTCCTACTGGTGGACGAGCAAACTTCTCCGCATGCACGGTTATCGTGATTGTTCCGTTAGCGTACATGCACCACATTTGGTGATTG
>Ga0114930_10004706_pt1 | contig 11409 bp, 3 predicted proteins | sample AnhtaG_FD_87300 | JGI IMG/M metagenome (GOLD analysis project Ga0114930, IMG submission 87300) | Deep subsurface microbial communities from Anholt, Denmark to uncover new lineages of life (NeLLi) - Anholt_01485 metaG | ecosystem: Environmental > Aquatic > Marine > Oceanic > Sediment | place... | reverse complement strand
TTTGTCAGCGGTCCGGAGCGGCTGCGCAACAACCTTGTGCTGCTGCTGGACTTCACGGGGAGCATGTATCGCGCAGGTGTGGACGACCCGCTCAACCCGCTGGCGCCGGGCGAGGCCATCGGCCACATGAAGGAGGCGGCCAAACAGTTCATCCTCGACCTGCCGGATTCCTATCGCATTGCCATCATGGAGTACCACAGCCGCCAGCAGCCCAGCCGCATCATCCACGGTTTCGACACGAACAAGGAGACCCTGCTGGCCGAACTCGATGCTTTCTCGCTGCCCGAGGCAGAGCACGGTGCGTCGGAGGTCTTTGACGCGCTGGTGGACGCGGCCACGATGCTGGTGAACGACGACCCGGTCCAGACGCTGCCGTTCGACGAGGCGGACGTGCGGTCGGTCGTGTTCATTTCGGACGGTTGGGACACGTCTTCGGTGACGAGGGCGCCGGAGGTGATCGATTTCGCCGAGGAGGCGCGGGTCCGTCTGTACCCGATCGGTTTCAGCGGGCGGCTGTCCAATCCGGTGAACAACGCGGTGTTGATCAAGCTGGCGCAGGACACGGGCGGCCACTCGTACTATGCGGGCGAGTTGAACGACCTGGCCCGGCTGCTTGCCACGGAGAACGGCCTCGCCTTCGGCCCGACGGTGATCGACGCGGGCGCCGGCACGGCCACGCTCGAGTTGCGCAACATCGGGAGCACCGCGTTCACGTGGCAGGCCATCGAGGGCCTGGACTGGCTGCGTCTGTCCGCGGCGTCGGGCTCCGTTCCGGCCGTGTTGCGCAACGCGGAGGGCGTGATCCTCGAGCCCGGCGTACGGGAGCTGGTGGTTTCGCTGGAACCCGGTCTCGCCGCCGGCGGCTACGAAGGCGAGATCGCCATCAATTGTGCGGCCGGGGACGCGACGATCCTGGTCAAGGCGACGGTGCTGGGAGGCGGCCTGCCGCCGGAACTGACCGTGACGCCCGACACGGAAGACGCGGGCAAGCTGTGGCGGGAGCTTCGCGGGCAGGTTGTCCTGACGTACACCTCGCTGTTTCAGGACGGCAACCACTCGTACCACATCGAGGCCACGTTCCCGGACGGCGCGGGCGAGCCGACGTCGGCCGGGTTTGAGAAAGACGGCGTGTTTTGGCCGGGCGATGAACGGGCCGGCCAGATCTCGCTGTCGACCACGGGGATTCAGAACGGCGTTGCGGAGGTGGTGTGCCGGGCCGACTACGTGCCGAGGAACATCACCCAGTTCAGGCTACGGTTCATCCTGGACGTTCCGGAGACGTTGACGCCGGACTTGACCGCCGGAGAACGTGATGCACTGCTCGAGTCGCTCAAGGCGGCGCTCGATGACGGGGCGGCGACGGTGGCGGCGGACGGTCTGGTGACGGCGTGGCGCTCGATCCCAGAGGGGAACGGTGTGTTCACGCTGGTCACGGAGCCGAGCGACTACTTGCAGTTCGGTGCGTTCGGGGACCTGCTCCGGCTGCGTTTCGAGGGATTGAGCACGGGCGAGGCCTTCACGGTGGGGTTCCGGGCGGACAACACGCTATATGCGGACCCGGGCCTCGCGAAGTACTTCCTGTATCCGGGCGGGCATTTGAATCCGGAGGAAGAGTTGCGGGTAGCCCAGGGCTCGGACGTGGCGGAACCGGCGCGGGACGTGTTTGATTTCGCCGAGCCCTTTGACCCGGAGGAGCCGGGGGTCTGGGACCGCGACAATGACTCGTGGGACGACTTCGACGACGCGGACCCGGACGACGATGAGGTGGGCGACGCGGACGACGACGGCACGCCTGACCTGGACGACCCGGCCCCGAACGACCCGACCATACCGTGACGGGCCGCCGCGGCCGGCGCGGTACTGAGATTTGGTACAGATCGTTAAGGAATCGCGTATGTTCCGCAGCAAATGGGTTTGGATTTGGGGCTGGTTGGCGCTGGCGCCGTTGGGCCTGGTGGGCTGCCCCCTGGGCGCACCGGTTCTGAACGTCTCGCCCACGGCCTTGACGTTTGACAACGACGTGAGCACGGCGGCGCTTAGGGTATCGAACGCGGGCTCGGGGGTCCTCGAGTGGCAGGTCGAGGCGAGCCCGGCCTGGCTGACGGCCAGCCCGGATGGGGGCACGCTGACGGCGGGCAGCCAAGTGATCACGCTCGAGGCCGATCTGAGCGCCCTCTCCCCAGGCACGGAACAGGGACTGGTGACGATCGGCTCGACGGGCGGCACGCGCAGCGTGGCCGTCAGCACCACGGTGGTGGCGCCGCCGACGCTTGAAGTGGACCCGACGGAGTTGGACTTCGGCGGGTCGGCGCTCTCGAGGACCTTCGATGTGGTCAACGCGGGTGCGGGCACGTTGACCTGGAACATTCTGACCCCGCTGCCGACGGGCTTCAGCATTGACCCGGGCAGCCTTTCGGGCAGCACGCCGAGCGCCAGCAGCCAGACCATCACGGTGACCGTGGACCGCTCGCAGTTGAATCCGGGCCCGAACGGGGGCCCCATTTCGATCACGTCGAACGGGGGCTCCGCTACGGTGAACGTGAGCGCGGTGGTTCAGGCGCTGTCGGTCGATCCCCTCGAGTTGGACTTTGGACCCCAGATCGACCAGTTGTCCTTCACGATCACGAACACGGGCTCGGCGGCGCTGACTTGGGCTATCGACGGGCCGGCCTTGCCGTCGTGGGTGGCTATCGCGGCGCAGGACATGGCCGGCGGGCTCGAGGCGGGGGCGAACAAGACGATTATCGTGAGCGCGAACCGCGACACCCTGGGACCGGGCGCGCTCACGGGCCAGCTCGAGATTGGGTCGGACGGCGGGTCGGAGAGCGTTGCGCTGCGAATCGAGGGTCCGGACCCGCGCCTGTTGGTGACGCCGACGGAGTTGGACCTGGGCAGCACGGAAGAGTCGCAGGCGTTGACCATCCAGAACACGGGAACCGGTACGCTCGAGTGGACGCTGGAAGAGGTGGCGTTCGTGCAGGGCGCGTGGGTGGCGACCGAGATAGTGTGGCTGTCGGTGCTCGAGGGGACGACGGGCCAGACCCCGGCCGGCGGGGCGAGCACGCTGACGGTCCAGGTGGACCGGTCGCAGGTGACGCCCGACCCGGTGAATCCGTACGTGGGCTATCTGCGCGTCTTCACCCCCGACGGCCAGGAAGGCATCGTCTCGGTGACGCAGTTCGCGCTGCCGCCGACGTTGCGGACGCTTCCGTCGGGGCTCGGCTTCGGGGTGACGTACGTGCGTCGCCGTCTGGCGATTTGGAACGGCGGCCTGGGCGTGGTGAACTGGTCCATCGACACGGCGGGCCGGCCGGCGTGGGCGACGCTGACGCCGGTTGAGCCGGACGGGTTCGCGCGGGGCTCGGTGAGCGGCGCTGCTACCGACATGGTGACGGTGGTGGTGGACCGGACGGGCCTGACGCCGGCGGACCAGGACTACACCTGGGTGTTTGAAGTGACGGCCGAGGACGGCGACGGCCAGCCCCTGGCCTCGGCGACCATCATAGTGAGCATGAACATCGCGCGCCAGGCCGTCATCGCGGTTGACACCGGGACACAGCCCGACGGCCGGCCCAACGTGGACGAGGAGGGCGTGGCGTTCCTCCCGTTTGGCACGTCGCTCAACAACAGTGCTTTCGACATCATGAACCTGGGCACAGGGACCTTGGAGTGGCAGATCGACACGGCGGGCGTGCCGTCTTGGATCGAATTCCTGGACCCCCCGCAGGGGACCCTCGAACCGCAGGAGCACACGACGGTGCGGGTGCGCGTAGACCGCAACGGGCTCACGTTCGGCGACCAGAGCCACACGTTCTCGATTCTGTCGAACGACAACGCCCGTTCGCCGCTGCCGTTGCGGGTCGAGATGCAGGTGCCCAAGCGGGTCATCATCGGCGTGAAGCCGGGCGAGATCGCGTTCGGACCGTACGGCATATCGAGCTTCCTCGAGGTGGCCAACTTCGGCGACCCCGGCTCCATCCTGAACTTCGAGATATCGAGCAACAAGTCGTGGCTGTTCTATTATCCGGAGACTGGCAGCAGCGAGGGGACCCTGGATCTGCTCAAGGACTGGAAGACGATCGACGTGTCCATCGACCGCGCGCAACTCGAGGGCACGGGCGCGACGGGTACGCTGACCGTTAGCGCCTTCGAGGTGAACGAGGACGGCCAGCGTGTGATGCTCGAGACGGTGGAGCCGGCCGTTGTCACGGTGTCGGTGGAAGCGGCGCCGCTGTCGTTCGAGGCCGCCCGGGCGCGGACGCGTATTCCGTCGCTGGTGCGGTGGGTGCTGTTGATGCGCGACATCGCGTTCGAGCCGATCTCGCTTTTCTGGGACGAGTTGGATGACTTCGTGGACGGTTTCTCGATCTTCGAGAAAGACGTGCCCATCGAACTCACGGAAACCAGCCAGTTCCTCACCAGCGCCGAGCACATCCGGACCAACTGCGTCATTCTCCTGGACTACTCCGGCAGTATGCTCGAGGCCGCAATGAGCGTGGGCGACGCGAGCGTGGCCGAGGCCGCGGACCCGCTCGAGGCCCTGTACGGGCAGACGGTAAGCACGCTGATCGACGAGTTGCCGGCCTCGTACAACGTCGCACTGATGGAGTTCCACGAACGCAGCCAGGTGACCCGCATCGTCACGGCGCCGGACTTCGGCCCCACGTTCACGCGCGATAAGACGATCCTCCAGGAGCGGCTGGCCAATGTCTCGATCCTCGACCACGGCGCCACGGAATTGCTGCCGGCCGTGGTGGACGCGTCCCTCGTGTTGCAGGCGGAGGACGCGAACGCGTTCCGGATTCCGTTCGACGACCCGGACCAGCGGCTGATTATCAGTGTGACGGACGGGCGTCTGACGACGCCGCCGGGGCGCACCCGTGACGTGGCCGACTACCTCGAGGACGTGAAGGTGCGCTACTTCCCGATTGGTTGGGGGCACAACGTGATCCACGAGCCGCTGGCGCGCATGTCGGCGAAATCGGGCGGGCACTACTATCCGACCCCATCCGAGCCCACCGGCGAAATCGACCCGACCGGCAATCCGGTGGTGCGGCCGATCGTGTCTGAGCTGCTGGACTGGTGCCAGACCGAGGACCCGGGCACGGCCCCGTGCGACCAGTCGGTGGCGAAGGACCTGAAGTCCCAGGTGGTGTTCAGCTACGTGACGCTGACCGAGGACGCGCCCGTCACCATCCGGGTCGACGCCGCGTTCGACAACCCGAACGACGACGACGAGGTCTGTCTCACGGAGCAGGGCGTGATCTCGGGGTCCTTCATCCAGAAAGAGTACGATTTTATCGAGATCGCCGGTGATATCCAGATGGGGCAGTTCTCGTTGCGCACCGACGGCATCCAAGGCGGCCAGGCCCGCGTCATCATGCGGGCCGAGTACATCCCCCGCAACGTGCCCGGCTATGAGTTCGCGTTCTCGAGCACCGAGACCTTCACCGTCACCCAGGTCGCGCCGGTCGAGGGCGGCATTGTGGCGGACTGGACCCTGGAGGACCTGGGCGGGGGCCGGTGGTCGTTGACGCCGCCCGACGACGAGCCCTTGCCGTATGGCTACTACGGCGACATGCTCTACATCGACTTCGATTCCGTGGGCTCGGGCTCGTTCCGGCTCGACTGCACGGTCAACGACCCCCTCTACGACCCGCTCGACCAGGACCAGAAGTACTTCTGTTATCCGGACAGCATCCTGGTGGAGGACGGCGAGTTCCTGGCGCCGGCCTTCCCGACGCCGCAGATCACCATCACCAGCCCGGCCTCGGACACGCTGTGGATCGTGTACGGCACGTCGAACGACTCGGCCCAGATCGAGTTGCGCAACATTGGCGGCAGCCACACGCCGACCGGGGTCTGGCTGCGTTGGTTCCTGGAGAATCCGGGTTTCCTCACCGTGTCGCCGGAGCCGCCCGAGGGCGACCTGGTGTCCACCTACGAGGTCGACACGATCACGCTCGATTTGGACCGGTCGATGGATCCGGGCGACTACGAGGGTGTGTTCGATCTGTTGTTTGACAACAACTGGCTGCTGACCGAGCCGATCATTGTGTCGGTCCTGTTTACGGCCACGATCCTGCCGCCGGTCATGCAAGTCACGTCCGAGGATTTTGATCCCGGGACGACCCGGCTGGACTTCGGGGATAGTGAGACGATCTTAGGCATGACAGTAGCCAATACCGGCCAGAGCACGTTGGTGTGGGCCATTGACACGGCGGACTTCCCGCAGTGGCTCAACGTGTCGCCGTCCGCGGGCTTCGTGGGGTGGGGTGACGCGCCTGACGAGCCGGAGGTGTACGTGTCGCGCGTGGACCTGGATCCCGGCACGTACTCCCATTCGTTCACCATCACGGGGGGCGAGGGCGACAGCGTCGTGGTGGACGTGGTCATGGTGGTGCCGTAGCGCACGGGGCGCCTCGCTGGCAAGAGGCCGCCGTTGGCAACGGCGGCCTACTTCGCGGTCTACTTCGCGGTCTACTGCGCTACTTCGCGGCCTACCTACCTGAGCCCCGGTGCAGCGGTCCCGGTTGCGGAGCGGCAGTCGAAAGCCGCGGACCAGCGGGTGCATCGAGCGGCGCGCGTGTGCTAAAATCACTGCATGTGGGCGCATGTCCGAGGGAGTCCCTTCCCTCGGGTGATTGGAAGGGCGCCGGCCGGCTAGACAAGGGGTTGCAACCCCTTGTCTCCTGAGCCGCGCAAGCAACCCAGGAGAGGAATAGCGAAGTATGGCCAGTAAGATCATGATCGACGGGAACACGGCGGCGTCGACGGTGGCCCACCACACGAACGAGATCTGCGCGATCTACCCGATCACGCCGTCGTCGGACATGGGACAGAACGCGGATGAGTTGAGCGCGCGCGGAATCACGAACATCTTCGGCACGCTGCCGCAGATCGTCGAAATGCAGTCGGAAGCGGGGGCGGTGGCGGCCATGCACGGCGTGCTGACGTCCGGGGCGCTGTCGTCGACGTTCACGGCGTCGCAGGGGCTGCTGCTGATGATCCCGACCATGTTCAAGCTCGCTGGGGAGCTGTGCCCGACGGTGTTTCACGTGTCGGCGCGCGCGGTGGCCTGCCAGGCCCTTTCAATCTTCGGGGACCATTCGGACGTGATGGCGGTGCGTTCGACCGGCTTTGCGCTGTTGGCGTCCAACAGCATTCAGGAGATCATGGACAACGCGCTGATCGCGCAGGCGGCGACGCTGGAGACGCGTGTGCCGTTCGTGCATTTCTTCGATGGTTTCCGGAATTCGCACGAGGTGCAGAAGATCGACGAGGTCGACCGCGATACGATGCGGGAGATGATCGACGAGGATCTCGTGATCGCGCATCGCAAGCGGGCCATGACGCCGGACGCACCAGTGATCCGCGGGACCGCGCAGAACCCGGACGTGTATTTCCAAGGCCGCGAGACGGTTAACAAGTACTACCTTGCGACCCCTGGGATCGTGCAGAAACAGATGGACCGCTTCGCCGAGCTCACGGGTCGGCAGTACCATCTGTTCGACTACGTGGGCGACCCTGAGGCCGAGAAGGTCATCATCATCATGGGTTCGGCCGCGGAGACGACCCACGAGACGGTCGAGTATCTGTGCTCGCAGGGCGAGAAGGTGGGCGTGCTCAAGATCCGGCTGTTCCGTCCGTTTGACGTGCGGGCCTTTGTCGCGGCGCTGCCGCTGACGGTCAAGTCGATCGCGGCGCTGGACCGCACGAAGGAACCGGGGGCCATCGGCGAGCCGATGTACATCGACGTGGTGGCGGCCCTGAGCGAGGCCCGGGGTGAGGATTGGCCCGAGGCGCCGGGCTTGACCAAGGTGGTGGGGGGCCGGTACGGGCTGGGCTCGAAGGAGTTCACGCCGGCCATGGTGAAGGCCGTGCTTGACAACCTGGACCGCGAGCACCCGAAGAACCACTTCACGGTGGGTATCACGGACGACGTGACGGGAACGAGCCTGCCGGTTCCGGACTTCAACGTCAAGTTGCCCGGCCGTTTCGAGGGCATGTTCTACGGGCTGGGCGCGGATGGGACGGTTGGCGCGAACAAGAACTCGATCAAGATCATCGGCGAGGAGACGGGGAACTTCGCGCAGGGCTACTTCGTGTACGACTCGAAAAAGGCGGGCGCGATCACGACGTCCCACCTCCGCTTCGGTCCCGAGTTGATCCGGAGTCCGTATCTGTGCACGAGCCCGGATTTCGTGGCCTGCCACAACTTCTCGTTCCTCGAGAAGTACGACATGCTGTCCAAGGCCAAGGAAGGGGCGGTCTTCCTGCTGAACAGTCCCTACGGCGCGGAGGAGGTCTGGGACCACATGCCGGATGAGGTGGAGGAGCAGATCATCTCGAAGAAGCTGAGGTTCTACGTGATCGACGGCATCGGCCTGGCCAAGGAACTGGGATTGGGCGCACGGATCAACACGATGATGCAGACGGTGTTCTTCGCCATCTCCGACATCTTGTCCAAGGAGCAGGCCATCGAGAGCCTCAAGCGCGCTATCAAGAAGACCTACGGCAGAAAAGGCGAGAAAGTGGTCCAGATGAACTTCAGGGCCGTGGACGCGGCCCTGGACGCGCTGCAAGAAGTGGCCGTGCCTGAGCGTCCGTCGGGCAAGCAGAGCATGCCGCCTACGGTGGCGGCGCACGCGCCGGACTTCGTGAAGAAGGTGACGGCCCAACTCATGCGCCAGGAAGGCGACCTGCTTCCGGTGAGCGCGATGCCTGACGACGGCACGTGGCCCTTGGGCACGACGAAATATGAGAAGCGCAATGTGGCCGTGGAGATCCCGGAGTGGAACCCGGGGGCGTGCCTGCAATGCGGCATGTGCTCGCTGGTGTGCCCGCACGCTGCCATCCGGGTGAAGGTCTACGACGCGGCGAAGCTCGAGGGTGCGCCGCCGGAGTTCAAGTCGGTGGCGGCCAAGGAGAAGCAGTATGCGGGCATGAAGTACACGGTGCAGGTGGCGCCGGAGGACTGCACCGGCTGCGGCGTGTGCGTCGAGATGTGCCCGGGCAAGGAGCGCGACGCGAACAAGAAGCCCACGGGTCGCAAGGCGATCAACATGGCGCCGCAGATACCCCTGCGCCGGCAGGAAGCGAAGAACTTCGACTTCTTCATGGACGTCCCGGACATGGACCCGTCGCTGTACAACAAGGCCACGGTGAAGGGGAGCCAGTTTGTGCGGGCGATGTTCGAGTTCTCGGGGGCCTGTCCGGGCTGCGGCGAGACGGCGTACGTGAAACTGCTGACGCAGCTCTTCGGAGACCGCCTGTACGTCGGGAACGCCACGGGGTGCTCGTCGATCTACGGCGGCAACCTGCCCACGACGCCGTATACGACGCGGGAGGACGGGCGCGGGCCCACCTGGTCGAACTCGCTGTTCGAGGACGCGGCCGAGTTCCCCTTTGGCATGCGTCTGACGGTGGACAAGTTCAACGAGCGCGCGCTCGAGCTCATCGAGGAAGCGCTGTCGGACGAGGGCTGCGCGTTTGCCAAGGAGAACCGCGACCTGCTGACCGCGATCCGCGACGCGGACCAGTCGACGCAGGCGGACATCGAGGCGCAGCGGGCGCGCATCGCAGAGATGAAGGAGAAGCTGGCGGACAGCGACGCCAAGGTGAAGAAGCAACTGGTGTCGCTGGCCGACTACCTGGCGAAGAAGTCGGTTTGGGGTTTGGGCGGCGACGGGTGGGCCTACGACATCGGGTACGGCGGCCTGGACCACGTGCTGGCCTCGGGGCGCAACATCAACCTGCTCGTACTCGACACGGAGGTGTATTCGAACACGGGGGGCCAGGCGTCGAAATCGACGCCAATGGGCGCGGTTGCGCGGTTTGCGGCGAGCGGCAAACCGCAGATGAAGAAGGATCTCGGGCTGCTCTCGATGACCTACGGCACCATCTACGTGGCGAAGGTGGCCATAGGCGCCAATCCCACGCAGTGCGTGCGGGCCTTTGTCGAGGCCGAGGCCTACGACGGGCCGTCCATCGTCATCGCCTACAGCCACTGCATCGCCCACGGGATCGACATGCGCACGGGGCTCGAGAATCAGAAGCGGGCCGTTCAGTCCGGCCACTTCCCCCTGTACCGGTACAACCCGGACCTCCTCAAGGAGGGCAAGAACCCGCTGCAACTGGACAGCAAGCCGCCGAAGATCTCCTACTCCGACTTCGCAAGCCAGGAAAACCGCTTCCGCGTGCTCCAGGCCACAAACCCGGAACGGGCCAAGCGGCTCATGGATGAGGCGGACCGGCTGGTGGCGGCGCGCTACGATCTGTACACGAAGTTGGCCGCCATGGAGCCGTACGTGGGCGAGGGCGAGTAGCCCGAACGGATTGCAAACGTGACGCGACGGGGCGTGTGCCTGCCTGAAGCGAGGTCTTGCTGAGCGATGAATGGCTTGCTTGTGGCCGGGGGCTTGATGGCGGTGTTGGGGTTGGGGCTGTCTTCGGTGTTGGCGCTGGCCAACAAGAGGCTGCACGTCTATGAGGACCCGCGCATCGACGAAGTCGATGATCTGCTCCCTCAAGCGAACTGCGGCGCGTGCGGGTTCCCCGGGTGCCGGGCCTTTGCGGAGGCGTTGGTCAAGGGCGCGGCTTCTCCGGCGCAGTGCACGGTGAATTCGGCCGAGGCCGTTGCCGAGATCGCGGCGCTGTTGGGCATTGAAGCCGGTACCCGCCAGAAGCGGGTGGCGCGTGTGGCCTGCGCCGGTGGCAATCACGTGGCGCGCGACATCGCCCGCTACCGGGGCATCGAGACGTGCCGCGCCGCGGCGTTGGTCTCGGGGGGCGGCAAGGGATGCCCCTGGGGCTGCCTGGGTTTCGGGGACTGCGCCCCGGCGTGCCCGTTCGACGCGATCACGATGGACGCACACGACCTGCCGGTGGTCGATGAGGACAAGTGCACGGCCTGCGGCGAGTGCGTGGTCGTGTGCCCGAAGGACCTGTTCTCGCTGCAAGACGACGCGCACCGGTTGTGGGTGGCGTGCAGCAATCGCCAGTTGGGCAAGGAGGCCCGGGCCCACTGCGACGTGGCCTGCATCGGGTGCAGCCGTTGCGTGAAGGACGCGGCCGAGGGCCTTATCTACATGGAGGACAACCTGGCGGTCGTGGATTACTCGAAGAACGAAGGGGCGTCGTTGGACGCGATCCAGGGCTGCCCGACGGGGGCGATCGTGTGGCTTGACAAGGACAAGGGCGTTATCAAGGGGGCCAAGGCGCAGCGGTCTGAAGCCGAGGCGGGGGCCTCGAAGGAAGGGCGGACGGAATCGGGTTGAGCATGGCGGCCACAGCAAAGACCTTCGCGCACGGCGTGCACCCGCCCGAGCATAAGGACGCCACGCGGGAGCGGGCGGTCCGGCGACTGGCGCTTGCGCCGGAGCTGGTGGTGCCGCTGTCGCAGCATAT
>Ga0114930_10004705_pt1 | contig 11410 bp, 8 predicted proteins | sample AnhtaG_FD_87300 | JGI IMG/M metagenome (GOLD analysis project Ga0114930, IMG submission 87300) | Deep subsurface microbial communities from Anholt, Denmark to uncover new lineages of life (NeLLi) - Anholt_01485 metaG | ecosystem: Environmental > Aquatic > Marine > Oceanic > Sediment | place... | reverse complement strand
ATTTACGAACTGATTAAGTTGAAAAGTATCGAAGCATGAGGGATGTAGAACTGGTCTTTCACTTTGATGACTACAGTGTGAAAATATTCAGCTAACCCTAAAAACCCCCTAATTACAGATTCATCCTCTTCGAACTTAAATACAACTCTCGCAATAGCTGCGCCAGTACTAAAAGTGGCTTTATCATACACCCTTTCATCGATTAAAGGAATTTTCAATTCGTTAACAATTTCATAAACTCGTTTGATGAAGAGTTCTCGCTTTGGCAAACATTAACACCTATTAATATTGATATTTAATTATTATATTAAAAATACAAATGAAATATGATTTATAATATTTATATTAGATTTTAAACTTATAACTGTTTTTTTTTTCAATAAATTTCGTATTGTATAGAATCTATTTAATTAAGATAAAATCTGTGATGCGATACAAGTATTATAAAAAAATAAAAATAAAAATATAAATTAATATAATACAATTACTACTATAATGCTATATATTATTCCATAAAAAAATAAAAAAAAATTAGAGGATTGATGGAACATTGGTTTCGAAAGAGTATAAGAAGATGGAGAGAGTCGTAAATTTTATGAGAAAAGGTCTCACATCTTTATCCGACGATTTAGAAGAAACTGTTAAAGGTATTAACGATTTTAAAAAATCTTTAGCCAAGGCATTGAAGGATTTGAAAGATGTCTCTATTGAGCCAGAATTAAAAACTGTAAGTACCTCCTCTAAGAAGGTTGTCCCTTCCTCAACAGGACAAGCAAAAACTGCTGCTGCAAGTACACTATTTAATCTGTTAAGCGGTACCACTGGAGCAGCACAACAAGGACCACCAACTACCACAGCAGCTATTTCTCCTACGGTTGGGAGCCCTCCAAAATCACCTAGTGTTGGCCCACCAAAAAGACCCGCAAGTGGAACCCCTCCAAAAGCACCAGTAGCAGGTAGACCACCTAAGCGCTCTAATTTGCCTCCTGCACCTAAATTACCTCCAGCTGCCGGAAGTAGCCCCTCACAGGCCCCCAATAAGGGAGTGGTTCAGACTCCAACTTTTGCTAAAAGACCAGCAGCACCAGCAACTAGTGTTCCTCCGAGACCACCTGGAGCACCTACCGCCGCCGCCGCACCCGCAGCAGCAGCTCAAGCGGGTGGTGGGTTAAGTTCTTTACGCGACGAGATGTTAGAAGAATTGAACCGCTTAAAGAAGATAATGAGAGGAGATTAAGTAAATAATTTGCAGCTCTACAATTTTATCCTTTTTAGTCTTTGATTTTAGAAATTTCATATTTTTCACTTCTTAATTCATAAAACTTTTTATTGTAAATTATCAGATATTTAATAGAGATGGAGAATAACAATTCTATTATCAGCGAAAACAAAATTCCAATTATTGTTCCTAAACGTATGATGGTATTTTCTGGTCACCCAGATGATGAGATAATATCATGTGGTGGCACGATACTTAAATACCAAGCATTAGGTTCTGAAGTTTTCGTTGTAGTTGCAACAAGTGGATTAGGAGGATATGCAAAAATCGAACAAAAGGAAGAAATCTTAAAACAGCGAAAACAGGAACTTGATTTAGTCCGAACTGCTTTAAAATGTAGAATTATCGAATTAGGCTATCCCGATTTGGAGGTTAAAAGAGAAATTATCTCTGAAGTGACAAATCTTATTAGAGACATCCGACCCCAAGTGATTCTATTACCACATTTTTCAGATTTTCATAGAGTTCATAGAAATTTATCTTTAATTGTAAGAGAAGCTATTTATCATTGTTCGACGGGAAAAGCTTATGGAGGACACGAAAGAAACTGGATGCCGTTAGGAGTGTATTATTACGAATCACCATCTTGTAAGTTTCAATACATAGAAGGTTCTGTCTTTACAGTTGTTGATATTGAAAAATACTGGAGCAAAAAAAAAGAGATTTTTAATCGTGTTTATAAATCTCAGAAAGAAGTGTTAGAGCGAGTATTGGATTGGGCAGAAGACACTTCAATTTTACGAGGTAATGAAATCAATTCAAAGTACGGAGAAGCTTTTATTCCTATGACAGAATATACTCCTTTGAAGATTTTATTAATCTGAAAACAAATAGGTTAATTGGAGAATTAAAAGATAAGTAATAATAATTAAAAGTAATACGGAAACCATGGGTAACCTGACTGTTGTTTTAGATATTGGGCAATTTTCGGCAAAAGCAGGGTTTGCAGGGGAAGATATGCCATCCCAAGTGTTTTTCACAATTGTAGGAAAACCTAAATATAGACAGATTGATTACGAATATGCAGGTATTAGACAAGACGATTATTATGTAGGAAATGAAATCCAATCTATAGGTTTGTATAAGATTTATTACCCAATAAATAAAGGAGTAATCCAGGATTGGCTCTCGTTTGAAAAAATAATTGATTATATTTTCTACAATTTAAGGGTTGATCCAAGCTTGGTTAATGTATTATTTGCGGTACATCCTTTATTTCCTTATAACGATTTAAAGAAACTATTTGAATTATTTTTGGAAAAGTATCAGTGTAATGCGTTTTATCCCGTCCTAGATTCTATGCTTACATTGTATGCTGGAGGGTTTCAAACAGGCTTGGTAATAGAGATAGGAGATAGTTTAACGAGAATAGTCCCAATCTATCAAGGATATAAACTTGATCACGCAATCAGAATTCTTGAAATTGGTGGTAGAACATTGACAAAGTTTATGGAAAAAATATTAGGAGCAAGAGGGTTTTCAACAGATTCTTCAATAAGAAGAGAGCTCGTCAGAGCTTTAAAAGAAAAAGCGTGTTTTGTTTCCCTTGATTACAAAGAAGATTTGAAAAGAGTTGAACAATACGAAAAGGAATATTCATTACCCGATGGCTCCACGATTTCTTTAGCTAGAGAGAGATTCGAAGTTCCGGAATTGTTATTTAATCCATCAATAGAATTAGAGGAGGATTCTCTTCCAGAAGCAATAATGGATGTAATAGAAATGTGTGACTTAGATGTCCGTCCCGATCTACTAAACAACATTTTTTTATCGGGAGGATCTTCGATGTTTCCAAATCTCAAGTCTCGAATCTATCAAGAGCTAGAACTAGAATTAGCGCGGCGTAAAAAAAAAAATCAAGTTATCAAAATCATAGCGCCCCGGGAGCGTATATTCTCAGTTTGGGTTGGAGGTTCGATTTTAGCAATGATTCCAGAATTCGAGCAGAATTGGATAACCAGAGCGAAATATTTTTCTGAAGGTATTCCTGAAGACCTTCTATAAATCATCTCTTAAAATTGAAATATCTGTTTTTCATATCATTGTAATATTACAAGCATATTACTGTTTTTTAAAAATATTATTCTGATATTATATCTTAGTAGAATTTTATCTTAAAAGTGTTAAAAAATGGAAGGACCTCAAAATACGAGTTTTGAACAAACGAAAATTCTTAAAAAGTACTATAAGCCAGATTATTCACAAATATTTAACAAATTAAGGAATATTAAAACCCCTGTGAAAAACGAAATTTTAAAGTCTTTACTCGACGGAAATTGGCACTCAGAGTTAGATTTAATTAGAGTAGCGAAACAAAAAATGAGATATATGGGCGCAGTAACCTTAGGGACGATGATTCATTCTTTAAATCACCATCTAAAGAACGACTATGTTGAAAGGAAAATAATAAACGGAAAATTATCTTACAGAATCTCAGATAATTATGTCGGTCTTACTCGAGCAGCATACAACAAATATAGTTTTAAAATGGACTAACTTCTAATCAAATATACTTTTTTTAATTTCTTTTAACGCACTGCTCCTTAGAAATTTGAAAATCTGTGCAACTAGAACAGAAACCATTAGTTTCTTCTTTATACCTATCACTCCAACATTTTGGACAAATATAGTAGATATAACTTTTATTATTCTTCCTTTTTAGAATTTTAAACACGTTAAAACCGCACTTTAAACAGGTTGTGGATTTTAATATGGTTATCCTTCCAGTTTTTGGAACTGAGAGGTAAGTTTTGCAATTTCTATCAGAACACGCAAGGAATCTTTTCTTTTGTGAAGTGGTAATTAATTTCGTTGGAAAGTTTTTACATGTTGGGCATTTAGAAGTAGTTTGAGGGAACTTTTTTTGCGAATTTTGTTGCATTGCTGTTTTTAAATTACTTTTCACATTATCAAATTGGAAAGTAATTGCATTTTTACTATTACGAAATTTATCAAATAAATCAAGAAATATCTTTTTTACGGTTGTTACGACAGTGTTCATTGTTTTCCGTTTTTCTTTTACATCCTCGAGCAATTTTTCAACAAATCGGGTAAACTCAGGTTTTAAAAACGGTAGCCACACTTTAATTAATTCGCTAATAAGAAATTTACCCCATTCAGTTATTTTATAGCGATTTTTAGCAATACTATAAGTTAATTTACGATCTAGCAATATTTTTATTATTGTAGGACGGGTGGATTTTGTACCTAAATGTTCCCGCTCCATCAATTTTAATAAGGTTGTATCCGTGTATCGTGGTGGAGGTTGAGTTTCCTTTTTAACAAAAATTATTTCATTAACTGGAAGTTCTTTGGCTTGGATCTCGAACAATGGTTGATAAGGCTTTTTCAAAAATGGAGCGATTTCGTAAAATCCACTATGAATTAATGACACTATCCGGGATGTAAATATTTCATCTTTAATTGATATCCTTAATTTAGTTCTCAATTCTTTTGCTTTCTTACCAAAAAGAGCTAAATAATGTCGTGCTAATATATCGTATACTTTTTTCTCTATATTGTTTTCAAATTTTGAGCTATTTTGCTCTAAACTTACTAAGGGAGTGATAGGTGGATGGTCTCCAGCGTCGACTTTTCCAATTGTTGGATTTGATCGATTTTCTTTAAAAAGATTTACCGTGTAAGCTCCATAATTCATATGGGGCTTAAAATTTTCTAAGTATTGAATATGGTTAAAAATTGAGCTGTACTTATCGCTGTCAGTTCGTGGATAAGAGATAATTTGATTTAAGTAGAGAGAATTCATAGCGTTCATAGCAGCTTTTGCGCTAATTCTTAAGATTTTAGTTAGCAATACAAGAGCTTTAGAAGTATTCAAGGGTGTTGGTGGGTTAATTACTGCAGATTCTTTTGTGTTGTTTAATATTATTGCTTTTTTCTCGTTTTTAATTTTTTGAAATATTGCTTTCGCTTCGGACTCTTTCTCTTTACTAAATGGATTCTTAATATGCACAGCTTTGATATTATGATTTTTATGCTCTAAATTAGCTGTAATCGTCCAGTAAGGTTCAGGAATAAACTGCTGGATCTCAAGGTCTCTTAAATATATCAAGTAAAGTAGTGAAGTTTGTACTCTCCCTATTGATACAAACTTATTATTAATCTCATTTAATATTGGTCTGAACGTATTTGTGACTTCTCTAGTACTGGAGAAGCCAATAACTGCATCAATAATTGCTCTCGCTTCCCCTGTTTCCCCCCAACTCCATTTGGGAGGGATTAAATTTCTATATTTCTTAACGATCTCTTTTTTTTCTAATGAACTCAGCCATAATTGGTTCACTTTAATATTGCTATTAGCTTTAATTACATAAGGTAGTGCGTCAAAAAGCCCAATATTACACCCTTCGACATCTGCATCAGTAGCAATCACACACTCGTCACATAGTTTAGAGTACTCTATCAAGGTTTTAATATATGGATTAGCATAACTAATGGCTACTTTACCAATTGATTTCGGATTTGTAATAATTTCTCTTGGATCCGATTTAGTCCAGCTTTTATATTGATCTGTATTTCTATACTCTAAAATGTGTCCACGAAGGGGAACAACATAAATATCCTTAGAAGATATTTGATAGACTTTTAGGAATTTTGATTTGTTTATGACCGTGACCGGTCCTAACGCTTCTGCGATTCCTTTAGCTGCTTTATTTTTTTCAGAGATTATTAAAGTCGGCATTAGATTATTGGTTTTATGCCATACATCATTTAGATTATTATTACTTCAAGCATTTATAAATAACAATAGATTTACATATTTCTAATTGTTTTTAAATAAATTATTTCTAATTTGAATAAGATGATTCGACTTATTATAATTTTTTATTGTATATATTGTAGATATCTACTATTATGAAGAGATTAAAAATCTTGAAAGTAAATGGGTTTAATGTTTTGGGAGAGTAAAGCTAAATTCAGAGCCTAAATCTCTTCCTCTTGATTCAACCCATATTTTTCCTCCATGCGCTTCTATAAAACCCTTAGCGATATACAACCCCAACCCACTTCCTTTATCTAGAGTAGAATATCCATCAACCCCTTGTTCAATTGAAACGAATTTGCCAAAAATCTTTTGAATTTCTTCTGGAGTTAGGCCTTTTCCGTTATCCTTTATTTTAAAAATAACCTGCTGATCTTCCTCTACAAAAGAAATATCAATTTTACCATCCTTCGGAGTAAATTTGACCGCATTTGATAGGAGGTTCAAAAATACTTGTGTAATTCTGAAGTGATCTACATCCATTTTAAGATTCTCTGAGATGTTAAGGTTAACTGTTAAATCTTTCTGTCCAATTTGAAATTCTAATTCAGTAAGACACTCCTTCATTATATCGTGAATGTTTTCATCTCTTTTAACCAATTCAACTTTTTTTGCATCGATTTTCATAACATCCAATAACCGATTGATATACCCTTCTAACCGTTTTACATTACTAAAAACCCTTTTTAAGTCCTCTTTAACCTCCTTATTCAATCCTTTTTCTCTTAAAAGAATCAAATCAATGTATCCTCCTACAGAAATTAAGGGGGTCTTTAAATCATGGGCAGCAATACTGATAAAGTCTGTTTTTAACCTATCTAATTCTTTCAATTCAATATTTTGCTCTCTTAGTATTCGTTCAGAATCTTTTAATTTTTCTTCTGCAATTTTCTTTTCTGTTACATCTTGAATAATAACTTGTATTACGATCTCCCCTCCTATTTTAATAGTGGATAATTCAGATTCTACCCACAAGGTCTTCTTCTCTTTATTGAAAATTTTGATGAGTTGGGGTTTCATAATTGGACTCGATGGTTCTCCTTCAGATAATAATTCTTCAATTAACCTCAAACGAGGTTTAGTATCACTCGGATAAATTCCTGTGAGGGTTAAATAATTTTGATCAATGAGATCTTCTTTTTCATAACCAAATAGTTCTGTAGTCTTCGTATTCATATCAATAATTTTACCTTCATAATTTAAAAGCACAATACTAAATGGAGAATTCTCGTATAAATGGCGATACTTTTCCTCAGATTCTTTTATTTTCTTTTCATTTCGTTTCCGATCAGTGATATCGCTAAAAGTAACTGCAAAAAATCCTTTTTTAGGAGAATACCCCGAAACTTTGTACCAACGATCAAGTGGTTCTGCATAGTTTTCTGCTGCTAGAGGTTCTCCTGTGAGAGCCACATTCCCATATCTTCCAATCCAATCAGCAGGATCATTTTCAATTCCAGGTAATATTTCGGTTACTGTCTTTCCGATTATATCACTTACTTTTAACCCAGTTAGTTTTTCAAATTGACTATTTGCTTCTATGTATCTATAATCGATTGGTTTGCCATTATCATCCACTATTACCTCGTGATAAGCAAAAGCAGTATTCATATTTTCAAATAATGAACGGTATTTTTCTTCGGATTCTTTTAATTTTTGCTCAGCAAATTTACGCTCAGTAATATCTATTACAGAACCTATTATTTCAATGGGATTTCTTTCTTTATCTTTTATTAATTCAACTTTATCACGCATCCAGTGATAAGTCCCATCCTTTAATTTGAAGCGGTAATCATGTACTATACTTTCTTTTTCAAATAGTTCTGAAAGTTCCTTTAAAACATGTTTTTTATCATCTGGATGGATATGATTGAGCCAGAATTCTGAATCATTTATAAAATCTTCCGAGGAATAGCCCCATTTCTTTTGGACATTATCGCTTATAAAAGTAGCTCCATAATCTCCTACAACTTTCGATGTATACATTATTGCCGGATTAGAAGAAACTAGAAATTTGAATCTTTTTTCAGATTCTTTTAATTCTTGTTTAGCTAAATTTTGATCTGTAACATCGGTTACAAGAGCTAAATCAGCGAATCGCCCTAGATATGTAATAGTTTTACTGTAAGAATCGACCCATTTAATTTTTCCACTTTTAGTAATTATTCTATAAGAGCTGTACTGTGGGAGGGTAGAGTCGCCTGTTTGTCTTGCCTTCAGGTATTCAATGGCTTGTTTTCGATCTTCGGGATGAATATTGCTTAGTAATTCAGTTGGTGACCAATCCATCATTTCATCTATTGTAAATTCATTAATACTTAACATCGGCTTGTTAACATACTTAATTTTGTCATCTTGAATAATTACGATTCCAATTGTTGAATGCTCAGTGATGGTCCTAAATTTCTCTTCTGATTCTCTTAACAGTTGTTCTGCATTTTTCCGATCTGTTATGTCTATAACTGAGATTAAATCTGCTGGTTTACTCATGTAATCGATAGTTTTGGAATAATTATCTAGCCATCTAACCTCCCCTGATTTATTAATAATGCGATACTGATAATTGGTTATATAATCCGTAGAACCACTTTGCTTTTTATTTAATTGTTCTATAACCCTTATTCTATCTTTTGGATGAATGGATTCAAATATTTTTATAGGAGTGAATTCCATCGCTTCGCTAACAGTATATCCAGCTAAACTTACAGATAACTGATTAGCATATTTGATTTTATTATCTTGCAAAATCGCAATTCCCATCAGAGAGTTTTCTGCTATTGTCCTGAATTTTTCCTCAGATTCTCTAAGCTCTTTAGTTCGCTCTAGTACTTTTCTTTCTAGTTCTTTGTTTAATATCTTTAATTCTTCCTCCGATTTCTGCAATTTTAGATCTGCATTTTTTTTTTCGGTAATATCTTGCATTAAAACTAGAATAAGCGTATCTTCTCCAATTTTAATCTTTGTACTACGCATATTTATCCATTTATCTATTCCATCTTTACGAGTCATTTTAAATTCTAATGGTTCCATTGGTTCATCTCTTACAAAACTTTCAAACTTACTCTGGAAGAAAGGAATAAAATATTCTGGTCTGTCAAACATACCTAATACTTCAAGAAAATTTTTACCTATAAATCCTTCTCGAGAAAAATTCGAGAACATTATGTTTTTTGGGGCATTGCAATCAATTACTACTCCATTCAAGTCAACTATCCAGATTGCATAAAGAGAGTTTTCAAAAAGGTGTCGATATTTTTCTTCTGATTGCTTAAGTTTTTGTTCTAGTTTAAATCTCTGAGTAATATCTCTGGTTATCCCATAGAATCCTATTTTTCTCCCAGTAGGATCCCTACTTAAATAAACGGAGGTTTCAACGATGACTTTCGTATTTCCTTTTTTGATGAACTCAAATTGGAAGGATTCTTGGGGTATACCAGATTTATAAACCGAATTAAATAGTCTAAAAACTTTCTTCTTATTCTCGTCATCTAGTAGTAGTTGATAATTTTTTCCAATCATTTCGTTAATTGAATAACCTGTCAGTTGAGTAAAGGATTTGTTCATAAATGTGAATTTTCCTTCTAAATCAGCTTCGATATAAGTTTCTCGAATAGAATCTATTAAATCTGCGTATTTTTGTTGAAATCCTGCTTTTTTAAGCAACTCTCTTTCAGTTCGTTTATATTCCGAGATATCGCGAGTAATGATTAGTAATTTAATCTCTTGATTCTCATTTTTAAAGGATTTACCTTTAAATTCATAATATTTATAGTCCTCATGCTGACGAACTCTTAAAGATTCAGTAGCTTGACCATATTTAAGTACATTATGGAGAAAGGTGTTACTAAGTGGAATGTCGTCATGGTGGAAAATCGATGTTATTCTATCATTTAAATTAAAATAACCTAATTTTTTAAAGCGGATATTCTCGTTTACAAATTCGCATTCAAAATCTTCGTTTAAAACAAAAATTAACTCATCTAAATTTTCTGTAAGAACTTCTCCAATATTATACCCAAATTCAGAACTTGAAGCCATTTTTAGTAAAAACCTCTCAAACTTATTAGATTTTAAGATCCTAATTTATATTTTAGTAAAGATTTTTAATAATGTTATTCTTTCCTAAAAATTAGTATATAAAAATTATAAGGAGATGTACCTGATCTCTTATATAGTAATAAATAGTAAATAGCATAATGGTTGTAATTGAACCTTCATTTGAAATTGACGAGAAAGGACGAGTGATTTGTCAATCCCATTCAAAATACCCTCACTTTATTCAACCGGATAAGACTTTTTTAGAAGATACATATATGGAAAAACAACTAACGTGTAAAACATGCTCACATTACATAAACGATGATTGTTATTTTCCTAAATCTGAGATAGATAAAATTGAATTAGATAGATTAAACAGATCTCGCTTTCAGTGCAACCTTTGTGGAAATAAGATCGATAGAATGTTGACGATCGTGCAAAAGATTTATTTTGAAGTCAAATTTAATATGAACATGCCTTTAATATGCTGCAATTGCTACCAGAGCTTAGAAGAAAAAAAGTTTCCCGAATACTTTAGGAGAAGAATATGGGAATCTTTATCTTTCTACTTACCCAGTTTAATCTTGATCATTAATCCATTCCCTTTTAACCTTATCGCTGCTTTCACCTATGTCTTATTTATATTCATTTTAAAAATTATCATCAAGCTAAAATTTCATTACAGCCTTTTTTTAATTGATTTATTAAAAGGAAAGAAATTTTACGATAAATACTTTCGAGATAAGGATAAATTAGATTTACGCTAAGTTCCCCGCCCATCCTCGCACTTTTTTTCGCATTATTTCTTGTTTTGTAGTAATGAAATCAAGTTCTCTTTTAGTTTTATTCTTCAAACTCAAAATTTCGGGAAGGAATTGATATTTTATGAAATAATCTTTGATTTCTTTTGAAATTAAATCATCTGGAATTTTGCGTGGATTGTTATTAAAACTACTATAGAGAGATTCCCAAGATTCAAGAAAAGCATCAATATCAACTTTATGTTCAAAAATTGGCAAAGTTCCTAAATTATTCGGAGATGTAATTGCGACATTTGCTCTACTAACAGTATGGCGATTTCCATTGAAAGATACTGCTATTCCATTTTCATCTTTCAATCTTTGGAGCATGTTTATATCAGTAATTGAATCCCCTAATACTATAATCTTTGCGATTGGAACCTGAGTTTGATTAGAAATAGTTTCAACTGCTTGTTCCTTTCTTTTTCCACCTCGCACTTGAATTTTATCCATAGTCTTGAAATAATCAGATTCTTCTTTTTTCCAGAAGAAATCATTTAAATCTTTAAT
>Ga0114930_10004704_pt1 | contig 11410 bp, 6 predicted proteins | sample AnhtaG_FD_87300 | JGI IMG/M metagenome (GOLD analysis project Ga0114930, IMG submission 87300) | Deep subsurface microbial communities from Anholt, Denmark to uncover new lineages of life (NeLLi) - Anholt_01485 metaG | ecosystem: Environmental > Aquatic > Marine > Oceanic > Sediment | place... | reverse complement strand
GGAGCGCTTCTCGTTTGAATTCAGCAGTATAGGTCCTTCTGGACTCTTTCATCCTTGTCCCTCCGATAGTAGTATACACGAATCTTGCTTATCTTCGTGTCCACTTTTTCGGGGGAAGATCAGTCTATGTTCGCATCGTTTCCGGCATGGTAAGCTTTGATTTGAAAACCTTTGAGCCGCAACCACTTGGCCACTCTCTCCGTGTCTGCGATGGTCAAACAGTAGATGATGCCAGTCCCCGGAAACTTTGACAAGTTCTCGGCCAACCACGCGAGGCGTTTGCTTTGATCAGCAAGTTGGATATTCTGCAAGCGAAGCGATGGTCGCGCCAAAGGGCCACGTAATACAGTGAGCCCAGGGGCTAGCTGCAATTGCACGTCGGCAACTACGCGATCATTGGCCGTTGCCGTAGTGGCAAGAACCGGCACACCTTTTGGCAAGTTGCGTAAAATGCGCACGATCCGACGATAGTCTGGGCGAAAATCATGGCCCCAATCAGAGATACAGTGCGCCTCATCCACCACAAAGAGTCCCACACGGCCAGCGATTGTCGATAGCAGAGACTGAAAGCGAGGGTTGTTCAGTCGTTCAGGGGAAACGAGCAGCAAATCACAAGAATCCGAAGCAAGCGATTCCTCAACTGCATCCCATACCTCACGATTGGAGCTGTTAATTGTCGCTGCACGCACACCGATACAATCAGCCATTTCGATCTGGTTGCGCATCAAGGCAAGCAATGGACTGATCAACAGGGTAAAACCAGCGCCTTGTTCGCGCAGTAGCTTGGTAGCCAAGAAGTAAACAAGACTCTTCCCCCACCCTGTGCGTTGGACAACCAGCACACGCCGACCCTCGACAACCAGTTTCTCAATGGCCTCCCACTGTCCGGCGCGGAAGTCAGCATCGGGGCCAAGCATCTGGCGGAGAAGGGAGAGCGTCCTTTGTCTCACTGTGTAAACCTCCTCGTCTATGGCGTCAGGGCGAAGTGGGCCTATCATCAAATCCACTAGTCTGGCCACAACACCGTCACCGTCAATAGATCAAGACTCCCCGGCGACAGGTCGTCAAGCTCCTGGAGCCATTCGGGCGTTTGTGTGCCTTCTCGCTGTTTGAGTTATTGCTTCATGCTGCGCCGCTCAGCCACCAGGTCTTGTCGTCGATTCTCCACTGCTTCCCCCAGCACTCCCTCCAGTCCCTCGATGGCACATTCTGGCAGCAGGACGGCCGAAGCACTGATTATGTGCTCGAGTCACCGAAAAGGTTCTCCACCTGGGCCCGCGCTTCCAAGAGCCTGTCCCTGTCAATCTCGATGGGCAGCCCGGGGAATAGATAGTAGACGACAACCCTGGGCGATTCTCCTAGGGCCTGTTCTATGCCTGCCTGGTAGAGGCCGAGCTGAACCAGATACTCCTCTGTCCTTTCGGCAACCTCCTCCGTCTTGATTCTGTCGGTCTTGAAGTCCACGATGAACCACTGGCCGTCTCCTGAGTGGAAGAGAGCGTCTACGGCGCCGTGGATCACTCTCCCGTCCAGGCTGAAGGCGAAGGGCACCTCGTGTCTGCGGCTCCGTGCGGCTTGCAGGTCTGCGAAGAGATGGCTGGCCTTGAATCGATCAAGGAGGCCCATGGACCGGGTTATAGCATCGTTGATCAGGACTTCGTCTACGAGATCCTCCTCCATCGCCCAGGTACGAAGCATCCTGCGCAGTAGTTCTTTGTCTTCGAGGATGTTCCACGTCCTTATCGCCTGGTGCGTGATGTGTCCCACAATCTGGGCGCGCGCTCGTTCCCCGTGCAGCCTCAGAGTCACCCTCTTGATTTGCTCCGGTAGACCGTTGAGATTGTGATCTCGGTGCTCTTCCCGTCCTTCCGCGCCACTGAGCAGCAGGTTCAGTTCAGTCGCGGTGAAGTCTCCCTTCAGGGCCAGAGGATCGGGAGCTACTTCTCTGACCAGCGCAGGCGTGAGTTCCCTGACGCCAGTGATGGCGTTGTATCCGGCCTGCGTCACTTCATCCCACAAAGAGACAGCAGCCCTTCGAGCGCTGAATGCTCGCTCCATAGGCTGGGGTGGCTCTTGATGCTGCCTGATCAGAAGTGTACCACCGGGGTAGTCCACCTGGCCCTCGTAGTCTGAGTCCTGGTCATGGGCGTCCAGGAGCATGCTGAGCCAATCGTCCCCACCGTCCTTGGAGCGTCTCTGGCCCGAGATGATGAGGTAATCGCTCGCTCTGGTGAAGGCTACGTAGAGCAAGCGCTTCTCCTCCGCCTGTCCCTTCCGGCTTTCCAGCGCTTTGGCCGACGAGTAAGCCGCCGTGTCCTGCCACTGGCCCGAGTCGTCGCGCATCTTCAACGCGACTCCGTACTCTGGCCGAGCCAGCACTGGCGCATTGCCTCCTCTGGTGCGTGCGGACGCGTTGGCGATGATCACAATGGGAAACTGGAGACCTTTGGCCTTATGGACGGTCATGATCTGCACCGCGCCCTCGATCTCCACGACCGCCTCGCCCTCTCTCACCTCTCGAGCCCGCAGGTCGCCGAGATAGGTGAGGAACTCGTCCAACTGAATGCGGTCCGAGCGCCGGGCCATCTCTAGCAGCTTCTCCACATTGGCTTTGCGCCTTCGGCCGTCGGGAAGGGCGCTGAGGGTGGCCAGATAGCCTGTGCGCGCCAGGGCCTCTTGGGCCATCCCGGCAACTCTCACGCGCCCCACCAAGGCAGTGAGGTAGGATATGGTCTCTGTGGCAAACTCGACGTTGATCCTCTGGCCTTCTCCTATGTCCGACAGGTCACCTGACAGGGCGTCGAAGAGGACGTCGCTCTTCTGGCGCAGACGGAAGAGGGTCTCGTCGCTGATCGAGAAGAGGGGTGAGCGGAGAACCCCTGCCAATGAGAGATCGTCGTAGGTGTTGTGCACCACCTGGAGAAGGTTGATCACGTCCCGGACCTCCTGGCGGCCGAAGTAGCCCCGGCCGGCATAGGTCATGTAGGGGATGTCCCACTCCTTCAGCGTGGCCTCGTAGGTCTCCACCGGGGTGAAGGTTCGAAGCAGGATGGCGAAATCACCGTAGTTGCAGGGCCGCCATTCTTCCGCGTCTCTGTCCCAGACCTGAAACCCCTCGTTCACGAGGTCCCTGATCCGGGCCGCGATGACGCGTCCCTCCCATTGCCGGGCATTGGCGGCTCTGACGCGGTCGCCTTCCGTGTCCTGAGGGGGGATGACGTGTAACTCGGCTGTTATGGGCCACGGCGGTTGATCGCGCACAGCTTTCATGGCCTGGTAGGGCACTTCGAAATCCTCGAGGGCGCTGAGGTCGGCACCAAAGATGGGCTCGAAAAGGTGATTCGCCAACGCCACCAGCCCAGGATGGGAGCGGAAGGACTCGGGAAGATGGATGGCGCGACCGCCATGTCCGACGATGTCGTTCTCCACCCTGCGGAGCACGGAGACGTCTGCTCCTCTGAATCCATAGATCGATTGCTTCCCGTCCCCCACGATGAACAGCCGTCCCCGGTCGGGTCCCTTCAGACCGTAGACGATGCGCCTTTGAATCTCGTTGGTGTCCTGGAATTCGTCGATCATGATACCGGACAGTTGGCGCCGGTAACGTTCCTGTATCTGCGGATGGCCCTCCAGCAGTTCCACCGTCTTGATCTCGAGATCATGGAAATCCAGGGTGTTGCGCTCGTCCTTTGCCTCCTCATAGGCGGCCTTCGCCTGGCCATAGAGGTCCCGGAGTTGCGGCAGCAGCTCGGCAGCTTTGGTATCCAGCTCGTTCAACTCGAGGTCGAGGGTCTTCTTCACCTCGTCGTGGGCCTTTCTCAGGCTCTTGATGGCTTGCTTGACTTCCGCCAATGAATCCCCGCGCCAGGCGGCCTTGCGACCGACTCCGAGATTCATCTCGCTCCTGAGGGCCCGAAGGAGTTCCACGCATCGTCCAGGTTCGCAAGCGGCTACCTCATCGAGCAAGGCCAGCAACCTCTGCCGTTGCCCCTCCATCTTGTCTGAGGGGTCCGAGGCGGTGTGCCTTCTAAGAACCGACACGTTGTCTCGCCACTCAGTCTTGGCCAGCAGGGAGCGAACGAGGGTGTACTGTTGCTCAATCAGATTCTCCTGCCAGAGAGATAGGATCTCTGACGGAGTTCCAGGGAGGGACGCCCAGGCGCGATCGACCACGTTGCGATCGGAAACCAGCAACTTCAGCATGTCCGCGGTTGCAGACGCACCGAGGTTGAAGAGCAGCTCGATCTCCGGGCCGCCCTCTTGCAGGACCTCTCCCAGCAGGGCGTCAATGCTCTCCGCCAACAGGACGTCAGCTTCAACCTCATCGAGCACCTGGAACTGGGGGTCCAGTCCTGCCTGGGCCGGGTTCTCCCTCAAGAGCTTGGCGCACATGGAGTGGATGGTCCCGATACGGGCGGAGTCGATGCGATGGCGATGAGTCTGCCACAACTGACGCGACAGGGGATCTTCGGCGCCCAGCAGACTGCGATCTACGTTGTCCCTGACTTTGTCTCGCATCTCGCGAGCCGCTTTCTCGGTGAAGGTGACCGCCATGAGAGACCGCAGGTCCCGGCCGGGCTCAGATAGCAGACGCAGGAACCGCTCGACCAGGACCAGGGTCTTCCCTGAGCCTGCTCCCGCGGTAACCACCAGGTCTATCCCGTCGGTCTCTATGGCCTGGCGTTGGGCCTCGGTGAACTTAGCCATCCGTGGACTCCGAAGGCAGCTTCTTCCTCTCGCTGACCAGTACCTTGCGGCAGATGTCGGCGAAATCGCAATAGGTAGGGCAATCGCCCGAGGGCAGTACCGGGAACAGTCCGGCGCGGACTCTCTGGACGTAGTCGCCAACGTAGTCCGCAGTGCGATCCAGCATCTCTTGCCACTGGGGGTCTGGCTCTCCCTTCTTGGTGCTCCTCAGGATAGTAGAGCGCTTGGCGGCGTTGATCCTGTAGTAGAACGTCTCCAGGACTTCCTCTCGTGGCAGCAGCACGTCTCTCGCCGCCAGGACATAGAGGGGCAACTGAAGGTCTCGTCCCTCAGCGATCTCCTTCCGGGGAGGGGCTTGACCAGTCTTGTAGTCCAGGACTCTCAGTCCCTGGGGGGACCGATCGACGCGATCGATGCGGCCAGCGATGGCTACCTTCCCCGCCTGTGCATCGATAATCAAGGGGATCGTGTGACCGTGCCCAAACCGGGCCTCGGACATGATGGGGACAAACCCGTTGCTATCCCTGGCGTTCTGCTTCGCTTCCGCCGCGACGAGGCGCCCCACCTTTGTGAGGATCTCCTCTTTCTCCAGCTCCCACAAGGCTGATGGCCGAAACCCTGTGTCGCGTGGCGCGCTCTCCAGAACCTGGGCCCCGACCGAGCGGGCGATCTCCAGGACTTCATCCAGGCGGTCGTGCTCTACCGAGATGCCCTCATCGATCAATATCCCATAGAGCCTCTCCAAGATGGTGTGGTAGATCGATCCGAGCTGACGGGCATCCAAACCAACCTCTGGCTCCTCGGGTTCTTCCAACCTCAGCAGACGATGGGCAAAGAACTTGAAGGGACAGGTGCCATACTCTGACAGCGACGAGGAACTCCAGACGTACGTCTCGCCGTACCGTGCTTTCAAGAGTGCCAGAATGTCCTGCGAAACCAGCACGCCATCGAAGGGGCCGAATGTGCCTGGCGATTGCCTGGTCATTTCGAGTTCTCGACCCTTGAGCACTGAGCGCCAGGCATGGAGAGCCACCAGAGCGTTGTGAGCGGCAAGCCCGTCCCTGTCGTCTTGTTCAAGAGCTTCGGCCGCAGCGGTGCAGAACTCTGCGTGGGAAGCGACTTCATCGAGACTGGCGGAGGAGCCCAGACGGACACGGGTGGGAGACTCAAACTTCAAGAGCCGCGTGATCTCACGCAGGTAGGGGGAGGGGAGGAGGTCTCTGCCCTCGTCGTCCAAGTAGGGGTAGGAGAGATACAGCCTCTTTGTGGCGCGCGTCTCGGCCTGGTAGAAGAGATACGGCTCGTCCAGACGGGATCCCAACTCCACGCGCAGGCCGGCGGCGTGGAGCTCTTCGCGCTCCCGTTGGTCGTACAGAATATCCACAGGGGTGGTACGAGGGAATTCGCCTTCTGCAAGGCCCACCAGAAAGGCGTACTGGTAGGTGAGGCCCCGAGCTTGATGCACTTCCTGCGCCACCACACGGCCGGCGGGACTCTGGTGCAGAGCGTAGCGGGAGACGCTCAAGGCGTGACGGAAGTTGGCGAGAAACTCGCTCCAAGAGATGGTCTTGTTCCCGGTCAAGGCGGCCGCTTGCACCATGTGTCGCAAGACGGCTTTGAGCTGCTGAAGGGCGTTCAGGTCTCGCACCACCAGGTCAAACCGAGCGTCCCGGACTCGTTCCACGACGCGCAGGCCCCATGTTTCTTGCTGCCTTCGTCCCATCTCGGCGCGCGACGATTCTCGAGGATCATCGCCGATGAGCTCGTCGACAGAGGCTGCATACTTCTGGGAGGTTGCCTCCAGGCGCGGGGTTACTGCGTCGAAGAGCGTCTCCAGTTTCTCCAATAGCTGTGACGGGTGGACTTCTGCGCCTGGGTCTGAAGAGGACCCGGCGCCATTCCGACGCACGGCTGATCTCTGTGCCTCGAACTCCAGCGCCTCTCGCCACATGTCCCGGCCGCTGGTGACTATCCTTTCGCGCGAGATGCGGTCCAGGGCAGAGACCTCTTGGGCACCGAATCCATCGGGCGCGAAATCGAAATAGGGACTTCTCAAGGTGGCGATGACACCCCTTCGGGGGAAGTCATCGCTGGCCAACGTGAGGAGGCGGAGCAGGGAGGCCACCAGGGGGTTCTCGCTGAGAGCACGACCTCGTCTAACCAGCACCGGGATCCCGAACTCGTCGAACACCTGGTGCACGAGGGAGACGTAGGGCTCCCGAGACCTGAAAAGGATGGTGATGTCCCCCGGCGAGACGCCCCGTAGTAGCAGGCGCTTGACCTCTCGCGCCACCTCCTTGATCTCAGGGTATCGGGCTGGTGCCTGGAGCACCTTGACTGCCTGGTGGCCATCTATCTGTTCGACGGCGTCCAAGTCAAAGAGATGCCTCTCCAGGAAGCCCAGTGGTGAGCCGGGATCACCGCCAGCAGGTGGCACACGCACGACGACGGGGTTCAGAGCCTCCGTGAGGGCTTCGAATGCGCGCTTTCCACGGTCGAGCGAAGATCGACCCTCTTCGTAGGTCAAAGCTATGGCGGTCTTCTGTGCCCTGGCGGCGAGAAAAGTGATCAGCTCCAGTTGCACCGGACTGGGTTTCTCCAGGCCGTCTACAGCCAGCAAGTGTATGGGGGCGCCCAGGTGGGGATCTCCTGCCAGTTCATCCCTGGCTAGCCACATCACGCCTTGAAGGTCCGCGAGTTGCCTCTCTTGAAGGAGTCGATGGTAGGCACTGTATATCGCTGCCAGGTCCCTGTCCTTGTCGCCTCGGGTAGCGGCTATCGCTGAGAAGTCAGACGGTCGAACGAGGCCGCGCTTGAGTTCCGCGATGAAGTCGCTCACCACGTTGACAAACCCAGGCCTATGCGCGATAGGGGAGTAGTATCGCAAGAGATCGTCAGTGAGCAGGCTTTCCACTACGGTGCCCAACAACTGGCGCTGGACGATGGTGCCGATCTCAAGACAAGGTAGGCCAGCCGAGTTGAGGAGAGACCTGCAGAGGTCGCGAAGGGTCAGTATCTCCACCCCAAGGAGGGCGCGGCTGGACGCCTCGAGAAGGCGGCGGCGCAACTCTCGACGCAGGAAGGGTGAGGGAACGATAACCACAACGTGGGGCAGAGCCTCGTCCTTCAAAGCGCCAGCTACCCGCTGGCACAGGAGTTGGGTTTTTCCCGCTCCGGCGGGCGCAGTATAGAGCGTCACGCTAGCATTGACGCGCACAGATGCCATCCAGCTTTACCGCAAGTGTGATTATCACTCTGCCGGTTATGGGAGTGGAAAGCCGAAGTACCACGATTGTACCAAAGAGCGGGGGAACCGGCAAAGAGACATAAACGCGATCCCTTCGCACGCTGGGGAAGAAGGATGCTTCCGAGAGGCTCTGCCGGAGTTTGAGTATGTCGCTTCTTCTGACTTTTGTGGTATTTGGGTCATTCGCAGCCGATCAAGTCAGAACGGCCCCCTCTTGCTCGGCGGTGAGGCGTTTCGCCATCCAGGGGACAGGGGAGGGTCCGAGCGGGTCAGTCTCGTACCCTTCCATTGGTTGGCCCGCTGCCACAGGTTCTGTTCGGACTTGACAAGGTTCAGATCATGGTGTAGAATGTGACTAACTTGTTAGTCACAAGCCCGGACGAGCTGGCCTGTCGAACATTAACAGTGAACGCGGCAGTGGTGACCCAAGGCTCGGAAGCCAGGTCTGAAAGGGGAAGCCGGTCCAAGTCCGGCGCTGTCCCGCAACTGTAGCTGGCACGACGCCCGAGAGATGGCGTCGTCGCCGAAGAAGCCAGGATACCCGCCACCGGCGCGCTCCGAGTACCCTCGAGAGAAAGGGGATAGGAGATCAAGTCCACCAGGACCGATTTCCTTCCCCTTTTCTGTTATCTGTGCGCTGGGCAGATGGAGGCAGAGGGCATCTGGGCATGGAGCTGAGAACAGACCTCGATTTGAAACTCGACATGGACTTGGTGCTTTGGTGCCAAGGCGATGACCCATCGGGCCGTATTCAGCGGGATGAGCAACTGGAGCTCAATGGCGAACTGCTGGTCCAGGCGCGTCAGTTGATCCAACCAGCGATCGTCTACGACGTCTTTCCCTTGGTGGAGGTGAGTGAGGACACGGTGGTCTTCGACGGGCAAGCGAGTTTTCACGGCCACCTTCTGGCGGACAGGTTCGTGCTCGCCGAAGAGGTAGCTCTGGCGCTGTGCACCATTGGTGGCGGGCTTGAGGAACAGGTCTCAGTATACCGGACCCAGGGGGAAGAGACGCGCGCCATACTCCTCGATGGTATAGGCACGGCGGCGGTAGGCCAACTAGCTCAGATTGCACAAGATCTGATTCGCGCCGTGGCTGCTGGCAGAGGTTGGAAGGCGAGCGCCGCTTTTCAGCCAGGCCAGATAGACTGGCCGCTGTACGATCAGCGAGTGTTCTTCCAGTTGTTGCCGGCGGAAACGCTCGGTTTGACGCTGGACGCCAATTACCTGATGGTTCCCCCGAAATCCGTGTCCCTGGCCATCGGCTTGGGACAGGAGATGCTGCCTCTTGCCATGGAGAGTGCCTGCAAGCACTGTGCTGTGAGGGACGACTGTCGTTTCAGAAGAGACTAGGTTGGAGTGAGTCGTTGTGGATCTGTCGTCATAGAGGATGATGGTACGTGCACAGGATGATCAGATCGCCGGGGGTGCTGTCAAGGCGGACACACTGGTTCGAGGGGGACAGATGTCAAGACGGAACGCATGGATAGTCGTGGGGGCTCTCTTCGTGGCCGCCATCGCCATCCCCATCAACCAGTACAAAGTACCGTCGGTGATGCCGGTATTGATGGAGGCTTTCAAGTTAGACCTGACCACGGCCAACCTGTTGATGTCCGTCTTCTCCCTGTCTGGATTGCTGCTGGCCATCCCTGCGGGGTTCATCGTGCAGCGCGTGGGGCCCAAGCGCATGGGACTGGTCTCTCTCGGTTCTGTGGTGGTAGGTGCGCTGCTAGGGGCACTCGCCAGCGGTACAGCTGCGCTGTTGGTGAGTCGGACGATCGAGGGCCTGAGTTTCGTCCTCATGATGGTCGTGGCGCCAGCAATCATCGCTGTCTGGTTCAGCTCCGAGGAGAGAGGAGCCCCCATGGGCATCTTTGCCACGTGGGTGCCAGTGGGGAGCATGATTGCCCTCAACGTCGCCCCAGCCCTCGCCTCTGGATTCGGTTGGCAGGCCATCTGGTGGTTCGGAGCCGCGTACGGCGCGGTGGCGTTCCTGGTTTTCTGGGCGCTGGTCAGGATGCCAAGCCCCGTCGCCGCCACAGCAGGTGTTTCGAATACTCGCGCAAACGCCGCCCATTCCGGATCGCCTAGCATGGCCACCATGGGTCGCGCCTTGGCTAATCGGGATGTCTGGTTACTCGGCATGCTCTTCTTCTGTTTCACCGTATGTCTTCCAGGTTTCATGACCAATATGCCAACCTTCCTTCATACAGTGAGAGGATACCCGCTCGGGACCGCAGCTTTCATTGTCAGCCTATCGTCGGTGGCAACTATCATCTCTTGCCCTGTCGCGGGATGGATTTCGGACAGAATTGGTTCGCGAAAACTGGTATACACAGTCGCTTTCCTCGTCATCGCTGCGCTCTGGCCCTTGCCCTTCAGGCTGACGGGAGTGGGCATTCCGTTGTTTATGATCGTGTTTGGGGTATTTGCTGGTGTGATCCCCACCATGATCTTCGCGGCCGTACCGGAGGTGATGGAGAGACCGGAGTTGGCGGGGATTGGCATGGGAGGTGTCGTGACGCTGCAGAATCTGGGGCTGCTGTTGGGCCCTCTGATGTTCGCGCGAGTAGTGCAGATATCCGGTAGCTGGCAACTGGCCGGCTATGTTCTGATCCCTGTCAGTCTGCTGGGGGCCTTAGTGGGCCTGCTGGTCAGCGTCCGCTGACTGCCCCGTGGTGATGGCGGACGCTTCAGAAAGGAGGTGGTGAGTTCTCGCAGAGTAGTAAGTCAGCAAGTGTGATTCATTCTGTGCCTGAGAATAGGAGGTCAGGAGATGGCAACAGAGGAGAGGAAGCAGGAGATCCTGAAGGGTCTTCACGACGCGGTAGTGGAGTTCGAAGAGGAGAAGGTGGTCGAGCTGAGCCAGGCTGCCTTGGACGAGGGGGTGGATGCCTATGACGCGGTGATGGACGGTCTGGCGGCGGGCATGCAGACGGTAGGGCAGATGTACACTGATCAGGTGTACTTCGTGCCTGAGGTGCTGATGTGCTCGGATGCACTATACGCAGGGCTGGACATCCTGAAGCCCCACATCACGGGTGAGAAGGCACAGTCGAGAGGCCAGGTGGTGATCGGGACCGTGGAGGGCGACGTCCACGACATTGGCAAGAACCTGGTAAAGATGATGTTCGAGGTTGCTGGCTTTGAGGTCCACGACCTGGGTCGGGACGTGAAGCTGGAGAGGTTCGTGGAGGAGCAACTGAGGACGGACTCGGAGATCGTGGCGCTGTCGGCTTTGATGACTACCAGCATGTTGGCCATGCCGAAAGTAGTGGAGATGGTGAAGGCGCGGAACCCTGACGCCATGATCATGGTGGGTGGGGCGCCGATTTCGGAGGAGGTAGCGGAGAAGTACGGAGCTGATGGGTATGCGGACAATGCCGCGAATGCGGTGCAGGAGGCTATCCAGATGATCAGCAGCCTGAGGGAGTTGAAGAAGGCGTAGGGGAGTGTC
>Ga0114930_10004703_pt1 | contig 11414 bp, 12 predicted proteins | sample AnhtaG_FD_87300 | JGI IMG/M metagenome (GOLD analysis project Ga0114930, IMG submission 87300) | Deep subsurface microbial communities from Anholt, Denmark to uncover new lineages of life (NeLLi) - Anholt_01485 metaG | ecosystem: Environmental > Aquatic > Marine > Oceanic > Sediment | place... | reverse complement strand
TGCTAAGGGCGAAATATCTCGGCCATTCATGTTTCATGGTCTCCGATTCGGCCAAGACCGTCATAATCGATCCTTTTCTGAGCGAGAATCCGCTTGCGGCGGCGTCCTCCGACCAGCTTAAAGTGGATGCCGTGCTGCTGACCCACGGCCACGCCGACCACCTCGGCGACGGAATCGGTCTTGCCAAGGCCAACGATGCTCTGGTGGTAGCTGCTTACGAGTTGGCGACCTACTGCCAATGGCAGGGCTGTCGAATCCATCCCATGCACATCGGCGGCTCTCACGATTTCGATTTCGGGAGGGTGAAGCTGACTCAGGCGCTGCATGGGTCATCCCTGGTGACCGACAGCGATATCGTCTACTTGGGTAATCCGTGTGGCTTCCTCCTCACGATGGATGAGAAGACCGTCTACCATGCCGGGGACACCGGTCTCTTCGGCGACATGGAAATGATCGGGGACCTGAATACAATCGACTTGGCGCTACTGCCCATCGGCGATAATTTCACCATGGGAATTGACGATGCGGTCATCGCGGCCAAGCGGCTCCGGCCGACTGTGGTGGTCCCCATGCATTACAACACGTTCGACCTGATAAAGGTGGATGCGCAGGAGTTCGCCAGGAAGGCGGAGGCGGAGAATATCAACTGCATCGTGCTCAACCCGGGGGAGGACGTCGAGGTGAAATAGCTGGGAGCAAGGAAGCAGGCCGGGACGAGGTCCCGGCCTGCGCTCGGTAGGGTCAAAGTTCGGCCGCGCCGGCCTGTCCGGGGATGTGCTCGTTCTGGGTGTAGGTGTTGCAGTCGGCGTGGTCCCGGTGGAAGTTAACCATTACCCCATCTTCGGCCACGCACTGAGTTGCCTCGTTCCATTTGCAGTCCCGTGCCGTGCACGCCGTCACTTTACCTTGGTTCTCATTCCCTGCGCCCATCGGGCCTCCTTCGTATGCCATCTCTATCCCCCCTTTCGGAATGGTGTTGTATGCCGCAGCGGGAAACCTATCTATACCGCTACCCGATGTTTTGGCGCATTAAACCCCCCGTGGGCGACGGGGCGGCGGCTCAGACAGAGAAGGCACACCCCGATGTATGGCTGCTGAGCTTTGCGGGTATATACAATAGAAATGGCGGCCGCGATCCACGGGCGGCAGCGATGTTTGCAGAGAAAGGAGACGCGAGATGGCTGAAGTAGCAATCAAGCAAGAAGTTGCGCCGAAGGAATTGAAGCCTCAAGTTCTTCGCATGGAGGGCATTTCCGAGCGGCAGATCGAGGAGCATTACAACGTGCTCTACAAAGGCTATGTCAACAAGCTGAACGAGATCCGCGCCAAACTGCCCGATATTGACCGGTCGAAGGCAAATCAGACCTACAGCGACCACCGAGCGGCGAAGGTGGGGGAGACCTTCGCCGTGAACGGGGTCAGGCTTCACGAGGACTACTTCGGGAACCTCGGCGGAAGCGGCGGCAGGGCGAACGGCCGGATACTGGAGCTGATCGAGCGCGACTTCGGTTCCTACGAGGCCTGGGAAGCGGATTTCAAGGCGACCGGGATCGCGGTCAGGGGATGGGCTGTCCTGGCCTACGATTGGCACGACCACCGGCTGCACAACTACGGCCAGGATGCCCACGACGCCGGCGCGATCTGGAGCGCGATGCCGCTGCTCGTGCTCGACGTCTACGAGCACGCGTACTTCATTGACTACGGGACGAAACGCGCCCCGTACATCGAGGCGTTCATGAAGAACGTTGACTGGGACGTCGTGAACCAGCGGGCGGAGCATATCAAGCCGTAGCCAACGCCTGGCCACCATCACATGCGACCGGAGCAGGAGCGATGGACCGTTCCTGCTCCGTTTTTTTGTGCCCCACTGGTCTCATGCGCTCACCTTGTGTCGCAGGGCTTCCGGTGGGCATTCTCATGGGCATCCCCGCCGTCATCGAGGAGGAAACGCCCACCTCGACGGTATACTATATACGCGAGCCTGACGGAAGCCTGATCGCCCGGGTGGGCCCTGAGGGGGTCAGGTACTACCACTTCGACGACCTGGGCTCGACGAAGCTTCTGACCAGTGCAGCGGGGGTCGTCACCGATACGTACGGGAGATGCTGAAATGAGCAAGAGGTATATTCTGGCTTTTGCCTTGCTGTGCGTTGCCGTGGTGATGTCCGGCTGCCGAAGGACTGACAGCGACCTGCCGGCCAGCACTGACTGGATGTCTGCAGAAGACAAGATCAGCGGGGTTCTTATTGTTCCTTCTACCGAATGGAGCAGAAATGCGGAGCTGCCATTCGCCTTCGCGGTGCTGAACGGCACAGGCAAGGACGTGCGTGTGGACGGGCGATTGGAGTGGCCAGGCAACGTGGATTTACAGGCGAGGCTGCCCGACGGGCGGGAGATCAGGGTTCTGCAAACGGCCGTGAAGATGTCCAGACCCACCATGAGTGACGTTGTGACACTGGGTCCAGAAAAGCTGCACGGGCGAAGGTACAAGCTCGACCCACGCGATAAAGATGTTAACCCTAGACTCCTAGCGGCCCCTCGTGGCCGCTACGTATTCTGGGTTGAGTACGATACTTCCGGTGAACCGTCTGTGGATTGCGAGGAGCTGTGGCTGACTTCGAACAAGATAACTGTACTGGTTGACTAGCTGTGGCTGGTATTGCAGAGATATTGTGTTCGCGGCGTACGGCAATCCTGCGAGCTCGCTGCGGCTATTGGTCAAATAAACGCGGACAGGCATGCGTACTCAACACATACCGCGATGGGAACGTGCCGATCACCGATCCGACTCGGGATGCAGCGTTGTGGGGATACGAGAAGAAATGTGGGTGTCTGTGTGCTAAGGACAAGCCCTGGAAGTGACCCGCGAAAGAGGCGTCTGACATGAAGGTAGTTATTGGAGTGAGCACTGTATTGTGTACCGGAGCGCTTCTTCTGTCCTGGATGTGCAGCTGCGATACCGCTGGCCACAGGCCTGATGGCAGAGTTGAGGACGAAAACCAGACTTCCGTCCCTGCTCGGACGGATGCTGGCAACTCATATGCTGTGATCGAACACGGCGCACACTATCCTGACTTGCCTGACACCCTCGATCTGCCAATCCTTGATCTCCATGCGCCCTTGCTGCGAGCGGCTGCTAGCCGTGCTGAGATCGTCGCGTGGGCGGAGAAGAACGGGATTGACCGGCACATGCAATCAATCAGAACGGGCAAGCCAAACGCGTCGTGGTTGATCATCACGGACATATGGACGTCCGGCAGCCAAAGCTGGATGGTACTCCTGTATGCATACTATCCTATCGAAAAGCATGATGCGAAACCCTGGAAGCTGATGTATCTGGGAGGCGAGGGGCTGCGAACGCAAAGCCTTGGAGACATGGGCTGCATATACATTGATACGAACACCCAGACCTTAGTGGTCGCAACTACGGAGGGGAACGAAGTTCACAGGATCCCCATCGGAAAAGAGTTGAGCAGGCTAAGAGCTAGCGGTCGCTAGCCAGAACTGGCGTGTGGAAGAAGGCGGGAAAGGGGACAGACACCTTTTTGGCAAGTACGGGCACATGCCAGGAGGCGCTCGATTAGTGTTTGAAGGCATCCCGTATCACGTTACGGAGCCTGCCGACCGGGAGATTACTTACACATACAACAAGCTCGGCCAGAAGACGAACGTTACTCTTATCGATGACAGCAGCACCGTGCTCGATGTGGACTACCTATACTACGCCAACGGATGGCTGAAGAAGGTCGAGTCCGGCACGACGGACTTCGCGACCTACACCTACGATCCCGTCGGCATCCGCACTCGGGTGGATCATGACAACACGACTTTCACAACCCATGCCTATGACTCCGACCCGCGCTATCGAACGAGTTCCATCTCGCACTACAGGACGGGGGATCCAGATGTCGAGCTGGAGGAGATAATCTATTCGGAGCGGGACGGCGCCGGCAATCCGCTTGAGATGGAGGACGCGAGCGGGACGACGGAGTATACTTATGATATGAACAGCCGGCTGGACGAAGCCACCTATCCCGTTCAGGGCTATGTGAACTACAACTATGACTGGGTAGGGAATCGCGACGACCCGAACGCGCTGGCATTCAACAATGCCGACCAGCTCACCTCGTGGCCCGGTCAGCACACGTACGACTACTACGGCACCGGCAGCCTGCACCGACAGTATAACAGCCAGGCGGTGCTTCAGAAGACCTACGCGTACACCGGCGCGAACCTGCTGGCATCGGTCACGCATGCGGGGGTAACGAACCCGAGCCTTAACGAGTGGGACGCGGACGGGAACCGCATCAAGTTCACACGCTCCACCGGCGGCGCGTACACCTTCGTATACGACACAACCGCAGGCATCCCCGCCGTCATCGAAGAGGAAACTCCGACCTCGACGGTATATTATATACGCGAGCCTGACGGAAGCCTGATCGCCCGGGTGGAAGGTTCAGTGGTCCAGTACTACCACTTCGACGACCTGGGTTCGACGAAGCTTCTGACCAGTGCAGCGGGGGTGGTCACGGACACGTATAGCTACGACGCATGGGGTCAGGTGACGCACACCGGCCCCACGGAGCAGCCCTACCAGTACGTGGGACGTCTCGGGTACCACACGCACTACCAGGACGCGAACCTGGCGCTCCTCCAGCTCGGCGTCCGGTTCTACGACTCCGAGATCGGCAGGTTTGGGCAGAGGGACCTGCTGAACTACGAAGGGTGGAATGCATTTGTGTATGGCATCGCTACTCCCACATCCAGAGTTGATCCAACGGGGATGAAAGACGAAGACACGACTACACTCCCGACGCTCGTCAAAGATCGTTCGTGCGACTGCTTGGGGTACGGCCCACTCATCGACGCCATGATCAGAGCCGCAAATAGGCATCTGAAGAGGCTCATTACAGAATTCAGCCTGGAAAAGTGTCCGGCCACGGTGGTTGTCAAGTGCAAAGAGGATTGCGGCACCGAAGTATGTGGATTTGCGATTCCTTATACTGGCAAGATGACCATCAATCTGGCCCCGCAGTGTTCCAGCGCCAAATGCTTGATTCTACACGAACTCTTCCATGCATGTGGCGTTCCCGGACACCTGTGGAAGGGACAAATCCGCATCCCAGGTTGCGGGGAGAACACAGGCTTCAAGGTGGGTTAAGGAGGCGAATGTGCTGTCGGGCAAGGTTCAGCAATGGTTCTGGAGGCTAGCCGCTGTGCTGACGGTGGTGGTGGGCTATCAAGTGTGCATGGGGGCGCTGGAGTGGCTGAGGTTGCGCGCGGGAGTTTGTTCAGGTACAGCTACGGTGTTGGATGTCTTAGCGTGGCTGAGCTGTATAGGCTTGGGAGCGACACTCGCGGGTTGCGCCGGGCGCCTAGTGTTTCCCCGCTGCGCGAGATGGGGTGCGGCACTCATGGTTCCAGTTCTGGCGTTAGCTGTGGCTGTAGACTTTAAGGGCCGGTGGCTAGGAGGCGGTTCTGACGCGTTCCTTGCTGTGTTCGGGTGGAGGACATCGCTGGCTCTGGCTTGGGTTACCACCATAGGGTTCGCGACCGGTTATGTGGTCGCGGGAAACAGGGAACATCGCGAGGTCTTATGGGTCATGGGTTTGGCTCTCTTGGCCGCGTTGCTCGGATTGTGCGTTGTTTTCTATCCTGCGGAGCAGTACCTCATGCGTACATACGGTTGAGACTCGGCTAGGTAACCCATAGGAGATTCGGCCAGGATGGGGTGCCACTCATGCTCCACGAACCAGCCCTACCAGTACGTCGGCGAACTGGGGTACTACACGCACCACCAGGACGCGAACCTGGCGCTCCTCCAACTCGGCGTCCGGTTCTATGACTCCGAGATCGGCAGGTTCACGCAGAGGGATGCACTGCCGGAGACCTTGAACGCCTACGAGTATGTTGCCAGTCGATCACTTGGGCTGGTTGATCCTGATGGCCTATCCTCGAAGAAAGTGAACCCACGTGAGAGGGAGGCTGACATCGATGAGATCGGTTTGCTCAGCGCGGCTTGCGCATATCTGGTCAGACTGAGGGCCATCAGGGATGCACAAGCGCAATTCCCCGGCAAAGACCTGTGGGACAACAGCTACCGGAACGCGGTGATGCACTGCTATTGGACAGCCTTGATAGCGGCGTGCTGCGGCCGAAATGCAGCAGCGACAGTTACCAACAACCACGAGAAGTACAATTGGGATCCCAGCACGGGCCCGATGGATTTGGGCAACAACAAGAATGGGTTAGCCTGTTTCGACAATCTCAAACCTTGCACTGGCGGGGTCACGAGATCTCGTGATTGGAGAACCGAGCTGATGAAATGCTGCAAGGATGCGAAGCCGGTTTATGTTCCCGGTAAGCCGGTCCCGGAGTACCCGGGAGGGAACAAGTGATCGCGAATGTTGAAACCAAATGATAAGCGCTTACTACGCGGCCTGTCGTTGGTTGGGTTCGGGGCAGTCTCAGGCATCGCGGTCGCATCAGTCCTGGCATACCAAGCGTGGACAGCTTTCCTGCTGTTCGCTCGACCGGAGATTCTCGGGCCAGTCCTGCGGGGAGTTGCTATAGTGGTTGTGTTGCTTGGCTGTCAGTTCTTGACTCCAGGAGGAGTCTTTCGCACAGCCCGGGGAGAGATCTGTGTTGGGGTTTTCATCTCAACCATGGGTATGCTGGCTGGCGTGTTGTTGGTCAGCACATCTATTCCCAGTGTTACGGAAGAATGGGTGACCGGCATGGCAACTGTGGCCTTCGCCGTGCCTCTGATGTTGTTAGGGCACCGGTTTTCCAGAAAACTGACAGCGGTTGCGCGTGTAGTAATCGGGACAGGGCTGATATCTATCGGGCTGATAGTGCCTGCCCGCATCCTTGAGCGCTTTCTTGTGGATCTACTTTGACGACTCCAGAGCGCGGCCTTGCTCGCTGACAGGTCAGAACGAAGCACTTCGACGACCTGGGCTCGAAGAGGCTTCTCACCAGTGCAGCGGGGGTGGTCACGGACACATACTACTACGACGCATGGGGTCAGGTAACGTCGCACAGCGGCACGACCGCCCAGCCCTACCAGTACGTGGGCGAGCTGGGGTACTACACGCACCACCAGGATGCGAGCCTGGACCTGCTACTTGGGGAAGGTCACCGTGGCCTGGATATGCTTCCCGCTCTCAAGCGCGAACTGTCCGTGAAGGTCGTCGCGCACCAGGTTCTCCACGATCTGAAGCCCCAGGTTCCTGTTCTTGCGCGCGTCGAAGTCGCGTGGAAGCGGCGTCCCGTCGTTCGTAACTTCCAGCCTGATATTCCTGTCGTCTTCCGCCAATAGTACGGATACCTTGCCCGCGTCTATGTCCTTGAAGCCGTGCTCGATTGCATTCTGGATCAGCTCGTTGAGGATCAGCGCGACCGAAGTCGCCTTTGCAGATGGCAGGGCTATGTCGGGACCCTCCACCGAGGCATGTACCTGTTTCTCCGGAGGCACGAAGCTCTGCGTCGTGGCCGTCAGGATGTTTTCCGCCACTTTCTTGATGCTCACCACATCGAACTGGTCCTGAGAAAGTATTTCGTGGACCGCCGCGATACTCAGGATGCGGTTTATGCTTTCCTGGAGCACCTGTTCGACCGAAGCGAACTTGGAGTAATGCATCTGGAGCCGCAGAAGGCTGGCGATCGTCTGCAGGTTGTTTTTCACCCGATGGTGCATCTCCTGGACGATGGCCGATTTAACGACGAGCTTGGCGTTGTCAATAGCGATGGCGGCATGGCTGCCCAACGCTGTGAGCACACCGATCTCCTCGTCGGTGAACACGTGCGGCTTGTCGGTGTAGCAGTTCAGCACGCCGATGGTCTTATCCCGAACCTGGAGGGGCACGGAGATCAGTGAACACAGCCCCTCTTTCCGAGCGATGTCCGGATAGCGGTACCCGGGCGTTTTCGTCACGTCCATGACGGTGATCGGCCGCCCGTCTGAGATGGCCTTCCCGGCTAAACTCTCACCCAGCTTCAGATTCGGCTTCCGGATGTACTCGCGGCTGCTCGTCTGCGTCGCCCGTATAACCAGCTCCTGCTTCTCTTCGTCCAATAGCATGACGGACGCGATCTTGAAGTTCATCGTTTCGGCGGTTATGGCGACGATCAGGTTGAGGATTTCGTCGAGGTACATACCGGACGTGATCGAGCGGCTCACCTCCGACAGTGTGGACAGATGCGAGACCTGCGTCTCCATGTGTTGATAGAGCCTGGAGCTGTGGAGGGCATTGGCGACCTGCTCCGCGATCCGCTCCATGAGGCGAATCTGGCTCTCAGTGTACTTATGAGGCGGGTCTGTGCGGATGTTGATTACTCCGATGAGCTGGTCCTGAACAACCAGGGGAACGGACAGCATGGAGTGATAGCGGTCTTCCCGAAGTTCGGAGAACGCTTTGTAGCGGTGATCCCTGTACGCTTCCCTGTCCAGGGCGACGTGCTTGCGCTCCTTCGCGACCCAGCCGGTGATGCCTTCGCCGACTTTCAGGCGTATCTTGCCCACAACTCCTTTGGTTGGGCCCTTCGCCGCGCGGAGAACGAGTTCCTGTCCCGTATCGTCCAGAACGTAGATGAAACACGTGTCCGTGCCGGTTACCTGAACCGCAATGTCGGCGACCACATCAAGCATGTGTTCGCTGTCGAAGGTCGAGCCGATTGCCTGTCCGAGTCGCCGCAGCGCCTCGACCTCGACGTCCTTCTCGGCCAGGGACTCCGTAAGACCCCGGATCTGCTGTCTGGCTTGTTCCAGTTCGTGAGAAGTGTCAACCATGATTGTCAGACGCCTGTTAGGTGAGAGTACCGACTGCACAAACGATGCAGAGGCATGGCGGGCTGGAGGTCTCAAGTTCCAGGTAGGAGATGGATGTGCTCGCCAACTTGAAACCGAAAACCTGGAACCTGGATCCCCGGCTAGGAGATTTCGTGTGTGAGAATAACCGCCTCCGCTATCTCGCGCATGGACTTCCGCGTGTTCATGCTCTGGAGCTGAATCCACCGGAACGCCTCGTGCTCCTTCATCCCGCGCTTATCCATAAGCATGCCCTTCGCGCGGTCAACCAGCTTCCGAGTTTCGAGCTTGTCGCTGAGGTCGCCCACTTCCTTCTCGAGCGCCTCCATCTCGTGGTATCGAGAAATAGCAATCTCAATCGCCGGCAGGAGGTCTGCCTCCTTGAACGGCTTGACTAGATATCCGAATACTCCTGCCTCCTTGGCGCGATTGATCAAATCCTGCTGGCTGTAAGCCGTAAGCAGGAGGACGGGCGCGATCTTTTCCTCCGTTAGGATCTTCGCGACGTCTAGGCCGTCCATGCCCGGCATCTTGATATCCAGTATCGCCAGGTCAATCTCATTCTCGCGTGCTAGTTCGATGGCCTTCTGGCCGTCGCTCGCTTCTGCAACGACCTTATGGCCCATGTTCTCCAAAATCTTCTTCAAATCGAGCCGAATGATCGATTCGTCGTCCGCGATCAATATCCGAAGAGAGTCCATCAGGTTACCTCGGAGGAGCCGGTAAGTCTTGTTTGGCAATTATAAATCATGCTATAATCTTTGTCAAAGTAGCGAACAGCGTTCGCGTTCGGGAGGAAGACGGTATGCGGCTGGAGAATGCCGGCGGCTCCATCGTGACTGCCGGTGTCTATCTGGCATTGAGGATCGTGGTGCCAATGCTGGGATACGGGCCTGTGCCCCCCGGCTTGGCCGTTGTCTTGTCCATAGCCGCTTTTATGCTGGTTCAGCTAATGCTGATCAGATATGTGGCCAGCGTGCGAGTGCCTCCGAAGACGGCCGCGCTGCTGGCGATCCCGCCGGCGCTGGTTGCGGTTGGGATCACAATACTGCTCAGCAAAGTGGAGCTTCCGGCGGCCGTGCTGGGCGCGACCCACGGGTTTCGCGACCTCGCGTTGATGTTGTTCGCCGCTTTACTCGGCCAAATGGTCAGTTTCATCGTGCGGGAGCCGAACATACTCCTGCCGGCGGCGGTCGCGGCCGCCTTTGTGGATTACTGGAGCGTCACATGGGGCCCGTTGAGCCACTTCCTGGAGAAGAAGCTGGCTTTGATTGAGGCGGTTTCGGTGCAGATACCTTCCATTGGGCACGCGACGCCCGTCAGCATGATCGGCATGGGCGATTTTGTGTTTCTGGCCCTGTTCTTTGCTGTCCTGTATCGGTTTCGCATGAACGTGGCAGGTACATTCTGGCTGGGGTACGTGCTTCTGACCATCTCCATGCTGATTGTGCTTCATTTCAGGAGCGCGATGCCGGCGCTCGTGCCGATTTGCGTGGCGGTGGTGGTGGCCAATATCCGGCACTTCAAACTAAAGAGGGACGAAATTCTGGCGATCGTGTACGGCGGAGCCTTCCTCTTTGCGGTGCTGTTCGCGATGTGGGTGTTTTTTTTCAGGCGGTAGGTTGACGATGGCAGAAGAATATGATTTTCGGGCAATAGAAAAGAAATGGCATGTGCGCTGGGACAAGCCCAAACTCTTCGAGACCAGGGCGGATCCGCAGAGTCCGAAGTACTACTACCTCGATATGTTCCCGTATCCCTCAGGCGAGCTCCACATGGGCCACATGCGGAACTACATCATCGGGGATGTGGTCGCCAGGTACAAGGTCATGAAGGGCTTCAACGTCCTGCATCCCATGGGCTTCGACTCCTTCGGCCTGCCAGCCGAAAATGCTGCTATCGAAAGGGGCGTGCATCCAGCCAAGTGGACAATGGACTGCGTTGCCCGGATGAAGCAGCAGTTCGACCGGCTTGGTATCTCGTTCGACTGGAGCCGCGAAGTCATCACCTGCTTACCTGAGTATTACAGGTGGAACCAGTGGTTCTTCCTGAAGTTCCTGGAGCGCGGCCTGGCATACAAGAAGCTGGCCCCCGCGAACTGGTGCCCCGCCTGCGAGACAGTCCTGGCGAACGAGGAGGCCGTGGGCGGCGAGTGCTGGCGGTGTGGCAGCGCGGTCACCCGGAAGGATATAGAGCAGTGGTTCTTCAGGATTACAGAATATGCGAACCGATTGTTGGAGGACATAGACCTACTGGAGAACTGGCCGGAGCGCGTGCGCACCATGCAGAGGAACTGGATCGGCCGCAGCGAGGGCGTCATCATCAACTTCAAGGTCGCAGAAACCGGCGACGATATGCCCGTCTTCACCACACGCCAGGACACCGTCTACGGCGTAACTTACATGGTGTTCGCGCCGGAACATCCGCTCGTGGAAAAACTGACCGCCGGCACGAAGTACCAGTCGGCTGCACGGGACTTTGTCGCCAGGGTACGTACCATGAGCGAGATCGAGCGCCTGTCCACCACGTTGGAGAAGGTCGGCATGTTCATCGGAGCCCATGCCATCAACCCGATGAATGATGAGAAGGTGCCGATCTGGATCAC
>Ga0114930_10004702_pt1 | contig 11417 bp, 7 predicted proteins | sample AnhtaG_FD_87300 | JGI IMG/M metagenome (GOLD analysis project Ga0114930, IMG submission 87300) | Deep subsurface microbial communities from Anholt, Denmark to uncover new lineages of life (NeLLi) - Anholt_01485 metaG | ecosystem: Environmental > Aquatic > Marine > Oceanic > Sediment | place... | reverse complement strand
TCCGCTACATATCATAAGAAGCTCCCTTCCCCAAAATCAACCCCGGCACCGAACTCTGGGAATGCAATCGAGGCTAGCGGTACTTCAGGTAAGGCACGTCGGACGTCAATCCCAGCTTATGGGTAAGCCAGAAGATCCAACTGAACCTGTGGAAGAGGGAGGTGTACCCCTTGAAGTGACGATAGTCCTTCACGTCGCCCCGCAGGAACGGTTCGAGGTCATCACGGGTGATATCCAGCCGTTGGCAGAACCCCTCCACCGCACCGGCCGGCTCTTCCACCGGATCCTCGGCCTCCAACTTCGCCAACGCCTCCTCACGCCCCAGTTGCCCGCACCGAACCATCTGCGAAAGCCGCTCGACAACTCGGCTCACGCCAAAACGCTGGTTCAGGAAATAGTCGTACAGATCACAAAGCACACAGTCAAAATGAGGCACGCCTCGGCCGTAGTCGACCCACCCGTATTCGCGGCTGAGGACCTCCCGGATCTCCCGCTCATTCCAGTCCACATATTCCGGCAAGAACACGTAACGCACGCGTTTGACGAAGAGCGTGTAGAACAGCCAGGGCATCGCCGCATGCCTGAAGCTCCCCAACTCCGAACGCTTCACATAGGGTTTGGCCGCGTTCAACAAATAGCGGTAATCATACGTCGTATAGAACTCAACCGGAAAGATCGGTTCCGTTTGCGGCGAGAAGCCCCAGACCACCAGCGGGATCCTGTGCTCTAGCGCCAACTCGTTCGCGGCCGCTATGCCGCCCGTCGGGCATCCCAAGCACAAATCGGCACAGCGGTTCTTCAACAGGGCCTGATGAATGCGGCGAAACAGCTCCTTGTCCGTTCCCACAGACGTATGCTCAACGCCTAAAGCGTTGACCATAGCGTCGACGTTTTGCCACGCTTCATCAGTATGAAAGCCGTTGTCGTAGGTAAATGCCAGTACATTCGCCTTATACCGCTTAACCATCAAGTGCAAGACATAGCTGCTGTCTTTGCCTCCGCTGATCCCGACCAGTGCGTTGTACTTGGGATTGCGCTTGCGCGCCCTGTCAAGGATTCGGAGAAATTCCGCTTCGTTGGTCTTCTTTTGGGCGGCCTCACGGCGCTCAAAAGCCCGGCAAACGGTGCACACCCCGTCCGAATCAAACTCAATCCCCGGATACGACGCCGTCTGAATGCAGCGACTACACCGCTTGACTGGGCTGATCATGTCTCACTCGCATCCTTTCGGTCTGTCTACCAGGATCCGGCCGAGATCCTTCATTGGCTCTCTTGGGCCCTGTGGTACATCCAGCAACACCCAACGCAAGCTGCCAGCAATCCGCTACGTATCGAACGCCGGAAGCGACGTGACTCCGGGCTATTCCAGGTCTTCTTGATGCTCATCTCGCGTACGTTGCCAACCCGCAGCATCCCGCAGCCGGGGCACATGTCGCCCTCATGCGTGACAAAGACGTCCGACCAGACCGCGCCACACACAAAATCTCCGAGTTTCATGTAGCCCTGATAATACCGGATGATTTCGCTGTCGGGCATGGCGGGCGTTCGCAGCTCTATTCCCGCTTTCTGGGCGGCAATACGCGTCTGTTCAAGCGCGGCTTTCACCCGCTCAGGCTCCAGTCTCGGAAACGGCATTTCAGAGACATCGTAGCTGCCAGGACTCCTCCTCGCTTCTATGGCTTCGCGGATCTCCCCGATAACGCGGTTCTCTATGGTCACATTCAAGACGTTCGCACCGGCATCGGCGACGATTGGGGGCAGTTGCGCAAGGAAATCGACGTTATCTTCCTGGATGCACGCAGTCACATGCACGAGCGGACACCTTTTTCCTGCGCGTTTACGCAGTTCCGTCAGCATCTTGATGGCATTGGTGCTTCTCTCGAACCCGCCCTGCATCCCGCGAATACGATCGTGGACCTCGGCGGGGCCGTCAATGGAGATGCCTGCGAAGTTGAGTCCGACACCCCCGAGCCTCTTCGGCGCCAACGCGACACAGCGTCCCGCGCTCTCTTCGTTCAATAGCACGCCGTTTGAGATGAAATGCGTTCGGCATCGGACACTGGCCCGTTCGAGCAATTGCATGAAATCGTCGCGCAAGAACGGCTCGCCTCCGGTAAACGTGATCAGGCCCAAACGTGGGACTTGGTCGATCACGTTGAACCATTCTTCTGTGGCCAATTCCCCCTCCCGTTGAGCCGCGACCGGGGTTTCCTTCAACCACTTGATGTTTTGGCACATCTTGCAGCGAAGATTGCAGCGCCGGGTGACCTCGAGGAAGTAGTGCCAGGCCGGCAAGGCGCGACCGCTTGGAGACAGGTAGTAGGGGAGTGACCCATGCATGTCTTTGACAAGTCGATACAGGGAACCTATACCCATCGTTTGGGATTCACTCCTTTTGTATGAAGCGGACTTCCTTGGAAACACCCGCCGTTTCCATACCGTTGCGCCAAGAAGGTACGCGTTCGTGCGGAGATTGTCAAACTGCTCAACGTTCTTGAGATAGAAATCCTTTTTCAAGGGAAAGCCGGCCGCTGGTGGACTGCTCAACCTTGGATCGGGCAACCGCATACAGACCGGGCGCAACAAAGAAGGTGCCGCGTTTCCCCAGCTCCTGGGCTTCGGCATAAGCCGCGTTGTAATCGTGGCTTTCGCACAAGGCCGACACGAAGGGACCAAGCACTTTCTCAAGCCCGCGATGCCGCGCATAAGCCCCGTGGAAAGCCCTCATCGCGCCTTGGTCGTCGTCCTGCGCGGCAAGGGCCAAGCCCAGCGCGAAATGCCCCAGTCCGAATGACGGGTCCCGTCTGATGGCCTCCCGGGCAAAAGCCTCTGCCAGATCTACGTGACCCGCTCGCAGCAGGTCGGCGGTGTAGAGTACGTATTTGGGCGTGCACCAGGGAGGCCACCAGTAATTGACGCCATTGCGCAAGGCCGCGATCGCTTCGTCCCGCTGGCCTGCGTCCGAATACGATAGGCCCAGGTCCGCCAGGACCCTCGCGTAGTCGACGTCCCTCCAAGGCGGCACGGGTTCGGGCGCCATCTGGCAACGCGCACCGGGCTTGCGCTGAATACGGATGACCACGAGATTCCATTGGCCGGGGAATGCCTTGTAGGAGGTACGCAGTCCACACGCCGAGAAACCTCGTTGAAGGAGGTCCAAGGTGTCTTTGGTGGCGAAGGCGAGTGCGGCGTTTTTTTCGAGGAAGACGAGCCAGACACTCCTGGTGTCCTCGGCGGACGCGGTGTCCAGGGGGCCCTGATTCAGGAAAGAGACCGCGTGTTCCCAGGCGGCATAGAAGGTTTCTATGCGCCGGATCGGCAGGCCTTTAGCCCCAAGATAGTAGCGGATGGTGTTCGCCGGCGCCACGTACTCAAGGTTCAGGACGAGGTCTTCCGGCGAAGCGTTCGCTCGAATATGGTCCGCGCCTGCCCGCCAGTTCGTTCGCGTTACATGGGGTAAGAAGATCACGAGTTGGTAGGCGTAGAGACACACAAGGAGAAGCACCGCGAAGGCGCGAAAGGCATGACGGGGCATACTGGTAATCACTGCTCCGGCAGCGATATACAATGCAACAGCACTACACATCACATACATGAAGCCCAAGAAAGCACTACCAGTAATGATGTCGAGGATGCCGAGCATCAGGCCGGGCAACACGAGCAGCAGTACTAGGAACACGGCGTTCTCCAGTTCGTGAGCCGGGAGCTCGGCCGCCCGTCCACCGCGCGCGCGGCGCCACCAGGTCAGCCCGATCCGCCCCAAGAGCCAGGTCGCAATGCAGCAGAAAACGCCAAGGAGCGCACGGTCGAACCACGGCCGAACGGACAGCAGGAGGGACCAATGAGCGGGAAGCGTGTGGGCAGGGCTCGTTTTCCAAGCAGGCAGCAGGTCCGTATGAATCATGACGATGTCGCCGGCCATGATTGTGTAGAAGACGTCCAGGATCCCGACGTCGGAGAGCAGGAGGAAATACTGACTGTAGGGCATGTCGAGAATCCGGAGCGTCCAGGGAATCAGGAAGAGGAATTGAATTCCCGCCCATAGGGTCAAGCGCTTGAAGGAGACACGACGCAGGAATATGAGGAGGAAACACCCCTCCGCCAGCAGGAAGAACACGGTGAAGACATGGGTCCATGGTAGGAGGATGTTGGCCGCGAGGTTCACAGCCCACCACTTCTTCGAGCCCTCGCGCAAGGCCCGTATCAGCGCGTAGGCCGATAGGACCGCCAGCAGCGTCACCAGTGGATAGACCCTGGGCTCTTGGTCATACCAGATATGCTGCGGAGACAGCGCCAAGCACAGGGCCGCGACCAGGCCGGCTGTGCGTCCGTACAGGTAACTGCCCAGCACGTAAGTCAGGGGCACGGCCATCACGCCGAGCAGAATGGACAGCAGACGGAGGCTGATGAGCGAATCACTTACCCAATGCGCCCAGAAGTACTGGATGATGTAGTAGAGAGGAGCGGCGGCTTGCTCCGGGTTGATCATCTCCATGAACCACAGGTTCGTCCACACATCGGGCGTGTCGAGGTTGGAGACGGCGACGTACTCATCCAGCCAGATCGACTGGTCGCCAAGGCGATAGACCCTCAGAACAACGCCGAGCGCCACGATCAGGAGCAAGGCAACCCCTGCAACGTACGACCCCACACGCTCGCTCTGGTTCTCAGGCCCAGGGGCATGCTGCGCACGGCTTTCAGAAGTCATTCAACCTCAATTCCTTGATGCAATGGACAATGCGCTGGGGCGAGAAACAACTAGGGGGAGATCCAACCTCCATCCGGCACATCATGAGTATAGCAGACACCCAATGTGGAGCAAAACGGTCAAGGACTCAGACGGCGCCCCTGGAGCCCTTCCATAGCCCGAGTTCCGCGCCGGAGCGGCAGGCGCGACCCCGAGGCCGAGCGCCGCAAGACCTTCGCCAACAACATCGACCGCAAATACATGAGCATCGAGGACAACTACGTCACCGACGACGACCCCGGATTTGTCGATATGGCGCACATGGACCGCCAACTCCGCGACGACTCCGTCGTCTACCACGAGATCCCCGACTTCCGCCCCATCCCCTTGCACCCAATCGGCCTCTACCAACACGAACTGCGGGCGACATGGCCGTCATCACCCGACCTGCCGTAGTCGGGCCGGCGTCGGCAGCCAGTCCGTCAAACCGCACCAAGGACCGCGGGGACGGGGGGCATGACGTCCAGGCACAGAGTCCGAGAGGCCAGTCTCCATATAGATAGCCCAACGTGTTGCACTCGGGAGACGGGGCTCGGGTTTCGGGGTTCGGGGTTCGGGGTTCAGGGGTTCGGATGATGGGCTAGTGTGTGGAACTCGAGGTCCGTTGAGCACCTCGCCCTCCCGGATACGCCAGAGATACATGCAAAGAACTCCCAACCCAGGACACCAGGTCACCAAGGGCTGCGGAGGACGCGAAAAGCTGCTTGAGGCCGTCGAAGGGCACTTTCCCGTGGGAAACAAGTGTCTTGCGGGGCGGGCGAATCAAGAAATACCAGAAAAGGCCGTTTAGTTGTCTGGCAGGATGCGCGAGATTCACCGGATGGTGCATGTCCGACTTCTGTCTCTTGCGCCTCTTGTGCCTTCTGTGGCTGGAAGATCGGGCCACGAAAAGGCGCAGAAGACACAAGAAATCGGTCGGGTGGGGTGGACTCAATTCGGGAAAACAACGCAAGAAGCACTCAAATTAAGTGTGGTGTCCGCGGAACTACCCCGGAACTACCCTCTTGGATACCTGTGGCGCGCGGGTAATCAAACATGGGATACTTAGCGGAATGGTGAAATGCCCGAATTGATCACAGAAGAAAGGAATCGGCATCATGCCAGGATTGTCACGTCGTCAGTTCCTGAAGTTGACCGGCCTAGCCGGTGTTGCTGCGTTTGGACCCGGCTTGAACGCATCCGGCGCGAACACACCTAAGAGACCAAACATCCTCTTCGTGCTGGTGGACGATCAGTCGCCATTCACACTGAAGGCCTACGGCAATACGGTTTGTCATACGCCCAATCTGGATCGTCTCTCGGCCCAGGGCATGACCTTCGATGCCGCCTATCATATGGGCTCCTGGAGCGGCGCCGTTTGCACACCGTCACGCACCATGATGATGACCGGCCGGACGGTCTGGCGCATTCCTGGAAAGGGCAATCCGAACACGGACCATCCTGATTTGGTGCCGGTGAATATGCCGGAATACACGCTGCCTGCCGTGTTCAACCGTGCCGGGTACGATACGTTCCGCACCTGCAAGAAGGGGAACAGTTATCAAGCGGCCAATGCACTGTTCAAAGACGCAAGAGATCGCACGTGCCGCATGGGAGACGACGAGAACGGCAGCAAATGGCATGCGGACCAGGTTCTGGACTACCTGGACCGGCGTGAAGCCGCCAGGGCACAGGATCCGTTCTTCGTGTTTCTCGGTTTTTCCCATCCCCACGACCCGCGCAATGGCAAACCGGAACTGTTGGAGAAGTATGGCGTGGTGAATGATATCGCGCCGGATGCGCCGGTCAATCCGGAAGCGCCGCCGTTGCAGGAAAATTACCTTCCCGCCCATCCCTTCCATCATGGCCATCCGGGATTGCGTGATGAAGAAAAGGTACAAGGCGTGATGACATCCCGTGAAGAAGCTGTCGTCCGCAATGAGCTGGGTCGGGAATATGCCTGTATCGAGAATATCGACATCCAGATTGGTCGCGTGCTCGAGAAGCTGGAAGCCATGGGGGAACTGGGGAACACGTATGTTTTCTATACCGCGGATCACGGCATCGCCGTTGGCCGGCACGGCCTCATGGGCAAACAGAATCTTTATGAGCACACCTGGCGCGTCCCTTTCATAGTAAGAGGACCGGGCATTCAGCCAGGCAGCAGAGCACCGGGCAACATCTACTTGCTGGATGTTCTGCCAACGTTTTGCGATGTGGCCGGGATTTCCCCTCTGGAGACCATCGACGGCACAAGTTTCAAACCGGTGCTCGAGGGGAAAGAGTCCGCTATTCGCGATGTGTTGTACGGCGTCTACGCGGGCGGAACCAAGCCGGGCATGCGTTGTGTCAAGAAAGGCAAGTGGAAACTCATCAAATACGACGTGCTCGATGGGAAGGTGCGGGAGACCCAGCTCTTCAATCTTGAAGAAAACCCATATGAGTTCCTGAAAGAACATCACGACGAGGGTGTGATAGCACGAACGAAACATCGGCCAGAATCCCACCAGGTCAATCTGGCGCACGATCCGAGATACGCGGACAAACGAAAGGAGCTCGAAGCGCTGCTGCTTGCTGAGCAGAGACGCCTCAATGATCCGTATCGTCTATGGGACCAGAGGTGATGTTTCTGTAAGGAGACCATCCCACAGCCGGCAACCGTTCAAGAGCGAGTTCGCCATGCGACAATGCAATTCGGTTGCCTTGCGCTTGTTGGCCGCGTCTTTCTCGAGCTCTTCGCGTGCTTTGGTCCACTCGGGCGGGGGGAGTTGGAGGTCGTCCCAGTCGACGTCTATCTTGAAGCGCGTCTAGAAGGGCGACTCTTGGATTTCGGGGGGGTAGGACGCATGGGGCGCGGAATGGCGTAATCGCCGGGTAGGCCCGTACCGCCGGCCCTATCCGGCGATTTGGGGGAAACGCGGCCGGGTTGTGCCCCAGGAGCGGAGTGCGGTACGGTGTCAGGCAATCCAACAAGAGCAGGCCGTGAGCTCAAAACCGAAGGAGATCGGACCCGGATGAGTTCTTTGGGGTGCGTGTTGTTCGCGGTGGTGGCGTTGTCGCGGGCGGCGGGGCTGGAGAGCGGCGCGGTGATCCCGTCGGGCGCGCTGGATGGGCGTGGGCCGCTGGCGGCGCATGCGGTCACGAGTGAGCCGGTGGGAATAGGCCACGTGTTCGGCGGGGAAGAGCCGGACTTGTTCGTGGCGACCGGCCGCCACGGGCGGAACAAGGGCTTGTTTGTGTATCCATGGGCGGGGCGTGGGCCGCACGGGGAGCCGGTTTTTGGGGTGCGCAAGGCGGTGGGGTATCCGTTCGATGCCGAGTATCCTCCGAGCGGGCATATCGTGGAGATGGCAGGGGGGGCGATCCATGGATTGTGGCTGCACGACAACAGGATGGGCCACACGGTGTGGGATCGATCGGCGATGCGTTTCGAGGAACGCGAGCGGATCCGGTTGCGGGGATTGCCGCGCGGCGCCCGGAGCGTGGCGGCGCTCGTGAATCCCGACGGCACAGTGGAGCTGCTGCTCGAGGTGGGCGACGGCGTTCGCTATCGGGCTGAAGGACCTTCATGGCGCTCGCCGGACTATGATCCCTATGACGGCCGGGGCATCTGGCGCGGGGAACTTCCGTACGTGGGGTAGTACGCGGTTCAGTTGCCAAAGGCCTTCGGGGGGCCTGCGGAAGAACCGCGGCTGGTTTCGGGGAGTGAACGTGAGGTGCGCTTCCAGTATGGGCGCGTGACGGTGGTCAACCTGGGCGAAGGCCGCCGGCGTGACGTGCTGACGGGCTCGCGCATGGGCGCCTTTCACTACTACCACAACACGGCAGCGTCCGGCATCGAGCTTGAACCGCGCCTGCACGTCGTGGACGAGGACGGCATTGCGCGCCGTCACCCGACGATCCACCCGACGCCCTTGGCGTATCCGAATCCTGAGACGGGACTGTCCGACCTCATTGTCGGCGGGGAGGGCGGGCTGTATTGGTACCGGTTCTCGGGACGATTCAGCGACCAGGGGAAGCCGCTGTATGACGCGCCCTTGCCCGTGCTCGAGGAGAAGGCCGCTCTGTACGCGGGGTCGCTGCCCGTTACGAACTGTGTGGATTGGGACGGCGACGGGGACAAGGACCTCGTGGCCGGTAACTCGGAAGGCTTCATCCTGTTCTTCGATAACCGGGGCGATAACGCGGCGCCGCGGTTTCTGCCGGGCGTGCCGATTGAAGCGGACGGACACGTCATCCACGTCCAACCGGGCTATCGGCTGGACATTCAGGGGCCGGGCGAGGCGCGTTGGGGCTATGTCTGCCCGACGGTAGTGGACTGGAATCAGGATGGGGCGCTGGACATTGTCATGAGCGACAGCACGGCCCGCCATACGGTGTTCCTCAATGAGGGTACGCGGACGTCGCCGCGGTTGGCGCAGGGCGAAGCGCTCTACTACGACGGGCTGGACCTGTATGGCACCTGGCGCGTGCAGCCGGCGGCGGGGCCCATGGACGGGCGCATGGCCTACATCACGCTTGACGAGGACGGCGAACTTCACCTGTATTGGCAGGTGGACGCGCGAAACGTCACCGACGGCTTCAAGCTGCGCGACGAATCGGGCAAGGCCATGCGGGGCAATTGCCTGGACGCGGGCGGGACCGGCCGGCTCAAGCTCGTGCTTGCGGACTGGGATCTGGACGGCGTCAAGGACCTGCTCGTGGGCACGCCGCGCCACGGATCGATACCGGATCCCTGGAGTGGGTTGCCCCAGATGTTGGGACGGCGCGGCGCGGCCGTGCTGTTCGTGAAGAACGTCGGCACCGAATCGGCCCCGGTGTTCGCCTACCCGAAGCTGTTTGCGTACAAGGGGAAGACGCTGTACTTCGGGGGCCACGCGTGCAGTCCCTCGCTGGCGGATTTCGGGGATCCTGAGGGCCCAGGCTTGATCATCGGCGAGGGGAGCGGCCGGCTCCTCTACTTCCGACGCAGCGACCTGACGCTGTATGCGCCCGATCTCCGGACCGTCGGCGGCGTGGTCAAGACGCTCTTCGGGTCAGTAGCCGGTGGAAACTAATGTCGTGAGTTCGAAATCCGTTGCATATGTCTGTGGGTGTGTGCGAGCGAGGCGCCGTCCGAGCCGCGGTCCAGGCCGGGACCCGGCTCGGGGAACTTCTCCAACAACCCCACAGTCACCGTTCATTCCTTCTGTGGCTGGAAGATCAGGCCACGAGAAGGCGCAGAAGACACAAGAAAGGGCTCGGGTGGTGTGGACTCAATTCGGAAAAACAACGCAAGAAGCACTTGAATTGAGTATGATGTTGTGATCTGGGGGCCTGCCAACCGTTGCAATTGGCAGCGCCCTGGCCTAGAATGGCGTTGTGCGCAGGGCCGTGCCGGAAGCACGGCGGCCCGTTGCGCTGATGTAGTCCCTTCGGCCCGCAACGCGAGGTGCCGTATGGCAACCAAAGCTACCAGCCTCAAAGAGGCCATGAACATCCTCGATCCCGAGTTGCCGCTCAGCACCAAGGAGATGCTCGACGCCTTCTTCGTGCCGCGTGCCGCGAGCCCCTTGGGCGAATTGCGCCTCCTGCTCACCGACTCGACCACCCCGCAGAAGACCCTCTTCACCGGCCACCGCGGCAGCGGCAAGAGCACCGAACTCGCCAAACTGGCCAACGAGCTCGGCGACAGTCACTTCATCGTCCACTACTCCGTCAAGAGCGTCCTCAATCTCTTCGATCTCAGTTACGTGGACGTGCTGCTCTCCCTGGGCCTCGAGTTGATCCGCCAGGTCACGGCGCGAAAAATCAAGATAAGGCACGACGTCCTCAAGCACATCCGACTGTTCACATCGGAAGTGACCAAGGAGGTCGAGACGGGCGTGAAGGCGGCCGCGTCGATCTCCAGCGAACTGAACGCCTTCGTCGCCAAGTTGACGGGCAAGCTGACCACGGAGGCCGCGACCCGCGAAACGGTCCGTGAGAAGGTCAGCCATCGCCTGTCGGATCTCCTCGAGAGTATCGATCTGTTGGCCCGCGAGGCCGAGAAGAACACCGGCCAACGCATGTTGGTCATCGTCGAGGACCTCGACAAGACGGACCTCGAAACCGCCAGAACCCTGTTCTACAACAACGCGCAGTCCCTCCAGGCCCCGCCCGTGTCCGTCATCTACACCTTCCCCACGGCCCTGCGCCACGACAACGCCTTCATGCAGATCGAACAGACCTTTCCCATGCCGTGTGTGCTGCCAAATCTCAAGACCCGCGCGCGACGTGCGACGGGCGCCGGCGAAGGCGCGGACGACGAAATCCCGCAGTTGTCTGAAATCCTCACGAGACGTGTGAAGAAAGGACTGTTCACGACCGGCGCCCTCACGGAACTCGCGCGGCTGAGCGGCGGCATCCCCCGCGAGCTTATCGCCCTGGCGAGGTACGCCTGCCTGGACGCCCGGCTCAAGGAGCGCCACGTCATCGACGAGGAGGCCGTCGAGCGCGCGGCCCAACGCAAGCGCATGGACTACCAGGTGCTTCTCGACAGCGCCCAGCTTGCACGGCTTGCCGAGATCCACGCCACCCAGCGCGTCGAGAACGACGAGCAAGACCGCGCCCTGCTCCACAACCTCAGCGTGCTCGAATACCGCAACGGCGACGTCTGGCACGACGTCCACCCCCTCATCGAGCCGCTCCTGCCGGGGGACGAGGAGGCCTG
>Ga0114930_10004701_pt1 | contig 11417 bp, 5 predicted proteins | sample AnhtaG_FD_87300 | JGI IMG/M metagenome (GOLD analysis project Ga0114930, IMG submission 87300) | Deep subsurface microbial communities from Anholt, Denmark to uncover new lineages of life (NeLLi) - Anholt_01485 metaG | ecosystem: Environmental > Aquatic > Marine > Oceanic > Sediment | place... | reverse complement strand
TAGCAGAGGGCGAATCGATGCGCACGGGGACGAAAGGCCTCGAAGCCCGTGGTCGGTCGTCAGTGGTCAGTCCGCGCGGGAAGAAACGTCGTACAGAGAACGGATGCCGGCGCGGAACGAGACGAACCACCGCGCGGGCTCAGCATATCCAGCCGTACTGAGTGCTTGAACCACTAGGGCCCCGTTGCGGGGCTGCGCGTCGCTGCAGTGAGCCCGCGCGGTGTCAATGATATCCGTGTCGTTCGCTGCCAGTATCCCCCACACCGGTCAATCCGGGTCTGAAGCACGGAGAGACTGCGATCCTACAGCATGTTTCCCCAATGTGGGCAGCAGAAGTCACGCATGTCCAGGCTGCGCTCGCCGCTGAGGACAGTTCTGCCGTTTCCCAACCCCAGATCTCTCGGCACGAGATCATCCTCTTATTACTATTTCGGCTTTTGCGAGGCAAGTCTTCATTGTGAAAAATGCCAGCGTGATGATGTATGCCAAACAAATTGCAATACAGGAGCGCGAGGCCGACCCGACATTCTACTCCTGATTCGGCGTCTCTGGTAGAATAGAGCAAGATACTCAGAAGAGTACCGCGAGTTCCCTGAACTTTTCCCCAAAAGGGTGGGCCTCTTATACTGGAAGGCCTTCCGATTTGCACTCGGAGTTGATATGGAAGAACTGAGACCGCTCATTGTCAGAGCGCAGGCGGGTGATTTGGACGCGTTCGGCAGGATCGTGCGCCGGTTCCAGGATATGGCCTATGGTTACGGCTACTCGATCCTGGGCGACTTCCACCTGGCGGAGGACGCGGCACAGGAGGCGTTCATCGAGGCATATCGGGACCTGCCGAATCTTCGCGAACCGGCGGCGTTCTCGAGTTGGTTCCGAAAGATCGTCTTCAAGCACTGCGACAGAATCACGCGGCGGAAGAAGATACCGACGATGCCGCTGGACAACGCGGTTGAATTCGCGTCCGCCGAGCCGGGACCTGCGCAGATCGTCGAGGAGCGCGAGATGAAGGACAAGGTGCTTGAGGCGATCCGGGCTCTGCCCGAAAACGAACGGGTGGTCACGACTCTCTTCTACATCAACGGCTACGCACATGATGAGATCGCCGAGTTCCTGGAGGTGCCTGTGACGACAGTCAAGAGCCGGCTGCACACCTCCCGGAAACGGCTGAAAGAGAGGATGATCGGAATGATTAGCGATTCCTTGCAGGAACATGCATTGCCTGAAACCTTTGCAAGTCGGGTTATATCGGATATTCCCACGCTGGGATGGGGCGCAAAGAAGGAGTGCACCTTCGCCGGCGCACTGGAGTCGGCGCTCTCCGTCACAGATCACCCGTATGACTACACAACGATCATCGGCGTGACTGGCCTGGGGTTCCGCGTTCGATGGTATCAGCCGCGTGACGGCAGGGGTTGGTGTCCCTCGAGCCCGGTCGGCGAGTTCCCCGAGGAGATCGAGGCGGCCGGAAAAGCGACCGGGTGGCAGCTCCGTTATGAGAACTTCTTGGATCGAGAGAACCCCGAGATGGAGCGCTTCGCGCCGCACATCGTCGCTTCCATAGATGCCGGCAAGCCGGTGCTCGGATACGACGGCTACTTCAACATGTGCGTGATCAACGGCTATGAGGACGGTGGAAAGACGGTGCTGATGCGCGACTACTGGAAGGCCGATCAGACCGTGCGCAATCAGCTTGCCGAGCTGCCGGGTTTCATCATCTTCCTGGGCGAGCATTCGAGGCCGCTGTCGCCGCGGGATGCGCTCACCGAGGGACTCCGAACAGCCGTGCGGAACTGGCATCGCGACGACAGGCCTTCCTGGGGCCACCCGGGATATTACCTCCACGGTGAACAGGCTCTCGCGAAGTGGGCCTCGGACATCGGGCTGTTCGACCAACTCTCGGAGGAGGAACGCGGCACACTGTTCTTCGTGAGCTGGTGGAACTTCGCGACTCTGGAGGATGCACGCGCGGCTGCGGTGAGGTTCCTTTGTCAGAGCAACAGGCTACTCGAAGGTGGCCCTGGAGAGGCACTTGATCATGCGGCCCAGATCTATCAACGGGAAGCGGTCCTCCTCTCGCGGGTGAAGGAGACCAAGGATGCATTCCTCGGCCCATGGAGTGGGAAGTCAATAGCTGATTGGACCCCTGAGGTGCGCCAACGCGAGCAGGAAGTGCTGACCCGCGCGAGAGAACTGGAGGCCGCCGCCATCGCCGAGTTCGAGAAGGCGCTGGGCTGACGCGATAGGAAACTATCTCGAACGCCGCATCGGCCTCGACGAGAGACTCGTCGAGGTATCCAAGGCATCCAAAATCTCGATACCTCGGTGACTCTGTCGTCGAGGCATCCAAGGCATCCAAACGAGAGGCTTCGATACCTCGGTGACTCTGTCGTCGAGGTATCCGAGGCATCCAAATCTCGATTCGATACCTCGGTGACTCTGTCGTCGAGGTATCAGCGTTGCCAGATAGTCTCGAACTGAGTCGAGCATGACCCCTCACAGGCCCGCATACCGTCGAGTCGCGGGCCTCGTCTTTTCATAACTCCTTCGCCGTTATGAAACATCGCTCATGCCTGCAAATACCGTGCCTCGACTTGCCCCCGGAAGAAAAAGCGACCCGCGTGCGTTTTACTTACTGATGAGCTGGGTATATCGTGTGTGCGAGCCTGCTTGTAAGCCGATTGCAGACTTGACGGCGTGTCGTTGAGCAGCGGCTCGCGGAGACGTTAAGCAGCTCAAGACATCCAAGGAGGAAAACACGAAGATGGTCAAAGTAGGGCAACCAGCACCCGACTTCACGATGGAAGGAGTTCTGGGCAGGAACTTCATGAAGACCAGCCTTTCGGACTATAAGGGCAAGTGGGTCGTGCTGTTCTTCTATCCGCTCGACTTCACGTTCGTATGTCCCACCGAGATAACCGAGTTCACGAAACGCTGCAAGGAGATCGAGGATCTGAACGCTCAGGTTCTCGGCGCGAGTGTTGACAGCAAATACGCGCACCTGGCCTGGGTGGATGACATCGGCGAACAGAGCTATCCGCTTCTCAGCGATCTGAACAAAGACGTCGGCCGCCGGTACGGAGTGCTCCTGGAAGAAGAAGGGGTCGCGCTCCGGGGGACTTTCATCATAGATCCAGAGCAGGCCATCCGCTACGCGGTCGTCCATGACCTGACCATCGGGCGGAGCGTTGGCGAAACCATTCGCGTGCTCACGGCGCTGCAGACCGGCGAACTGTGCCCCGTCGAGTGGGAGCCCGGCAAGGAAACTCTGGGGGCAGCGGCGTAATCGCGGAACACCAATCGTGACCCGCAGTGGAGAGGGACTTCAATAACCTCTCCCCATCCACTTCCAATCTTCCGGTACGGCAGCGTTAGAGCGCCGCCAAGAAAAGGAAATCTCGACCCGGCCGTTGAAAGAAATGCTGCCGGTTTCTTCCCAGGCTGGGGGATGATGGAACCTACGCGGGCGCTGGAACAGTTCTCGTTTCTCTTCACCCAGGATGGCGGATACCTCCGAATACCCATTTGGGGTCACATTCCGCTCAGCGGCCCGGCTCGTCGGCTGATCGAGCACCCGGACTTCGTGCGTCTCCAGAGGATTCGCCAGCTCAGCCTCGTTCACTACGTGTTCCCAGGCGCATCTCATACCCGCTTCGAGCACTCGGTCGGCACGTACCACCTCTCCGTGTTGATGCTGCAGAGGCTCGTGCTGAACCCCATCAACTGGCGGGATGCTACCCCGAAAATCAGCCCGGAGGATGCGCGCCTCTTCCTGGCCGCGGCTCTGCTCCATGACATAGGCCACTACCCCTTTGCGCATCTGGTGGATCGCCTGCCGCTCGGGAGTACAGAGGACAGAGTACAAAGTACAAAGACGGAGACAGGCGGCACACCAACACGGAATGCGAAGCCTGGGATCGCAAATCGAGCGGCTGGAACGGCATTTGAAACTCACGAAGATCGAGCAAGGTTGTACATATTGCATGACCGCTCGCCGGGGAGCATATACGCCATCTTGAGGGACGACTGGGGAATAGACGACCCGGAGCGCGTGGCGGATATCATTACCAATCCCGAGGACGCGGGGCTGCCGGGCAAGATGCTGAGCGGCATCCTTGACCCGGACAAGATGGACTACTTGATGCGCGACGCCTGGGCGTGCGGCGTCCCATACGGCAACATAGACGCAGACCGCCTGATCGAGTCGCTCGTCCTCGACGTAGACGGCCCGCGGTGCCGCCTCGGTATCACCGAAAAGGGGATAGCTCCGCTGGAGAGCTTGGTTTTCGCAAAGTATATGATGTTCCGCCACATTTACTGGCATCACGCGGTCCGCATCGCCGTCGCCATGTTTACCAGGTTCGCCCAGGACGGAATCGAGGCGGGCGTTGTGGATCCATCGAGCTTCTACCGGCTGTCGGACGACGCGCTGATAGAGGAACTGGCGGACAAAGCAGACCGGATACAGTCCGGCGAGCTGGTAACAAGCCTGAAGAATCGGACCTTATACAAGCGCGGCCTCATATTATACCCGGAGCATCCAGCGGGCGAGGAGGAGTTCGCGATTTCGCACAGCGAGCTCGAGCGCGTCAAGGAACTCTACTGGCATCCCGAACGCAGACGGGAAAAGGAGACTGCGATCTGCGACCTGTTGAGCCGGCGAGAGGGCATAGCGCTGGAGGGTTTCGAGGTGCTGCTAGATATACCCAGGCTCGCAACCGTCTTCGACATCGAGGATTTTCGAGAGCTCCACGTCTTCGTAACCCCCCAGGCCGACGGCGAGAGCAGGTTCGTGCCCTTCAATTCGTACGGGTTCACGCTGCTCACCGCAGACTTCGCCCAGGAGTTCGAGCGGTTCAGCCGGCGGGTCCAGGTTATCTGCCGCCCGGAGCTGCGTGATTCGCTGGTCCGCCACCGGCGGGAGGTCAAATCCATCGTAGTGCAGTAAGTTCTGGAAGATGCAGATTGGACAGACGCGGAACTAATATGTGATGCGTAAAGGACTGCCGCTCTTGCATCGTCCATCAGCCATCCACTGTTCTCCTGTGTCATCCCTCCGCATCTCTGCCATCCGTGTTCCACAGCGGAGGAAGGGGGCAGGCGCATGTCCTGCTACCTCCTGTCCTTGCGAAGACCTGGAGTTGCTGATAGAATCTTAGCAGGAATTGGAAGTTCATGGCCGACGGTGCTGGTTTTCGGCACACGCTCTTGCCCGAGTCCTGTCGGCCCTCATCCAGATTGGCACAACCGGTATGGTATCCTGCGGAATAGTCGGACTGCCGAACGTAGGCAAGACAACTTTGTTTAACGCGATCACCCGGGCCAGCGCGGAGGTCTCCAACTACCCCTTCACGACGGTCGGGAAGAACGAGGCTATCGTGCCCGTCCCCGACGCACGTCTAGCTGAGCTGAAGGAGATCGCCGCGCAGGAGGAGGCACGTCCGGCCAGCTTCCGCCTGGTTGACATCGCCGGCCTCGTCCGTGGGGCCAGTAAAGGAGAGGGCCTCGGGAACGAGTTCCTCAGCTATGTCAGAAACGTGGACGCCGTGCTCCACGTGCTCCGCTGCTTCGAAGCGCCACATATCTCCCACATCGAGGGCGAGCCTGATCCCATCCGCGATATCGAGATCATCGACACCGAACTTCGACTCGCCGACATGGTGGTTCTCGACCGCCGGCTCGACAAGATCGGAAAGAATCCCAGCCAGCGCGAGCAGAAAGAGGAGCGCGAGGCGCTTCTGGCTGTCTTTGAGGCGCTGAATTCGGGCGAGGATCTGCGCAGGGATGCAGTCCCGGCCGAACACATGGGGAGGGCGGAGCCGCTCGACCTCCTCTCCGCAAAACCCAGGCTGCTGGTGGCGAACGTCGGCGAGGATGGCGAGGGTGAATGCGCAGGGAGGCTCCACGCCTGGGCTGAGGAGCACGGCGAACAGCTCTACGAGGTCCCGGCGAAGCTGGCCGCCGATCTGGCCGAGCTGTCGCCGGAAGAGGCTGAGGAGTTCGCCGCCGAGCTCGAGATGCCGGCCGATGCTCTGGCGGGCATCCTCACGGCCGCATACCGGCTTCTGGATCTCATCACCTTCTACACCGTCGTGGGCAAGTGCGTGACCGCCTGGGCCATAAGGAGCGGCACGGACGCTTACCACGCAGCCGGGATGATCCACAAGGATATCCAGAAAGGCTTCGTGAAGGCGGAAGTGATGTCCTTCGATGCGCTGAAGGCGACAGGCTCGTGGGCGAACGCCCGCCATGAGGGCAAGCTCCGCCTCGAGGGGCGGGAGTACATCCTCCAGGACGGCGACGTGGTGCTGTTCAAGTTCACCGCATAGGCAGGACAATCGCCGCGGTGTGTTTAATCCTAACGGATGGCGTGTCGCCTGCACCGCGGTAGTCCCCCGGCGCAAAGTTTGATCCGCGAACTGGGCGACGCGTTCCTCGGAGGGGAACTTTGGTCATCAGATTGACTGCCCGACTGCTATTCGGACTTTTCATCCTACTTGCGCCGCACGGGTTTGGCCTCTGTCAGGCATCTTCGACCCTCGACCTCTCCGGCGCGAAGTGGATCTGGCATCCCGATTCGCGCACGCCGACCGTCTACTTCCGAAAAGTCCTCTCATTCGACCAGCCCGTGGAGAAGTTAGATATCCTCATCGCCGCCGACAACGCTTACGAACTGTGGGTCAACGGGCGGATGATCGGGTCCGGCAGCGACTGGGAATCCCCTCAGCATTTTGAAGTCCCGCGACCGGTCGCCCGGCAGAGATCGGTCATCGCCGTTAAAGCAACCAATGCGGGTGAGGTCGCGGGCTTGATTTGCCGGACGAGGGCTTGGCTTCGTGACGGGAGCACGAGCGACATCCCCTCCGACGAGAGCTGGCGATGCTCTCCCGAGAGCCGGGGCGGCTGGGAGACTCTTAGATTCGACGACAGCTCGTGGGAGCCGCCCAGGGTTCTCGGGGAATACCCGTGCCGGCCCTGGGGACGAGTCGTGAAGGAGGGTTGGGAAACCGTGCGGGCGCGACTCGCCGAGCGCAGGGAGCAGATGGGTCGAGTCGCGGAAACCGCCTATCACGCTGGGCACTCGCAGTTCGAGGGCGAATACCGCCGTCCGGAGTACGCCGCGCTCTATGAGTCCTTCGTGAAGCTCAATCCCACGACCGGCCTATTGGAACGTGAGAAGCAGGTAATCCGTCCTTTCTTCACCGTCTACAGCCAGCCGAAACCCGACGGTGGGTGGATCATCAACATCCCGGACTTTGACTTCGACCTGCTGGAGAAAGACTTCGCCCGGATGAAGCAGGCCGGCATCAACGTCCAACCCAGATTCTGGAGCTGGGCCGAACTCCTGAACTACGACGGCACGTGGAAGGAGGTCGAGAAACAGCCTGAAGGTCACGGCCTCCCGTATTTCCGGTACGTCTATCAGATTTACGATTACTTCCTCGACCGGGCCCAGGCGCACGGACTGTACGTGAACATCGAGCTCTCGTACTACTGGGGGCTGCATCCCGAGGTAGTGCCGCCTCAGTACCGCGGGAAGATCCTCCTGTACGATGAGCTTTGGGACGCCTCGAAGGAAGCATACGCGAAGATATCCCGCTACTTCAGCAAGCGAACGGTCATCATCGCAGTCATGATCGGGGAGGAAGACCTGGATTTCGACCACTGCCTCGACGAGCCGGCGATGCTCGACCGGTTCAAGAGGCACCTCCGCAAGAGATACGGCACGATCTCGAATCTGAAACGTGAGTGGCGACACGGCTACGACTACAACGACCGTTCGAAATGGGCTAAGCGCACAATCAACAGCCGCGAAGTCCTATGGCCGGAGTACCCGTTCGTCCAGGGAATCTTCGATTCCTGGGAGTCGTTCGACGACGTGCAGCTTCCGATATTCGACTACTACCGGTCGCTTGATCCGCCGAACGCGCCGCTCGCCGACCTTCGTACATACCAGGAGAACCTCACGCGCGATCCCGTCTGGATCGAATTCATAGAGATGAAGGAGCAGATGCTGATCGCCCGCCTGAACGACCTGGCAGAAGGGCTGAGATCAGCCGACCCGAACCACATTCTCCACTACTCCAACCCCCACGATTTCAACCCGGCCTGGCACTTCCTCCACTGCTTCGACAGGGCGAAATTGCGGTTCGACGTCATCGGCGTGGGCCAACACGACTCGGGCTTCGAACCCTCCGACGTTCCTCAGTGGGCGAGCTGCCGCGAATACATCCAGAACGTCGCCTCGTACGGACCGTACATCTCCGCGAGCGGAGCCTATCCGAAGGCCTTTGCATGCGGCGAGGGAGCGGGCGGCAAGACACGCGAAGGAACGCGGAGATACTATCCCTGGTGGCTGGTAGACATCGTCGGCGGCGGCGGCGCATTCTTCCAAAGCTATGACTGGAACCACATCGCGGGGAGAACGTACGAGAACCCTGAGGACTACGACTCCGCGACGCTCGACGAGATCGGCGGCTTCCTCAAGGCGATAGAGCATGCCCGGTTCACGTACAACCGAGAGGCAGAGGTGCTCATTCTGCGGAGCAAACACGCCGCTTACGGAATGAGCGCCGGCTATGATTTCGGCAACACCCGCTACCTGGCGAGCATCCTTTACCAGCTTCACGTACCGTTCGACATCCTGCCCGACTCCGACGTGACGCCGGGCGAGTTTGAACCCGGAAAGGTAAACCTGAACAAGTACCGGTTCATCTTCGTGCCCGCGCAGAACCAGCAGCTCAGCAGCCGGACATGGCAGATGCTCGAGGACTGGCTGACGGACCCACGGGCCGCTGGTCAAAGGGGGTTGTGTTTGGGGCTGTACCAGGATCAGGACTGCTACTTCAATCCCTCGCCGCCATCCGCCGTCCATCCCGCCTTCGCCGACCTCACCGGCATCACAGGATACAGCCGTCGGATCCCGGCCTCGGGGAAAGTGGGGATGCGATTCGCCAGGTTCTTCGGTGCGGCGGCCCGGGGAGATAAGCTTACCCCCGACTTTCCGAAGAACGCCGAACTCGGCTGCTTCGACACGGTTGAGGAACCACTCGAGCCGATCCTGGAACTGGGGGATTCCGGCGCGGCGGTCGTCGTGCGGAATATCGTCAACGGGAACGCTGTGTATACGTGCGGATTCCATCTAGGTCTGGCGTACAACGTGATGTGGGGCATGGAGAAGGAACAGAACCCTTACAACGCTTTGAATCCCTTGTACAAAGGGATGCTTACGTCTGCCGGAATCGAGGCGCCGATCACCGCGCCGGACAACATCGGCGTGTACCTGTCGGACGATGCATCCATCCTCCTGCTGAAGGAGCGGTTCGGCAAGGATACGGACGTCGTGCTCGACCTCAAGAAGCTCCCAGGGAACATCTTCGAGGGCACTACTGTAACCCTGCGTCCCGACGGCAGCGCCGAAGTGAAGGATTTCCGGATCCAGCCTTACGGGGTTCGGGTGCTTCGCAAGGCGGCAGGGCTGAAAACGGCCGGCGGGACGGACGTGTCCGCTGTGTGCAAGTCCACTCCGGACGGAGGGATCGATTGCGAGCTTTCCGGCAAGGGCAAGGTAGCCGTCACGTTCGAACTCGAGCCGAAAAGCATCTACAGCATCCGCGAGGACGGCGAGCTCTCAATGGTATTCACCGCCGACGACCGAGGCCTTCACAAGATGACCTTCGACCTCGGGGACGGCTCCAAACCCCGCCACATCCTGGTGAAGCAGAGCAGGCGGTAGGAGAGTTCAAAGTTCCGGGTTTCCAGTTGCACGCTGCTCTGATGCCGGTGGCCTGCGTGCGATTCACCCTCACATACACCAGACCTGGTGTTCTGTTAACTTAGATTTGATGGGTGGTAGTCGCAGCCTTTACGGCTGCCCACGGCACAGCGCAGGCTGTCCCGCCTTCGGACGGGATCCCGCAGTAGGCGGGAAAGACCTGCGGCTACCGGGGAACTCGTGCCGTGTCAGAATCAAGGTAACGAAGCACCAGTCTCCAATCCGCGCCCTGCAATTGGCTACGTCACAAGAACGCCGCCCGGCCTGCCATTCGCCAACTGTTCGGCGTCTGCGGGCGGCTGCACAGACCGTTTCGAACCGTTTGCGTATCCCCCGGCCACGATTTCCCGTTATATATAGTGGGTGAGCGACGGTCCCTGTTCGGTACTCGGCATCAACGCTCTCCCGACCTGGAGGTGTGCGCATGGAAAGGCAAACCACCTTTGGCACTATTCTACTCACGGCAGCTATTCTATTCCTCATTACCTCGTCGGCCGCCGGTGATGTCATCTACGTCAAATAGGACTCTTCCGGCCCGACCTTCGACGGCAACTCATGGGAGACGGCGTATCGCGCTGTCCAGGCGGGGCTTGATGCCGCCACCTCAGGCGATGAAGTCTGGGTTGCCGCCGGCATCTATGTCGAGAACATCATCCTGCAAGACGGCGTGGGTCTCTATGGAGGGTTCGCCGGCACCGAGACGGCGAGAGATCAAAGGGACTGGAACACAAACGTCACGATTCTGGACGGCAACGAACAGGGAAGCGTGGTCAGTTCCCCCGAAGGCGCGACGGATACCACCATAATAGATGGCTTCACCATCCGGAACGGCAGCGCGGAATTGGTCGGCGGGGGGATATGGTGCTACAGATCTTCTCCGAGGATCACCAACAACACTATCACCGGAAACAGCGCCCTGTTCGGCGGCGGGATATTGTCCTGGGGCTCCTCCCCGACGATTACAAACAATACCATCACAGGAAACACCGCCCAAGGGCGCGGCGGGGGGATATACTGCCTATATTCCTCCCCGACCATCACAAACAACACGATCACGGGGAACAGCGCCTACCAGGGCGGCGGGATAAGCTGCTATTCTTCCTCCGCGACCATCACAAACAATACGATCACAGGGAACACCGCCCAAGGGCGCGGCGGGGGGATACACTCCTGGAGTTCGTCCTCGACCATGACGAACAACATCGTCGCCTTCAACTCCTCAGGGATATATGACTCCGAGGGAACGCCTATCCTGCGGAGCAACTGCCTCTACGGGAACACGGATTACGACTACTCAGGCCTGCCTGATCCGACAGGCACAGACGGAAACATCTCCGTTGATCCAAGGCTGGCAGACCTCGGATACGGCAACGTACACGTCCAGCCGGACTCCCCCTGCGTTGACGCTGGTGATGACAGCGGAGTTGATCCAGAATGGATAGATGTGGATGGTCAACCCCGGATTCAGGGAGCGCACGTTGACATAGGGGCCGATGAGTCAGACGGGACCGAGTGGTCACAAGGCCCATACACGATCGTGCGAGTCAGCCCTGAGGGGGATGATGCAAACGATGGGTCCTCCTGGGCTCTGGCCAAGCGGACAGTCCAGGCGGCGACAGACACAGCGTCCGCCCTTGGTGGC
>Ga0114930_10004700_pt1 | contig 11419 bp, 11 predicted proteins | sample AnhtaG_FD_87300 | JGI IMG/M metagenome (GOLD analysis project Ga0114930, IMG submission 87300) | Deep subsurface microbial communities from Anholt, Denmark to uncover new lineages of life (NeLLi) - Anholt_01485 metaG | ecosystem: Environmental > Aquatic > Marine > Oceanic > Sediment | place... | reverse complement strand
GGAGAAAGACAGAGAGTAGCCATTGCCTCAATCCTTGCCGCAAGACCAAGCGTCCTCATCCTCGATGAACCAACCACAGGTTTAGACTATAGAGAACAGAAAGCGATTATGGAACTCTTAGAGAGCCTTAATCGCAAAGGACACACCATAATCATCATTACCCACTCTCTCTGGGTGGTCGCTGAATATGCAAAGAGGGTCCTGGTCCTCCATAAGGGCAAAATTATCCTCGATGACCAGACCCGTAAAGTCTTTTCTCAGGAAGAGAAGCTGGCTGATAGTTTCTTAAGATTACCGGAAATTATACGTTTAAGCAACAAGATGGGCAGAACGCTCCTTTCTGTTGATGAATTCAAATACTGTCTGAAAAGATAAGTATGTTTATCTACCTGGATAAAGAATCTCTCCTGCATCGTCTACATCCGGTCACAAAGATAATAGGATTACTACTCCTTTTCATCTGGGCAATGGTATTCAACCATCCTCTATACCTTTCCATATAGTACATTTTTGTTTCTTTTAGTAATTTTAAAGTATATACTTTATTCCTTCTTTGCGAAGGCGTTCACGACGAAACTCGTAATCAGGCATAACACTGCCTAAAAGCTGCCAGAAATCCTTTGAGTGATTGGTATGTTTCAGATGACAAAATTCATGAGCAACTACATAATCGATGAGCGACATTGGTGCCATAATAATATGCCAATTAAACCTAATCTTCCCTCTATGATTGCAACTTCCCCAACGTTTACTTTGGTTTGCTAATAAAACCTCTGGAAATCGAAGATTTAATTTTTTTGAATACACAGTACTTCTATTTAGTAGAATATTCCTTGCGTGTTTTCTGTACCAATTGATAAGCACTTTCCTGATAACTCTTTTTCTGCCTATTTCTGTATAATGGCTATTGAAGCTCACAACGAACTTTCCTTGATTGACTTTCACTTTGGTTTTAGATTCACTATTTGTGCCTATCACCTTGAGACGAAGTTGCCTGCCAAGATAAAAAAATGTCTCACCACCTACAAACTCCTTCTTTGGTACAAACTCCTTCGTTTCCTCAATCTGTTTTTGTTTTTTTAAAATCCAGATTGCTTTTGAATGTACTAATCTAGATAGTGACTCAATCGATGGGCCAAAAGGAGCCCTTAAAAAGATACCCTCAAATGGATCAACAAAAATACTTATTGTCTTGTACCTCTTGCTGCGTTTTACAAAAAAATCTATGGAACGATTGCCAAATGCTATGCGGCTTTTCTCTGTCTTCACCTGGCTAACCTCACTCTAACTAAATCCATAATTTTAGTGGTTAAAGTTTCGATTTCGTCAAATTGATATCCTCTTATTCGCAATATTCCTTTTATCTGTCTTCTCATCTGACGCTGGACATCGTTTTTATGTAACCAATCGATAACAGCAAGCTTCTCTAGGTCGCTAATTATTGCATGAGTTAATTCTTTATGAACTCGTTCCTTATCCCCATACGGTGCCATAGGTTCCTTAACTACATTACCCCTGGAACCCTCGGTAGAATTACTATGAGCTGATTCATTAGCAAGAATCTTATATAAAGCATATTCGGCTTCTGAAAATCCTAAATCCTGAGCAGACTTCCCAATGGTGCGGATCTCCTCCGCCAAGGTATTCAATCTTTTAAGCTCTTCCGCAGCATTAATACGCTCTTGTTTTCTGTCTTCTATGATTTTCTCAAGGCGTTCTTTTAAAGACTGGTAGAAAACGGGGTCTTCTTCGAAACGAACATGAATCTCGTGTCGAACAGCGTGTTCAATTTCACTTGCCTTTGCTTCCGGCGTAGTAAGCGCTGCGACAACCTCATCAAATTTCTTAGAAAATATCGAAACCGGCTCAAGGAGCTTCTGGATGCCATCGGTTCGGATATGTTCTTCAATAAGCTGCCGCACCTTAGCACCACACGCAGATAAGTCTAAAGATGAATCGCGGAAGCGGGCCCGGACAGCATTGCGCACCTTACCCAACCATTTTAAATCCGCACTATACCGTAAGGCTACCGGATCTGGTAGAACCATATCCATACTCTGAGAAAATCTCCTAAACGAAAGGTCAAAGTCGGCTCGAATATCTTCTGGTTCTAATACCTTAATACATGCTTCAAGGTCAGATTTATCCACCTTATCAAAAAAGCGCATAACTGCCCTATGGCGCGCTTCTAATCGTGGCAGTTCATCTGTTTTGGGAATCAAAACACCCACAATATCTGTTGTCTGAAATACGCCTAAAGCCTGTTGTAAATCTCTTGATATACCCCAATAATCAACAACAAGCCCATAATCTTTTTTATCAGCAGTCCTATTAACACGGGCAATCGCCTGTAAGAGAGTGTGCTCTTTAAGAGGGCTATCAATATACATAACCTGTTCAACCGGCGCATCAAAACCAGTCAGGAGCTTATCACAAACCACGATAATGGCGAGTTTTTCTACAGAATCTTCTTTGAAGCTGCGAATAATTTCCTTTTCTTCGGCCTGGGTTTTATGATGTTTTTTAAGACGTTGGGGATCGTTGTTGCTTCCAGAGATTAAGACAGCTGAGGGTGGAGCGTTAAGACGGTCTAATGTCTCTTTATAAATGACAGCGGCTTCACGGCTGGGGGTAACAATTTGCGCTTTGAAGTCATTAGGTATAATAAATTTCTCGTAGTGATTGATAATATCAAGACATATGGTCTCAATTCTCGTAGATGCAATACCAATTATCTCTTCCGTGGCATATTTCCTTTTAATTTCCTCTCTTTCCTTCTCAGAATAATCCTGAAAGTATCTATCAAAAAGAGTATCTAAATTTTCGCCCTGAACATGAACATCGGGAAGCCTGCTCTCATAATAAATCGGAACTGTAGCTCCATCCTGAACCGCCTGTTCTATTGTATAAGTATGAATGTAGTCCCCAAATGTCTGGATAGTACTACGGTCTTTTTTATCAATCGGAGTGCCGGTAAACCCTATGAAACAAGCATTGGGTAAAGCCTGCCTCATATTAGCTGCCAGGTTCTTATATTGAGTACGATGTGCTTCATCGATCATTATGAATATATTATCTGCTTTAGACAATATAGGATGTCTTTTATCTTCTGATAATTCCTGAAATTTCTGGATAGTAGTCATTATTGTCTGACCGGCGCCTTGCTTTATCAAATTGCGTAAATCCGAAACACCCTTTGCTTGAATAGGATTGGGAAAGCCGCACCGGTTAAATGTCCCCACAATCTGGTTATCAAGATCAATGCGGTCAGTAACTACTACCATTGTTGGGTTCTCAAGTTTTATACATCTTCTTAACTTTACGGCAAGCCACAGCATTGACAGCGACTTTCCTGAACCCTGTGTATGCCAAATAACGCCACCACGTTCTTTTCTTTTATGTGCTTCCAGGATCCGTCTAACAGCGTTATTAACTGCTATATACTGTTGATATCTTGCTATCTTTTTGACAGTTTTTCCACTCTCGACCTCAAAACTTATAAAGTTGCGAATCAGGTCGAGTAAATTGGGGATATAAAGAGATCCAAAGATAAGGACATCCTGGGGGGTAGGGGTTCTACCTAGCACTTTCGTATATTTTTCATTCAATTCATCTAGAGTAAACGGACAAGGGACTTTCCATTCCAGATAATGCCTGTAAGGTGTATATACAGTGGCATACTTTGCTTTCTGGCCACACGTAGCAACAAGAATCTGCATAGTCTCAAACAGCTTTGGTGCACCTCTGTCTTTATATTCATCCTTTAGTTCTTGATATCTAAATAACTGCTCAATAGCTTTATCGATAGGCTCGTGTATGGTGGGGCTTTTACATTCGATGACAACGAGGGGAATTCCATTAATGAATACAACGATGTCGCATTTAATATTCTCTTTTGGGCCAGAAACTTTGAATTGACGGGTTATAAGGTATTCGTTCTTCTCGGGATGTTCGAAGTCTATAAAAAATACATCATAGCCTTTTTTGCCTTGTCTATCACCTATATCTTGCTCAAGGGATATCCCATGAACGAGTGAAGTATAAATCTTTTCATTGGCCTCAACAAGGCTTGCGGCAGGAACATTTGTAACGGCCCTGATTGCCTTTGTAAGATTTTCTTCTGAAAGCCAAGGGTTAATGTCTTTGAGCTTCCTTTCAAGACGTGGAACAAGAATAACCTCTTTCAGGCTCTCACGTTCAGATTCTAACTGTTCAGAAGGTGCAAAGGTATAGCCTAACGCCTGTAATAGCTCAACTGCCGGTTCTTCGGATAAATGAATTTCATTCCAGTCTTGGGTGGTCATGTAAACCTCTTTTTTCTAAAACGGAAGTTTTATAGATAACCGTCCAATATCTTCCTTCAATAATTTAAGACCTTCGAGAGCCTTAAAGTGACAATCTCGAATTTTTAATTTAGAGCCACAAATACACTCCCAATGTCCTTTGATATTTCCTTTTTTTCGCATATATTCTTTTGATAATTTTTCGGATACACTATCAATGCAACTTTTTGCTAAATCAACAGTTGTTTTGTCTCTATGCTCTAAGTAAAATTCAAATATCCCGGCGTCTCCATGGCCATAAGAACCTCTTGGCCATTCTTTGTGTCTTTCAAAGTAGCTTAATCCATAGAAATAAGGGAGAACCAAAGCATTGAAAAAATCTACTAAATCTACACCGTTGGGATATCTTAAAAATAATTCTGGCTTTGGGCATAAACATATTGTACTATTTTGGTTTTTGTTAATATGAAGTTCTCTTGGATCGGTTATATTAAATTTATCAATGATTTTCTGAATCCGCCCACCAACTTCGCGCACCTCAGGAAACGGGTGTGAGCACTCAGGAAAAAACTCAACCTCTATTTCGTATGAATCTTGAATAATCCTATCGTCACCATCACCATGCAACAAAGGATTTAGTACAAACTTATCTTCTATACGGTCATAAAGAGCGCAAAACTTAAACGTTCCCTTTAGTAACCCTTTTTCTCCATTCTGAGTATAGGTTAATCCGGGATATAATCTTGTTATTTCCTTCAACTTTTCTGAAAACATGTAAACTCAAATGACAGCTCAGATACACCATGGCTTAGACAGCTGGTTCTTGGTTATGACAACAGAGCTTTCGCCTATATACTTATCTGACTTCGGCTCTCTAAAAATCTCTCTCCATTTATCTGGATCATCGGAATCGCTATCTACAATATTTAATGCCTCTTCTGCCTTCGAGGATATAATCTGCCTTTCGCCATCTGACCAGTTATCCGAAACAACATTATTTGTATTGGCAGGATCCTCAAGTCTTACGTCTGAAATACTATCTCTAAGATACTCGAGAAACTTTTTGAATGAACTTTGCAGATTATCTTTGGCGTTATAGCTTTCCAGACATTTTATGATGAGTAGTTCAAGTAGAAAAGTCCTCAGGTTAATACTATTACGAGCTCTCCAAAGCTTTCCCACCCTGATAATATCTACACATCCACTTTGCGATATCACTTTAATATGTGTATCTAAATTTGTTTTAATCCTTTTGACATCACCATGGGAAACATAAAGAAAGGTATCTTGTTTTTTATCATCAATAAACCTACCTGGGACAACATCAATGTGATAATCTAGTGTAGCGTTATCAGTGTCAAGCTTCTGAATCCTAAGCGCAGAATTCTTTGGAGTTACTGAATATTTTCCACTTAATTTCTTTTGTACATCTTTGTAGATTTCATCGATATCCCTATCACAATCACGAGGAAAGTAACATACAACATCGAGGTCATAACCTTCTTGAATCATTGTACCTTTTGCTTTTGACCCTCCATACCTAATGGTGGGCTCTGTTCCGAATTTCTCACGTAAAACTTCCTCCACTTCTGCTCGATGGCTTGAAAGATCACCGAGCATCTGTTGAGTAAGCGCTTGCGATTTCAATAGCTTTTTTAAAAATTCATTTACAGTCATCGAATTACCTCCTTAGTTTAGTTTTAGGGCGTATTTAAAACCCTGTATATCACCAACGCGGTCGTATACAGATATCGTCGGGTCAACTTTTGGCAATAGTTCTTTTCCGCAAGACACTGCTATGGGTGCATGTACCGCTGGAAATAGATTAATTTGGCATTTTGCTCCATGACGTTGTCGTATTTTCGTTAGTAGTTCTCTGTATACTTTTTGAAACTGCACCAGGTTATCTCTTGAATCTAAAAATAAAGGGGAAGGATTCTTTGTTGTGATCTCATAATAGGGAGCACTATGTAAGACTATCTTCTTTAGTTCTTGTGGATGGATTTTACCACTTAAAGAAAGGACAACAGCTATTTTTTTACCCCTGGAATTTGTATTACGACTTTTTATTATATATCCAACTTTTTTATTACTTCTATTAGCCTTCCAAGTCCAGTCTTGCGTATCACGATGTCGTTGGTAAAGATCTGCTGGTATGATATTCCCGATGCATTTTCCTAAATACATTAGAAGAGGAATAGGTCCGATGGCAAATACCGAAAGATGATTGATACTACATGGCTTTTTTAAATGAAGCTCTACATCACGCTTAATTTGAGATTTAAGTTGCTGCCAGTATTCTGTGTCGTTTGAAGCATCAAAATTGGTATAATCAAGGGATATTCCCTTCTCGTCAGTCGGGAATTTGGGAACAATTGCCTCGACTGTGTGAACATATGGGATATCAACCATTCTATCCCCAATTTTTGATTTAAATATTAAAATCGTAGTTTTCATCTCCTCTTTTGTAGAAGTCTGGATATGGACACGTCGTTCATGGGTTTCTTTATACCCTCGCAGCAGATCAACAGTATATTTTTTCTCGTATTTCTTCGTATCAATTAGCTTATGGTGCTCTAAACATACAAGCATCAAGTTTGAAAAGCTCTTTGCTAACTTTTTAGATAGCTCTTTGTCGCCTCGTAGGCCTTCAGGAGAAGCAGCTATTATGTGTGCAATATGAGCAAGGTTTGCCTCCTTCCAGGTAAGCCCATCTCGCCACAACGGCTTGTTACACCCTAAAAATTCACATCGTCCAGATGCTAAGGCCCATAGCTTCAAAACTGTCTCTTTAGATATTGATGGTCTCTTCTGTTTTTTGCTCATGATATAATGGCTATACCTTCACCCTCACCTTGCCAGTCAAAAGGACCTGCATAAGGGCGGATTTAAGATTTATTATTTGATTTATCTTGTGTTTCTCAATCCTAATATATTTTTCTATTTCAGATAAAAGGTTACAAATTTTCTTTTGCTCATCTACTGGTGCTAAAGGAATCTTAGCCATTTCAACCTCGTTTGAATTAAGATGAGGTTGTGCCGAGCGACTCTTACAAGTCTTAAAGTATCCTTCTTGAATCGTAGGTGATAGAAGATAATAAACTAAATATTTTGCAAGTATGTATTTCCCAATGCGAACAATTAAATCATAACCCGCAATACATCCTTCAATGTTTTTGTCAACATATCCAATATCGCCAGTGTATGCACCACTTCGCACTACTAGAATATCATCTTTCTTTAAGTAAACATTTTTTGAAGGAGGAATTAATTTTTCATCAATCTTTATTAAATTTTCTGTAAAAATTTCGCCTTCTTTTATATTTGTTGCCCTCACCATAGGGACTCCTTTACTATCTAACGAAGGTGGTTGTCCCAATCCATAAAAAACTTTCGCAATTTCTTTAAGTTTAACAACTCCCCACTCCTCCGGAATCTCGCCAATCTTCGTCTTTTTAAACTTCTTATGCCTTCCTGGGATACCGCGGGTGAATAGTTCCTGCGTCAGGCCTTTTTTGAGGGTCTGGGTTTGGTCTATAATGGCTTGCGTTTTGTCAATGACGGAGTCAACGCAGGCAAGGATAGATACGATCTTCCTCTGCTCTACTTCAGGCGGAAGAACAAAAGGAAATTCGGCTAATGCCGAGAAATTTAATGAATCCCTTACGCTACCCTGAGTGCTTGCTTTTACAAGGTTTCTAAAACGCTGGCTTGATATCCAGTAATGCAAATATAACCCGTCTAATCCATCCATGGCCTCAAATACAACATACATAGGGCTAAGAAGTCCCTTATCGAATTCCTTTAATCGAGATATGGAACCAACATTCACCCTAGATGGGTTATAAGCAAACTGCCCCTTATGGACGACCTTGTAGTTACTCAAGTCTTTGCTGAAAACTTTCTTATCAAAAAACTCTTCTGACGCAACAAACCCTCGCCTGTTTGTTACGCTAAGAACAGGAGTATCGCTATTGGAGCTTGTATTATGTCGTTCGCTAAGCTCTTTGAGATACTCACCTAATTTAATACGTATCCATCCTGGGGTAGTTGTCTTTTTTCGCATAGACAAATGTAATGCCTCTAGATTATCCTTTTCTACTAGCCTTCTTGTGAATTATACCTGTTGGCCCCATAACGCCAATTCCGGTGCCTTCTGTCGCGTCAAGCGTATTCTTTAAGTTCATCTTATTAACAGCGAGGTAGCGAGGCTTAGCTGAATGAGCAACCTGTTTTATACCCTGCCCTATAGAACCCTTCTTCGTCTCTACCTCAATGACTTTGTTACCTGTAACTATGTCTATTCCCTTACTTGCCTTATATTCAGTTCCAAATTTAGTCGCCAATCTCTTTGCTATCTTATCATGAACACTATCGCTCATATCCTTATCCTCCTTTTCACATCTTATACCCTAATTCCTTTAAACACTCGTCCATTCTCTTTTCTGCATCATCACGCTGTTTTTCAAGACTACGCAGCTTTGACAATGCTTCTTTAACATCAACTTTCAGCTCTGGTTTAGTAATATCGATATACCGGCTGATATTGAGATTATAGTCGTTTTCTCTTATTTCATCTAATGAGACAATACGCGAAAATCTGTTAACATCCTTATATTCGTTAAACGTCTTAACGATCTTTTCAATATCCTCATCACGAAGTTTATTCTGGTTTTTGGCTCCTTCATAACATCCTGCGGCATGAATAAAAAGAACCTTTCCTTTATGGTCCCTCGGCTTATTACGGTTGAATAAGAGAATCGTAGCGGGTATAGGTGTTCCATAAAATAGATTCGGCGCAAGGCCGATTATCGCCTCAAAGAAATCTTCTTCTAAAAGGGCCTTTCTGATTTTTCCTTCCGAGGCGCCTCTGAAAAGGACGCCATGAGGCATAACAACCCCGAGCATACCTTTATCATTAATGGTAGCGATCATATGCTGGACAAAGGCATAATCTCCCTTTGTCTTTGGCGGCAGGCCGTAACGAAACCTTCCATATCCATCGTTCTCTGCTGCCTCGATTCCCCAGCCCTTTAAGCTAAATGGGGGATTAGCGATAACCCTGTCAAAAAGCATAAGTTCGCCTTCTTTGACCAATTTTGGGTCGCGTATTGTATCACCCTTCGCAATCTTGGCGTCAGGCAGGTTATGAAGAAGCATGTTCATCTTGCAAATTGCCCATGTACCAAGATTTTTTTCCTGACCGAAGAGAGATATGTTTCGGGAGTTTCCTTTCTTCCTTTCTATATAGTGGGCGCCTTCAATAAGCATACCGCCTGAACCACAAGTGGGATCACAAATACGCATACCTTCTTTTGGCTTCAAGAGTTCTACAATTAGCTGAACAACTTTCCGGGGTGTGTAAAATTCGCCACCTTTTTTACCCGCATCATCTGCAAACTTTTCAATAAGGTATTCGTAAGCACGACCAAGAATGTCTGGCTCTTCTAAATCGGAAATGCGCAAACTTATCTTTGAAAAATGATTGATAAGGCGCAGAAGGACTGAATCGCGATGCCTTGTATCTCCAAGTTTATTTGTATTAAAATCAATATCAACTAATACTCCCTCAAGCAATGGATTCTGATTCTCCAGCGCAGTGCAGGCTTTATTAATGGCGTCGCCTAACCCTTGAGATATTTTCCGTATTTCAGACCAGCGGGCCCGTTTTGGAACAAAGAATTGGTGTTCGTCCGGGTCTTCCCATGCTATTTTTTTAGCCTCAGTTTGAGAGGTACCGCTTTCATTTCTCTATACTTAACCTTTTCAGCTTCTTCTTCAAATACGTCGGAGAGGCGCTTCAAAAAGAGAAAACCAAATATGTAACTTTTATAATCTGAAGAGTCAATGGAGCCACGCAGAATATTGGCCGACTCCCATAAGTGATTATTGAGTTCGTTACTGGTTAATTTTGCCACGGTCTTCCTCCTTATTTATTTAAGAGTTCTGTTATTACTTGATCGCTAATATTTTTTCGTAATTGTGCTGTCTCCAAACTGATACGATACTGTTCATTCGCATAAGCAGATATATTAGCTATCTTCTCCTGTAAAGATAACGGCGGAACAGGAACCTCTATATCTTGCACATCTGAAACATTCAAGACCAACTGTATAACTGAAGAGGTGGCCCTTGATAGCAAAGCCCTTTGTCCTTTTTGGCTTCGCAAATAAGCTGCCAAGAATGCCGGAGAGATATCTTCGCTTAGCCTTATAGCTATGAGATTTGAAGTAATGAGCAATCTCTCAACGTCTTTAGGTATAATGACGACTTTCAGCTGTGTCCCACGACAGGCAAGAAGAACATCTCCGGGAAAAACCATATAACGCTCTGCTGTCTTAAAACTTTCTATAGAAAGCCTTGAAGAGCTTTCAAGAGACACTTTTCCGTCAGAGATATTTTTGATGTTTAGGGTAGGGACACCGGTGGAGCTTTGTTGGAGCTTTGCGATACTGTAAATGGGGGCGCCAGCAAAAATCTTTTTTGCCAGCACCTTTAATGGTTTGATATTAATATCACTATGCATTCTAACCCTCACTAATTATCTGATGGATAGAAATATAGCATAGTGAAGCTGTTTTGTCAAGAAATATTTTTATTTTTTTTAGTATTTAATTTGCATATTGATAATATTTGATTATTCCTACTTTTTAATATGTTTCGCTCTACGTTAACCTCTATATCTCTTAGGACGCTATATCCTTTACAAAGGGGATCTCCCCTTTATCAGAAAAACTATAATATGAATTATCACCAATGATAATATGGTCCAGGACATTTATATCCATAACTTTTCCTGCTTGACATAGCTCTCTGGTAAAGTCTCTATCTTCTTTGCTTGGGCAGGAATCCCCTGAAGGGTGATTGTGTACACAGACTAAAGCGGAGGTCAGAGAAGCCATTTATCACCAGTGGTTGCTGGTTGAATCCGGGTGCCGAGTTGACCATACCAAAGACCCTCAGCCAGGCCACTACCTGGTCCAGGTCGCCCAGTTCACGCTTGAGGCTCCCCAGGATAGACAGTGCTGTTAGCCGTGCTGCCTGGTAGGCTTCCTTTAGTGACAAGTCCGCGCCCACTTTGCCCAGCGGATGTGCGATTGAGCCATCAGGGTTCTGAGGACCGTGTCCCGAGATGT
>Ga0114930_10004699_pt1 | contig 11419 bp, 7 predicted proteins | sample AnhtaG_FD_87300 | JGI IMG/M metagenome (GOLD analysis project Ga0114930, IMG submission 87300) | Deep subsurface microbial communities from Anholt, Denmark to uncover new lineages of life (NeLLi) - Anholt_01485 metaG | ecosystem: Environmental > Aquatic > Marine > Oceanic > Sediment | place... | reverse complement strand
GGATGTGGGGAGTTTCTCCGTGAGGATAAGGAGGGGGGAAAAAGAATTCTACCGCACATTTGGGGCTATTATCTTCGCTACTGGACAGATGACCGAAATCTCATCAGCCGACTTTAAACAAACTTCTAATATCGTCTCACAACAAGGGTTTGTCAAGATGCTTCAAGTTCCGGAGAAGTTTTCAAAAAGACCTGAGGTTATAGCTTTTGTCCTCGATCTTTCCGGTGAAAGTTCACGCCTCTCCACACTCTCTGTTCTGAACAACGCCTTAGCGGTTAAAGAAAAACTGGGGAGCGAAGTTTACGTTTTTTGCAAGAATCTTAAAGTAGATAGTGAAGGGGTAGAAACGCTTTACCGGGAGGTGCGCAATCGGGGAGTGGTGTTTGTGAAGTTTGAGGAGACGCCGAAAATAGAATCTTGTGAGGATGGTAGAGTAAGAATAGAGGCGAGGGAGCTCCTTCTTGGAGATGAGGTGACCCTGTTTTGCGACCTGCTGGTGGTCGAGGCGAAGGCCTTGCCTTCCAAAGGGGCGGAATATTTGAGTTCCATGCTGAAAGTAGGAACCGATTCACAAGGCTTTTATCAAGATGAAAACGTTCACCTTTATCCTGTCTTCTCTCGCAGGAAGGGGATATTTTTCATGGGAAGTTGCCGAGGCGATTTAGACCCTACCCGAACCTGGATGGACGTTTCAAGTGTTGCCATAAACCTTTATGAACTCTTATCTAGAGGAAAGGTGAGGGTAGAAGTAGACAAGGTAAAGGCTGAACCTGATAAATGTCAGGCATGTCTTACCTGCATCCGTGTTTGTCCCCACAGCGCAATTCGTTTGGTTGGCTCGGAGCGCAGCGGAGAGACGAAGCGGCCTTTCATAAATGGAAAAAGAGAGGTAGCTCAGATTCATGACCTGGCTTGTGAGGAATGCGGAATTTGCACATCCATCTGCCCAGCTAAGGCGATAGAATTCTCTGGAATCAGCGACGAGCAAATTCTTGCTGAAATTGAAGCGATGGGAGAAGGCAGGATTATCGTCTTCTGCTGTGCCGAGTCGGCTTATCCGGTAGCCGATAGTGTTGGGAAGTTGGGAGTCCACTATCCTCCACAAATCAGGGTTATTTCCGTTCCTTGCGTCGGGAGAGTAGATCTCATCCACATCCTGAAGGCGTTTGAAAAAGGCGCTGCCGGGGTACTGGTGATGGGTTGTCAGGAAGGTGCCTGCCAGCATCTGGAAGGGAACACAAGGGCGAAGGAGAGGGTGAAGTACGCTCAAGACCTGCTCGAGGAGATGGGAATGGATCGAGAAAGCGTTAAAGTAGTTAACCTCGGTCCTAACATGGCCTGGAAATTTTCTGAGGAGGCTTCCAGGATGGCGGAGAGAACGGAGGAGGGGAAAAGATGATAGTTGCTGAGAGAAAGCCTTTTGAAGAGATATCGAAGATGCTGACCGGGTATAAAAAGGTGCTGGTAGTAGGCTGCGGGGCATGTGTTACCATTTGTTGGGCTGGCGGGGAGAAGGAGGTAGGGATTCTTTCCTCGCAGCTCAGGCTTGCCGCAAGTAGGGAGGAAAAGGAACTCTCCATAATCGAATCCACCGTCGAGAGACAGTGTGAGACAGAGATGGTCGAAGAACTCAAAGATAAAGCGCAGGAAGTGGAGGTAATCCTTTCTATGGGATGTGGTGTGGGGGTGCAGACCATCGCCGATGTATTTGAGGAAAAACTGGTTTTCCCTGCTCTCAACACCACCTTTATAGGCATGCCCCAGGGGGAAGGTGTTTGGACTGAGAGATGCGCTGCTTGCGGAGATTGTCTCCTTTACTGGACAGGAGGAATTTGTCCTGCTGCACGCTGTGCTAAAGGGCTTCTCAACGGACCGTGCGGGGGAACAAGAAGAGGGGGGAAGTGCGAGATAGACCTTGAGAAGGATTGCGCTTGGGTTATTATCTATCAGAGGCTTGAAAAACAGGAGAGGCTCGATTTAATGGAAAGATACTATGAACCCAGGAACTATCGAGCGGTGAAAAGACCGGGTAAAATTGAAATCATACGGAAATAGGAGGACACAAGATGTCAGGACTTTTCAGGAAGACGCTTGAAACGAAGGATTTCATAGTAACTGCAGAGATTGCACCTCTAAAGGGAACAAATACCCAAAAGGTAATCGAGCATATTGAGCTTCTCAAGGACAAGGTGGATGCTTTAAATGTCACTGACAATCAAAGTTCGGTGATGCGCTATCCTTCCATAGGGGTTTGTCTTCTCATTAAGGAACAGGGTGGAGAGCCAGTTCTTCAGGTAACATGCCGTGATAGAAACCGCCTTGCAATCCAAGCAGATCTTCTTTTCGCGTTCTCCAGAGGGATAAATAATGTCCTTTGTCTTACCGGTGACTCTATCGATGCTGGTGATCATGATGAGGCAAAGCCTGTTTTCGATCTCGATTCAGTTCAGCTCATCCATCTGGTTCATACCTTAAATTCAGGGAAGGATATGGCGGGGAACGAACTTGACGGAAAAACCGATTTCTGCGTCGGTACATCCGCTACTCCGTCAGCAGACCCTATTGAGCCTCAACTCTTGAAATTTAAAAAGAAGCTAAAAGAAGGTATTTCGTTTGTTCAAACTCAAGCTGTTTATGACCTAGATGAGTTTAAAAGATTCATGGAGCAAGCCCGCAGGATAAATGGAAATACTAAGATTTTAGCAGGGATAGTACCTGTTGTTTCTGCGCGGGTAGCAGAATTCATGAATGAAAACGTCCCCGGTATCTTTGTCCCTCCAGAGATAATTGATGAACTCAAAAAAACCCCTAAAAAGGAAGGGGCAAAAAAAGGGATAGAGATTGCCGTAAGGCTCATAAGGCAGATAAAGGAGGAGAGGCTTTGCGACGGAGTTCACATTATGTTCATAGGCCGAGAGGAGAGAGTTCCCGAAATTCTGGAAGCTGCCAGACTGATGAGCAAGTAGAGGTAAAGGTAAAAGGGAGGCGAAAAGATGCCTATAGTCCTGAATGAACTGGATACAAAATTCAAGTATGATGTCGCCGATGAGCCGGGAGGAGAGAACATCAAGCTCTGCTTCGCCTGCGGACTTTGCACCGCAAGCTGTCCAGTTTCTGATATTAACTCTGAATATAACCCCCGTAAAATAATCCGAATGGTACTTTTGGGGATGAGGAAGGAAGTACTGTCCTCAGGTTTCATCTGGCTCTGCACACAGTGTTATACTTGTCAAGCGCACTGCCCGCAGAACGTTAATTTTTCCGACGTGATGAAAATTTTGCGGAGCATGGCGCTGCGGGAAGGATATGTTCATCCTTCATTCATCAAGCAGATAAAGGAGATCGATGCCTTCTCTCAGAGGCTACGTTATCAAATGGCAATCTCCATTGTGGATAGAAAATCTGAGAAGGTAAAAGTAGACCCTGCAAAGCTTGCTGAGGAAGCGTTGAAGAAAGGAAAATAGCGCTATGGAGACGAAGGATAGACCGATAGGAGCAGCGTTGGTAGTTGGGGGAGGCATTGGAGGAATTCAGGCAGCGCTTGATTTAGCCGAGTCTGGATATTATGTCTATCTGGTGGAGCAGTCACCGTCAGTCGGTGGGGTCATGGCGCAACTCGATAAAACCTTCCCTACTAACGATTGCTCCATGTGTATCCTTGCCCCCAAACTTGTTGAATGCGGGAGGGATCTTAACATAGAGATTATGACTTGTTCAGAGGTCTTAAATATTCAGGGTAAGCCGGGAAATTTCAAAGTCCTGGTTAAAAAACATCCTAGATATATAGACTTGGATAAATGCACCGGCTGCGGTGAATGCGTTGATGTCTGTCCTGTAGAAAGACCCAGCGAATTTGACCAAGGCTTGGCGCAAAGGAAGGCGATATTCAGACCATTTCCTCAGGCCTACCCTAACGCTTTTGTCATCGAGAAGCAAGAAAGACCCTCCTGCGGACTCACCTGTCCTGCGGGAGTGAACGTGCAGGGTTATGTCGCCTTAATTTCAAAGGAAAAATACCAGGAGGCACTCAACTTAATAAAGGAAAGTATTCCTTTTCCGGGCATTCTCGGTCGGATTTGCCCGGCACTCTGCGAAGAGAGGTGTTATCGAGGTACTATTGACGAGCCAATTTCAATTCGAGCTCTTAAGCGGTTTGCCGCCGACTACGGAAAAGGAGAAGAGTCCATCCCGGAAGTGAAAGCTAGAAAGGAAAAAGTTGCCATCATTGGTTCAGGTCCAGCGGGTCTCACTACAGCTTACTTTTTGGCCAAAGAAGGTTATAAAGTTACCGTTTTTGAAAAGCTTCCTGTGGCAGGTGGAATGCTTTACGTAGGTATTCCTGAGTATCGTTTGCCAAAGAACATCCTTGAAGAAGAGATTGAAGGGGTTAAACGTCTCGGGGTAGAGATCAAAACTAATACCTCTATAGGCAGAGATTTGAAGATTGATGATCTTTTTCGACAGGAATATAAAACGGTGTTTATCGGCATAGGTGCTCATCAAAGTCGGAAGCTAAACATTGAAGGGGAAGATGCAGACGGTGTTATTCAGGGAATTGATTTTCTTCGCGAGGTCAACCTGGATAAGGGAGTGAAGACAGGAAAGAAGGTCGCGGTGGTAGGCGGAGGCGATGTGGCAATAGATGCAGCAAGAGTTGCTATTCGCAGGGGCTCTGATGTAACCGTTCTTTATCGAAGGTCAAGGGTTGAGATGCCTGCAAGAGAAGAAGAGGTCGCCCAGGCACAACTGGAGGGGGTCAAGATAGAATTCCTGGTTACACCCATTAAAGTTCTTATCCAAAATGGGAAAGTGAAAGGGCTGAGATGCATTCATATGAAGTTAGGCATTCCAGATAGCTCGGGCAGAAGACGCCCAATCCCTATTGAGGGTTCCGAGTTCGATCTAGATGTTGATACGCTGATTCCTGCAATAGGTCAGACTCCAGACATCTCTTTCCTTGAAGATAGTGGAATAAACCTCACCAAGAGAGGAACCATAGAGGTTGACCTCTTAACCTTGGAGACAAGCAGAAAAGGAGTTTTCGCCGGGGGAGATTGCCAAACCGGTCCAGGTGTAGCTATAGAAGCTATCAGTGCGGGAAAACGAGCGGCGGAGTCAATTATCAGATATCTCAAGGGTCAGGATCTGAAAAGAGGAAGAGAAGCGGAGGAAGAGAAACTGAACGGTTCGCAGACCACTACACCCAGTCCCTTTCCTTTGGGGGAGAAGCGGAAACCCCGGCAGAAAATGCCAATTCTGCCTTTGAAAAAGAGGATTTCCGGCTTTGATGAGATAGAGACAGGGTTCAGTGAGGATGAGGCGCTCAAAGAGGCAAGCCGATGCTTAGATTGTGGAGTCTGCTCGGAGTGTCTTCAGTGTATTGAAGCGTGCAAGGCTGAAGCGATAAATCATACCATGGAGGAGGAGATGGCAGAGCTTGAAGTTGGAGCTGTGATTCTCTGCCCCGGCTTCGAGGAATTTGATGCCTCCCTAATCCCTCAGTTAGGGTACAGAAAATATCCCAATGTGGTAACCAGCATTGAGTTCGAGAGGATGCTTTCAGCCTCAGGGCCTTACCAGGGGACACTTGTCAGGCCATCGGATAAAAAACCACCTAAAAAAATAGCTTGGCTTCAGTGTGTAGGCTCGAGGGATGCAAGCTGCAATTGTGACTATTGTTCTTCCGTGTGCTGCACCTATGCCATAAAGGAAGCCATTGTGGCTAAAGAACACGTGTCCCATGAGCTTGAGGAAACCATCTTTTTCATGGATGTGAGGACTCAAGGGAAAGGTTTTGAGAGGTTCTATGAGAGAGGTAAAAAGGAGGGGATACAGTTCCTGAGGACAAAGGTATATCAAATTGAAGAGACAAATGGAACTGGAGACGTCCCGCTGAAATACCTTGATGAAGACGGAAGAATAGTCACTGCTGAATTCAATCTCATTGTCCTGTCCGTGGGGCTTAGACCTTCCAAGGAGACGGTGGAAATGGCAAGGAGGCTGGGTATCCAGCTGAATCAGTATGGTTTTTGCAATACCATGCCTTTCTCCTCCATAGAGACCTCGAAACCAGGAATATTCGTCTGCGGTGCCTTCTCAAGCCCCAAGGACATTCCTGAGACAGTGATGCAGGCAAGCGGAGCTGCGGGAAGCGTTTCTGCTTTGCTCGCCCCCGGACGCAACACCCGAACAAAAATAAAGGAATATCCCCCCGAAATAGATGTCAGCGAAGAGGAGCCCAGAATCGGTGTCTTTGTATGCCACTGCGGTATTAACATAGGGGGGGTGGTGAACGTCCCTGAGGTTACGGAATTTGCTAAAACCCTCCCTGATGTGGTTTATGCCGAAAACAACCTCTATACCTGCTCCCAGGATACTCAAGACAGGATAAAGGAAAAGATTATGGAGTACAATCTGAATCGAGTGGTTGTTGCTTCCTGCTCGCCCAGAACCCATGAGTCTTTGTTCCAAGAGACCATAAGGGAAACCGGTCTGAACAAATACCTTTTTGAAATGGTCAATATTCGTGATCAATGTTCCTGGGTTCACATACATGAGCCAGAGCATGCAACAGCGAAAGCGCAGGATTTGGTGAGGATGACTGTGGCAAAGACAAGGCTGAAAAAGTCTCTGAAATCTTTATCCGTTCCTGTTAATCACTCCGCCTTAGTTATTGGAGGAGGAATAGCGGGAATGACGGCTGCCCTCGCGCTCGCCTATCAGGGATTTGAAGTCCATCTTATCGAAAGAAGCAGCGAGCTTGGTGGAATGGCAAGGAGAATATATTATGACCTCGGTGGTGAAGATGTCCATTCCTATCTGTCCCAGTTGATAAGAAGGGTTGAGGAACATCCTCAGATAAGGGTATACACCAATGCTTATATTGTGGATGCCTATGGATACGTGGGGAACTTCACCACTGAAATAATGAGATATCGAAGCAGGGCCATAGAGGGGATAGAGCATGGGGTGACTATCATCGCCACCGGAGCCAAAGAACATAAACCCGATGCATACCTCTACGGGAAAGACCCGAGGGTCGTTACTCAGCTTGAGCTTGAGAAGGAAATAGCAAAAGAGAATCCAGATATCATCAATTGCGATAACCTGGTGATGATTCTGTGCGTTGGTTCCCGTAACAGTGAGCGACCATATTGCAGCAGGGTGTGCTGTAACCAGGCAATTAGGAACGCCTTGAGGCTCAAAGACATAAAACCCGAAATGAATATTTACGTTCTCTACCGAGATATCAGGACATACGGGTTTTATGAGCGATATTATCAAGAGGCGAGGCAAAAAGGGGTTATCTTCGTCCGCTACGAGCCCGAAGATAAACCTCGGGTGAGTCGATGGAAAAAGGATGGAGAGTATCTGTTGAGGATTGAGGTTGAAGACCCAGTGCTTGGTGAGAAGATAGCCGTTGACACCGATATACTTGCTCTAAGCGTGCCGATGATTCCACCAGAAGAGGCAAAGGAGCTTGCAACGTTTTACAAAGTGCCCTTAGACGAGGATAACTTCTTCTTAGAGGCACATGTAAAGCTTCGCCCTGTGGATTTCGCCACCGATGGAATCTTCCTCTGTGGGCTTGCCCATGGTCCCAAGTCAATTTCAGAAAGCATCGCGCAAGCTAAGGCAGCAGCCTCACGAGCCACTACCGTACTGGTCAAGGATAATCTAACGACTGAGGGCATCGTCTGCGAGGTTACAGAAGAAATCTGCGGCGGCTGTGGAGTTTGCGAGGTTCTCTGTCCCTACGGAGCGATAACAGTGGACCGAGAGAAGAATGTCGCGGTGGTTAACGAGGCGCTTTGCAAAGGGTGCGGCACCTGCGCCTCCGCCTGTCCATCCGGCGCCGCCCAACTGCGAGGATTCATGAGGAACCAAATATCGGCAATGCTCGCTGCTGCTTTGACGGAGGCGTGAAGATGGGAGATTTCGAACCTAAAATCATCGGTTTCTGCTGCAACTGGTGCGCATATGCTGGTGCCGATCTTGCCGGAATAAACCGAATCCAATACCCGTCCAATTTAAGGATGATAAGGGTGATGTGCTCCGGGTCGGTAGACCCCGAGCATATCCTCGAAGCGTTCAGAGAGGGCGCCGACGGCGTGTTCATCGGGGGGTGCCATCTCGGGGATTGTCACTACATGACGGGAAACTATAAGACCATGAGGAAAGTGATGCTCATCAAAAGTCTTCTACCGCAACTCGGGCTTGAACCTGAAAGACTGAAACTGGCGTGGGTCTCCGCCGCCGAAGGGCAGAGATTTGCCCAGGTAGTCACCAATTTCACCGAAGAGATAAGGAGATTGGGACCGAATCCTTGGAAAGGAATTGAAAAATGAAGTTGAAGCTGGCTGTCGGGTTGGGTTCCACCTGCTCAGGGTGTGACATTGCCATCCTCGACCTTGCTGAGAAAGTCCTTGACCTCGTCGAGGCAGCCGAGATAGTCTTCTGGCCAACCGCTATGGATTTTAAGCTCAAAGAACTGGAGGGGCTCGAAGACGGAGAGATAGACCTTGGGCTTTACCACGGCACGGTGAGAACCTCTCAGCAGGAACACATGGCCCACCTTTTGAGGGAGAAATCGAAGGCTCTCATGGCCTTCGGCTCCTGTGCCTGCTTCGGCGGCATCCCAGGGCTTTGTAACTTGACCAGCAAGGAAGAAATCTTCCGTGCCGCCTACAAAGATACTCCTTCAACTGTAAACCCCGATTTCATCACCCCGCAGACGGAGGTAAGGGTGGGAGACTTTGTTCTTACCTTGCCTGAGCTTCACCAGGACGGGAAAGCGCTTCCCCTAGTGGTGGATGTAGATTACTTCCTTCCTGGGTGTCCCCCGGCAGTGGAACTGATAGAAAAACTCTTTCCCTACCTTTCGCTTATGCAGGGAGGGGAACTTCCTCCGAAGGGGACGGTGATCGCTTCCGACAAGACTCTATGCGATGAGTGCCCTTTAAATAGAGAAAACAAGAGCATTTCTCGAATGGTAAGGGTTCATGAACTCATCCCCGACCCGAAAATATGCCTTCTTGAGCAAGGTATATTGTGCATGGGTCCGGCGACAAGGGGAGGATGCGGGGCAAGTTGCATCAAAGTGCTTATGCCTTGTCGGGGATGTATGGGTCCCCCACCAGGGGTCAAGGACCAGGGGGCAAGGATGATTGCCGCTATCGCTTCCATTTTGGCCGTAAGTGACGAAAAAGAACTCCCGGAAGAGGAAGTTGTGAGGCTTGTCAACGGAATTAAAGATCCAGCGGGGACTTTTTATCGCTTCACTTTGCCAGTGGCTTTACTAAACAAGAAAATGCGTGAGGATAAATGAAGAAAATTACCATTGAACCTATAAGTAGGTTGGAAGGGGAAGGTAAGATAGAGATCTTTCTTAACGAGGAAGGGGATGTCGTCGAAGCCTTCTTCCAGGTAGTAGAGCTTCGGGGGTTCGAGAAGTTCTGCGAGGGAAGGCCGGTAGAAGAGATGCCACGTATAACTCCTCGGATTTGTGGAGTCTGTCCCGGCGCTCACCATATAGCTTCGACGAAGGCGATGGATGCCGTCTTTGACGTTAAGCCCCCTGCTGTCGCCACGAAAATCAGGGAACTATTCTACTGCGCCCATATACTCAGCAGTCATATCCTTCATTTCTACTTTCTTGCTGCCCCTGACTTGGTCGTCGGATCCGCTGCTGACCCGGCTAAGAGAAACATCTTGGGTGTAATAGAGGCAGTGGGACTGGATATTGGAAAAAAGGTGATAATTGCTAGGAAATATGCTCAGGAAATTCAGAAAACAATAGGAGGAAAGGCAACTCATCCTGTCTTCGGGCTTCCTGGAGGAATATCTAAGCCTCTCTTGGAGGAAGAAAGAAAACAGATTGAGGAAATGGCAAGGTTTTTGGTTGAGTTCAGTAAGTTCAGCCTGGAGTTTTTCGATAACCTCATTTCTAACAAAAAGGAGATTGCGGACCTTATTACTGGTGACATCTATCGCCACGAAACCTACTATATGGGGATGGTTGATAAAGACAACAAGGTGAACTTCTACGACGGAGACATAAGAGTGGTGAATCAGGAAGGGAAGGAAGTCGCTAAGTTCAAGCCGAAGCAGTATTTGGACTACATTGAAGAACGTGTTGAGCCTTGGTCTTATCTTAAGTTCCCTTACTTAAAGTCTGTGGGTTGGAGGGGATTAGTAGATGGGAAGGAAAGTGGGGTATATCGAGTTAATTCTCTTGCCCGGCTCAATGTTGCCGACGGAATGGCAACTCCCTTTGCTCAGGAGGCATATGGGAAGATGTTCCACATTCTGGGTGAGAAGCCCTCTCATGCTACCCTGGCTTTCAACTGGGCGAGACTTGTGGAGATAATGTATGCTGCGGAAAGGCTTCTTGAGCTTGCTACAGACGGAGAAATCACCAGCAAGGAAGTAAGGATCATTCCTCAAGGGATTGTGGGTGAAGGGCTAGGATGTGTGGAAGCCCCTCGGGGGACTTTGTTCCATCATTACTGGGCCGACAAGGAAGGGATTATAACTAAAGTGAACCTTATCGTGGCGACTGGTCAAAACAATGCCGGGATTTGCATGTCCATCAAAAAAGCGGCGCAGAGCTTGATCAAGAAAGGCGAAGTGAATCAGGGACTTTTGAACATGGTGGAAATGGCTTTCAGAGCATATGACCCTTGCCTTGCCTGCGCAACTCATACCTTGTCCGGGCAGATGCCCCTCCAAATCATTCTTCGCGATCTTCATGGAAACATCATAAAAAAGCTATCTCGCTAACAGCAAAACTCTCCTCAGGGTCAAAGACCTGCATCTCCTGCTCTGTTCATCTAGTTAGGCTGACTTCCTGAAGGACGACCCTTCCCTTAAGGTGATCTCTCAGTGCCTGGAGCGACAGAATGTTGATACTTGACCTATCTTTTTGGGCCACTGTCTTTTCGGAAAATAATTATAAGCAAGAAAATACTGGTTAATTACAGCATTAGGCCATTTACTAATTATTACCATTCTTTTCTTTTTCAGGAGCTCACGTGAATCTATATATTTGGAAAAATTAATAAAATCTTTATAGCTTCCCTCAAATCTTTTAGGCCAATTTTTGGCGAGGGGATGGTCTGGATTTTTAATGCTTTTACTTAATTCTTGGTATCTTTTAGGCATATCCTTTACTTTAAGTTTTTCGCCAATTTTCTCATAAATAACTTCCGGCTTTAGCCTCTCCCATCCCAAGGGCAAAGACCCATGTCCACCCCATTGGATGTCTATTCTTGCCCTTTGACGATGGAGGTTGGCATCCTTGACCGTCTCTTCTGTAGAAAGCACAGCTCTGTGAAAATACATATATACCCCGGTTACTTTCTGGCTATTTTGGTCAAATTCTATCCATACGACTTCATGATCCGAGGGATCATTATCT
>Ga0114930_10004696_pt1 | contig 11423 bp, 14 predicted proteins | sample AnhtaG_FD_87300 | JGI IMG/M metagenome (GOLD analysis project Ga0114930, IMG submission 87300) | Deep subsurface microbial communities from Anholt, Denmark to uncover new lineages of life (NeLLi) - Anholt_01485 metaG | ecosystem: Environmental > Aquatic > Marine > Oceanic > Sediment | place... | reverse complement strand
CTATGGATGCTGTTCTCTACATCATTGCTGGCCCGCTTTTTCTAATATCCATAGCTGCACATTTGTATGTAAAACTTCGCCTGCGACCAAAAGAAAACTCAGTTTTAGAGGACTATTACCACGAATTCGAAGACCAGCAGCCAGATTTCGCAAGGTATGTAAAATGGTCAAGAATCACTTTCATCGCTGCTACTGCCGGCGCTTTACTGTTGTTTATTGCCGCAGTAATTTAACTTCCGAAGGGCTAATACGGGGTGGTCGTAGGTTCGAAACGCTCCCCCGCTATGAACTTACGACCACGGTTGCATAGGAGCGGCTAAAGAGGCCTCTGCCTCATTAAGCTTTGCGGTAACGGCTCGCCTCGGAAGGCGAGCACGCCGAAGAAGACGAGCTTATCCTCGTCTGCGTATTTCTTGTCCAGGCCGGTCAGGTTTGTCTCAGTGGTAGAACGCCTTGGCCACATGCCATTTTACTCCAATGCAAACTCCATATTACGGGCAACCATTCTCTTGATGGAATAGTGTCTGATGAATAAAATTGCCCCGGAAGGACTTGCAAAACCGGGGCAGTAGGTAGAACAATCTTTGTTAGGGTTTCTGTTTTTGGCTGAACAGGAAGAATGTTATTGAACTATATTCTAATAAGAAATCAGTATCCTCCTGTAATAATTCATGATAAAACCCGTTTAGAATATTTAACATTTCTAAAAGATGCTGACAAAGCAGGTTTAGAAACAATTAAGATGGCATACTAACGGTATTAATACTCATCTGAAAGTGTGGATTTTTTTGTGGTCGATAACCGGCTAGGCTTTAGTTTGACGGGAATTATGGTTCTTGTTATTATATGACTGGAGATAAAACCGGCGGGTCTTTTAATTGATTATTGAGAAAAAAATAGGCTGTCTCTGGTTTCTTGATACTATCGGGATTAAGAAAAAATGCTAAACGATTTTTGAAAGGAGAAAAAGTGAAGTCTAGAATTATTGTATGTATTATCTTTACAACCTTCCTTTTTGTACCTGCCTACGCCCAAAAAGCAAAGGATGGCAACAAATACAGGGCAATTGTATATGAATCGGGTTACGAACACGATAAGTGGGATACTTCACCTCAGGATCTTGTCTTTAAGTTCAGAGCCTACACAACTAGTTTTGACGGTGAGGATGATAACGATGGAGATGGTATCGGAGATAAATGGGGCGTTCCTGAGTGGGTAGCTTTCGAGGTTCGGAAAAAAACGATGCATGTTAAAGCCGGCAGGCCCAGTTCTTGGATGAGCGAAGAATCTCTCTACGCCTCTGATAAGAATATCGCTCCCAAAGACAACTCATATCACTTCGCAAAGACCACGAAAGCAGAACATCCATATAGCCTAACCTACAACTTAAGTCGAGGTCATATGTGCCCAAAGAATATAGCAAACCGACTAGGGAAGGATGCTGATTATAATACCCATACCGTTCTCAATGCCTGCCCACAGAAACAATGGTTCAATAACGGAATCTGGAAGGATTTGGAGCGCCTAACAGAAAACTGGGCTGATGAGTATGAAAAGGTGTGGGTGATTTGTGGGCCAGTTTTCCATAAAAAGAAACCCAGGGTATGGCTCGGTGAAGCAGAGAAAGGTGAAAAGTTGGTTGCCGTTCCAGACGCCTTCTACAAGATTATCGTTCGAGAAAGTGAAAACGCCAACAAACCACACGTGATTGCATTTATATATCCACATGCCATCCAACCAAGCAACAACAGAAAGAAAAGTTCCACCCAAGGATACCCCCATGAAAAGTTTCTTGTCAGCGTGGATGACATTGAAAATCATACTGGTCTGGACTTTTTCGTTTCATTGACAGAAAGTGAGCAAAAGGCAATTGAGGAAGATGCTGCGACGGATGTATGGACTGATCCTGGAGAATATAATCTTCTTGATTGAGCTTTTGTCTGAGCCCTCTGTGGCTTTATTGGCCACCGACAAACATTGAAGGCTGGGAAGGAAATCTTGTACGAGTGTTTCTAGCTCCCTTGTGTCTTTGTAAGTCTGAACTCGAAGTTTTGCAATCATAGGGAACAACTCCGCTTTTGGTATATTGTGTTGTTTGCAGAGCAAGCCAATGTACCGGCCTCGGCAGTCGCCGAAACAACCGACGGGGACGGAGTCTGCCCGAGGGAGAATGTTTGGCCTCTGAGGTGGCCTTCAGCATCAAGCAGCACGATGTGATCGAGCTGTTGCGCTATCTGTTTCTGGTACGCGGCTGGTGGATCTCACCAAGACACTATTCCTTGAATAGCACCCATAAGGTTCGCTGCACGGCCTCACGTGGAGCCTACGCAACAGGGGTCACTGGTCATGATGTTCTTCGTTACTGGGGCAAACGGTTCGGGTAAGTCGGCATCGCTCAGGGGTCTCAAGACAGCAGTTCCGGATGTCATCTGGTATGACTTTGATGACGTGGGGGTGCCTCTTAATGCCTCCACATTCTGGCGTCAGGAAAGCACTGAGTACTGGATCAGCAAGGGGCTAGAGCATCAGTCCGAGGGCTCTGATGTTGGAATATGCGGCCATGCGATTCTTGGCGAGATCCTTGGGGCGCCGTCTGCACCCAAGCTCGAAGGTATTGCCGTCTGTTTCCTCGACTGTGATGATGTGACACGAATAGACAGACTCCGATCAAGAGGCACTCACGGTGCGACGCAGGACACGCTCAATTGGGCTGCCTGGCAGCGCTTCCACGCTGTTGATCCGCAGTGGCGGCAAGACGTGATACGCGATGACTCTTGGCCACAAGTTTGCTGGGACAGATGGGAGAAGTGGAGAAAAGGCGACCCGAGATGGCGTGTTACGGTCATCAACACAACGGAGCTGACGATCGAAGCTGTCGTCTCCGCCATCGCAGACTGGGTGGCGCAGGAGCGTTGCCTGTACAACTCAAGCAAGTCGCCGCTGGGCTCTCATTGGTGGTGAACCCATATGCCAGCTGACCTATCAATAATAATTCCAGTGTACAACCGCCAGGCTTTTGTCGTCGATGCTGTGCGCAGTGCCACCGTTCAAGCCCAACGCAACTGTCAGGTGATTGTCGTTGACGATGGTTCAATCCCCCCTCTTGGAGACCTGGTTGCGTCCGTTGGAGCTCCCATTGAGTACGTGTACCAGGAGCATCGTGGTCTCGCGGCGGCCAGGAATATTGGTCTTCACAGGGCCGCCGGCGAATTTGTGGTGTTTCTTGACTCAGATGATCTTCTGTCCGAAGAGACAGCGACGATACACATGGAACATCTTAGGCGTCACTGGGCTGCTTCATGCGTGTATTCAAGGTGGACAGTGATCAACGAGTACGGTGCGCACCTGAAGTCTGATGGCAAGGATTTGGCGGACCATGTTCTGCCAATACTCCTCTACACGAACATTGCACCACTCCATGCATTCATGTTCAGGATCGCGACGGTGCGCCAATGCGGAGGCTTCGATGAGTGCCTTGAATCGTGTGAAGACTGGGATTTGCTGCTTCGTCTGGCCTTGTCAAGGCACGTCTTCACCTATACCTCTGATGCTGGTGCCTTCTATCGCGTGCATTCCGAATCCATGACTTCTGCTGTGGAAACAATGCTCAGATCAAGTATCCGAGTCATCGATCGTGCATTCTCTGACTACAGAGTTCCGACCGAGTGGCAATTCTTGAGAAACGTGGCCCACGCTCTGCAGCATCTCAGTGCAGCGGCGGCTCTGACCGAGCAGGGACGCGCGAACGCTGGGGAGTGCTTACGGTTAGCCTTCAGATCTATGACGTCTGTTCTTAAGGATCAGACTACTCCGTCTTGCATTGAGATCGAGACGGCTAGAGTGACTGATGATCTTTCCGCGAGCAGGCTCCACAACTGCTCGATCCTGCAGTCAGCACATAAGAGACTTCGAGACTCAGTTCGCGCATGGGTGCGCGGCGGAGTGGTGGAATCGTGAACATTGCAATCACAAGTCCATGGTTTCTACCCTTGGTAGGGGGAACTCAGACTCTCGTTCACTCCTTGGCCACGGGCTTAGGGGCGATTGGGGATGTGCAAGTCACTGTTCTAACGGGGAAGTACCCCCAAAGCATTGCAGGGCAGTTGTCGTCTGCTTCTGTCTCGCTGCCGTTTGAACTGCGTCGTTTCGAACTGCAGAGCGAAGGATCAGCTGCACATACGCAAAACGAGAACGAAGAAGAGTGCTTTGTTCTTCAAGACATGGAGGCAGCAGTTAAAGAGTTACAGCCCGATGTTGTGTTGTACACCCCTCATGCTGGGTCGTTCGGATGGCAGGCATACCGTGCGGCGACCTTGACTGGTGCGCGATTTGCGATATGGCCTGCAATCCACCTTAACAACCTCCGCCACATCTCCGTATCGGCTCGGTCACTCTATGCAAGGGCCGACTATGCCTTCGCGAATACGGCCGTCGAGGCCGAATGGATGATCCAGCATGCAGGCATACCTACCGAACGAGTAGTCCTCACCGGATGCGGGTACCGGTTGCAGCGCTACGTGCCGAACGCTGAGATGCGCAAAACGTGCTCCACTAAGGACCATTGTGCTATCCTGAGCGTTGGGCAGATCCGCAGGCACAAGCGATATGATTTGCAACTACGTGCCTTGGCTATGGCCAGACGATGCTTGGATTGTGACCTTACCTTGACCATTGCGGGAGGTGAGAGCGATGACATGCCTAGCCTTTTGGAGATGGCGCAAAGTATGGGTGTTGCCGGCAGAGTGCGTATTGTCCTGAACCTGACAGATCGGCAGATTGATGAGTTCTACAGTGATGCGGACATCTTCCTATTCACCAGCGAAGAGGAGAGCTTTGGCATTGCGGTTCTTGATGCAATCGCGGCTGGAGTGTATCCGGTCGTACTCCCACATCCCGCCTATGGGGAGATGGTCAAGTCGGCAGGTTTTGGGAGAGTCTCGCCTGAGATGACGGCGGAAAGTCTGGCCAGCGAGATCGAAGCGGCGATTCGCACAGGGGAGTGTTGGCTCCCACGTCCAGAGCAGTGTTCCAGTTGGCTGGCGGAGCACTCATGGAACGTGGTGGCCCAAAAGGTAGCACTGGCTTTTGGGGTGACAGGTACTACTTTTGACGCACACATGGCCGGCTCCGGGGACCGGTACGTCGAGCCGTTTAAACACGATACGGGACAGAGTTGATGGACGCGCCTCAATATTCATGCACCATCGTATCAGATAGAGCGTCTCTTGAGGAGCACCTCACCTCTTGGCAGTCCTGCTGGGAGTACAGCGCCTTCGCAAGCGTGTTCAACCATCCTGCGTTTTGCCTAGCGTGGTATGAGTCGATCGGGGTCGCCTGCGGTGTGGTGCCTGTGCTGGCGTCGCTCTTCCAGAACAATCACCTGGCTGGGGTGTTTCCTTTATGCCGTTTCCCGCAGTCCGAGTATCTGACGGTGTTTGGCGGAGAAGATTTCGCTGACTACCATGAAGTGCTGATAGATCAACGCATAGTCGGCCAGATTGATCTGGGCAAAGTATTCGAAGCAGTGGGCAGAGAGATTGATTACCCGATTGTGCTTGCGCGCGTCCGCAAGCCACAAGCAAACCAGATTGAGGCGAGCGTGCCAGCCGCGGTTGTCACCGATGCCATGACGCATTCTTACGGCGTGTCCATTAGGAATCTCCAGAATCCAGACTTAGCGCTTCTGCGGCACGGCGGGAGAACCTTTCTTGCTGACACCTACCGCTGCAGGAAAAACCTGCAAGCGGATGTTGGTTACACCTTCGAGTGGTACGATTCCCCAGCCATGATTGTGGAGGAGTTGATTGAGTTCGTGAGAGGGCAAACAAAACTGCGCTACCTCCGAACCGGCGCCCCGGACCTTACGCTTACACCCGGATATGAGCGGTTCTTAAGCGAACTCGTGGTTCGCGGCCATAGGTATGGAGTGTGCTTTGCCGTTGCGTTGAAGACGTTCGCCGGAGAGGTCTTCTCCGCTCAACTTGGATTCGCCGCCAACAAGCAGATCTTCTGGTACTTGCCAGCCTATGACCCACTTTACAGACGATATTCGCCTGGCCGATTGCTGATCTTTGAGACCATCTTGGCATCAGCAGCTCGCGGTTATGCGTATTTCGACTTCACGTGGGGCGATGACGACTACAAGACAAAGTGGTGCGGGACTGGTCGGCCTCTTTATCGAGTACTCTATGACAAGCGATCGGCCGCTGATTCACTTTCGAGGTGCCCATGTCCAGTGGACTGACCATATTCTCCCCCCATTGTGATGATGTACCTCTTTCCCTTGGGAGTGCCCTGTGTGCAGGACTTCTTGGTTCCCCCGTCCAGGTCGTCGCTGTATTCCCGCGCTCGCGGTACACTGTGATGAACAAGGGCTCAGCACCAATTGAAGCAACAACAGCCACGCGGATGACGGAAGAGCGGAAGGCCGCGTCAATGGCGTGCTACACGGTCAGGTTTTTGCAGTTTGGTGAACCTTTTGCTAGGACCGATTCAGCGATCGCGAAATTGGAAGATGTTTGTGATGCTGAGCGAGATCCAGAGTCTGAGCCCATCTACGAAAGCGTCCATACAGCATTGTGTGAGATTCTGGACTCACATACAGGCCCAATCCTGTGTCCCATGGCCTACGGTGATCACGTTGATCACCGCATTGTCGCTCGGTCCATTCGCGACCTTTTGCTCCTCAATGGCAAGGGCCTGCCTGTCGGCTTCTATGAAGACCAGCCATACGCTGCCTACAGAAGTGGCCGCAAAATTGCTCAGCGTGTCGATGCTCTCACTCTTGGACACCGCTATCACGCCGTGCCGATTGTGGGTGGTGATATTCACGAGAAGCTGACCCTCCTCGCCGTGTATGAATCTCAAATCGAAGATGCTTATCTCAAGGACGTCCGCGAGCACTGGCGGCTGTGTGGAGCAGAGTACCTGTGGCTGCCAGAGTCGATGGAGCTCGAATCGTTCTTGACGGGAGGTAAGCAGAGGTGAAAGTACCGTCAGTTACGACCATCATTCCCTGCTACCAGCATGGCCATTTGGTGGACAATGCAATCGACGCCATTCTTAGCCAGAGCGTGCGAGATTTGGAAGTGATAGTTGTCGATGATGGATCTACTGACGCGACGGAGCCCACAGTCAGCCGATTCCTTGGTGACAGCCGTGTTCGCTACATTCAGCGACCGCACCTTGGCCTGGCAAGTGCCCGCAATCACGGAATGATGTTAGCGACGGGCCGCTACGTCCAGTTCCTCGACGCTGATGACGTGATCTACCCTGACAAACTGGAACGACAGCTATCGATAATGGATGACGACAGCACAATTGAGATGTCTCACACGGACTTCTGCTGCAAGCGTGAACTAACCGGCGAGCTTTCAAATAAGTACGCATCTCCTGTGTTGTCATCGGAGCCATTTATTGACAATTTGGTGCTTAGGTGGGAACGTGGTCTGTCCATTCCTTGTCATTGCTTCCTGTTCAGGAGAAGCGTTTTGAGAGGGTTTGCTTTTGACACAATGATGTCCAATCATGAGGATTGGGTGTTCAACTGTGTACTGGCGGCCGGTGGCCGCGAAAGCGTCTATATACCGGACGAACTCTGCGAGTACAGAGTCTTCCCCAAATCAATGGCACGGGACAAGGCCCAGATGGCTTTGGGCTATGCCCAGGCCCTGTCTCGCATTGAAACTCTATCAGAGACGTGCCGTGAACTGGTTGCGCAACGCAAACGCATTGACAGAGGAGCCGTCGGTGAAGATATCCATAGCCATTCTGACGAAAAATGCTGGGCACCATATTGAGCTGCTCCTAACGCGACTGCGGGAGCAGCGCATATCATGTCCATTGGAAATCGTCGCGGTTGATTCCGGGTCAAGAGACAACACGCTCCCCGCACTCCGTGCTGCCGGTGCAGTTGTAAGTGAGATTCCACCGAGGGCCTTCAGTTTTGGTCCCGCCAGGCAGAAGGCGTTTGAGATGTCGTCAGGGGATGTGGTTGTGACGATGTCGCAAGATGTCATCCCGATAGGGCGTGACTTTCTCAGTCAACTGATCAACCCGATTGCATCAGGGGCCGCTGATGTGGTGCAAGGAAAGACGATGGTGTCACCCGCAAGCGACACATTCTACTGGCATAGGGACTCAAGGTTATTTTACTTCACGCGAGAGGCTGAAGACTACGTCCTGGCGAATGGTAGCGTCAAGCTCTCCTGCGAGTGTCTGGCAATCACCCGAAAGGCATGGGAGAGCACGGGTTTTGGCGATGCGCCTTACTGCGAGGATAAGCGCATCCAGGTTAGATTGCATCGGCAGGGGTTCCGAATACTAAAGATCCTCGACCCCATTGCATACCATGATCACAGATTCACCTTCGTTCAGCTCATGAAGCGCTGCCACAATGAGGGTGTGGGTTGGAGGTCAGCATCGGCCCTATATAGCACCCGACGCTTCGTTTCTGATCTCGTTCTGGCTCCCTTTAGGTTTCGACGAGAACTCATTGAAGCGGTGTTGGTGGGCAGACTTCGGACACCTGCTGAGCTTCTGTTCTTCCAGGTCAGACCAATCTGTGTGTTCATCGGAAATAGATTCAGCCGACAGCTTTGGTGGTAGTGAAGATGAGGAACAACGATTACAGCGCTTTGGAGCGACAGTGGTGTAAATATCACGGACCGTATTGGATGACGATCTCGGTAGTCATCCCATACCGCAACTCCATGGACCTTCTCATCCCCCTTCTCACGAGCCTGGCAAGTCAGTCCTATCCTACGGCGCTCATCGAGATCATGGTTGTCGATGATGCGAGCAACCCACCGTTGGACCAACGTGCCCTGCAAGATCTCCTGTCGCACAGGATCAGCGTGATCAGAATTGGCGAGCATGATGGCTACAGAATTTCTTCTCTTCGCAATACAGGAATACGAGCATGCTCCGGAGACATAGTCTTAAGCCTCGATCAGGATGTAGTTTGCCCTCCTAATCTTCTGGAGCTTCACGCACGCGTCTTCCATGTGTGCGATGACGCTACGACCTTTGGGCTTCGGAGGTTCGTCGATCCGACACAAATCCCAGATCCCCGCAAAAGAACTCACAGTGTCTGTTCAAAGCTTCCCATTATACGAAGTCGATCCAATACGACAGGCCTACACGACAAACGGCTGTACGAAGTCAGCCGCATCCATCGCCATCCGTACCCATTCAACTGTCTTCACGGGTGCAACATGGCTTTTGTGCGCAAGACCGCACTGGACATCGGATTCTTCGATGAAGTATATGATGGCTACTTTGGCTACGAGGATATCGACTTCGGCGGTCGGCTCTGGCGGAATGGATGCTTCATCGTCTACGTCCCAGGCGCAACCGTTGTTCACTTGGAAAACGAATCCGTAGATTTGGAGCTGCGTGCGTCCAGTACAATCAGAAACAGAAAGTTCCTTTTTCGTCGGTATCCCGGACTTGAGCGGTTCCGATCGGAGATTAAACCAGAGGTTCGTTTCCACGCCAACGCCGAGGTTTCCGATGTGGGGTCTGTGTCACGTCCTGATTTCCATTTGACACCTTTTCATTTAACCGTCCGGTGAACCACATCTTTGCAGCGGTCGGAGGATAGGGATAATGGCCATGGAATTGAGAGGAGTTAATCGATGGCAGCAGACAAACGACAGAAGCCGTTGAGCCAACGCGGCCGGTTCTGGCTGGGGCATGTGCACAGCTTTGAACAGCCCACTCTTTATCTTTCAATCTCTAAATGAGGGCAGGGATAGCTTCATAGGCTCCGGGACCGATTTTGCTAAGTGCTATGGCGGCATCTATACGAGGCTGTCGGCGACCAAAGAGGTCGTCCCTGCACTTATTGAGGCGTTGAAAGATGAGGATTGGAGCGTTCACGAGAGCTCGATTCAAGCACCGACACAAAGATCTGATAGGTCGTAGGTTCGAAACGCGCCCCCGCTATGAACCCACGACCCGTCAGTCTTGCAAAAAAAAGATTGACGGCATATAAATTTCGTATATAAGGGTGTTCCATAGAAATGCTTCGAAAGTCTAAGATGTGTCACGCAATACTCTACTGCATTGGGTGCATTGAGCAGTTTACTCATTATGATAAATCTTTGGCGATTGTCGGAACTCGTAAACCAGCAGAAGAATCTGCAGACTTTGCTTTCCGCCTTGCCGGTAAGCTTGCTAATCGTGGTTGGGTAATCGTAAGCGGAATGGCGAAAGGCATTGACATGGAGGCCCACAAAGGTGCTCTGAGCGTTGGAGGTAAGACAATTGCTGTCCTTGGTTCAGGTCCTGATTATATTTATCCACGAGATGCAAAAGAATTGTATGAGGAAATAAAGTCGCATGGCTTGATTATATCAGAATATCCGTTTGAGACTAGGCCTGCCGATTTGAAATTAAAGAAGAGAAACAAAACCACAGTGGCTCTTTCTCTGGCTGCTTATATAGTTGAAACAAGTGCGAGGAGATTTGTATATGTGGCACACAAACTGTGGAGATCGGACTTTAGAGGGCGCTGAAGGCTAAATGCGTTAATTTGACGGAATAAAAGGCTACAAGATGTGTGAGTTCTGCCTAAAACATGGCGAAGGAAAGAAGTGGTATTTGCAAGCAAGGAACTATTCTGACGAGCTGTTGAGTGACATCCGTCGGCGTAGGATGATTGAAGAATTTTTCTCAAATCCTGACCGACTCACAAGAGGTATAGAGCATCTCAATCGCCACCTTGGAGCCATTTGCGTTGTTTGAAAGTGCTTGTGGTTTAAGGTAGTTACAAAAAGTGCAAATTGTATTTACCCCGTTGTTTTGCTGTAAGTGACGGAAATGGGTCATCTGCGATCGTCTACCTTCGAGGGTTTGATTTAAATGACAGAAATGGGTGCTCTTACTGTTGACGGACCACCAGTGCCGAAAGCCACTACGGCACTCTTCACGGCGGTTACCCAAATTGTAGTTTTTGGACCACACTTAGGTCAGGGACTCAGTTGCGGTCCCATGGTTGTATCTCGGCAAACTCATCGAGTTCGAATCCTTCGGCTCTAATATCAACCAATTTATCCGGCAATGTATCAAGGAAGTAGACAGTCCCATTGGGGCTGCTATCGCCTACAGCCCCGCCATAGAAAACCCTTTGGCCATAATAGGAACAGGTGCGGGTGAGAATCAATTCATCTTTGCTCCGCGTCATTGCTACATAGAGAATACGGCGTTCTTCTTCCTCTGCATCCTCGTTGCCAAGGCTGCGTACATGAGGATACACACCGGGCTGGACACGTATGAGATAGCAGACTGAGGCTTCTGTGCCTTTGGCACTGTGAACCGTGATGACAGTAACGACGTCATCTTGTTCAGGACGGCTTGCTTCTGTGGTTGATATGGGATTCAAAGCATAGGTCTCCAAAAAATCTATCAGGTCATAATGG
>Ga0114930_10004693_pt1 | contig 11424 bp, 11 predicted proteins | sample AnhtaG_FD_87300 | JGI IMG/M metagenome (GOLD analysis project Ga0114930, IMG submission 87300) | Deep subsurface microbial communities from Anholt, Denmark to uncover new lineages of life (NeLLi) - Anholt_01485 metaG | ecosystem: Environmental > Aquatic > Marine > Oceanic > Sediment | place... | reverse complement strand
CGCCCGTATTCTAGAAATCAGTGAGCAAACAATTAAGAATCATGTTAGCTCTATCCTTCGCAAGTTAAATGCTAATGATAGAGCCCACGCTGTTGCCCTAGCCATACGCAACGGCTGGATTTCAGCGGAAGCAAAACCATGAGAGGTATATCGTAAGATTTTAATGAAACTTAAACGCCAGGTCGAAAACAAGTAGTCGGGGGATTGTGACGAGTCGTCGACCCTATGCACTCATGAAACTGTGTCACGCTGCAGATGCATTTGGCTACAAATTGACAGGTCTCTTAAATAGATTTGGGTTGATGCAACCAGAACTCATTGATGAATTGGTAGCCGAAGTGAATAACGAACACGGGAATGTCTCCGTAGTTTACGCAGGGAGGTGTGTAGACTTGCTCTAGCCACTCCTGTCCTTATGGCATAAGCATACTCAGAGGCGTTGTATCCCCGATGAGACAAATTCCTATATGACTGTAAAAATGATGAACCGGCGTGTTACGCCCTGCTCAGAACTCTACTTTAGTTTGAGTTGTTCGACTAAGTAACATTTGTCCATTCTGTTCAGTCAAGGTCACAAAGCTTGTTTCGTGCAATCGGAAATAAAAAAGGAGTCAGAGGTTAATCCTCTGACTCCTTCTACTTGAGCCGTTACATCGAGTAGTTTCGTACTTGACACTATCAGTAGCGTGGACTATCCTTACAGTGCCGGGCTGGCCCCGTAGGGAATAGTTAAGTGATGAGGATGAAATCTTCACAGCCCACCTTGCCTTATGGCTTCATGGAGGCTCCTCCTTGGCGGCAGCCCGACAATTTTTTCGTTATGCGTTCCATCGTGGTAACAACCTGACGAACTGTACAATGAATTCAGCGTCACATTTAATATCTAGTGTCTTAACTCAAGACCACCTGCCCCCTCCGAAGTCATGACTATATTCCACACACATTATGGTTCATCTCTCAATCAGTTACTAGGCAGTTCCTCCCAACAAACTCTCTACCACATTTGTTGTTGGGTCAATTCTGAATGCCACCCTCAGATAGCAATGGTTTTCACAACATGAATGTGTCATATAACCCCCTGCTCTCCAAAATTGTAACTACATTCCGCACGCCCAAGGGTTCATCTCTATTTTTGGGTGTATTGACAAAACCTTAAGACGGGACTAGACTCAGGTTCCAACGTGTGAAAGAGACCTGAGAATAATATACTGGTTTAGGAGTTGATGGGATGAAACAGGGGCACTGGAACCATTAGGTGATATGGAGGTGGCTGGTGCCTTCTTAACTTAGGTTAGTGAAGAAGTTTGTAGGAGTTGATGCCTATTGGAGTAGGACAGCCGAATGGCAACTGAAGTGATCAATAATGCTCTAAAGGAGATATAAATGAAAAAGGTAATTGGGATATTGTTGACGGTGGTTATGGTGCTCCTACTCTTGTCCGGCTGCGGTGTACCTCAGGAAGAGTACGATGCTGTAGTAGCTGAGCGGGATGCCGCACAGACCCAGGTAGCATCCTTACAAAGCGACCTTGCGGCAGCTCAGAGCCAAATCCAATCCTCGCAAAGTGATTTGAGTGAAGCAGAGAAGAAGCTGGCAGAGGCACTAGCTTATGCCGAGTTTTTGGAATTGGTTTATGCCGAGTTCTTGGATATACCTATGTATCAAGCTTGGCTAAGAGTCGACGTTAACCAGGAATTTGTTATTCCCCTTGTCTCTAATCCTACCACCGGCTATAGTTGGCAGGCAAGCTACGACGAGACCATGCTGGAACTGGTGGAAAAGTCATATGAGGAGGGCGTAGCGGCTAAACAAGGTGTGGTCGGTGCCGGCGGCACCGAACTTTTCCGCTTCAAGGCACTAGAGTGGGGTCAAACCGAGATAACCCTGGTCTACAAACGACCCTGGGAATAGCCGTCCCCGCAGGATGTAACCAAAGTATTTACAGTTAACGTAGTACCCACGGTAATTATAGTTGAATAGATTAGAACATTGCTTGTTGCTGGCTGATGCTTCAAGGTTAAGTAGTAAGCCTTTCATGGCTGCCCCCCACTGTAGCCACCAAGCAAGATTACATCAGAGCTTGCGCATGTAAAACACGCAATGACAAGCATGCTTGGGATCGGTGAAAAACATGAGGCCACCTAATTGGTCTTCTGACTCGTTCTCTACTAGCTCCATACCAAGATCTTCTAAGACACCAAGCAGTTCGCGCTCATCATAGAGTTGGAAGGCCCGTTCGGTTCCGTAGTCTTTATCAAAAAGAGTTAGCATACCGCTACCGTTTTTGAACATTAGCTGTAAGACGCCATCCTGTTTCAGCATCCTACATAGCTCAGGTAATGTAACTATCTTTACTATCTCGGGCTTGATGTGCTGGATAACAGCGTTGCACATTACGAAATGGAAAGAAGAAGTAGGAAAAGGGAGTTCTCCCCTCAAATCGGTAACTGACAGCCTATCTGCAATCTCAGGATGAAGTCTAATCGCTGTATCAATATTCTCCTTGACGGCATCTATGCCAAATATGTCATAGCCATCCGACCAGAGGATATATACATCGCGTGCTCCGGCGCCACAACCCGCGTCAAGGCCGCGCTTGCCTGGAACCAAGGTCTTAAGGTGTTCTATTAGATCCAAGTCGCTGGTAAGTTTGGGGTGAGATGACTCAATATATATGGATTGTAACAACTGGTGAGAGACTTCTGCGTATCGACCCGCATAACATGCATAGAACTTCTCTGAATAATCTAACATAATGCCTCCTTGAGCATCCCTCAGACTCAATTATAACAGATTCAAGAGGAAGCATAACAAAATGGTTGTTTGTTGTGCCTTGCGTTTCTCCTGCGTTGATACAACATGGTTCATGTGCAACTCTGACAACGAGGGGTAACTTCGCAAATGTGCGTTACGTTATATGAAACTGACTATGCCCGCCGACAAGTAATAATATGAGGAATGAGAAGATATGAACGAAAAAAGTAAATTCACATTCCTGGTCGGATACCATGAGTTCCATAAAGACCAGGTCTTCAATTTCCAGCTGAACCGCTGGCACTCCTTCGGCTACGCCAGGTTTGAAGACATGCAAGAAGCCGGTAGAAAAATTCATACCTTTGTGGATTGGAAAGCCGAGATGCTGAAACTGGTGGAAAAAGCCGTCGCTGAAGAAAGGCTCATGAACGCGGCCTTTTACTACCGGGCAACCGAGTTTTACGCATTGCTGGGAGACCCTAATAAAGAACTTCTGTATGATAAGTTCTCTCATCTTTTTTACAAAGCTTTTGAAAATGATGAAATAGATGGATTCAAAGTACCTTATAAAGAAACATTCCTGCCGGCCGTGAAAATACCTCCCACGAGCGGGAAGAAGAAAGGCACAGACTGAAATTTGTGCCTCATGACTTCCATTTGTAGCAGTAGTTGGATTCGTACTGACGGTTACCGGGCTGGTAAAGTGGAGCTGTGCAGGTTATCAAAATAAGGGGGCTTTATCTCTCTTCGGCTGCCGGGCACAGATGGAGGCATATATCGCAGGGGATGAGGCGCCCCTGATCTTCCGGCATAACGGTGCTGTTGGAGAGGCAAATTGAGGTGTCGGGCATGCGGTAGGCTTCAAGGGCTTTGACCGGGCAGGCATCAATGCATATCGAACACCCGTTACAAACCGGGTTCTCTTCTTCCGGTGGAGCTGATCCCAAAAGTGGTTCCAGCGGGGCATCTGTCCTGATGGCCACGAAGCGGAGCCGGGGACCATATTTGGGGTTAACTACTACGGTGCTTTTACCCCGCTTCCCCAGACCGGCGCGAATCGCTGCCTCCTTTAGATTGACCTCCCCTGCACGGGGGTAACCGTATTTGCCAACTGGTTCAGCGGAGAACCCCCTGCCGCGGATGAAATGTAGCAGAGACTCCAGCTTGGGGCTGGTGTGCTTTGTAAAGCCATACATCTGGAAATCACCATCGGCGCGCCCGAATTCGTCAAGGTTTCGCTCCGGCTTTGACTCAAGCCCCAGAATCAGCAGGATATCATTATTGGACAGCCTGGTTACACCAAAAACGTCAAACAAGGAATTAGCGTGGTCGGCTATTTGCTTGGCTACAGTCATTCGTCTACTCTCCTCAACATACTGCTGGTTAGGTAGCACCACAAGGCCAATTGTGACCGCCATCAGCTTCCCGATTTCAAGGCTTCTACCATTTGCCTGCCCAGCTTTCGGGCCTCTTCCACCAGGGGGAGGTTATTCTTGGCGTCCCTGGGCTGGTCGGCATAGCCGGAGACGGTGAATATCTTGTCCCTATCAACATCGAACTCATCGATGAATTGCCTTAAGGTGTGCAGGGTATCCTCAATCCCTATTTGCTCGGCCACTATGATGATACCCACGACTCCTGCCTTGTATTTCTGGTCGTGCTTGTAGAGGAAGTAGTTTCGGTCGATGAAGGCTTTCATCTGGGCGGTAACATTGTAGTAGTAGACCGGAGTCGCCAGTATAACCCCGTCCGCCTCACGGAATTTGTCCAGAATCCAGCCCGTGTCATCCTTCTGCCGGCAGGACTGGAAGGAAGCGCAGTTGGCGTGCCCGAGGCAGGGGTTCACCTTGTATTGGCTGAGGACGATCTTTTCCGTATGGGCCCCCACCTTGGCCGCTTCTGCGAGAGCCTGGTCCACCAGGTAATTGGTGTTACCCTTCAGTCTGGGGCTGCCGACTATCGCCAGTATCTTCAACTCTGCCTCCTAAAAATTGTTCTCTAGCTTGTCGGTATTATAGCATAGGAGAAGCGAGAGGCGAAATGTTTAAGACATGGGCTGCTCATGGGCGTGGCTGGTGTCTCTGGCCAGTGAAACAGTAACCTTCACCCTAGCCGAGGACGTTGCCGGAACCTATACTGTAGGTATTAACGATTCAACCGGCACATTTGTGGTCAAGGCACCAGCCGCTTTCACTATTAGCGCTCTGGCTATATCTCCTGCCAAGGTTAATATTGGAGAAGACATAACCGTAAGTGCCCTTGTTACCAATGCAGGCGATGCCACTGGCACCTACGAAGTAACCCTTAAGATAGACGATGTAGCGGTGGCTACCGAGAGTGTCACCCTAGCTGGTGGTGCCAGCGAGAAGGTAACCTTTACCACATCGAAAGATGTTGCCGCAACCTATACCGTAAATGTTAATGGTCTACTAGGTACATTTGTGGTCAAGACAGGGCCTAACTGGTGGCTCATAGGGGGCATCATCGCTGCTGTAGTGGCTGCAGGCTCAGTTATATACCTCTTCTTTATTAGAAGACGAAGAGTGGCATAACAGCCTGCCTGCCAGACGATAGTCAATATTGGCGCCGACACCAGGGCGCCAGCATGAAGAGGCTTGAATTTGGCACACTGGCTTTATTATTGCTTGCTCCAATGTCGTTGGTGGTTACTGTGAGCGTGTCCCTAGCAGTGACTGTAACCCCAGCCTGGCAGAGACTTATGTCGTCCTGGGAATGGCAAACAGAACTACCTTCACTATTACCACAGCTAGTGTAGACCCTACTTACATCGGCTTTACTTTTAGCGTGTATACTCTCTATAGCCACCCTACTGGTGGAACTGGGTCAGTTTCGTTGGTAGATGCAACTAAACTCCCCCAGTTGTTTAAGCCTCTAAATAAAAAAGGGTGCAACTTTGTGGGCTGTTGCTGACTAAGACATTTCTTAAACTCCCTTCAAGCGGTGCTAGGCAAAACAAAGGTTCCAGAGCTTGCACTTCCTTGGATAGGGAAAGGCCCCTCCCGTGTGGGTAGCCTCAGCTGTAATCGGGCAAGTGGCATCCCGCCTTTTTGATCATAACCTTCATCTCACCACTGAACGATTGTCCAGATTGTTACATAAGCTGTCGCTCGATACATGTGGTTGAGGGAATCAGGATGGCTGTGCTTTAATAGTTGTGGAGAAGATACTAACCAAAGTCAATTTCTTTCGTTATATATAAATGAGGTATCACGAATAGCAGTTGGAGGTAACTGAAATGAAGAAGGTATTTATTTCGGCACTAATGGTAGTCGTGCTGTTGGGTCTGGCGGCTTGTGCTCAACCAGTAGCCGGTGAGGTGATACAATCAGAGAAGCAGCGGGTGACTTCGCCTGATGTGGATGAAGCTGACCTGGCAATACTGGTTGACGGAAACAGCGCCTTCGCTTTCGACCTGTATCAGGCACTTAAAGAGGGCGATGACAACCTCTTCTACTCTCCCTACAGTATCTCGCTGGCGCTGACGATGACATATGCCGGGGCTCGCGGTGATACCGCACAGCAGATGGCGGATACTCTTCACTTTATTCTCCCCCAAGATCGCCTGCATCCGACACTCAATAGTTTGGATATCGAACTCAGTCAGCGTGGCCAAGGTGCCGAAGGTGAGGATGGAGAAGCTTTCAGGCTAAACATCGTCAATGCCATTTGGGGCCAGAAAGACTATCAATTCCTCTCCACATTCCTTGACGCTCTGGCTGAGAATTATGGTGCCGGGCTGAGGCTACTTGATTTCGTAAATGCTCCGGAAGAGTCTCGCCTCACCATCAATAACTGGGTCAGCGACCAGACAGAAGGTCGAATTGAGGACCTGATTCCGCAGGGTCTTATTAGTGCACTCACCCGGCTTGTCCTCACTAACGCCATTTACTTTAACGCGGCTTGGCAGTATCCCTTCAGCGAGGATATGACCGTGGATGGCCCATTCTATCCGCTTGACGGTGGAAAAGTCACCGTGCCGATGATGAAACAAACGGAGTTCTTCGGTTATACTGAGGGTGATGGGTATCAAGCGGTCGAACTAGAATACGATGGCGGTGAACTCTCGATGATAATTCTGCTTCCTCAGGCTGACCAGTTTGATACGTTTGAAGCATCTCTGGACGCTCAGCTGGTGGATTCTATTGTGAAGGCTGTAGAACCCAAACAGGTTACCCTGACCATGCCGCGATTTGAATTCGAATCTAGCTTTAGTCTAAGGGAGATTCTGGCAATGATGGGCATGCCGGTTGCCTTCTCAGGAGGTGCCGACTTCTCCGGTATGACGGGTAACCGTGACCTGTTCATAGCAGACGTGGTTCATAAGGCGTTTGTCTCTGTGGATGAAGCCGGTACGGAAGCGGCCGCTGCCACCGCAGTAGTGATGGAGTTGACAGCAGTACCGGGGGAACCTGTTGAGGTCACCATTGACCGCCCCTTTATCTTCTTGATTCGCGACATCGAGACGGGCACCATTCTATTTGTTGGGCGCATCATGAATCCTAGTGCATGATTAGATCTTGACCACTGCGCGATCCGAATCTACTGAGCCACAAATATGCAAAACAAGTCAATAGGCCTAACAATAGGGCGGATTGTGCAGTAACTGAGCTATTGACAAAACCTAACAATGGTCTACAATAAGACTACAACAAGTGAAATAGCCTTGACAACAGAATAGAAACTTATCACATAACGGGAATGAAAGAAGGGCACCGAAACCGCTGCAAAAATGGTGGGCGGTGCGCTTTTTTCGTTAAGCGGGAGGTCAGAATTGGAGTGTCGGAGTTCTGACTTAGACATTCTCCTATAGCTTTTTGTTCTAACTGTGTTGCTGGAGAGTGAGAGATGAAAATTGACCGCGTAGTGTGCTATTTGTTTTTGGTGACAGTAGCTTTGGTGGCTTGCCTGCCATTCTCGTCGGTTCTAGCTCAGGAAGAAACAATTGAACTAGAGGCTACCTATCCTAGAGTTGAAAGTGACGCTCCTGAAGCTATTTTTAAATTCACTGTTACCTTAATATATCAGGGAGACCAAACTCGGGAATTTGACCTTCGGACGAGTGGTCCCTCTGGTTGGAATACCTATGTCACCTCAAGCGACGAGAGCGCCAGAATCTCGGTCATTAAGCTTGAGCCAAACAAGGCAGATCCTTACCGGGTCAAGGTTATTGCCTCTCCGTTACCATCTACCATTCTCAAGTCTAAGGACTACACGATAACCTTAGAGGCAAGTTCTGGGACGATTAGGGACAGCATTGAACTTGTGGCAGTGGTGATGCCTATGTATTCCCTGGATTTGCTCCCGAGGTCCTGGTATTACCGTGATGTAACCGCCGGCAAGGACAACTTCTTCACCATAACCGCGGCAAACACTGGTAGCGGTGAGCTTACTGGTATCAAATTCTCGTCGCATAAGCCTCGAGGTTGGATTGTCGAGTTTCAGCCAGACGTAATAGACAGGCTTGCTCCGGGTAGTTTTCAGGAGGTTGAGGTCAATATCAGGCCATCTGCGAACACGGCTGACAGGTATTATAATGTGGTGCTGATCGCCCAAGCGAGTCAAACACAACAAACAACGGATGTAAGAGTCCGTGTCGAGGGACCCAAGTGGATGTGGGTATGGGTTGGGGCAGGAATTGCAGTGCTTGCTATTGCCGGTTTTGCCGTTCTTTTTCTGCGCCTCGGCCGGGGCAAGTAAGTAAACTAAAAGGATAAAGGAGGTTACATGATCGAGCGAGTTCATCAACACATAGTTACCGAACTACAACAGAACGCCCGAACGGATACAATTTTCGTTATCACTGCGATCCTTCTCAATCTGATAGCTCTCGGCGTCAATTCTGGAATCGCTGCAGCAGGCGCTGCTGCAGCAAGATATGGAGAACCAGGCGGGGGCACTACAACCACGATTGTGATGTTCACATTCGTCGCCCTCGTGATAGTAGTCAATTTTGTCGCTGAAGTTGGGCTGATAAGGGGCAGACAGATGCGAGCGAAGCTGCTAAATGGGCTCTTAAAAATGTATAAGGACCAGGGTGTCGAAGGCTATTATGACCCGTCCCTTTTAAGCAATTACAACACTAGATACAATCTGTTCATGCTCGCAGTTCTCTTCACCGGACTGGTAGCCATAATCGTGCCTTTTATTGTTAGGTAGCTTGTAGCCTCCGTTTGTATAACTCAACCTTTAGCGGTTTAAAACCAAAAGGCACCAGAACCGGGGAGTTGTGTGCGAGTGGCCGCTGCCTTTGGTTTAAGCTGTAGAGTTTGGCAGTCAAAACTACCACACCCTGGAGTAGAAAAGAGAATAGACATCAGAATAACAATTGCTTGAATTGTGTAACAAATGAGAAAGGGCTGGATACCCATCCACAGATACCCAGCCTTCCCAATATTCTAAGCTCCTAGAATATCAGCCTCAACTCTTTCCGATTCTGAACATCTTAGTGCCACATGTGGGACAAACACCCTGAGTTGCCGGCTTGCCATTCTTCATAGTTATGCTCTTGGCAGCCTTCATTTCTCTTTTGGCTCGGCACTTCATACAATATGCTTGCATTTATCAACCTCCCTTTCTGACTATGAACGATAAACAATTCCTTATTTGATGTCAATAGCCTAATAGTCACACAAATTCAATTTAGGGGGTAACATAAGCTTGTTTTGTTACCCGTTCCTCTTTCCCAATATAGCTGCCAGTTTGACCAAAAAGTCTGACTGTAACTTGACATATGACATGTGAAAGTCCATAATAATGACAATAGGCATTTATTAGACAATCAACGGATGGACTGCGCCAACGAACTGCCAAAGGGGAGCGGAAGAGGCGTAAAAATGAAAGACAGGTGGAGAGCGAAAGAAATGAGTATATTATGTTAAAGAAGGCGTTCAGATACATCGCACTAGGAATGGTTGTCATCATCGTCACGCAAGCGCTAGTAGCTTGCGGTAGTGCGAGTAATGAGGACAACCGCCACTTCACTATTGGTTTGGTGACCAACAATCCAAATGGTCTCAGAAATGTTCAAGGCTTTAGGGATGGGATGGCAGAACTCGGCTATATTGAGGGAGAAGATGTCACCTATATTTTCGAAGGATCCCCAATTAAGGGTGACGAGCTTGATGCCTTTCTTAAACGCCTGGTAGAGGCAGAGGTTGACCTGATTTTCACAGCAGGCACACCAACAGGTGTCGCTGCCCATCGAATCACTGCAGGTACTAACATACCAGTAGTCTTTGGGGTTATAGCCGACCCGATAGCAGCGGGTGTTATGGAAGACCTGACAAGACCAAACGGCAACATGACCGGAGTGAAACTCAGTCAGAGCCAGGCTCGGCGCTTAGAACTGCTGCTAGAAATAGTGCCAGATATCAAACGTGTCTTTGTTCCTTATAACCCCGAGGACGCAGCTCCAGTTAGTGCCGTAGCACAGATTAGCGAGCTTGCCCCCGGTCTCGGTATCGAAATTGTGGAGGGCAAGGCTCGTAATGATAGTGAAGTAACTGAATTGCTTAACAACGTTCCCGAGGATATAGATGCCATCTTTCTCGTCCCTGATAGTGTCGTAAATTCACGCTTGACCGATGTTCTAGCAGTTGCTTATGACCGTAAGTTGCCAGTCTCGGGTCCGAGTACGGCCCAGGTTGAGGAAGGTGCACTAACTACCTATGGGTTTATCCATCATGAGGTGGGGGCGCAAGCAGCACGAATAGCTCATCATATTCTGAAGGGTGCTGATCCTGGTGAATTGCCTGTTGAGACAGCAGAATTTTACCTGGCTATTAACCTCCAAGTGGCTGACGTGATTGGACTTGAAATTCCATACGAGTTTTTGCAGCAGGCTGAAATAATTATTCGCTGAAGAGTAATAGCAAATGAAGACTAGTATGTTACACAGCTTGCGCTTTCGATTTGCGCTGATTTGTATTGGTCTAGCCGTCGGCCCGTTAATTATCGCGGGTTCTGTCATTGGAGTACGCGGTTTCAACACTTTTGAAAGACAGAGCCTGGTATTGCAGCGCAAGGTTGCAGAGAGCGTGGGAAGCGAAATCAGCGGTGTTATTGAGGGATGGGAGAATGACCTTGTTCATCGCGGCGAAATGCTCGGAGTAGGATTACTCGAGCTCAAGGAGCAACGAGCAATACTGAGCAACTTGCTACTGCATCAGCGTGCCTTTCAAGAGGTGGCGTTGCTTAATTCTGAAGGACAAGAACAAATTCGACTGTCACGCACTAGCGTCATTCTGGACGATGAGCTCCAGAGCCGGGCTGTAAATGAAGAATTCCTGTTCCCGGCTACAAGTGGGGAGAATTATTTCGGCTCAGTTTACTTCGACGATACTATTCGAGAACCGCTGGCTACAATTTCCGTTCCAGTATTAAACCGCTCTAGCGGAGAGATCGTATCTGTATTGGTGGCAGAGTTGAGATTTAAGGCAATCTGGGACCTACTTAACGACATTGAGTTAACGGGTGAAGGAGAAGTCTATATTATTGATCAGGCGGGGCACGTCATAGCCCACAGAAACCCGGCCATCGTCTTACGTGACTCCACGATAGAACTTCCAGAGGTGGACGGTCGTGCGGAGGGCTTATCTGGAACGGATGTCATCGTCGCAAGAGACGTTCTTCAATTTGGCAATCAAGAAT
>Ga0114930_10004692_pt1 | contig 11425 bp, 10 predicted proteins | sample AnhtaG_FD_87300 | JGI IMG/M metagenome (GOLD analysis project Ga0114930, IMG submission 87300) | Deep subsurface microbial communities from Anholt, Denmark to uncover new lineages of life (NeLLi) - Anholt_01485 metaG | ecosystem: Environmental > Aquatic > Marine > Oceanic > Sediment | place... | reverse complement strand
ATTTTACCATCCTTATACTTTAACCTATATTTTGGGCTTTCAAGATAAGCCTTCAATAGATCAGGATAGGGGCCAAAAAGATCAGGATTATAAGGAATATAATTTTGGCAGGCCCTTTGGACACAAATCCTTTGTGCCTCCTCCCATGATTTTGTTCCAAATGCTTCCTCTATCTTATCATTCACGTAATCTTCGATAGTAGGAAACCTTTTATAATCCTTTAGTCCCAGCCAAGCGTCCCAGAAGTACCGGAGCAGCATCTGTCTTCCCAGTTTGATATTAACATGGAAGCTGTATGGTTCATACCAAAATAGGACATTAAATCTTTCCTTGTTCAATCCTCTTATTACCTGGCTAAAAACTCTTTCTCCACCTCCAAACTCGATATTATCTATAACATAAAGTATGTTACATTTCATATTCAACGTCCAAGCTCTTAAGGCAGATATGCACTCCTTGTTGACATATATTCCTTATATCAAATGTCTTCAACGGAATCAATGGAGCTAGGCTTTCATATTTATATTCTTAAATTTGGTATAAGTAAATGATTAGTATTACTACCTTTATATACTGAGGTTTATTCTTAAAAGAACCGATAGAGTCAATAAAAATCTTTCCCGGAGTTTCCTCATTTTTACCCACCAAAAGGGGGTGGGTTCATGTTGAGAGTGAATAGCGTAGGTGGGTAATAGCTCTTGGTTAGAAGATCGTTAAAAACCGCGAAAGGCATCTATTGAATAAATTTTACAGGCGCTATGAGAAGTACATTCTCAGGGCGGAAGAAAAGAATTCAAAAAGAATCTTCGTCGTCTGCCGCAGAGAAGCTGGATAAAGGACTTCTTTTTTTATTTCCGGCATACAGCTATTAAATTAGTATCTTCCCGCACATCTTCCAGATAATCTATATGCTGAAGCAATATTTCATTCAGCGAGATGTCGAGTTTTCTCCTTGTAAGGAAGCTTCCTAATAAATGCCTTATCCGTCTTGGTATGATTCTTCGCAAATAAAAAGGATCGTATTTTCGAACTTTATTCATCTCATTTTCAACTGATTTAAGTGATTCACCTTTTCTGCGGCCGAAGAATTTGATCTCTCTAAAATATTTTGAAAGAAGTTTGTCGAATTCATCTTTTGTGTATTCGCGAATATGATATATATTTTCAGGTATGAAGGCTTTGCCTTTGCCCTGCGGGGTGAATATTATAAGAGTCCCTTTTTTCTTGAGAACCCGGGAGATTTCCTCAAGAAAGAGTTCATCATTCGGAACATGTTCTATTGTGTCTTGGGATATAACATGATCAAAAGAATTATCTGGAAGGCTTAAAGACTCGGAGTTCATAACTAAATATTCAAGATTTTCTTCTTTGAAATTCTTCCTGCTGTATTCTATGGCTTCCTCTGAAATATCTATTCCTATAACCTTCTTTGCCTTCTTAGCAAGGAATGAAGAGCCATAGCCTGTTCCGCAGGCGTTATCAAGCACAACTTTGTCGCTTAGATCGCCCATCTGAAGAGAGCCCCAATGGTAACCGGAAAGGTTTATCTTATGTTGGGTATCTGTTTTGTATGGTTTGCGACGTTCGCACATATCAATATTATGTTATATAAAACGAGTAGCCACTTAATTTGACAAAATGCCTCGCTAGCCAGTCACTTAAAGGACATGGCACGGAATACATAGTTGATCCATCATAACTTAAAACCGTCCAATTTTTCCAAAGTCTTAATATTATCAACAATTCACTGTGCACAAAATCCCTGATGTGAGAAGAGTCTAAATTTAATCACATAGGCTGCTTGCCGAAAATCTGAGTTTTAAGAATTTTTTTTGTAATGACTTCTCTAAAATTTTTATAAAAATTCATTTTTACGTTTATTTCTCTGTTTTACTTTTTATTCCGGGTGCCCACTAAATATAATTCAACCTTCATCTCGCCCAACAATTTTACCATCCTTATACTTTAACCTATATTTTGGGCTTTCAAGATAGGGCTTCAATAGATCAGGATAGGGGCCAAAAAGATCAGGATTATAAGGAATATAATTTTGGCAGGCCCTTTGGACACAAATCCTTTGGGCCTCCTCCCATGATTTTGTTCCAAATGCCTCTTCTATCTTATCGTTCACGCAATCTTCGATAGTAGGAAACTTCTTATAATCCTTTAGTCCCAGCCAAACGTCCCAGAAGTACCGAAGTAGCATCTGTCTTCCTGGTTTGATATTAACATGGAAGTTGTATGGTTCATACCAAAAGAGGATTCGGTAGTATTTAGGGAACTTAATGGCCTCAAAACGCCCGAAATGAACATAGCGTGCCCTTTTTGAATAGGTATGGATGTATTCTTCAATATGAACCATTTCTTTTTGATTCTGGTGGAAGATATCTCCAGCGAGGTTGATATGGCGGAGATAAATAAGATAATAACGTCTGCAATCAAGAGATAGGATCCGTTCTCGGAGACGGGAAATGGCGTACTTGCCGGTTGTGTGAGCTACCATATCTCCATCCCATTTGATTATCCAATTGAAGGTTGTTTGATCAAGGGCAAAGTTGGAAAGAGCGCAAAAATCTAAATCAGGCCTTTGCCAGATTTTAATCAAACCCTTTTCAAGAGAAGCCAACTCCTCGAGGATTTGAAAAGTGCCATCAGTTGAACCATTATCAACAATCACTATCTCATCTGCAATATCTATTATGGATTGGATAGTTGGTCTAATCCAGTCTTCCTCATTCTTGACTCGCATAATTACACTGATACCCAGGGGGCGGGAAGGGCGGGGGACTACGCCTAGTAATGGACCACTACTGGCAATCTTTCTAAAAAATCTGGAAAGGTGGTTTTTTCTCTCAGGATTTTGATTTGTCGAAATGAAGGTCGAGGTCTTGTTATACATAATACAAGTCGTTATTTTCAGTTACACAATTTCTCTGTCAACTTTTTGGCCACAACAAAAATCCCATTACCTTTTCTGGGCCTTAAAAAGCTTTCAATTTTGGTACTGAGTAAGATAAATGGAAATATCATAATACCTATTCCTGGCACAGACTTGCTTTCACCTATTGAAAAAAGTTCTTTGAAAAACCATGTCAGGGAAGAAAATGTGTATCTACTGCATAAAATTTTGAAATCAATATTTTCAAGATCTTTTAGCAATTTCTCCAGCTGAAATCCCTCTCTTACATGATAATCTCCTAAAGGCTGTCCCTTGTACGGTTTTTGTAAAGGCTTGTTTTTTATCAAATATCTGATTTTATGAAGTGATGGAGTATGCAGTAACAATATGCCGTCCGGTTTAATCCATTCATTAAAAAGTATCAACAATCTTTTATAATTTTTAACATGCTCTAAGGCATCAAGGCAAATTATTATGTCATATTGATTTTTTGCTGAATATTGAAATAGATCTTTTTTGATAAATATGATATTCGGAGGAAGGGAAAGGTGTTGCTCTAAAGGATAGTTCTGATAGAGATCAACGGCTACAAAGTCACATTGACTAAAACGCCTGGCCTGTACAATAGTTAACGGAGCCCCCGTTCCGCTTCCTGCATCCAAAATCTTATATTTCTTGTTTTGTGAGATGTGTTTTTTCAAAGTGCTGGTCAGATGGAGACTTCTAACCACAGCAGCAGCTTGGAGTGTCCCAATCCATTTTTCTCGAATGGGTCGGGTAAATTCGTTATACAAACTTTTCAATAAATTTTTCATTGAAGTTTTCCATTATTATAGATGCAATTATCCTCATTAAAAAAGCTGCTTATTTTTTTGTTCTTAAGGATTTAGAAATATTCTTTGCGGCCAAAACAAAAATTTCCTCACTGAAAAGAGAAGGAGATAGAGAAGCAAGCCATTTAATCCTCCGCCTCTGTCCATAAACATGGAAGTCTGTAAATCCTGAATGGGCTAGTCTCTCAAGTAAAAATCCTTTATTAAAACTGTGCAGATGCCTCGGGTCCCGCAATATATAAGGAATCCTTCCGCTTAACACGTCAAGACGAAATCTCCAAAAAGAAAGGTTAGGTACCTGAATTAATGTGTGTTTACCGGGTTTAAGAATTCGGTGTATTTCTTTTAGAGCATGGTCAACATCATACAAATGCTCTAAAACTGCAATACAAAGGACTAAATCGCAAGACTCATTATCTTCTGGCAGATTAGAGCTGTCAATGTCCAAGACATAGCAGGAGTCCATTCGTTTCGATGCCTTTTCAATTGCTGAAGGGGAAATATCACAGCCTTTGACAATTACTCCTGGAAACGTTTTTTTTAGAATCTCTGCTTGATAACCATTTCCACAACCAAGGTCAAAAATCATCTTAGGAGCAGAAGGAGAAACTATGTCGTTTACAAATTGAAACCTTCGTTCTTGATCTAATGCTGTATCAAGAGATTTCCATCCAGTTCGCCATTCCTTATCATGAACAGATCTTGGATCTCGCATTAAAAATCCTTAGTCAAAAATCCTATTTTAGGACAAAAGCTGAGGAGAGTCCTGAACAAGCGCGATGTGTAATTTTTTCGATGTGGATATTGATTAGCTTTTATTGAATTATTTATTTTACCTGACATAATAACTATAAGTGGTGAAGTACAAATAAGTAAGATTTAGATATCACTCTAAATACCTGGTAGCAACCAATCCTTTTTTCTTTTACTTCTTATAAATTCAAGTAGCTTTTCCGGTAATAATGATTTTATGATATGCTTTATAGACCAATAGGATACGTTCTCTTCGCAGAGCTTGCAGATAAAATTCGGCGATGCAGGCTTTCCCAAATAAATTTTTTCAAGGTAATCTCTAAAAAACTTGCCATTCCATATTTGCTGTATGCTCTTTTCCTTTAGGTTTCCAACAACTGCTTTACGAGCCATGTCATTGCAACATAATAATACATCCCCAGTATGGGTTATCACCATTTGGTATAGAACTCTTTCAGGCCCACAACCTGAAATTCTTTGATTTAAAGATCTTTTATACAGAGCCACCAAACCAGCACGTGAACTTAGTGGGCCGATACGTATCTTAATGCCCATCTTATTGAATAAGCTTCGAAGATTTTCCTCTTCATAAGGTGGCCACTGATAACGGAGGGCATTGATGGATATTTTTTCTTTGGAATAATTCGCTGAGAGGTATTCGATGTTTTTTAAACTCTTTTCCTGATCTAATCCCATTAAATATTTGTATAGTTCTTTTGAGGCAGCATGGAAACTAATATTGAAACTTCCTTGAAATCCAGATCTGAGGAGACGATTCAGTTTGGCTGGAGTTAGGAGAGAAGCGTTTGTATTAATGTATAAGCTAATTCCTTTTTGTTCAGCATAATTGGTATATTTAAAGAGATTTTCTTCTATGAATGGCTCGCCCATATTGCAGTAAGTGACCATCCCCTTAAACTTATATCGGTCAATTAATTCAGAAAAATCATCAATTATTTTTCTATATAGTAACCAATCCATCTTCCCTTGATCAAGCTTCTTATGCAACGATTCATACGGGCACATCTTGCAGTCAGCATTACAATAATCATGTATATCAACAGTAAGACCAATGGGGTAGTCATTTCTAACTGATCTGCCTATTTTCATGTAATACTCCTAATTTGACATCCTTAAACACATTTATCAGGTGTTTTGTTATTTTAAGCCTATCAAAACGTTCGCCTACAAAAGATCTTCCATTGGCTCCCATCATTCTTCTTTTCTCGGGATACTCTATCAACTGTATTATTCTTTCTGCTAGCTGTTTAGGATTATCAGGCTGAACCAGCAAAGCACAGTTACAGTCCCCAGTAATCTCTTTAACCACTTCAATATCACTAGCCACAATAGCCCGACCACAGGCCATATAATCGAAAATTTTTACAGGAGAGGCCTGATTACTATCTTTTTGATGTGGGGCGACACAGATGTCCATAACTCCAATATATTCCGGGACTTTCTTGTAAAGAACCTGACCGGTAAAAATAAAGGCATCTTGGAGACCTTTATTTTTCACTTTATTCTTCCAGGTGTCCATCATTGGACCATCTCCTACAAGCAAGAATCGAGTCACAGCACATTTCTCTAATATGTAGGGAGCTGCTTCTATCAAGGTGTCAATACCTTGATAAAGAAAGAAGGAGCCTATAAAACCTACGTAAATAAATGACGGCTCAAGGCCTATTTTTTGGCAGCACTCTTTCTTTTCTAAGGGCCTAAATAGCTTTGTATCTGTGCCACTGTGCAGCACAAGTATTTTTAAAAGGGGAATTCTTCCGATTTGGTTCAGTCTCCTTTTGCTCCATTGCGAAAGAACGACAATTTTATCTGCAAGTATCATGGAGTATCTGTCTATTATTCTTTCAAGAAAATGCTTTATTTTGCCACTTAATTGATATGCCAGATATGGATCATTTGGGATCTCAAAGAAGGCAGGGATTCTGAATAACTTTGCAATTAGCATAGGAAGAAAGGAATTCATCTGACGGATATAAAGAAAATCTGGACGTTCAATCAGTTTGGCAAATAGAATCAGGTTGGATATCAATTGAAAGGAGAGAGGTCTTATAAGAGGAAGGTCTATAAAAGGGATCTCTATTACTCTGGCGATAGTCTGCTTTTTGGGATAACCAATTTTCGGAAGAAACAGTATAACGCTGTTACCCATCCTGGTCAGGTTATCAGCCAATTCAAACATTCGGATAAGACCCCCGATTTTTCTTTTGAATCGGGGGTCATGCCAGTAAGCAATAATGAAAAAAGTTAACTTTTTGGAGTTTTTTTTCATCTTCCTTACCAGATTTTATATAGCTATCTGTAATGTTCGGTAGCGAATTTTTTTAGGATTTACCCAATAAACCTCATTTGTTTTGTAAGGATCACGACAATATTTTTGGGGCATTGTTTGTTCCCGTATGCTCCATAGAATCCTCCATGAACGATATCGAATATTCTCTCTTCTCCTGTTTAGCCATTGTACAGTGGGCTTTGGTAAAACCCTTTTAAGAATATTTTTAAGCCAATGCAGAAAACTGCTATCGCCAAGTCTATTTGAGCCTTTTTTATTCCCTGACAAATCTATCACCATATCTTCCTAAAATTCCGTCTCTCAGGCCAGATATAAGTAGCTTTGCTTCATAAATTTTTCTTTGGGTGAGACTTTGTAATATTTGAAGAATTGTTTTTACTGTATGATAAGGTAATGAAAGAAATAAAAATGGCGTAGGGCTGTTTTTAATTAAAAACAAAAATTTATTTCTTACCAAATAGTAGTCTAAGATATTTATCCCAGCTTTTCTATTTTTTCCGGAGACTGAGACTTTATGCCAGACTTTTGCGGCCAAGCAGCTATACACCCTGTATCCAGCCTTTTTTACTCTTTGGCACCAATCTGTTTCTTCAAAATTAAGAAAATATCTAATATCCAATAATCCAATCTGTTTAATTATCTTTGTTGGAATAAATAAACAACTTCCAGCTACCGTATCTACTTCTCGAACTTGCTCAAACTGCCCTTCGTCTATTTTATGACGAGTAGTATCAATGACATTTCCTCTTTTCCAATCAATTATTCCACCGCTGAACTGTATCATGTTGCGTTTATCATAATAATAATTGCTACCTCCAAGAATTCCTGCGTCACGATATTGTTCACTCACTCTGATAAATTCGCTAACCAAAGACTCTTCAACAATTAAATCATTGTTTAGTAAGAGGATATATTCTGCCCTTTCTGAAGTAGCATATTTAATACCGACATTATTCCCACCAGCATAACCGAGGTTCTTTTTGTTTTCAATAATTGTAAGTTCCGGGTAAAGTAAGCTAATCTTATTTATAGAATCATCCTCAGAGCCATTATCAATTAAAACAACACGATAATTTGGATAATCTATTTTTTGCAACGATTGCAAACACTCTGCTGTGTCTTTAAAATTATTCCAGGTCAGGACGATAATCATTACCATGAATTTTCTATCAGACATTTGAGACACAAATTTATCTCCTTTTCTTAGATCAGTTCCTTTTAAAGGAATGTATGTTTTCTTTGATGAGTGACTGCATTCCATAATTTAAATATCTATCGAAAAAGTATGTTATGCCAAGATAAATTAAAATACCTGCGCAAACAAGCAAAAGAAGGCTTAAAATTCCGGTTGCATTGATATAAGTTTTTAAAACAAATATGGATAGCACTATAATTATTCCATTTATTAAGGGAAGAATTATTAGTTTGTTGAAATTTTTTGCACCGCATTTTGTGATTCTTATAACCATGAAACTAAAGCCAATATTTGAAGCAAAAATGCTTAATAATACTGCGATTGATGCACCTAATATTCCCCATTTAATAGAGAAGGGATAGATCAATGCAGCTAACACCAATAAACGGATTATTTGCCACTTCGTTTCTATTTTTGGTTTTCCAGCAGCATAAAATACAGGTACTGTTGTTGATGCTATTGACCTTACCAGACCGGCTAAAGCTAGTGCTTGCATTGCAGGTACCATTGCCATCCATTTATCTCCAAGGAAAGTGCTGGTAAGCTCAGGAGCAAGAATAAATATTCCTCCCGATATGGGTATAGAAATAAAAGCCGTGAGCTGCAATACTTTGAGATAAGCATCTTTTAATTTATTAAGGTTATCCTGTATTTTAGAATAAGTAGGAATAGCAACTATAGAAAGAGCCTCTGATATTTCTGTGGCAGCGAGATTAGACAACGTATAAGCCATCAGGTAAAAACCAAGTGCTGTCGCACCTAAAATCTTTCCCACAAAAGCATCATCACCTTGGGTGATTAAAAATACCAGAATGCCTGAACCCAGAATCCACCTTCCAAATCCAAATAACTCCCTGAACTTTTTCCAATCAATATTCATCCGTGGTCTAAAGGGACTCATTATATATGACATTATGCAGCCCACAAGGTGGCTTGCCACGAGCCCGAAGACTAGTGCCCAGACACTTCGTAAAATCAAAGCCGCAGGGATGGCTACTGCTAGATCAGCTATGGTTGTACTGATCAGATGAACAAACAGCTTATTGAATTCAAAATTTTTTTGAAAATAGATAGTACCGATATTTGTAAATCCTTTAAAAAGCACAGAAATTGCGATAACACGCACAATGTCAGTGGCTCTCGGTGTGTTAAAAAATGCTGCAACAAATGGTGCAGCTGCAAGGAGAATCCCAAACAGTATAATGCCCCGAATGACCTGGACTACCCACGCAGTATCTAAGTATTCTTCGATATTTCCCTTCTTCTGAATGAGAGCAATATTAAAACCTGTATGCGAGAAAGTCTCCAAAATAACCATCGCTAGAAGAGCAATTCCCATTAGCCCAAAATCGTGTGGTGCTAATACTCTAGCCAGTATAACCGTGCGGACTAACCTTAATAGCTTATTCGTGATACGCAGGGCAAAAATCCAAATTCCGCCGCGAACTGCCTGCTGAGATAGACTTTCACTAGGTTTTAACAATTCTCCGTTGTTATTCTTTAATTCCATTATATCTTGCTAATTCTTCTCTGGATGCTTCATTTGTTTATAGTGACTCTTCTTTTAGTGTTGGCAGCATCATAATTATTGCCGTAATAAACCAGAAAGGTTCCATAATGCGAAGTATAATAAATGTATTGGCAGTGAGAGCATGAATAGCCAGGCCAATAAAACCAGCTATAAAGCCGAGAGTAAGACCTTTGTATAATTCATCATCCATTTTTTTATAGACACTAAAAGAATGCTTTAAAATTGACCACAAAAGCCATAATAAAGCGAGGAATCCAATGGCACCTATCTCGGGAAGCGTGCTGGTGTATTGTCCATCAATAAATCCATGCCCTGATATTCCTCGACCTAGAATTGGGTTCTTTCTCCAGGCCTCAAGGCTATCTCGCCAGCTAAAAATTCTTGCCGACGCAGATGGATCGAGATAGATATTGAAAATTTTTGCTAAGTTCGTCTGTCTTTCTTGAAATGTATATTCCACCCTTGAAATGATCGCTTCTGGCCTTATCACAATTATTAGTGCAGCTATTGCCGTCATCGTTGCAACCAATACTAATTTTCTCTTGCTCATAATTACAAATACAAGAAAAGAAAAGATAATCCCCACGTAGGATGCTCGAGAAAGGGTATATAAGAGTGGGAAGAAAATTAAAGCAACCAAGCCGACAAGAGCTAACCTTCTCCCGTGCGGAATATTTTGCAAAAGGAGTCCTATTGCTAAACATGAGATAAAGAGCAAGTACCCACCAAAAGTATTGGGTTCTCCAACTTTTCCTTCAAAAGGTGCACTTACTCTAATGCCCTGGGGAATTTGGATTATTCCATAGACAGATACAATAGCACATGTTATGAAAAAAACAGTAAGAAAGAATTTTATCTGTTTTCTGCTGTGAATATGATTTGCCACTAATATATAAAGCAAGAAATATTCAACATATCTTAAGATATAAAAAAGCCCTTTCTCAGGAATCACAAATCCTAAAGCAATCCCTCTTAAAGTAGCGATTAGACATACTAATACATAAACACCTATGGCTTTATTAAGGGGTGTTTTTATAAATAAGGATAATCCTTTATTCATGGCTGCTTTTGCCAGCCAGGCTAAAGTAATAACTATCAACAATAAGTCATCAAAGCGGATGACTATATCTCTGCCCGGAATCTGACCTACTATTATTTCTGGAGAAAGGAGCATCGAGAAAATCAATACAGTAAGTCCCGCATCCGTATTTAATAACGTTACAAAAAAAATGAGGGAGCTTAAAGCTAGCGCTATGGCAACTTTATAAGAATATCCGGTAATAGTTTTACCCAGGAAAATAGCAACAATAATAACTGCCAAAACCGCAATAATAGAAACAAGTTTTGGGTTTTGCCAGTTTATCCGCATATTAATCCTTTAATCCTTGAATAATCGTAATCGTACTTCTAAAAAGAAAACCATTCTCTTGAATTTTAATGTTTAAAAGGAGCATCATTGGCTCTTGACTCATTGGTCTAATTACAGACTCGTTGGTCTAATTACAATTAATAAAGATCTTTATAATAGTAAATAGCCTTTATAGATGATTTTTCGAATGATTTTTCTTCTTTTCTTCTCATCTAAAAAGATGATTTACTCTCACCATCGTCTGCATAGTAAGGTAATTTACAATCGGGATATGACTCTCGATATTTGGCAGGTTGGGGAGAGGTCTCAAATTGTGAGTGAGCTGAGATCTTATTTTGTTCTGTGTTATGACCTTCTCTCCAGGACTACTTTCCATTAAGGGGCTATGGCTAAGTTTATGTCTATATTTGTTGGAAGGCAACCAGCGAGCGGTAGTATTCGTTTGTCTCCAGGAGTGACTGGTGTGTGCCAACGGCTATAAGGCGGTTCTCGTTTAGCAGCAGAATGGAGTCTGAGTTCTTGATAGTAGAGAGT
>Ga0114930_10004691_pt1 | contig 11426 bp, 11 predicted proteins | sample AnhtaG_FD_87300 | JGI IMG/M metagenome (GOLD analysis project Ga0114930, IMG submission 87300) | Deep subsurface microbial communities from Anholt, Denmark to uncover new lineages of life (NeLLi) - Anholt_01485 metaG | ecosystem: Environmental > Aquatic > Marine > Oceanic > Sediment | place... | reverse complement strand
TACACTGACCTATGTCCCTTGATGAAGCACCTCGCCCATCTCACTGCTCTCCCTTCTAACAAGTATTTCACCGACGAGGGCTACCAGCTTGTCAACAACTACGCTGAATTGATGGCTGAGAAGAGGAGGATGGAAGCCGAGCTGGAAAAGCTAAAAGAGGCTGTCATCGCCTTCGCCAAGAAGGAGGGGGTGGAGATAATCAGGGGGAAGAATAATAGACTTCGAGTGAGAATTGACCATAAAGTAAAGTTTCCGGGCAAGAAGGATGCGCAGGAGAGAAAGGCTCTGGGAGATCTGCTAAAGGAGGAGGGGAAATGGATGGAGGTCTCCGACCTCAATACCTCTGCTTTAATAAAAGCGATCAAAGAGGGAAACTGGAGCCCGGAACTGGTAGAGAAAGTTAAGGAATATCAGCGAATAGAAGAGGAGCCTTCTATAAGATTGATCAAATCTGACAAGGAGGAGCAGCTTAGTTTCTTTGAATTAGAGTAGTTATCTCCACATCACCTCACCGCAGTCTGCCAGTTCGCTGGGTAGAACATTTCTTTTTCAGTTTGGGGCTACCTATCTTTGCCATTGGTTGTCAAAAAATGGTGATAGCGGATATTCTCCGCTTCAAAACCCCTTCTTATTAGAGGGTTATTGAGGAGGAGCTCCTTTTGGTCGACAAGATTATTTATACATTGGGGAGCAGCCTCCGCTCGGAGGAGGAGTTCCTGGAACTGATAGGGAGTTATCACATACAGTTGGTTATAGATGTGCGCCGCTTCCCGGTGAGCAAGCTGGAGCACTTTAACAAGAACAATCTATCCGCCAGCCTTAAAGGCTTGGGGGTAGAGTATCTCTATATGGGTGAACAGTTGGGGGGGTATCGCCGGGGGGGTTATCAGAGCTATATGGAGACCCAGCAGTTTCAACAGGGGGTTGCCGAGGTGATGCGGTGGGCTAACAGATATAATACTACCCTTCTGTGTGCCGAGCGGTTTCCCTGGAGGTGTCATCGCCGCTTTATCGCTCAAGCCCTTGAGGGGGAAGGGTGGGTGGTGGTCCATATACTGGAGCGGGATAAGACCTGGATGAGGAAGAAGCTGGGTTAATGCTCTCTTTCTTCTTTGCTGAGATAATCGATTAATCCTCTCTGGCAGTCTTTACACAGGGTGATGGTTAATTGCTGATAGACCTCTTTTTCCAGTTCTTCGGGGTCCATCCGTTTTATCTCTTCAACCAGTCTATCTATCTCCCCCTCCTCGTAATGCTCGTCTATTACCCCATTGAAAGCCGAGGTGATGGTTATATCCACCCGATATTTTAGCCCTCCAAGGCGGAGGTATCTTCCGCAGCGAAAACAGGTATTTGCCGGGCGATAATCTGTTTTCTTGGTAGACATATTTGAGATTTAAACCTTATAATATAAAGGTTGAAAAAGGCATGGTTAAAATGGTTGTCTTTATAGGTGGTGGGTAGCCTCCTTTCTTCTTTCTGATTTTGGGAAAACCCGTTTATGAGCAAGGAGTCGATTATGGAACAGAAAGAGTGCGAAAATTTCCAAGCTAACCTCCAGCGGTGCAATTGCACTTATGAACCTTGCAGCCGCAAGGGATTCTGCTGCCAGTGTATCCAATACCACTGGCAGATGGGGGAGCTTCCCGCTTGCTTTTTTCCTGACGATGTGGAGCGAACCTACGACCGCTCTCTGGAACGCTTCATCTCTCTCCATGTGAAGAAGTAGCCCTCGCTGCCGGGAACTTTATTTCCCTATAGGGAACCAGACTTCGGTCTGATATTTCTCTGGAGATATATCCGGTCCGCTGACCAGGTAAATTTCAATGATGGGACCAACTATCTTATAGCCCTGCTCCTCCAGTGAGCTGATGATTTCTGGATAGTGCAGGGCGATTTGGTCATATGGTCCCTTAAGGAGTGCGTAGCCTACCTCTTGAGAAGGAATCTCTTTTATCCTGAAAGGCGGGTCAAGCTCTGGCTCACCTTTAATCTGGACTCCGATCTCCGAGCGGAGCTCAGAGGCAGCCACTTGGGCGGGGTCGTCGTAGTAAATTCCTGCCATAGGACCCACTAATTCCAGGTTTTTCTCCATGGCGTAGCCCATTACCTTGGTAAAGACAGGTTCCAGTTCCGAGTAGGATCCCTTATGCTCCAGATAGACGATTCTCATCGGAGGGGTGGTCTTTATTTTCACCTCAACCGGTGACATTTTTGCCTCCTTTTCCTGTGCCCACAAGACCATAACACCTGCGGTAAGAAGAAACATAGCCAACAGGGTTGTCCCCTGAAATAGCCTCGTTCCCATAATATCAGCTCCTTTATCTCAAGTTATCCTTTAGTTTCTTTTCGCTCAATAGAGAGCCCTTTCGTTAAGTCTCCAGTTCAATTCACCTCCACCCCGTGGACCAACTGAGTGAGAAACCATCTTCGTGAGATATTCCTATCTTTCATAAACGCCCCCCGGTAGGCGGAGCATCCCCTTTCAGTAAGGAAGGGGTTAAACCCTCTTTGCTGGCGAGGAGGTTAACCATACGGTTCTTTTAACTACTTTGGTTTATTTCAGATAATCGATGAGCTGACTTCCCCGGATATGGGAGGGAGCCTCCTTGGCGGTGCTCAGAAAGAAGGCGACAGTGTTGGTATCCAGCAGGCTGCCGTGGGTTCCCAGAATGGTGGCTATCATGGAGAAGAGAGCGTTTCCGTGGAAATAGCCGTCCTTTAGGGAGATGAAGATGTCAGCATCAGATTCCACCTGATTGTTGAAAGCATCGTCCAGACGCCGGAGGGCATCTACACAGGGGTGCTCCTTGGTGGCTTCGAACCAGTCGGAATCTGGAATATACCCTTCCTCGTCTGCCTTTCCGCTGGTGATAAGCCTCTCTACTATATCTTTGTATGAGAGGGGGTCCCCGGTAATTGTCTTATATTTATACAGCTCTGTATGGTTGACCCTCTTTTTGAGTATCTTCGCCTTGCCCTCCCGGCTGAAGATATGAATAGCATTGTCCATACGATAAGCTGAGAAATCCACCCCTTCTAAGCTCAATACTTGCTGGGCTATATTTCTTTTGTTGGCCTCTTGGGTGTAAATGGCGGCGAAGCTGACCAGCCCGAAGCTCAGGAGAACCACACTTTTCTCATCCCGAAGGTCATTTCTCACATCAAAGCCACTCGATTTCAGAAAGGATTTCAATTTCACCCTCCGGCTCTTGACAAAGTTGAAGCCATGGTCTGAGAAGAGCATTATCTCAATATCACCCTTTCGGGAATGATAAATCTTCTTCAATACCTCATCAAGGGCGAGCAGGACTTCTTCTGCCCCTTCCTTGCCCAACATATGCATTAAGCCATCGGTTGATTTTATAAAGGTGCAGAATTCCTCTTTTTCTGAGCTGCTGAACGCTTCTACAAATCGCTTCAAATCGGATTTGAAGATTCTTCTGGGGAACGGATAGATGGTGAATTCATAGGGAACGGGTTCCAGATAATCGAATCGTTGATGAAAGTTCCCTGGTTTGATGACCCTTTTGTGGAGATATTTGCCGACCCCACTGACCATAAGGTTTTTCTTCTTATCGAAGTAGGCGCTCTCATACCCGGCGACCCTGCTGGCGTGCCATATAGCGGTGGCGGTTACATTGGTCATGCTGGGAAAAGCGACTATCACCTTGCTTGGTCGGTGGAAGGCTTTAAAGTGCCCTTTTAGCCACAACTGGTTTATGGTTCGCCAGGGAACCCCGTCAACACAGATTATTAGTTTCCTGGTGACCTGGTTCTGTTCAACTCCCGTTAGGGTGGAGTCGAAATCGGGGTCGGTCCATCTCAAAAACCATATCACCCCGATTACTATGAGAAGTAATAGAGCCAATAAGATGGTCATCCTCGTTCGCCTCTTTTTTGGTATTCAACACTTGTTGCGAATACATTATAGCAAGGGAAGGTGCTTTTGAGAAAGAAAAAATTATACCGGGAGAAATTTTTTGCCAGAGAACTTCACCGGTAGGGCAGTGCTATGGTCTGAAGGGTAGCAGGGAGGACCTCTTTCAAAATCTATTAAGGGATCCCCTTTTGGTTTTTTTTCATTTATATTAGATTTTGTTGCAAATGTAAGAATATTTTGTTAAAATTGGTGCAAATTCTAAGGAGGTGTTTTCATGAAATTTTGGGCTTAAGGTGACTAAATGGAAAGGGTTAATTTAAAACTACATAATTGGAGGGGAGAAAATGCTATCGCAAATACCGATAAATCTTGGGAGAATAAAGAAAGAAGACTTGGACAAGGAGATACTGAGAGCTGGGATAATTGCTGAATTAGATGCTATAAATCTTTATGAACAAATGGCAGCCATGACTGAGAACGATAATATTAAGAAAATTCTTTTGGACATAGCAAAGGAAGAAAAGACACATATGGGCGAATTCCAAGCTCTATTATTAAAGGAAGACAAGGAGCAAGAAAAAGAGCTGGAAGAAGGTAAAGAGGAAGTCGAGGAGTTGCTGGAATAGAGGAGATGCGGGTATGAGTAAAATTGCGGTTATAATTACTGATATGTTTGAAGATTCAGAGTATACCAAGCCAGCCGAGGCTTTTAGAGAAGCAGGGCATGAACTGATTCATGTGGGATTAAAAGAGGGGAAAACTGTAAGAGGTAAAAATAAAGGCACCCCGGTCAAGATTGACAGAGTGGTGAAAGATGTATCGGTAGATGATTTTGATGCCCTTTTAATTCCTGGTGGTTATTCTCCAGATAAATTAAGAGTTGATGAATATGCAGTGCAATTCGCAAAAGATTTTGTAGAAAGTGGTAAGCCTGTATTTTCCATTTGCCATGCCCCGCAACTTCTAATAACAGCCCAGGTCTTACAAGGACGCAAGATAACAGGATGGAAATCCATTGTTCAAGATATCAAAAATGCGGGAGCGGAATTTATCAATCAAGAAGTAGTAGAGGATGGAAACTTGATTTCCAGCCGGAACCCAAGTGACCTTCCTGCGTTTATTCAAGCATCTTTAAATAAATTAAAATAAAGGAACCTTTAAGATAAATAGTGATGACGAATACGGAAACAAATAAATCATAAACTTTGCTAAAACTGTGCACGAATAAAAAGATTTAGAGCCGCATACATCAGAGATCAACTTTAAGAGGGGAAGTTTATGATAATTCATCAAAAGGTTTGTTTAAATTTATATAGTTGAAGGAGAAAAAGGTAGCTTTAGGAGGCAACTGAAGTGAGTAGCTTATATTTTCTCTTTCCTGCTTTGATTGCGATTTTTATTTCTTTCCTTTTCGTGAGAGCTGCTGCTATTGCTTTGATGATGACGGGCTTGGAAAAGAAAAAAGCGAGATTTCAAGCAATATCAGCATTTTCAGGAACGGGGTTTACAACGAAAGAGGCAGAGTCGATAGTAAACCATCCCGTGAGGCGGAAAATTATCACTTGGCTCATGATAATGGGGAACGCAGGAATTGTTGCCGTAATTATAACAGCTACTTCCTCTTTAGCCACCAGTAAAGGGTATCAACTTCCCATCAATGTCTTAATCCTTGTTGGGGGGATATATCTTATATACAAGATTGCAACTCATAGGAAGTTTACCAGAAGATGGGAGAACTTTGTAGAAAAGAGACTCATAAAATCACACACATTTGAGGAATATACAACAGAAGATCTTCTTCATTTCCTTGAGGGCTATGGGCTGGTTAGAAAAATTATAAGCGAAAAATCTCCTTTGATAGATAGTTCTCTGTCAGAATGTAAGTTAAATGAGAAAGGACTACTGGTTTTGGGCATCGAAAGGGGTAAAAATTGGATTCCTACACCTAAAGCGAATGAATCAATAAAAGAAGGCGATAGCATTGTGGTGTATGGTCCTCTTGATGTTCTGAATAATTTGCTTAAAGAAGAACAACCGTGCTAACCGTAGGTCAGAAAGAATAACTGAAGAATGGAGTTGAAATCTTTGTATGATTCAATACTTAGAGGAGCGTTTAAAGTAGATGCTTTATAATTGAAGACAGTTTCACAGGTAAGGGGAAGGAATGATTCTCCATTTTTTTTCTTAATAAAAAGTCCTTTACGGTTAAATTCTTTAGTTTATTATTCACTTAGGAGGTAAATTATTATGCTCAAATTCATTAAGAAAAGCTCAAAAAAGGTTGGTCTTCCACCAGGAACTCCCATACATATTGGGGAGAGAAAAATAGAAAAGGCAAGGATCACAATCATCGACTATGCTGAAGCTCAATTTCAAGAGTGCGAAGCAAAAAAGGTTGAAGAATGCTTTCCTTTCAAAGATAAACCAACAGTAACATGGATAAATATAGACGGTATTCATCAGGTGGAGATTATAGAGAAAATCGGGAAACTCTTCGACCTACATCCTCTTCTCCTGGAGGATATTGTGAATACAGGACAGCGCCCCAAAATGGAGGATTTTGGGGATTACATCTTTATTGTCTTAAAAATGCTTCATTATGACGAAAAAGACAAAGAGGTAAAGGCTGAACAGGTCAGTTTGATTCTTGCCTCCAATTTCGTTATCTCCTTCCAGGAGAGTGAAGGAGATGTGTTTAATCCCATAAGAGAAAGGATTAAAAGTGGAAAGGGTCGTATTAGAAAAATGGGGGCTGATTACCTTGCTTACTCTTTAATGGATGCCATTGTTGATAGCTATTTCATAATTCTGGAAAAGCTTGGAGAAGAAATAGAAGATACTGAAGGAGAATTGGTAACCAATCCCACCTCTGAAACCTTACAGGCTCTTCATAATTTAAAAAGAGAGATGATATTTCTGCGTAAGTCGGTCTGGCCTTTAAGAGAGGTAGTCAGTGTTTTAGAAAGAGTGGAATCAGCGCTGATTAATAAGACCACCTTGATATACCTTAGAGATGTTTACGACCATACCATTCGGGTGATTGATACAATAGAGACATTCAGGGATATGCTTTCCGGAATGCTTGATATCTATCTTTCCAGTATCAGTAATAGAATGAATGCTGTAATGAAGGTGTTGACTATTATTGCTACCATATTTATCCCGCTCACTTTCATCGCTGGAATTTATGGAATGAATTTTAAATTCATGCCCGAACTTGAGTGGCATTGGGGTTATCCGGCAGCTTTGCTCGTCATGGTTATTATTGGAGTTTTGATGCTGATTTATTTCAAAAGAAGCGAATGGTTATAAAGGAGTTTGCTAACCCTTGAGCTGCATAACCCGTAAAAAACATAAAAAATGCAACAGGAATTATTAAGCAGCATATTATTGTTCATAGTAGGATTAGTTTTGCTCGTCAAAGGCTCAGATTTCTTTGTCAAGTCTGCTGCCTCGATAGCAAAAAAATTAGGCGTCTCAGAATTCGTTATCGGATTAACATTAGTTGCCATAGGCACCTCAATACCAGAACTCGTCTCGTCCATTATAGCTTCCCTAAAACAGCAAAGCGACATAGTTATAGGCAATGTAGTTGGCTCAAATATAGCAAACATAGGGTTAATAGTGGGAATAGCAGCGACGATAAGATTGATAAAAACAAAAGAAGAAATGCTTAAAAGAGATGGATATATAATGCTTTTTGCAGCATTGTTATTCTATGCTTTTAGCCTCAACATGATGATCTCAAAGATAGAAGCGATAATATTTCTGTTGTTATACTTTGCTTATGTAATGTTCTTGCTTGGGACAAAGCCGAAGTTTAAAGGCAAATACAATTTTAAAGAATTCATCAGATCTTTTTTTGGATTTAGGTTCTTAATACCAGTGATAAGCAGAGTAACTTCTAATCTAAGCAACACAGAAAACAAAAAAATGACTCCAATAGAAGAAAGAAAAATACAAGAATTATCCAAAGCAGGTCTTATTAAGGACTTCTTAATCCTAATTATAAGCGGATTTGCTGTTGTTTTTGGGGCAAAATATCTTGTTGATGAAGCAATATTTTTTGCGGATTTTTTTAATGTGCCAAAGACATTGATAGGTATCAGTCTGGTAGCAGTTGGTACCTCCTTACCAGAACTAAGTGTATCAGGATCAGCCGCAAGAAAGGGTTATGGCGAGATAGCTGTTGGCAACATAATTGGTTCAAACATCGCTAACATATTTTTAATATTAGGAGTTTCAGGATTGTTTTTTCCTTTATCTATTATAAAATCAACTCTATTTTACACAGCACCGTTTATGATATTTATGAGCCTTTTGCTTTTGTTTTTCATAAGAAGTCAGTGGGAAATAAGGCGCATAGAAGGCACGGTGTTTATTGTTTTATACCTAACATTCATGACCCTTTTGTTCTTGAATAGATTAATTTTTAGCTAAAAATGTTTTTGTAATTCAAAAGAAATAATATAGCTTGGAGTGGCATTTGAGCGAAGGAGTAATTTTGCTTATGGATACATACTACTCATAACTGCCTCAGGTGGTAGATAATGAAGCACAAACGGTTCCCAGAGCAACTTTTTATAATTGGCTCCCCGAGAGGACAAATCTAACGTACAGTGCCAAAACAGCGATGCACTTTTAATGACCAAGTGCGTAATTTCTGCCGCAGTTCCTGATTTTTATCAACTGTTTCCGTTTCATCCCGCTCCTAACTATTTAGTTCTTCAACTTTTTTAGCAACAGCGTCTCCCATTTCACTGGTTGTGTTTGTGCCGCCCATATCTTTTGTTCTGACTTTTCCCTCTTTAAGAACCTGCTCAATTGCGTTGACAATTAAATCTTTAGACTCGCTTTCGCCAATCTCATCCAGCATTAAAGCTCCCGCCCATATTGTTGCTAATGGGTTTGCCACATTCATTCCTTTATATCTCGGGGCAGAACCGTGGATTGGCTCAAACATTGAAATTCCATCTGGATTAATATTTCCACCCGGAGCTAAACCAAGTCCACCTTGTATCATAGCTCCTAAATCAGTTATTATGTCACCAAACATATTTGGTGTGACAATAACCTTAAACCATTCGGGATTTTTTATGAGCCACATTGTTATGGCATCAACAAACATAAACTCATGTTCAATATCAGGATATTCGCTGCTTATTTTTTCAACTGACTCTCTCCAAATGCCGTAGATATCGCTCAATACATTGGCTTTGTCAACCACATGAACCTTGTCAGCGTTTTGTTTTTTAGCAAGCTCAAAAGCATACTTAATTACCCTGTCCGCGCCCTTTCTGCTCATGACTCCTATTTGAAATGCAATTTCAGAAGCATCTGTGTCTATATCCAAGCCAAACTTAACTTTATACATTGGTCTTGACAGTTCTAACTGCTGCTCTGTTTTTCCAGCATTTATTCTCCCCCCAATACCAACATAGAAATCCTCTGTGTTCTCTCTTACCACTGTAAAATCGATATCTGCCGGAGTCTTATCCTTCAAAGGGCACCGTACACCCTCTAGTAATTTTACGGGCCTAAGATTTACGAACTGGTCAAAATAAAATCTTATTTTTAGCAAAATACCTTTTTCTAAGATAGCTGGTTTGGCTCTTGGATCACCCAAAGCTCCAAGGTATATTGCGTTGCATGTATTTTTGATCTCTTCTAATGTATCCTCTGTTATTAATTCACCGGTTTTAAGATATTTATCAGCACCATTATCATACTTAACCCACTCAATCTCAAAATTATTCAACGCTCCAACTTTTTCAACAACCTTAACTCCTTCACTTATTATTTCTGGTCCAATACCGTCTCCTGGTATCAATGCTATCCTGTATTTCATTTCTTACTGCCCTCAACCTTTTGTTTCTTTTTAATATAATTCATTAACCCCCCTGCATTAATCATATCCATTGCAAAATTAGGAATGGGAACGAACGCATATTCCTCTTTTTTGGTAAGATTTTTTATCTTTCCAGTACTCAAGTCAATCTCCAGCTCATCGCCATTGGATACCTTTTTACTAATGCCTTCACATTCTATGGCAAGAAAACCGTTGTTTATGCAGTTCCGGTAAAATATCCTGGCGAAATTATTGGCAATAACCGCCCTTATTCCTGCTCCTCTTAATGCCCAGATGGCATGCTCTCTTGAAGAGCCGCATCCAAAATCATCGGCTGCCACTATAAAATCTCCTTCTTTTACTTTTTTGACGAATTCTGTATCAATATCCTCCATGGCATGCTGGGCTAACTCTTTTTCCTTGTCTACATTAAGGTATCTTGCCGGAATAATCTCGTCGGTATTAATATGATCCCTGCCATAGACATGTGCTTTTCCTTTCATCTACAACATCTCCCTTGGGTCGGCTATCTCTCCTTTTATTGCAGAGGCGGCAACCGTTGCTGGTGAGGCTAGATAAACCTCTGATTTTGGGTGTCCCATTCTCCCGACAAAATTCCTATTTGTGGAAGAGATACATCTTTCTCCTTCTGCTAATACTCCCATATGGCCGCCTAAACAAGCCCCACAGGTTGGGGTTGAAACAGTGGCTCCTGCTTCCATAAATATGTCAAGCAATCCTCTCTTATTAGCTTGTTTCCATATCTCTGTTGTTGCAGGAACAACTATCATCCTCACACCATCAGCAGTTTTTCTTCCTCTCATAACAGAAGCAGCTATTTTCAAGTCTTCAAGTCTCCCATTTGTACAGCTTCCTAAATAAGCCTGATCAATCTTGATACCTTTTGCTTCACTAACTGGTTTTCCATTACTTGGTAGATGAGGGAACGCAACTATTGGCTCTAAGTTAGAAACATCGATTTCGATTATCTCTGAATAATTGGCATCATCATCAGATTCGATAACCTCAAATTCCTCATTTGTCCTCTGTTTAACATAGTCAATTGTCTTCTGATCCGGATTAATAATTCCTGATTTCCCTCCAGCTTCAACTGCCATATTACATATTGTCATTCTTGCTTCAGCAGATAATTCATCAATAACTTCCCCACTGAATTCCATTGCTTTGTACAAAGCACCATCCACTCCGATTCTTCTTATTGTCTCAAGGATAATATCTTTAGAATAAACTCCGTTTGGCAAATTTCCGCTAATCTTGAACAACATTGTTTCAGGGACTCTAAACCACAACTCGCCGGTAGCCAAAGCAGCTGCAAGATCCGTACTTCCAATTCCAGTTGAAAAAGCTCCTAAAGCCCCATGGGTGCATGTATGACTGTCTCCGCAAACAATGGTCATTCCTGGTTTAACATAACCTTGTTCGGGAAGCAGAGCATGACAGATACCATGCCTTCCCAGATCGTAAAATTTTTTTATACCTTGTTCTTTAACCCAAGCTCTCAGCTTCCTGACAAGTTCTGCTGACTTTATATCTTTATTGGGAACAAAATGGTCTGGTATTACAACAATTTTATCAGGATCAAAAACTTTCTTTATACCACTCTGTTTTAACATAGTTATAGCAGGTGTTGTTGTAACATCATGACACATGATTAAATCGATCTTTGCATTAATT
>Ga0114930_10004690_pt1 | contig 11427 bp, 5 predicted proteins | sample AnhtaG_FD_87300 | JGI IMG/M metagenome (GOLD analysis project Ga0114930, IMG submission 87300) | Deep subsurface microbial communities from Anholt, Denmark to uncover new lineages of life (NeLLi) - Anholt_01485 metaG | ecosystem: Environmental > Aquatic > Marine > Oceanic > Sediment | place... | reverse complement strand
GGGCCTGGATCCCAAATCCACTTGCTGACCGGCGCCCCCCCGAAAGAGAAGCCCGAGTCCAACACCAACGCGCCGGTGACCGAGCCCGGCCCCACGATGACCACCATTTCGGGGGCGAAGGTGTTTCCCGTGATGGCCGTGCGCAGCGACGCGCCGTACTCGGCCACGAACCATTCCGTATGGGCGATGTACATCCACTGCGGGTCGCCGCCGAAGTCGACGCCCGTAATGGTGGGGGACGGTCCGGACTCCATGGTGAGATGGACGGCCGGGCCGTCGCTGTTCTCGATCGAGCCGCCGGTGACCGAGACGGGGCTCGCCAGGCGCACGTTGAAGTCGTGGATGGTGCAGTCGTGCAACGTGCCGCTGCTTCCGTCCTCGAAGGCCAGGTCCTCGCTGTTGTCCGGGTGTGCGTAGCCGTTGAAGGTGCAGTTGCCGAGGTCGAAGGTCCCGTGGATCGCGACGTCGCAGCCGGGCGTGGCGACGGTGAAGGTGCATGCGCTGGTGGTGAGGTTGCCCGAGCCCATGATATCGAGGTCGCCGTGGTTCATGAGATTGAACACCGCGCCGCCGGTCGCCAACAACAAGGCCCAGTCCTGCACGATGATGCCGTCCGCGTTCACGTTGAGAATCGCGCCCGAGGTCGCGGTCAGCGCCGCCCCGGCACCCGTCACGGTCAACGTCTCGATGTTGACCGTGGCGCCGTTGCCGACGGTCATGGCGCCCGATACCGTGACGGGGCAATTGAGGTCGGCCTGGGCGCCCGCGGCCATCGCGAACGCGCCCGAGACGTTCAAATGGGTGGAAGCCCCCGCGAACGCCGCGAGCCCGCCGCCCTCAATCGTGAACGAGCCGGGAACCTCGACGGTGCGCAAGAAGCTGGCTTGGGCGCCGTCTTGGACGACCCAGGCGCCGTCCACCGTCACGCCTTCATCCCTCATCTCGAGCGTGACGGCCGCAGGAACCGACACGGTCGCCCCGGCCGCCACCGCACCACCCGCCCACCGGTAGGCGCCCGACCCGCCGAACGCGCCGGCCGGCCATTCGAAATCCACGGCAATCGTACCCGAACCGACCGTCACCACGGCGTCGGCCGCGTAGGTGTTGCCCGTGACGTTTGCGAGCAGCGAGCCGCCCGGCTGGACCTGCTCGATAAACCAGGCCGGCGAGGCCACGTACAGCCAGTCCGCTTGAGCCGAGAAATCCACCCCCGTGAGCACCGGCGAGGCACCGTTCGTCACCTCGATGTTGACCGACTTGGCGTCGCTCTTCGGATTCCCGTTGGCCACCCATCCGCCCTGGATGGTTAGGTCCGACGTGTGAGCGCGCACGGTCAGGTCGGCCACGGTGCACTCCGTCAGGGTCCCCTGGCTTCCCGTGTTGAAGACCAGGCTCTCGTGGTTGTAATAGTCGCGTAACCCGTCGAACTCCGCCCCCGTCGCCTCGAAACGCCCGTTGACCACGATGTCCCGGTCGCGTGCATAGTCGAATGCGGCGTCGGACGAGAATACCGTGCCATCGATCGTGAAGTCCTCATCGACGTTGACGGCCACGCCGCTCATGATGGTGAGCGTGACGCCGCCTTCGACGGTGACCGGGGCTGTAAGCGTGTAGGGGGCGCCTGCCGCGTCCCACAACGTGTCCGTCGTAATCGGGCCGCTGACGTCCGTTTCCGCGCAGGCCGGCGGCACGGCCGCGAGCCCGGCGACCACTGCGATTCCGAATAACCCAACGAGCTTGCTTTCGATGTAGGATCTCATGATGGTACTCCCGACGTTACACAGTCGCCCAGCCGTGTTCCCTGTGCCGCCCCCATCATAGCACGGCGCCTGCCGTCGATACCGCCAGGTCGGCGGCGCCCCGCAGTCCGGCCGCTATTTCCCCAGAGCGTCGTAGCCGTAGGAGGTCTCGCCGGGGAGGTCGGTGCGGCCCATGAGGGCGAGATCGATGCAGCGCGCGGCTTCGCGGCCTTCATGGATGGCCCAGACGACCAGGGACTGCCCGCGGTGCGCGTCCCCTGCGGCAAAGACCCCGTCGCGACTGGTCTGGTAATCGGAACCGGCCTTGACGTTGCCGCGCGCGTCGAGTTCGAGGCCGAGGTCCTTGACCAGCGTGTCCTGCTCCGGATGCAGGAAGCCCAGCGCGAGCACCACGAGTTCGCAATCGAGGGTGAATTCGCTGCCGGCGACCTCACGCATCTTGTGGCGGCCCGACTCGTCCTTCACCCATTCGACGCGCACGCCGCGCAGTTGCTTGACGCGGCCCTTCTCGCCGGCAAACTCCTTGGTCAACACCGACCAATCGCGCTCGCCGCCTTCCTCGTGGCTGGACGACGTGCGCAGCATGTAGGGCCACATAGGCCACGGGGTGGACTCGGCCCGCTCGAACGGCGGCCTGGGCAGGATCTCGAGCGAAACAACGCTCGTGGCCCCCTGGCGATGGCTCGTACCGACACAGTCCGAACCCGTGTCGCCCCCGCCAATCACGATAACGCGCTTGCCTTGCGCCGTAATCTCGGGTTCCGTGATCGCTTTGCCCAACAGGCGACGCGTTTGTTGCGTGAGGAACGGCATGGCCAGGTGGATGCCGTCGAGGTCGGCACCGGGGATATCGAGGGTCCGGGCCTTGGTCGACCCGAGGGCCAGGCACACGGCATCGAAGTCGTCCAGCACGCTCGCGGGCGTGTCCCTGCCGACCCAGGCGCCGCAGCGGAACGCGACGCCCTCGGCCTGCATCTGGTCGATGCGGCGCCGCACCATGGCCTTGGTCAGTTTGAAGCCGGGGATACCGTACAGGAGCAGGCCGCCGGGCTCATCATCCCGCTCGAACACGATGACCGTGTGGCCGGCGCGGTTGAGCTGTTGTGCCGCGGCAAGACCCGACGGCCCGGAACCGACGACGGCGATTCGCTTGCCGGTGCGCCGTTCGGGAGGCCGGGGCCTAATCCAGCCCTCTCTCCAGCCCCGGTCGGCGATCTCGCGCTCGATATACTCGATGGCCACGGCCGGGTCCGTGATCCCGAGAACGCAGGCCGCCTCGCACGGGGCCGGGCACACCCGCCCCGTGAACTCCGGGAAGTTGTTGGTCGAATGGAGGACGTCCAGCGCCCTGCGCCAGTCGTTGTCTTTGACGGCGTCGTTGAAGTCCGGGATCATGTTGCCGAGCGGGCAGGCGCTTTGGCAAAACGGCACGCCGCAGTTCATGCACCGGTAGGCCTGCTCGCGCATCTTGTCTTCGGGCAGCGAGTGAATTAACTCATCGAAGTTCCGGACGCGCTCCTTCACCGGGGCGTTCGAGGGGAGCTCCCGCTTAAACGCCATAAACCCTCTCTCTTTGCGGGGCCACATGGTCTACATCTCCATAGGGGCGTCGGTCAGGCGGCGCTCTTCTTGCTTCCTGAGGACCCGGGCGTAGTCTCGCGGCATGACGCGAACGAAGTTCCGCAGTGCCATGTGCCACTTGTCGAGGATACGCTGGGCCACTTTGCTGCCGGTGTACTCGACGTGTTTCTCGAGCATGGCACGCAGCTCGGGTACGCCGGCGGGATGCATGGGCTTGAGGTCGACCATGCCCAGGTTGCACCGGCTCCGGAACGTGCCGTCCTCGTCATAGACGAAGGCGATACCGCCGCTCATGCCGGCGGCGAAGTTCCGGCCCGTCTTGCCCAGCACGGCCACGCGCCCGCCGGTCATGTACTCACAGCCGTGGTCGCCCACGCCCTCGACGACCGCCCAGGCGCCGCTGTTGCGCACACAGAAACGCTCGCCGGCCACGCCGCGAAAATAGCATTCGCCACTGGTGGCGCCATAGAGCACGACGTTGCCGATGAGGATGTTGTCCTCCGGCACGATCGGGCACTCGGGCGGCGGCTTCACAATGATCTTGGCGCCCGACAGTCCTTTCCCCAGATAGTCGTTGGCCTCCCCTTCGACGCACAAGGTAACGCCTTTGATGGCGAACGCGCCGAAGCTCTGCCCGGCCACCCCCGTGCAGTCGATCCAGATCGTGTCTTCGGGCAGACTGCCGGTGTACATGCCGAGTTTGTGTCGGCGGGTGAGTTCGCTGGACAACATGGCGCCGACGGTGCGATGGACGTTGCGGATCTCCTGGTCGAACCGTACGGGGGTCTTGTTCGCAAGGGCCGCCCCGGCCTTCTCCATGATCTCGTGGTCCAGGGCCTTGTCGATGCCGTGGTCCTGCGTCTTGCTGCAATACAGGGTCTCGCCCTCCCACGCCTCGGGCGCGGTCAGGATCCGCGAGAAATCCAGCCTCTTGGCCTTTGGGTGGTCCGGCAGGGGGCGATACTCGAGCAGGTCCGAGCGCCCGATCATCTCGTCAACCGTACGGAAGCCAAGTTCGGCCATGATGCGCCGCAGGTCTTCGGCCACGAAGTGGAAGTAGTTGACGACGTACTCCGGCTTGCCGGTGAACCGCTTGCGCAACTCCGGGTCCTGTGTGGCGATGCCGACGGGGCAGGTGTTGAGATGGCACTTGCGCATGAGGGTGCACCCGCAGACGATCAGCGGGGCCGTGGCGAAGCCGAACTCGTCCGCCCCGAGCATCGCGCCGATGGCCACGTCGCGGCCGGTCTTGAGTTGCCCATCCACCTGCACGCGGATGCGGCTGCGCAGGTTGTTCTCGACCAGCACCTGCTGGGTCTCGGCCAGCCCGAGCTCCCAGGGCAGGCCGGCGTGCTTGATCGAGGTCTGCGGCGAGGCGCCCGTGCCCCCGTCGTGGCCGCTGATGAGGACAAGGTCCGCCTTGCCCTTGGCCACGCCGGCAGCAATGATGCCGACGCCCGCCTCTGCGACGAGCTTGACTGACACGCTGCCGTGTACGTTGGCATTCTTGAGGTCGTGAATGAGTTGGGCGAGGTCTTCAATCGAGTAGATGTCGTGGTGGGGGGGCGGCGAGATGAGCTCGACGCCGGGCGTCGAGTACCGCACCTTCGCAATCTCCTCGAAGACTTTGTGTCCCGGGAGTTGCCCGCCCTCGCCGGGCTTGGCCCCCTGGGCCATCTTGATCTGGAGTTCGTCGGAGTTCACGAGGTATTCGTTGGTGACGCCGAACCGGCCCGAGGCTACTTGCTTGATGGCGCTGCGGCGCCAGTCGCCGCTGGCGTCGCGCTCGAAACGACGGGGATCCTCCCCGCCTTCGCCGGTGTTGCTGCGCCCCCCGAGCCGGTTCATGGCGATGGCGAGCGTCTCATGGGCCTCGCGGCTAATCGAGCCAAAGGACATGGCGCCCGTGCAGAAGCGCTTGACAATGGTTTCTTTGGGCTCGACCTCGTCCAGCGGGATGGGGTTGCCCTTCTTGAACTTGAGCAGACCGCGCAACGTCGAGAGATTCCGCGCACGGTCATTGACCATCTCGGCGAACCCCCGGTACTTCTTCCAGTCGTTGGCCCGCGCCGCGTGTTGGAGCGCGGCGATCGTCTCGGGGTTGTACTGGTGGAACTCACCGCGCTGCCGCCACCGGTACTGGCCGCCCGGGTCCAGCAGGGGCCGGTGGGCGTATTGGCCGGAGTAGGCCAAGGCGTGGCGCGTGAGGCCCTCGCCAGCCACTTCGGCCACGCCGATGCCGCCGGCCCGCGAAACCGTGCCCGTGAAGCAACGCTCGATCAAATCCGGGCCGATGCCCACGGCCTCGAAGATCTGCGCACTGCGGTAGCTGTGCTGCGTCGAGATGCCGGCCTTCGACATGACCTTCAGCAGCCCCTTTTCGACCGCGTTCACGTAGTTCGCGATGGCCTTCGCCGGGTCCTCGATCTCCACCCGCCCTCTCAGGATGAGGTCGTAGACCGTCTCGAAGGCCAGATACGGGTTGACGGCGCCCGCGCCGTACCCGGTCAACAGGGCGAAGTGCATCACCTCGCGCGGTTCGCCCGACTCGACCACCAGCCCGCACTCGGTGCGCGTCTGCTCGCGGATCAGATGATGGTGCACGGCGCCCGTGGCGAGCAGGCTCGGAATCGGCACGTGGTCGGCGTCGACGCCCCGGTCGGACAAGATGAGGATCGTCGCCCCGTCGGCGATCGCGGCCGACGCCTCGCAGCAGATCCGATTCAGCGCGGCGTCCAGCCCTTCGGGGCCCTCGGCCGCGGGGAACAACGTGCTGATGACGGCCGGCTTGATGCCGGGCTGGTCGAGCCGCTTGAGGTGTTGAAGCTGGTCGTCGGTGATGATGGGCGAGCAGAGGTGGAGTTGCCGGCAATGGTCGGGGGTTTCGTCGAGGAGGTTGCGCTCGCGCCCGATGGTGGTATCGAGCGACATGACGATCTCTTCGCGGATGGGATCGATGGGTGGGTTGGTCACCTGCGCGAACAACTGCTTGAAGTAGTTGAAAAGGAGCTGCGGCCGCTGCGACAACACCGCCAGCGGCGCATCGTTGCCCATCGAGCCCACCGGTTCCTTGCCGTTCTCGACCATCGGCGCGAGGATGACCTCGAGGTCTTCCTGCGAATACCCGAAGACCTGCTGCCGCTCGCGCAGCGACGCGTCATCGCGCGCCGCTTTGGCCCTGGGCGCGTCCAGCGGCAGTGAAACGCGGTGCTCCTCGAGCCATTGGCGGTAGGGGTTGCGCTTCGCCAAGGTCTCCTTGATCTCCTCGTCGCTCACGATCCGGCCCTGTTCCGTGTCGATCAGGAACATGCGGCCCGGCTCGAGCCGGCCCTTCTTGATGATGCGGTCCTGCGGAATGTCGAGCACGCCCACCTCGGAGGCCATGACCACGAAGTCGTCCCGGGTCACCCAATAGCGCGAGGGGCGAAGCCCGTTGCGGTCCAGCACGGCCCCGATACGGACGCCGTCGGTGAAGGCCATCGACGCCGGCCCGTCCCACGGCTCCATCAGGCATGCGTGGTACTCGTAGAACGCCTTCTTGTCATCGGGCATGCTCTCATGCCCTGTCCAGGGCTCGGGGATCATCATCATCATGGCGTGGCCCATCGAGCGCCCGCCCCGCACCAGCATCTCGAAGGCGTTGTCGAAGATCGCCGAGTCGCTGGCGCCCTCCGTCAACACGGGAAGCAGTTTCTTGATCTTCTCGCCGAACAGCGGGCTGTCGAAGTGGGTCTCCCGCGACGCCATCATGTTGATGTTGCCGCGCAGCGTGTTGATCTCGCCGTTGTGCGCCAGGAAGCGGAACGGGTGCGCCAGCGGCCACGAGGGCAACGTATTCGTGCTGTAGCGCTGATGGACCAGGGCCAGGGCGCTCTCGAACCGATCGTCGGAAAGGTCCGGGTAGTACCGGCCCATCTGGTGCGCCAGCATCAGGCCCTTGTACGTCACCGTGCGCGCCGAAAGGCTGCACACGTAGAACTCGCTCCGTGCCGGGATCCGGGACGCGCGAACCGCCCGCTCAACGACCTTCCGGATTACCAGTAGGACGCGCTCGAACGCGTCGCCGTCCAGGTCACCTTCGCCCTTGACGAAAACCTGCTCGATCACCGGCTCGTTTTCACGCGCCAACCAGCCAAGGGCGCCCGAGTCGCGCGGTACCTCGCGCCAGCCGAGCAGCGTCTGCCCTTCCGCCGCGACAGCCTGTTCAAACGCGCCCTTGCAGGCGGCGCGGTCCTCGCCATTCTGGGGCAGGAAGACCATGCCCACGCCGTAGCCGCCGGGTTCCGGCAGTTCGAAGCCCAACGATTGTGCCACCTCCGCGAAGAACCGGTGGGGAAGCTGCACCAGCATGCCCGCGCCGTCCCCCGTTTCAGGGTCGCACCCGGCGCCGCCGCGATGCACGAGGTTCTCCAAGACCTGGATGCCTTGCCGAATGATCGTGTGGGTGCCGGCGCCGCGCACGTTGGCCACGAAGCCGACGCCGCATGCGTCATGTTGGAACCGGGGGTCGTACAGCCCCTGGCGCCCTAACCTTCTCATCTACAAACGCACTCCACGTCCCGCGTTATGGATAGCCGACCTAAGCGCCTTACGGCCAAGAGGATACACCAGCCTGCGGCGAGCACGTCCTTCCCCCTGGCGTGCGCCATCGCCACTCTTGATAAGGCCTGGAATGGTACAGAGGGCCGGGCCGGGATGTCAAATACCCGATAAACTTGCGTTGCAGGATCGCGAGGCCGCGTGCTAGAATAGCGGGGCCTGAACCGGGTCATGTCGGGCGGCGAATGTCGCCGCTTTGGAGGAGAATCGCATCGATGTCGGGTCACTCGAAATGGAACACGATCAAACGCAAGAAGGGCGCGGCCGACGCCAAGCGGGGCAAGATCTTCTCGCGCCTTGCCAAGGAAATCACCATCGCCGCGCGTGACGGCGGCGGCGACCCGGACACCAACGCACGTTTGCGCACCGTGCTGTTGACGGCCCGCGGCCAGAACATGCCCAAGGATAACATCGAGCGCGCCATCAAGAAGGGCACCGGCGAGCTGGAGGGGGTGAGCTACGAAGAAATCCGCTACGAAGGCTACGCCCCCGGCGGGATCGCCATCATCATCGACCTGCTCACGGACAATAAGAACCGGGCCGTGGCCGAGGTCCGCCATATTCTCACCAAGTACAACGGCGCCCTGGCCGCGAACGGGGCCGTGCTCTGGAACTTCGAGCAGAAGGGCCTCATCACCATCCCGAAGGAGGCCTGCGAGGAAGAGGAGATGCTCGAGAAGGCCATCGACGCGGGCGCTGAAGACCTGGACACCGAGGCGGGCGACTTCTACGAGATCACGACGGTGCCCAATCAGCTCCACGCGGTCGTGCAGGCCCTCGAGGGCATGGGCGTGAAGGCCGAGGAGGCCCGGCTGACCATGAGCCCGAAGACCACGGTGAGCCTCGAGGGCGGGGGCGCTTCCGGCGTCCTCAAGCTGATGGACGCGCTCGAGGACAGCGAGGACGTGCAGAACGTGTACGCGAACTTCGACATCTCCGAAGAGGACATGGCCGCGGCCATGGGGGCCTAGATGCGCGTGCTCGGGTTTGACCCGGGAACGGCAACCACCGGGTATGGCGTGGTCGACGGCAAAGGCACGAGCCTGCGCCACGTCGCGCACGGTGCCATCCGCACACCTGCCGGACTCGACTTTGCCAAACGCCTTCGCATGATCTTCGAGGAGGCCCGGCGCCTGATCGAATGCCACGAGCCCGACGCCGTCGCCATCGAGAAGATCTTTTTCTCGCAGAACGTGACGACCGGCATCGCCGTGGCCCAGGCGCGGGGCGTACTGGCGCTGGCGGCGGAGCTTGCGGGCAAGCCGCTCGGGGAGTTCAGCCCCCTCGAAGTGAAGAGCGCCGTGGTCGGCTACGGCAAGGCCCGTAAGCAGCAAGTGCAGGAGATGGTCAAGATCCTGCTGAACCTGGACGCCGTGCCGCGGCCGGACGACGCTGCGGACGCCCTGGCGCTGGCCATCTGCCAGGTCCAGAGCGGGGCGGTGAGCGAACGGCTCGAGGACGCCCATCGGGAGATGGAGGAGGCCTATCGGGAGAAGGGGGCGTCGCGCCGGAAGTCCGGCAAGTAGACGTCCGAACTGTCGAGCCCCTGTGTCAGCAGGTGCTTGAAGCCCAGCTCGACGGCGTAGCGGACGATCTCGCGGTACTCGCTCCGAGGGATCCGGCCGTTCAGCTCGTTGAACTCGCCGGCGCGGTACTGCGGCGAATACTGGCTCATCAGGCTCAGCGTCGCCTCGAGCATCCCCTCGTCTTTCAGCCACAACAGGAAGTCGTAGGACCCGGCGAGGTTGTTCGGCAGGATGAGGTGCCGGATGATGACGCCCCGTTTCGCCACGCCCCGCGACGCCGCGACCGGCCCCACCTGCCGGTACATCTCCTTGAGGGCGGCCTTCGCGACTGCGGGATAGTCCTTGGCCGAGGAGTACTTGGCCGCGTGGTCGGCGTGCATGTACTTCATATCGGGCAGGTAGACGTCCACGATGCCGTCGAGCAGCTCGATCAGCTCGAGGCTGTCGTAGCCGTTGGTGTTGTACACCAGGGGGACGTTGAGACCGCGACGGTAGGCGTCGCGCAGGGCCAGCAGGATGGGGTAGATGTAGTGCGTCGGCGTGACCAGGTTGACGTTCTCGGCGCCCTCGCCTTGAAGGAGCAGGAACGCCGAGGTCAGTTCCTGGTAGGGCACTTCCCGCCCGAGGCCCTCTTGGCTGATTTGGTGGTTTTGGCAGAACACGCACCGCAGGTTGCACCGGGAGAAGAAGACCGTCCCGGACCCCCCGCGGCCCACCAACGGCGGCTCTTCGCCGAAGTGGAGGTTATGCGACGACACGCGCGCGTGCCCGAGGCCGGGCGACGTGGTGCGGCAGAAGCCCGGCGTGTCTGCGCGGTTCACGCCGCAACGGTGTCCGCACAGGCGGCATTCACTAAGCAGCCCTTCCACGTCGCGCAGGATACTGTCAATCCGTTCCGCCTTCGTCACGCCCCAAGAGTAACCCATGCCGAACCCGTCGCGAAAGCCGATCGATACGGGGGCCGCGCCCCGGGCGCCGTCCCGGATACGCCCACGGACACATGCAACGGATTTCGAACTTAGGGCACTGGCCGGCGATTTGCGTCGCTGGAGTTGGCCGCATACAATAGACGCGTTTCTGCCAACGTGCTGCGGCGTAACGAAGTAGGGAGAACACATAATGCCTGAGAAGTTGCGTGTGGGCATGATCGGGTGCGGTCAGATCGCCAGGTTCTTGCACGTGCCGGACTATGCCTGTTGCCCCCAAGCCGAGATCGTGGCCCTTTGCGACGTGCTGCCCGCCAAGGCCCGTGCCTTGGCCGAACGCCGGGCGCCGGGGGCCCGCATTTACACCGATTACAAGAAGATGCTGAAGGAGGCCAGGCCGGATGCGGTGACCGTGGCCCTGCCGAACTATTTGCACGCGCCGGTTACGATCGCGGCGCTCAAGGCGGGGTGCCACGTGAACGTCGAGAAGCCGATGGCGTGCAGCGCCGCCGAGGCGCAACGCATGGTCGACACGGCGAAGCGGTGCAAGCGGCTGCTGAACGTCAACCAAAGCCAGCGCCTGTTTGCGCCACACGTGAAGGCCAAGGAAGTCATCGACAGCGGGATCCTGGGCCGCATCCTGCACGTCACCGCCATGTTCGGCCATCCCGGCCCCGAGGGGTGGAGCCCTACGGGCAAGTGGTTCTTCCGCAAGAAGGAGGCGCGGTTCGGGGCCATGGCCGACCTGGGCGTTCACAAGGCCGATCTGGTGCGTTACCTGACCGGCAAGGAAGTGGCGGAGGTATGCGGCTTCTTCGAGCGGCTTGAGAAGAAGCGCACCGACGTGGAAGACAACTTCGTGTCCGCGCTGAAGTTCACCGACGGCACGGTAGGCACGCTGTGCGCGTCGTGGACGGTCAAGGGCATGGAGGCGAACTATACCATCCTTCACTGCGCGAACGGTACGTTGCGCGTGGGCGAGCTGCCCGGCAAACCCCTGGTGGCGAACCTGGTCAATCCCGAGTGCGAGATCGT
>Ga0114930_10004689_pt1 | contig 11428 bp, 16 predicted proteins | sample AnhtaG_FD_87300 | JGI IMG/M metagenome (GOLD analysis project Ga0114930, IMG submission 87300) | Deep subsurface microbial communities from Anholt, Denmark to uncover new lineages of life (NeLLi) - Anholt_01485 metaG | ecosystem: Environmental > Aquatic > Marine > Oceanic > Sediment | place... | reverse complement strand
TTGGTTATCCACATGGTTCTTACCCATTTGAGGCTCCTCGCTGCTAAGCATTAGGGGTAGCGATAAGTAGCAACTGCCAGTGAGGAGCCGGGCGAAGGTTCCTGACCTAGTTCTATAAAAAGAAGGAGGTAACTATGGCTAAGAAATACGATTTAATCGTTGTTGGTGGTGGCCCGGGAGGACTAATGGCTGCCAAGACGGCCGCTGAGGATGGCTTGAAGGTCCTCCTGATTGAGCGGAAAAAGAATATTACCGAGATCAACCGGTACTGTGCTCAGATATTCTACATCCGCAAACTGAGTTCTAGTAAAGCAGGGTTACACGGAGACGGATACATTGAGCCGGTTTCAGTAGAGGTCAATGATAAAGCATACAGGTTTCACTTCCCTGGACCCGGCTTCTCCCTTGACTACAATGGCTCCTTGAAGCCTTACTACAACTGGATTGAGGTCTCGCCATCCGGGTATCCGATATACCGGAGAAAGGATACTATCTGGGGGTTTTTCTACGACAAGGAGGCCTTCCTAGCTGGTCTTCTTGCCTCGGCCCAAAAGGCTGGGGCGGAAATCCTGCCAGAAACTATTGGTCTTGCAGCAGAGAACACCCCAGACGGGGTCAAGGTACAGGTGCGAGGAAAGGCGGGTGAGCAGACCCTGGAGGCAGGGAAGGCTATTGCCGCTGATGGTATCAGCTCGAATATCGTAGACAGCCTGGGCTTGAACAAAAAACGGCAAGTGCTTAGCCCACCAGTGAAACTGGTTTGCTACGAGATGGAAGGGGTGGAGACCGGTCTCCCTCCCTTTTCTTGGATTGCACCCTGTATTCCCAGCATCAACCGCCTCATGGTTATCTTAATGGGCCAGGCGGCAGGTGATAAGGTCACACTAGGTTCCGGGACAGAAGAGGTTCTTCAGAAGTTCATGAAGCATCCCAACTTTGCTCTCTGGTTCCGCCATGCCCGGGTGGTGAAGAGGGTTGGTTGTGTTAGTGGCGCCAAACATGGAATTCTTACCCCGATAAGGGAACCGGTAGAGGGGAATGTGGTAATTGTCGGTGATGCCGGGTCTCCTACGGAGACTTGGATACAGGGTGCTGTTGCCTCGGCGTATATGGCAGTCAAAGCTATCGAAAAGGAGCTTAATGGACAGAAGGGCTACCCGGAATATATAGATTGGTGGCAAAGGGCATTCTACTTTCATAACCCCGATTACTTCAGTATGGTGCTGGGGATGTTTGCTCTGGCCAATGCCTGGTCCTGCGATGAGGATGTGGATTATGTCTATAACCTTTTCCAGGACAAGGAAGGACCGCCTCAAACCATAATTGCTGAGAACCTGGAGCTGATCAAGCCGGGAAGGCCAGAGCTTTATGAGAGATTAAAGAAGGGCTATGAGGAAGCCGAAAAAATGGTGCCTAAAGCCGGGAGCTAATCCCTGATTTATAAAAGGAAACAGTAGGGGGGAGAATTACGAAATATGCTCTAATCGTTATTGGTGGAGGGCTGGGAGGGCTGATGGCAGCCAGGACGGTGGCTGAGGATGGTTTGAAGGTTCTCCTAATTGAGCCGAAGAAGGTGATTGCTGAGATTAATCAGCAGGATTCTTAATTTATACAAAAAAGTAGCGCATACCGGATTCGAACCGGTGATCTCCTCCTTGAGAGGGAGGTGTCCTAAACCCCTAGACGAATGCGCCATCTAGAAACAAAGGGAACTCTCTATCAAATTGTAACGGCTTATGTTAACGCTTTCATTGCTATGGAGGCGTGAGCCACGGAAGCACCGGCATTCAGCGCCACCGCAACAAATATCGCCTCAGCAATTTCCTCATCGGTAGCGCCATTCTCCTTGGCTCGACGGGTGTGACCCTCAATACAATAAGGGCATCGGGTAATATGGGCGGTAGCAACAGCAATTAGCTCCTTGTATTTTTTGGGTAACGCCCCCTCCTCGAAGACCTTGTTATTAAAGGTGATAAAGCTCTGTAAGAGCTCCTTTTTTAGACTGCCCAGAGTTTGCAGATGCTTTCCTGCCGCTACATCGTAGTAATATTCTGTCATTTTTGAAACCTCCCTTTTTTAACTCCCCAATCTCTCCAGGCTCTAAATGAACTTGCCCGGTATCACATCCCCTGTTGCTCTGCAATCACACAGGTAGAACGATTGGCTGGGCACTCAGGAACCATATCGAACTTTTTGCGACCGGACCTAGTGCCCAAGTTACAAAAATTACTTGGTAAGTCTGATAAAGTCCTCGACCGATAGGTCAGCTCCGTCAAGGATTGAAGATAAGGTTCCTGTATCAATACTTTTGTGGTCTGGCACTACCACTTGGGCGAAGGGATTGTCCCTTCTCAATACGATATGGCTTCCCTTTCTCCGCTTGAGATAGAACCCCGCTCTTTGCAATGTCCTGACTACCTCGCTACCAGAAAGCCCCCGGGGTAGTTTGCTCACCTAGCACTGACCTCAAGCTCAATAGCATCCTTTCCCACCTCTGTTGGGACAGGAAGCCCATCTTCAAGAAGCGCCTCAATATAAACTTCTATTGCCTCCCTGATATTCTTCAAGGCATCCTCTTTAGTCTCACCCTGAGAGACACAGCCCTTTAAGGCAGGACAATAAACTACATAGCCCGATTCACGACCTTGCTCAATAATAACCGTGTATTTCATACTTTTCTGTCCCTCTAGCTAAACATAAACATTATATCAGCAGAGTCACAAAAGGACAACGCAGAGTTCGAGCCTCCTTAGGGAGAGCTGATATAGCTCTCCCTTATTTGTTAATTGTATAATGTGTTGACGCTGGTAATACTGAGAAGCAGTACATTATTTAAAAAAGGAGGTTGAGATATGAGCCAAATTAAAAAAAGAGTGTCAGCCACTGTATTCAATCCAAACCGCCTTGAAGCCTTGACGGATGCTGTATTCGCTATCGTGATGACCTTGCTGGTACTGGAGATTAGTATCCCGGAGATTGCGCAGCCATCGCTGCAGGCGGAACTGCCCCGGAGGCTACTCGAACTATGGCCCAAGTTTTACAGCTACGTATTGAGTTTTATAGTACTGGGCATCCTCTGGAGTCTCCATCACCATTCCTTTCATTATATCAAGCGGTCCGATAATGGACTAATATGGTTAAATATAATTTTCCTGATGTTCGTCGCCCTGATACCCTTTTCCACGTCCCTTGAGGGGGACTACGAAACGGAACAGCTTTCGATTGTCATATACGCAAGCAATGTATTACTTGCCCTTGTTATGAGACTCATAATCTGGACATACGCTACTGGAAAGTACCGCCTGGTGGATAGGGATATTAACCCTCGCTTAGTAAAGTGGGACAAGCTACTTTTAATCGGATTTTGCCTTACCTTTATGCTGGTCATTGGCATTTCTTTCATCAATGTTAGTGCTGCCCATTTCTTATTGGCGCTCTTGCTGCTGGCTGGTCTTGTAGCACCTGGTCTTGTAGCACAATTTGCATTGAGAAAGTCTGAGTAATAACCAAATGATGATATATTGTAACCTATTTTCAAATTCGTGAGGGAGGATAGAAGCGGTTAATTACTAGCTAATTTAGGGTAATAACATTACCTTAATTGGCTGGGGAAGAAGGATTCGAACCTTCCCTTACGGATCCAGAGTCCGCCGTCCTACCACTAGACGATTCCCCAGCACATGCAAAATTATAGCACGGAGCTATGCCCGTGGCAATGATTCAGGGGCGAGGTTGGTAAACAATCTCAATCGATTAAATTCGATTTGGGTTTCACTTATTGGTGGTAAAGCTACACTTACCGTAATTAAGTCCTTAGTGTAAACGGTGATTCTAAGTCTCATTATCTTCAATAACATTTCCCACTGTAGCTTGGTTAGGTTATCTATATTGTCAGCTACAAGTCGGCAAAACCTGGTTATACCCTCTTTGTCAAGTCTTCTTTGCCTTAGCATGTCTAGTTCTCGTTCGGTTTGATTCTTCTCGTCTCTAGCTCTATTTATTCAGATATGACATTGTCATTAAGTTGAGACACATATATCTATAAAAATAGAGGGGTGTCGACACGAAAGAGCTATCTACAGGGTATTTTTGTATACGTAAGTTGTCTGTGGTATAATGAAAGTGGTTTAGTTACTGGTTATCGATTACTGGGTTGAATACACCAATTTCCATCAAGTGTTGGATGGCCAAAACTCTAACCAAATATTAAAGAGAGGAGGTCATCCAATGAGCTTTCAAGACAAATTGCTCCAATGCTCTGATTGTGGACAGGAATTCACTTTTACGGCTGGTGAGCAAGAGTTCTATTCGTCTCGTGGCTTACAGAATGAACCTAGGCGTTGTCCCGATTGCCGCCGAGCCAGGAAAGCAGAGCGTTACGGAAACAGTGGCTACGGAGCTCAACGCCAAATGTTCCCGGCAATATGCGCTCAGTGCGGTAGTGAAACCGAAGTACCTTTCGAGCCTCGAGAGGATAGACCGGTTTATTGTAGTGAATGCTACAAGACAGTTAGACCGAGCAGATAGAGACAGTTTGACTTTAAGGATAAACATAGGCTGGGGCTACCTGGCCTATGTTTATTTTACAAGACTTCTGTTAACTTCGGCTGAGGGTCAGTCATCTACCAAACGCATCCTGAAACCCACCTCTGATTGCCCGGCTCATTGCCTCACTTCCAAGTATCGACCACCGTGGTTTGCATTGGCGAGGGTATTGACAAAATCTCAAGACAGGACTACATTAGAGTCCCAACATGTGAACTGACCTTAAAAACAATAGGAAGTGGGTGAGGGAAAATGAATAGGATGCAAGAAGGGCACTGGAACAGCTAAGTGATATACGGTAGGTGGTGCCCTCGTTTGGTTTGAGAAAGTGTAATTCTCTACCAAGGAGACATAAGTTCACGGCTAAAACGAGGCGGGATGGCGAGTGAAGCGGATAATGTCTGTCTTAGTGCTGCTTTCTCTACGCAGTAGTTTAGCCAGTACCTTTTTGTTTGTCACTAGGCACCTGACCTCAAAGAGAGTGGGGCGAAGTTGTTTTTTAATTGGTACACTGCCTCTCAGTTCAACAGGTTATACCATGATACAAATAGGAAAGAAAGGAGGTGGAGCTCCAGGATAGTAACTAGATTTAAAAGTAGAATTAGGAGAAAACAACCATGAAACTAAGGCGTAAATTGTTTAAATAGTTATTTCTGGGGGTGGTGGGACTCCTTATAATAGTAATCGCCCTTCCGGGATGTGGCCCAGAAGAGGTAGCTCCACCAGGAGAGGAGGAAGCAGCAGGAGGAGTAGCTGAATTAGACATCGGCCGAAGAGTATGATTCTACTCTTTCAGAGTATTTCCCTTTGATTCTTCGCTCAAGACACCTCATTTGGACAGCTTTTGAGGTCGCAGCCCTTCGTAAGTTATAATTACCGCAGAAGGATAATCCAGGATTTGACTATGGCGAAGAATAGGCAAGAGCAGCTTATTATGAAACTGAAACATGTTGGCTTGGTCGCCTTGTTGGTTATCCCCGTTCTTTATGGCTGTGGTGGGCAGGCTACAATACCAGAGGTAGTTGAACCCGGCGTTCTTTCCCAGGTCAAATTGACTCCTCTATGGTAGACCAAGTAGTTAAGGTAAGAGGCAAGGTACTCTGGGTTGTCCCAAACCCTGGTGGATTGGGAGGACTATATTTAAAACTTGGCAATGGTGAGGGTGAAGTAGGTGTCCGGATACAGGACAAGATTTGGAAGACTCTTAAGGTACCTCCAGTATTCCCATTAATTAGGTTGCCCTCTCCCATTGGCCCGGTTCCCTTTGTTCTGTCTCCGCCTCGGGGGACTCGAACCATAATTGGTCAGGTTAGAATACCGAAGGCTAGACTAAAGGTTCTGTCTATTGTACAATTTGCTTTATCAAGAGGGATTCGAACTTCAGTAGACTAGTACGAAGGTGTTCTCAAAAGTTTTACCTTTTATACGGTATGGTCTACCGTTATCATTTTACAAATTTAGGGGGTAACCATGGATTTGCCGCTGGAAGAATATTTGAAACCTACACCGGCAATAGATTGTGGGACTAGGTCTATAAAAGAAAAAGCCCAAGAGCTAACCAACAGTCAAGAAAAAATCACCGAGAAAGCCAAGAGCCTTTTTTACTTTGTCAGGGATGAGATTAAATATAACCCCTATTCACTGCGTTATCTCCCGGAACACTACCGGGCAAGCACCATCTTAGACAGAGGGGAAGGGTACTGCGTTCAAAAAGCGGTTCTCCTTGCCGCTTTAGCCCGAGCTGCAGGCATCCCGGCTCGACTAAGATTTGCTAACATCCGAAACTACCTCCCTTTCGGGAAACTGGCAGAAATGATGGGCACAAACTTGTTTGTTTACCACGGCTATGATGAACTGTATATCGAGGGGAAGTGGATTAAGGCTACTCCCACCTTTGATTTGAAGATGTGCCAGGAAAACCGAATCGTGCCGGTAGAGTTCGATGCCAAAAACAACGCCATGTTCCACTCTCATAATAAAGACGGGGAATTACAAATTGAATATGTCCGTGACCACGGGCATTACCAGGAGCTCCCGTGGGATAAGATTATGAATGCCCGGGCTCAGGCTTATGGGACTAAGGTCGCTGAGCGGCTCAAAATGGCTGGCTCCTAGGCCACAAGCCCACTTCTTGAGCCCACCACTCTTCCCTGCTATACTGAATAAGTGCCTGAAGCCACTTTTCTCCTTATTTTTACTACATCTTTTGTGGTGGCCCTCTCTGGAGCCATGATGCCCGGTCCCCTACTGGCAATCACCATTAGCGAAGCAGCCCGACGGGGCTTCTGGGCTGGTCCCCAGCTAGTCCTGGGACATGGGATACTGGAGCTAGCGCTGATAGCTGCTTTGGTGGCAGGGCTGAGCGAGTTTATAGAGAATGAGCTGGTACTAGCCGTTGTCAGCCTTTTTGGGGGGACTATCCTGCTGGGAATGGGTTCACTGACAGTAAGAAGGGGCTGGCAGAAGGTAACCATCCCCACAGCCTCCCCAAGAATGGGACGAGGCAGGACGCTAGTCCTCTCTGGAATTCTAGTTAGTCTCTCCAGCCCCTACTGGCTCATCTGGTGGATAACCATAGGCATGACCTACCTGCTATGGTCGCTGAATCTAGGAATCGCCGGGGTAGCCTCCTTCTTCACCGGTCATATCTTGGCCGATTTGGCCTGGTATGCTCTGGTAGCATTTATCGTAGCTACCGGAAGAAAGGTGATGAAAGACACCGTATACCGTGGGCTTCTTATCGTATGTGGTCTGGCCCTCTTCTCACTCGGCGGCTATTTCATAACATCAGGCGTCAGATTTTTTATTAGTTAAGCAAGCCTGCTACCCTTTAGTCGCCTACTTAAACAGGCTTTTCTCAATATCTTTCAGTCTCTCCACCCCCTTTATTTCGCGGGGGAACAGAGGCAGCTCAACTATTTCCATATAGTGATACCTGTCATGAAGAAGTTCAATATACCGCCTCTGCTGCTGGGCTTTAGTCACCAGAAACTCTGAGGATAAATCCATGATTACATTATTTATTATTAACTGCTTAACCTTGAAGCCAAACTTGTCAAATTCGGCAACAATGCTCTCAAGCTGCTCAACAGCCAGTGCCTCAGGGATAGTAACCATGACAAACCTTACCTCATTTCTGAGGAAGTCCATATCCTCAGCTGATAATTTTTCCCAGCCCCTGATGATATCCAGCACTGGCCGTCTAGTTTTTGTGCTGAGCTTTAGCCTGGAGTAGATACGAGGAGCCGGCTTCAGGTGCTGGCTGAGCATGGCTGGTGTCTCAAGCAGACCCAGAGTCTGCCCCAGAGGAGCTGTATCCCAGACTATTCTCCTATACCTCTTCTCGCTAGCCAGCCGCCTTATGTAGTCAACGGTAAACTCATCCCTTAAGCCAGGCAGAATTGAAGTAATAAAGTCAGCAAACTGCTCATACGAAACCGACACGAATGCGGAGAAAACCTCATAAACTTCCCGACCAAAGTTTTCATCCCACATCTGTTTTACCTCGTCCATGCCAAGCTCGGCCAGATATAAGCTCTCAGAGACTCTTACCGGTTTTTGCTTGTCTTTTACTTCAAAGATGTGGGATAGAGATGGAGTGGGGTCAGTTGATATGACCAGAGCTTCCTCTCCAAGCAAGGCATAGTGCAGGGCAGTAGCTGCAGCACAGGTCGTCTTACCCACACCACCCTTGCCGGCAAACATGGTAACATAACCTTCATTCAAACTAGAATTAGAGTAACCGCTGTCCGTTTCTTTACTCCTCACCGTCATGCCAGGTGGACTATTAAAGATAGGAAGTACAGCTTCCCCTAGCCTGACCTATTTTACACCACAAAGCATCGTTGGCGAAAGTGAGCGAACTCCTTTTTACCGCAGGAGTTAGAGGGAAGCCTGAGTTTGTTCTAAAATTTGGTTAGAATCTCGATAATCTTCGGCGTGATGTAATCAGCAATTTCGTACCTTGAGCCACCACCCAAGCCTACTAAATATCTACCTTCACATACTCTATCGGCACACTCTTTAACATCCTCTACCAATTGGGCAAAGAAATCCCAAGACAGACCTCGGTCCCCGTAGTCACCCTGAGCAGTATCGTGACCAAGCACATGGAGGACGATATCTGGCTTGAATTTCTGGACCCGAGGAATGAACTCCCGCCTCACCTTATCCAGGTATTCGCTGTCGGTTGTCCTCCAGCCCACATTTACATCAATCTTAGTTCCATCATCCTCAACCCTGTCAGTGCTGCAGAAACAGACATGAAGGACATCCTTATCTCCCATAGTTAGCTCTCTGGCTCCGTCTCCGTGGTGAGAGTCGGTGTCAAGAATGGCAAAACGTCTTAGGCCGAATTGCTCACGCATATGGACTATCATTGGCCCGGTACCAGATACGGTGCAGCCTCCCCAGGCATAATCACGGTGAGCATGGTGGCAACAGCTCAAAGCCAAGAAGGCATTCCTTATCTCGCCTTTCCAGACCTTCTCCGCAGCCATGACACAAGCACCAGCGCCATAGATTCCGCACTCGTAGTTAATATCGTGCCTAACATGACTCAGATGCTCCCTTGTGTGGACTTTTAATAACAGTTCTTCACTCACCGGTTCTATTTGGTAGATAACGAGATTAGGATTTGAAGATAGCTCTTTAATGAGTTGAGGGAAATTCTTCAGCTTCTGCCCAATAATCGACCATGTGTATTGAGAAAGAACTTCATGGTAAAAAACGCCTGTTTTCGTCATTTGCCTTCCCCGTATACCTGAATTTTGTACCGAGAGGGTTATAACTATTATAGCAAAATACCTGAAGTGGTAAATACCAATGTTGACAGTAGGAACTGAAGGCGTATAGTAAACACCTCCTAGTAAATTCGTGATGTTGACAGCATTGGTGATGTGGGGTAAAATTTAGATACATCGGCGGAGAAACAAAAGGAGGTTTGCCCATGGTAGAAATGACTATCGATAGTATTCGGGTTAGTCTGATGAATTACCAACGGGTAGTGATTCTGAAGGAGAAGATAGCAGAACGTTATCTACCTATTTGGATTGGTCCCGCCGAGGCTGATGCTATAGCAGTATGCTTGCAGGGTGTTACTGTGCCCAGACCCCTGACCCATGACTTGTTGCGTTCGGTCATTGATGCCTTGGGAGCTACGGTCAACTCTATTATTGTCTGCGACCTTAGAAACGATACCTTTTTTGCCAAGGTTATTCTTAATGTAGATGGGGGACAATTGGAAATTGACTCCCGCCCTAGCGATGCCCTAGCGCTGGCGGTAAGGGCAGAGGTACCTATCTACGCTGAGGAAACAGTTTTGGATAAAGCCGGTGTTGTACTAGACAAGGAGACAGGTAAACCTGTTACTCATGAAATGAGTGGTGGCAAGGGCGAGAAGGTTAGTGACGAAGAGATAAAGAAGATGTCGGCATTCTATGATTTCATTAATACCCTTGATTTAGAGGATTTTGATAAGCGTAAATCCTAAACTAGACCTCACAGCATTAAAGGTTGAATTAGTGGAAGAGAATTTTATCAAAAGGTTAATGGCTTCAATAAAGTGTAGCGTTTGTGGGCAACACTATGAGACAGATAATATTAGCGTCCTCGGTCACCAAGAGGAGTTATGGTTTTTGAGGGCATCTTGTTCAGCTTGCCATACTCAATACTTAGTGGCGGCAATAATTAAAGAAGATAAGATGCCTGAGCTTGTTAGTGACCTCACTGAAGCGGAGCTGGATAGATTCAGGAATGTGGGTGTGCCAACAGCCGATGAGATGCTGGACATGCACACCTACTTGAAGGACTTTAAGGGCGACTTTTCTCAGCTTTTTGACCAGAGGCAGGCTTGAGTAAAAACTAGAAGCATCATTTTAAAGACAGTTATTCTTATAATTGGTGAATAATAAAAGCCCTAGAACGAAAAGGCCTAGGGCTTTTTAGTAAGCTTATCTGAAGGGGCAAATATTAAAGATGGGCTTGACCTAAGGGTGTAAATTTGATATGCTGCTCAAGGTATGAGCAGGTGGGTGGCGGCTCTGAGGGTTTTAGGTGTTGGGTTTTTTATCGGCGGCTCTATTGTGTTGGGCGTACTTCTTGGTATCTGGCTTGATACCAAGTTTAATACTCACCTACTCTGGGTAGCAGGATTAATTCTCGGACTTGTTGTCGCTTCCTGGGGCGTCTACCAGATGGTGTTACCTCTGATGAATAACAAGCGAGATAAGGAGAACAGCTAGTGCCTAAACGGGGCTGTTTGGGCTGTTCATTCCCCGTTTTGATTGGGATTGTTGTTGCTGTTCTGGCACTTGGTGTAATTAGTCTACTTAGTGGCGAGCTTGGTAAGAAGCTGATTGGTGATGTAGGTCTGCCCGACTGGCTTAGTGTTAGCGCGCCACACGTCCAACTTCCTGCTGAAGGTATTTTCCACATAGGTGGCTTCGCCGTCACCAATACTGTGCTCGCTTCCTGGCTGACTATTATTGTCCTGGTGGTATTGGCCTGGGCGGTCACTCACCGGATAAAGCTCATCCCGTCCAGGTTGCAGAGTCTGATTGAGTTAGCTCTTGAGTGGATGCTCAACCTGTGCCAAGATGTTGCCGGCGAGAAGAACGGGCGCCGATTCTTCCCGATAGTAACTACCATCTTTCTCTTTGTTCTTATGAACGCCTGGCTGAGCCTAGTGCCCGGCTTTGGCTCAATACTTATTGCTGGTACTGAGGGTGAGTCAGTATATCTACTGCGTGGTGCCAATACTGATATTAACATGCCTTTGGCTCTGGCGCTTATATCTTTTATCTTTGTTGAATACCTGGGTATACGTTCACATGGTGGCTTAGGTTATATGAAAAAGTTTATCAGAGTGGGTCAGTTTTCCAGA
>Ga0114930_10004687_pt1 | contig 11434 bp, 7 predicted proteins | sample AnhtaG_FD_87300 | JGI IMG/M metagenome (GOLD analysis project Ga0114930, IMG submission 87300) | Deep subsurface microbial communities from Anholt, Denmark to uncover new lineages of life (NeLLi) - Anholt_01485 metaG | ecosystem: Environmental > Aquatic > Marine > Oceanic > Sediment | place... | reverse complement strand
TGTGCCGGCCGGCCGGCGAGAACTTCGCCCATACTTCCGATCCCGGGTCGCTGGTGATGCGCCGGGCATCACCGCCCTTGCTCGAGACCAGCCACAGATCGCCCTCGTACGTAAAGACGATCTTGTCCTTGTGCACGTCAGCGTAGCGCATCAGATGGCTCTGCGCCCGGACCGCACACCCACATGCAAAAACGGCTGCCAGGATGACTCCTTCTCGCATTACAGTCTGCAGCATGATATTGCCCCTTTCTAACGGCAGGATGAGCTTCGGACGGGGGTTGCCAACTCCGCCCGCTCCACAGGTTTTCAGAAACAGATTCAGGCCCGGTGTAATCGCCGCGCCTTCCAGGAACCACCAAAAGTACCCATCCGACGCGGTGGCGACAAGGGGTTCACGCGGACATTGAGCGGCCAGGGCTGTTTAATCTTGTACGACATGATCGCGGACGCTCTCCTCACGTTGCCTCGCGTGAGAGTTGCATTTCGGCTCCAAAGGCCGTACAAAGCGGCTTCGCCGCTGAGGACCGCCGGCGTGGGCGGTTTGGATGCGCGCCTCAGACTGGGCGGACGCTCGCGGCGGTTGGCAACAGGTCGTTTCCTGATGGAGATGCGTGATGGAGAAGCTGCTGGATCGGTTTTGCCGCTACGTCAAGGTTGAGACGACGTCAGTCGAGGAGACGGACAAGTACCCGAGCTGTGAGGGGCAGCTTGAACTCGGCAAAATCTTGGCCCGGGAACTTACGGACCTCAAGCTCGACAACGTCGGCGTCGACGAGTACGGGATTGTCATGGGCACCATTCCCGCAACGGTTGATGGGGCTCCCACGATCGCCTGGCTGTCGCATATGGACACGTCGCCTGAGTTCACAGCCAAGCAAGTCAAACCGCAGATAATCAAGGACTACGATGGGAAGGACATCGTCCTACCCGGCGACGAGTCCAGGGTGATCCTTACGTCCGAGACGAAGGGCATGGCCGAGCTGAAGGGCAAGACGCTCATCACGGCCGACGGGACGACACTGCTTGGTGCGGACGACAAGGCCGGCATCGCCGTGATCATGCACGCGACCGGACATCTTATGGCCAACCCTGATATCAAGCACGGGCCGATCCGGATTGTGTTTACCTGTGACGAGGAAGTCGGGCGCGGTTGTGACAAGGTCGACATCAAGAAGATCGACGCAACTTGCGCTTACACGCTCGACGGCGAAGCGGAGGCCAGCCTCGAGAACGAGACCTTCTCGGCTGATCTGGCTACGGTAACGATCACCGGCAAGAACATCCATCCGGGCTTCGCCAAAGGTGTGATGATCAATGCGATAAGGTTGGCGGGTCTGTTCCTGACGCGTATGCCCTGGCAGCGTTTGTCGCCGGAGACGGAGTCGGATCGCGACGGTTTTCTGCACCCTTACGTGATAGAGGGCGGTGTGCCCGAGACCAAGATCCGGATTCTGCTTCGCAGCTTCGTGGCCGACGAGCTGAAGGACCAAGCCAAAGTTCTCAAGACCGTGGCGGCCTCGATCCTCGCTGAGCATCCCGGTGCAAAGATCGACATAAAGGTCAAGAAGCAGTATCGCAACATGATCGAACATTTGACCAAGGAGCCGCGTGCGGTTGACCTGGCCGCGAAAGCGATCCACAACGCCGGGCTGGAGCCAAACTTCCAATCGATCCGCGGGGGAACCGACGGATCTCGCCTAAGCGAGATGGGGCTGCCGACGCCGAACCTCTCGGTCGGGATGCACAACTTCCACTCGCCACTCGAGTTTGCCTGCCTCGAACAGATGGAATCCGCGGTCAAGGTTCTGATCGAGCTGGCCCAACTGTGGGGAAAGGAAAAGTAGTAGACTCCCCGCTGCCCCGAGTTGGGAGCGTTTTCTGATCCGGGCTGCGAGCATAGGCGAGCGGGACTCAATGGTCAGTCACCCACTCCCTGACGGTCGTAGCTCGGCCTTTATGAAAGGTATCATGGAGCAATGGCCGAAGAGAAGAAAAACCCCTTCCGCGAGATCGTCCAGCCCTTCATCGACCTGGTCCACGCCCCCCGCGCTCTGTGGGGTGTCAATCTGCCCTACGTCATTGAGGGTTTCGCCTATTGGGGTTTCCTTGGCTACTTAGCCATGTACTTCAACCGTTATGTGGGGCTCAATGATGTTCATGCCGGGTTCATGGTCGGCGTTCAGACTGCCGGCATCACGATCGCCATGTTTTTTCTTGGGGGGCTCGCCGACAGATGGGGCGTGCGCACAGCTCTGCTCCTGGCCTTTGTATTGTTGATTGCGGGGCGGGTGTTCCTCCCGCTCGGTCCCACGATCGGCCTCGGGGCGGCTGGTTTATGGTCACCCGTACATCTTCTTGCGATGTTCGGGATTCTGTTCGTACTCATCGGGTACGGGATGTACCAGCCGGCCGCCTACGCCGCCGTACGTCAGTTCACGACCCCTAAGACCGCAGCGATGGGGTTCGCCATGCTGTATGCGCTGATGAATCTCGGTGGCTGGCTGCCGTTCTGGATGACACCGGTACGCGAGCGCGTCGGGATCTCGGGCACATATTGGGTGTACATTGCGTTCACCGTCCTGGCACTGGTCTTGACCTTTGCCATCTTGTCGCGAAAAACCGTGGAGTACGCCATACGCAGTGCCAAGGCCGAGAGGGAGAAGCAGGCAGACGACAAGCAGAAAGAGGAGAAGCCTCGCGAACAGGAGACGGTCGAGACGGAATCGCAGGAGAAGGTCCGTCTTCCCGCTGCATTCTGGCTTGCCGTTTGGGTTGCCCTCATTGGCCTGTCGGTCCTCTTCTTTTATTGGCCCAAGAGTCTGCCGGATTACCTTCACCCCATTGGTCTGTACGTATCCCTCTTTCTCATTGCCGTGTACTCGATTATTCCGGGGCGATGGCGCAATGGATGTCGAAAGTGGCTGAAGAATCACCCTCTTGCGGATGCGAAGTTCGCCCTTTTCATCTTTTGCCTTATCCCCGTGCAGACGTTGTTCGCCCACAACTGGCTCACTCTTCCCATGTACGTCGAGCGGGGATTCCGCGAGTCGTGGCCCTGGCTCAGCACGAACTTTGAAAAGGCGGTTAACTTCAACCCCCTGCTGATCTTCATCCTCGTGCCGATCGTGACCGCTATCACTCATAAGCGGAAGGTCTACAGTATGATGATCCTGGGGACCTTCGTCATGGCAGCGCCGACGTTCTTCCTCGCACTTGGTGCCAAGCCCTGGACGCTGGTCACATACCTGCTCATCATGACGCTCGGCGAGGCCATGTGGCAGCCGCGCTTCATGCAATATGCCGCTGAGATCGCTCCGGAAGGCCGGACCGGCGCCTACATGGGCGTCGCTCAATTCCCCTGGTTCCTGACCAAGGTCATCGTACCGCTTTACTCCGGCTGGTTCCTCCAACGATACTGCCCCGAGGAGGGCCCGACGAACACCGAGACTATGTGGCTCATCTACGCCCTGATTGCGGTTTCCTCCACGGTCCTGCTGATCCTTGCCAAAGGATGGATCGGTAAGGATTTCAAGACCAAGGCTGATTGAGGGCGGTTTGGGCACTCGGTGATCACACGGCAATGGCTGTGTGGTGCCCCGCGCAAGGTTTGCGCTCCTATGCCGCTGCCATCCTGCGGCATGGTGCCTCTACGGCCTGCAGGGACCAGCCTGCCCGGCCCGGTGGATCCCGTTTTTCCTGAGACCCACGGCGAGAATCCGCCCGGGTTGAAAGCCGCGGCTTGGGATGGTACGTTTAGTGCCCTAACCTGCGGCCTGGTCACTGGCGCGGAGCCGGGCCCTTGGTGTCCTGATCCGCCTTTGAAGGATATGGAGCATGGCTGAGCCCCAAACTTACACTAAATTCCCTGAAAACGCCTATCGTGAGCTGAAACCGGGCGAGGAGTATGTCCCGATGGTCCCTCCGGGCGCCACCGTCCCGGAGATCACCACCCGAGCGATCGTCTTCGGGCTGATCATGAACGTCGTGTTCTCGGTGGCGGCCACGTTCCTGGCCCTGAAAGCCGGGCAGGGCATCGAGACGGCCATCCCGATCTCCATTCTCGCGGTGGGCTTGTCGGGGTTCCTGCTGAAGGCCGGCATGCGGGCCAGCTCCATCCTGGAGAACGTCTACGCCCTGGCGATCAGCACGACGTCCGGCTACGTCGCGGGCGGCATGTGCTTCACCATGCCGGCGATCTATATCCTCGAGCTGAACAAGCCGGAGCATCTGGACATCGGCCACCTCTCCCTCTTCCTACAGATTGCCCTGGTACCGTTCTACGGGGCGATCCTGGGTGTCATCTTTTTGATTCCCTTCCGCCGTTACTTCGTCAAGGAGATGCACGGCAAGCTGCCATTCCCCGAGGCCACGGCCACGAATGAGATCCTGGTAACCGGTGCATCGGGCAGCACCAGTCAAGCGTGGATCCTGATTTATTCTTTCGCCCTGTCCGCGGTTTACACATTTGTGGCCACCGGGCTGAAGCTGTTCAGTGACATGTTCACCACCGGATACGCCAAGCTCGAGGCGGTCGGCAAACAGGGCGTGGAAACGTTGGCATTCGGGGCGGAGGGGCTGTTTGCGACACTAACGGTCACGGTCAAGGCGGTCGTCTCGATGGGTGCCGGGGCCTACTACCTCGGCCTGGGGTACATCATCGGCCTGCGCTTCGCGTCGATCATCTGCGCCGGATCCTTTCTGTCAGTCCTGGCGATCACTCCGCTTCTCGGTCGCCTCGATTTCGACACCCTGCAGCGGCTGAACCCCGCGTTCGAGGCAACCGACGGGTTGCCGGAGAAGACCGCACGCTTCGCGCTTCCTGTGTCTGCAGTCTCTCTACTGGACGAACTCGCAGAAGTTGGCAAGACACCCGTTGGCGAAGAGGTCGAGGAAGCAAAGGCTGCCCGCGAAGCGCGCCGCGATGACCTGATGGTTCAGCTCACGGCTGCATTTGGCGGGCATGGTTACCACGTCGCGGATCCCAAGAAAACCAGGGTCACGGTGCAGGAGGCCGGGCAGGCGTGGGGCATCAATGACACGCGGCGCGGCTGGGTGATCAGGGCCCAGGATAGCGAGCTGCTCGCGTTCGCGCTCGATCCAACCGCCTCTGACATCTGGTACCAGATCCCCCGCATCATTGGCATCGGTGCGATTTTCACTGCCGGAGTGCTGTCGATTCTCAAGATGGGCAGGGTGATCGTCACAGCCCTGCGCAAGGCACTCGGCGCGCTGTTCAGATCTAAGGGTGCCCCCACCGCCGAACCGATCCGTACCGATGAGGACATAAGCTATCCCACGATGGCCATCCTCGGCATCCTGACCGCTATCGGCATGGCCATTTTCTTCCGGACTGTGGTTTTTTCCGGAATGGAGCACGCCGGCTTCCTGACTTTCGTTTCGGTGGTCATCGTTCTGGTGATCGCCTTCCTGTTCACCACGGTGTCCGCCTGGTGCATCGCCATGATCTCGGTGACGCCGATCTCCGGCATGACGGTTACGACGATCATCATCACGGCGGTGATCCTGGTGGCGGTGGGTCTGCCAAGAGGTGACCTCGGGATGCTGGCCACGCTGCTGGTGGGTGGTGTCGTCTGCACAGCCCTGGGGATGGCCGGCGGACTGATCACGAACTTCAAGCTCGGCTACTGGCTGGGCGGCAGTCCCAGGAAAATCGCCTGGAATGCAATCATTGGCTCGTTCGTCTCGGTGGTGTTCGTGTGCCTGACGATCATGGTGCTGGCCTATCAGCCTGGTTACATCGGTGAGGGAGCGCTCGATGCCCCCCAGGCTAACATGATGGCCGGTGCATTGAAGAGCTTCCTGGGCACCGGCGAGGTGCCGTGGCTGCTCTACGGGATTGGCGTAGTGGTGGCCCTGCTGGTCGAGCTGATCGGTATTCCCGCGATCGCCTTCGGGCTCGGCATGTACCTGCCGATGTACATCAACACTCCCATCCTCATCGGGGCTTTCGTCGGCATGCTGGTAAAGAAGAGCACCAGCAACGAGAAGCTCTCCAAGGCCCGCAACAATAAGGGGATTCTGATCGCCTCCGGATTGATCGCCGGCGGAGCCATCATGGAGGTGCTAGTCAACTTCACCACAGCGCTGGACGAGCTGTTGCTGGGCACCAAGCAGATGGTGGGCACCACCGAAACCCTGGTTGGCAAAATCATGCCGTTCCTGGATATGAGCGGCAGGATGATCGATGCCGGTGTGAATCCTGAATCACTGACTCGCATCGAGAACTGGCTCGGCCTGATTCTCTTTTTGGGGCTGTGCGTGTTCGTCTTCTGGGATTGCTGTCGGGCCAAACCGGAGGAAACGCTCAGCGACCTGGAGGCCTGATCACGGCCTCGGCACAAGGGGCGAAGAACGCTGCTGCATGAGAACGACGCTCATCCATCAGTGGGCGGCAAGTGGCCCTTTGCGCCGCTCAAGAGTCAATCTGAGACGCTCTGGGCTGTCAACACACTGGCCTCCCTCCGCTATAGCGATCGGTGACCCTCAGGCGCGACGACACTGGGTGGCATTCACGTTGCTTGTGTCCGCTGATGATCGCTCACGTATGCTGCGTAGCGCGCTATTTGGTGCGAAGTGAGAGTTTGGTCTTGTGGGGCGCTTGCTGTTCAACGACACAGTGTCTAAGAGGGTCGTCGGTCCCGATCCGGGTCGCGGGCCGGTGGAATTCCACAAGCGTCTGCCCGGCTACCGGCCTACGCCGCTGCGATGTCTACCTGAGCTGGCCTCCCGGTTTGGTGTGGGCGAAGTCATACTGAAGTATGAGTCGGACCGTTTCGGTTTGCCGGCCTTCAAAATCCTTGGTGCCTCCTGGGCCGCTTACCGCGCCGCTGTACAACGGCTTGGCCACGAGCCGTTGCCGGCGTGGTTTCCGGCGAGAGTGGAGCAGCCGGCCTGGGCGCTCTTTTTGAACTGCTGAACCGCCAGGACGCACACACGGTACGGGCACGCCTCGGCATCGACAACAACAGCCGCGTCCTCATCATCTCTACTGAAGGTGCGACTGACCCCGCCTCGTACGAGCAGATTGTAGGTCGGCCTCCTGCCGCCGTTCGGTATACGCCCGGATAATCAGCTCCGAAAACCTCACGGATTGTCGTGATCTGCGGTGGTGGTGCTGGTCTTCGGCAGGGATTGCCGGTAGAATCAAGGCACGGGAGGGGGTCTTGGGGTGTGACGTCATTTCGCGGATATCTGGCGGGGTTGTTATCGGCTCTGGTGGTCGGTCCAATCGCGGCTGCAGCGCCTACGCTTTCGATTGCCGATCTGGCCATGTCACCGGGCGAAACCGGGATGGTGGTGGTTTTTGGAGACATCGACGGCCAATCCACCTTCGGTGTGACCATTATGGCCGAGCTGGTCGCTCGTCCCGGAAACACGGGCACAGTGACGTTCACCGAGGCGCCCCCGGTTGACATCCTCCAGGTTGGCGACCCGTGGCCTGGGGTGGGGACCTTCACACCCTTTGATACCGACTTAACCGATACCGATTGGTTGACATTGAACGGCAGCAGTGATGACAACGGAGAGTTCGTCGCCCACCCGGTCACTTTTTCGGGTCCGCTGTCGGATTTTCCCGTGCAAGCCGGCATGCACGCCAACGGGGTTTGGGATGTGCTACTTTCCAGTTATGACGGTGACAGCACTTGGGGGGAGCTGGCCACCACGCTTCATCATGGGACCATCACGGTCACCGGCGGCCAGGCTATCCCGACGGTGTCGGAGTGGACTTTGATCGTGCTCGCGTTGCTACTGATCGGCGCCGGCGCCATGGTGATTGCACACCACCGGCCCGGCCACGCACCAGTTGATCCTTGGGCACCGCAACCTCGGTCGGTGCAATAGCCCGCCATGACTCTGCAAAAGCGCGTAATGCTACGCTCGACCTTAACAAGAGCGGCGTCTTATCAGCATCCAGAAACTGAAAGCAAGAAGGGACAACGTGCCCGGCTCGGGAATGACAGCAGCGCTTACTCCGGCGTTGTTCGTAAATACCGCCGGGCCAACCGTAAGAGCATAATCGGCCAGGTTGGATGTGCTCGGATCCATCGCAGTTCCCTGGAACAGGAGACTTTGCAGGCCGCTCGAGGGCAACGGACCAATAAACGGCGGACCGAAATCGCCGTCGGCATCGTTGGCGCTCGAGCCGGTGGTTGGCCCCATGTAACCTGCCCCGCCGAAGCTCAACAGCCAGTAGATGATGCCGTCGTCACCCTCATAGGTTATCCGGCCTGCGGATAGGTAGGACTCGGGGATCAGGTTTGTGAGCGTAAAATCGCTGGCAAGTGCCGTCTCTGTATAGTCGGCAAATCCCGGGCTTGCAGCGAGAATGCGGTCCCCAAGGTTGTTGTTGGGCACGCCCGCGTCGAAGTCAATCAGCGTGATCGGATTGTCACCGGCGGCATCCCAAGCACGAATCCGTGCGAATTCCAGGGTGCTGTCTCCGGGAAATCTCATGCGTAACTGGATCGCTTGAGCCGAGGTGTCGCCGTCGACCCCGCCGATAGCTTGTTCGATTTGCATCAGGTAGAACGATGCCGAGGCCGGGCCGGCCAAGACCATGCTCAGGCCGGCAGCAACCGCCAAACGAAAAGCCGGTTTGACTCGCATCCTTCACACCCTCCTGTGCCCTCTGATCTGTCTCGCGCGAATGATCGCACGGGCTTACCGGGCCTACGGCCACTTCGCTCCCTCGCGTCCATTGTACCTCCAATACTTAGCGTATTCCATAGCACGCCGGTTCCTACGGCAGAATCGGGCCGGACCTGAATGGCCGCAAGCAGCGGCCAATAACTAATCCGTTTAGGAGCCCCCCGGCAGATCCGAGCCGCAGAGGGACGAGGGGGCTTCGAGAAGGATGAAATATGAAGGATGAAGGATGAACTGGAGTGGGTGTTAGCTTTCATTCTTCACCCTTCATCCTTCCGCCTTCATCCTTCCGCCTTCATCCTTCATCCTTCATCCCTCATCCTTTCCGGGCGGCGGGTGGCATGCTCCACGCTTGCGTGGGCATGCTTGCCGCCCTGCGTGGGCCACGCGACCTGCCCATTCTTTGAAGATTCGGTGCGTTGGCTGTAGCTTGGGTGTATGTCCATCCTGGGTCACGGCATCGACTTGGTCGAGTGCAGCCGGATCGCCAAGGTGTTGGAAAACCACGGCCGGCGATTTCTCGACCGGGTGCTCACCCCCGCGGAGCAGCAAATCGCCTCGCGGTATCGAAACTCGGTCCCGTTTATCGCCGGCCGCTGGGCGGCTAAGGAGGCGATCCTCAAAATGATAGGCACGGGCTGGCGGGGCAAAATCGCCTGGACCGACATGGAGATCCTACCCGACGAGCTGGGTCAACCCCACGTGACCCTGATCGGCGAGACCTCCCACATCGCCGCCATCAAGGGCATCACCCGGGTGCTGCTGTCCATCACCCACACCGAACACCACGCCGCCGCCTCAGCCATCGGGCTTAGTGGCGACGGCGATTAGACCTGATCTCTAAGCTCATTACCTCGGTGCGCACGCCCGCGCGGGTGCCATCCATGCTGAGGATGGGTAAGGGACAGAGCAGTCGGGGTTTACCAGCGGATCAATCAAGCTGGGTTGGCTAGCTTCCGATAACCCACATCGTCGAGCGCTTGTCAACGCGCCGGTAGAAATCCATGACACCGCATACGGATCATCCAGCATCGGACTTGACCGAACAGGCTGCGCCGCGTGTACGTCCTGCCACCTTTGCGGTCGTTTTGCTGGCAAGTGTGACTACACTTGTTACTTTGGCGTGGGTTCTCGACGTAGACCTGATCGACGACTCCTACATCTTCCTTCGATACTCCCGCAACATTGCCGAGGGGCATGGTGCGGTCTTCAACGTCAGCGAGCGAGTCGAGGGATTCTCCTCACCACTCTGGACATTCATGCTCGGTATTGCCGGCGTGGCTATGCGGGATTTTGAAACGCTCGCTTACGCCCTGGGGATTTGTTGTGGCGGCGGTGCAATCACACTGCTGCTACACGGATTGTACAAGACCGGTCGCGTCGGTGGGTGGGACCTGGCCGTCTTAGGGGTTGGTTTGGCCAGCAGCCCGGTCATCTTCTTTTGGTCCGCGTCGGGCATGGAAACTGCCCTGTTTCTGCTGCTCGTAACCGCATCGTTGATGTCCATTCTAGAGGACCGGCGTACGACCGCTTTGTCGATAAGGACCGGAGTCTTGCTGATTCTGGCTACACTTACGCGCCCGGAAGGGGTTCTCCTTGCAGCATACGCGGGTGCGTTTTTCATCTGTGAGCGGCGTTCGATCCGGGTGCTCATCGGTTATGCGATCGTGATGGCGGTCATGTTGATGCTCCGGTACCTGTATTACGGAGCGTGGGTGCCAAACACGTATCACGCCAAGGTGACGTTTGAGCTGGCCCGGCGGCTCAACGATGGGAGTTACTATATCCTACCTGCGGTAAGAGCCAACATCCTGCTGCTTGCGGCGGTGTTTATGGTGCTGGTCGTCGCCTGGAAGCAGCGCGTCCACAGACAGGTACCGATCGCGTTTCTGGGCGGATGGATCGTCTTGTGGGGTAGTTACGTGCTTTACGTCGGCGGTGACAACTTCGCCCTGTTCAGGTTCCTGCTTCCCACGGTGCCCGCGTGGTTTTTGCTGCTCGCGTGGGGATGGTCCGCGATCCGTCTCCGTTTAGCACCTGTGACCAAATGCGCATGTCTGGTAGTGCTGGTCGCGGCGTTTGGCGTCTCCAACGTGCTTACATATCGCCAACAGGCACCGGGGTATTACGGCGATGTAAAGCTCGCCCGATCATGGGCCAAGGTAGGTCAGTGGCTGGAACAGAACACACCTCCCGACACGGTGGTCGCCACCATTGTTCCGGGGGCATTCGGGTATTTCAGTCGTCGGCCACTGATCGACATGCTAGGTCTTACCGATCGGACCGTCGGCTTGTATGGCGACGTCTTCCGCGGAGCCGTTCACGGCCACGCGCGCTACAATACGGACTACGTCTTCGAACGTAAACCGGACATCGTTCTGTATCATTCTTCGGGCCGATTCACTGAGCCTGTTTATGCCAGCCCGGAAAGGATTCCTGTCCGCACCGGTTATGCGCTGTTTGACTTCGTGACCGACCCGCGATGCCTCGAGCGGTACGCATACACGTCCGTTGGGCTTGAGGATGGGACGTTGATCGAGATGCAAACGAGACATACGCCGCCTGCGGGTCCCGTCGCGTGGACCGATCACTGAACTCCGATCGTCTCGGAATTCAAGGCAGGGTGCTCACACGCACGCGCCTCATCTCCTAAGGTTGATGCGGATCGAAGCTGATCGTAGCGGGCACGCAGCAAATGCCTCTCATATTTGGCGTCCTCCCAGCTCAACTAGGCGTATCCATGTTTCGATAAGGGATATAGGACGTA
>Ga0114930_10004685_pt1 | contig 11438 bp, 11 predicted proteins | sample AnhtaG_FD_87300 | JGI IMG/M metagenome (GOLD analysis project Ga0114930, IMG submission 87300) | Deep subsurface microbial communities from Anholt, Denmark to uncover new lineages of life (NeLLi) - Anholt_01485 metaG | ecosystem: Environmental > Aquatic > Marine > Oceanic > Sediment | place... | reverse complement strand
TCTCTTCCCCCTCATGCTAAGAATACATCTCCCTATTATGGAGAGGGGGACAAAGGGGGTGAGGTTGATAAACAATCCCTTCAATCTACCCTTTGATAAATAGCCTCTATATTGTTAATAGCGTCTACATCACCTATGTTCAGGGTTTTAACATCTCTGTTTATTCGTTTAATGAGACCAGTCAGCACTCTCCCCGGTCCTATCTCAATAAAGGCAGACACACCATCATTTACCATATACTCAATAGAAGGTTGCCACTGAACACAATTACATAATTGCCTGAGTAGCTCTTCCTTAATCAATTCAGCAGTAGTCAACGGCTGAGCTGTAGTGTTAGCTATGATAGGAATAACTGGTTCGCCAAAGGAAAGGGGAGCTATAATCTCAGCCATACCGTCAACCGCCGGCTGCATCAGTGGCGTATGAAAGGCACCACTTACCTGTAACGGGATGGTGCGATAAGCCCCCTTGGTCTTGACTAAATCTACAGCCCGGCTTAAATTCTCCTGTGCCCCGCTGATTACTAGCTGACCCGGACAGTTAATATTAGCAATCCGAGTGCCAGTCTCACTGCACACCTCAGCCAATAACGCTCCATCAAGCCCAATTATCGCCACCATGCCCCCGGGTCGGCTCAGCCCGGCTTCATACATCAACCGTCCCCTCTCCCGAGCCAGATAAACAGTAGTGGCAAAATCAAGCACCTCAGCTGCCGCCAGTGCCGTATACTCACCCAGGCTATGACCAGCAACAAAGGTGGGAAGTGGCAACTCGTTGTCACTCACCTCATAAATAGCTTTCAAGCAGGCAAAACTAACAGTTACTATTGCTGGTTGGGCATTAATAGTCTGGCGAAGCTCATCCTCTGGTCCGTCAAAACATAACCGGGACAGAGGAAAGCCTAAAGCCTCGTCAGCCTGCTCAAAGACTGCTTTAGCTGAATCAAAGTTATCATAAAAGTCACGGCCCATGCCTACCCACTGAGAACCCTGCCCAGGAAAGACATAGGCTACATTCATTGGCTCAGTCACAGCTAGCCCCCTCTAAGGAAATGCCTAACCCTGTTACTGCTCATAAGTTATCAAGCAGTCTTCTTTTTCGGGCTTTTAATCTCGATGACCTCCCTGCCAGCATAGCTTCCACAGGTAGGACAAACATGGTGAGATAACTTAGGACTATGGCATTGAGGACAATAGTCCAGAGGTGGCAAGACCAACCCAAGATTAGCCCGCCTCTTACCTTGACGCGCCTTAGCATATTTTCTCTTTGGTAAAGCTCCCATAACTTACCCCGTTCCTCTCCCCCTATTCACCAATTCATCACTAGCTAAAGTCAACCTATTCAACTCAGACCAGTCAGGGTCTACTCTCTGAGGCAGACAATTACAGGGACCCTGGTTAAGATTATGACCACAACTAGGGCATAATCCAGCACAATCTTCACGACAAAGTGGTTTCATCGGGATAACCAATAGCGCATTCTGGCGTATCGCCTCGGTTAAATCAAGAACATGATGCTCATCAATAGTGAAGCAGCTAGGTTCATCAGGCATGGGCGTAAAAGCACCGCTAACTGCATCTACAATCGGAAAATACTCCTCCTCAATATTTAGCGTCAGAGGACAGCTAAATAAACTCAAGCAGCGGCTGCAGGTAAGTTCAACTTCAGTGTGTAATACCCCCTTAGTCAAGATACCCCGGCCAGTATACATTAGCCTAACCTTACCTTGAACCATGCTGCCAACACCGTCACCGGCAATATCAACAACCCCGCTCACCTCATAATCTCGTGTTGAGCCTATAGGTGCCTTAAGCTGCTGAGAAACATTTATCCGCATTACCCCCACCTCCCTCCAGCTAAAGCCACTTTATTATAAACTGAACCGCATACTTACCGCAAACTTGGGCAATCTTTCTTCAGCTTAGCTATTTAGTCCCGCACTCCCTTTTTCTTCCTCAGTTCAAAGGCAATGACAGTTCTCAGCACCTGATTGGTACCTTCATATATCTGGGTAATCTTGGCGTCTCTAAACATCTTCTCAATGGGATAATCACGCATGTAACCAACACCACCAAAAATCTGCATAGCATCAGTAGTAACCCTCATCGCCGTGTCTGAGGCAAAGACCTTAGACATCGCCGACTCTTGGGTGAAGTTCTTTGCCCCGCTATCTATCATCCTGGCAGCGGCATAAACCAGTGCCCGGGCCGCTTCCACCTGGGTGGCCATATCGGCAAGCATGAGCTGAACCGCCTGCTGGGCAATAATCGGGTGCCCAAATTGGATACGTTGCCGGGCATAGTCCACGGCTGCTTCCAGCGCTCCCTGAGCCAGTCCAACCGCCTGAGCACCTAAACCGGGACGGGAGCGGTCTAACAGCTTCATCGTCAGAATAAATCCCATCCCCTCCCGACCAATTATATTCTCCTTGGGAACTAGACAATCTTCAAAAACCAGTTCCCTTGTTGACGAAGCACGGATACCCAGCTTCTTCTCTTTCCTGCCGAAGGAGAAGCCGGGGGTGCCCTTCTCTACCAGAAAAGCACTGGCACCACGAGGTCCCTTCTCCTTGGCAGTTAGGGCAATAACAGTATATATCTCGGCATCACCACCATTAGTGATGAATTGCTTAGTTCCATTCAGAACATAACCGCCGCTGGTTCGCTGAGCGGTTGTCTTTATGCCACCGGCATCACTACCGGCGGTTGCCTCGGTCAGGGCAAAGGCAGTTAATTTCCTGCCGCTGGCAATATCAGGGAGGTATTTACGTTTCTGCTCCTCAGTCCCATACTCCAACAGGGTGAAGCTTCCCAGAGCACTAGCGGCACAGCTGACGGCAACACCACTGCATACCCGGCTTAGCTCCTCCACCACCAAACACAGGTCAAGAACACCACCGCCTAAACCCCCATACTCTTCAGGGATATAGACACCGAACAAGTTAGTATCGGCAATGACTTTCATAATCTCCCAGGGGAACTCTTCCTTTTCATCCAGCTCCGCCCGCACCGGCAATACCTTTTCCTCGGCAATCGTTCGTGTCAGAGCCTTGATTTCCTTTTGTTGCTCAGTTAAAAAATATTCCAAGGTAACCTCCCCCTTTCCACTAGCCGATTGCTTATCAGTGGCTAGGGAACTAAATACGCATAACTACAGTGCCAAACTTATCATTGGCTTTCCTGGCGGCTGCCCCAGAGGATACTTCAAAAGTCACTGAATTTCCAACTAAAGTCAGCTTATTATAAGCAGAGCTACATACTCAGTGTCAAGCCGATAAACTCCGTTGACAGTAGACGGTGGGTAAACTATAATGAAATTAGTTTGCTATTATTTTCTTCATCACTTATGCTGTGTCAACCTTGCTACGCACGATAAAGAGCATCTAAGGATAATTATACACTTGTAACTTAGACGAAAGGGGGTGAATTCGATGACAGCAAAGGCTTTTGTTCTAATTGAAACCGCCGTGGGCAGAACTAAGGAAGTCACTGCTACTCTTAAGCACCTACAAGGGGTGAAATCGGTTGATAGTGTGACCGGACCATATGATATTATCACTATCATAGAAGCCGAAACCCTGAACGATATTGGTGACCTGGTTACAGGGAAAATCCACCCTATTGCTGGCATTTCCAGAACAGTGACCTGCCTGGCAATATAGGCTGCCTAAACCCAGTCACATTTTGAATTCCGAATCTCAATAAGTCAAGGGTAATAAAGGAAGGGAGAATTTTATGAATTTTAGGTTTAGCGAAGAGCAAAAGAGGTTCAGACAAGAGGTTCGTGATTTTCTGGAAGATGAGATAAGGCAAGGGTTGTGGCAGCCAAGCTGTGATGCCTGGATAATGGGCCATGACCCGGAGTTTACCAAAAGGGTGTCAGCCAAAGGTTGGATTGGTCTAACCTGGCCCAAAGAGCACGGTGGGCAAGAGTACTCCTTTGTCGACCGACTAATCCTTACTGAAGAGATGCTGCGCTATGGAGCACCAGCTGCCTGTCACTGGTTTGCCGACCGCCAAATAGGTGGTGCCATCGTTCACTATGGCACTGAGGAACAAAAGAAGGAGCTACTGCCCCTGATTTTAAGGGGCGAAGCCTATGTTGGGCTGGGCATGAGCGAGCCAGACGCTGGCTCTGACCTCGCCTCGCTTAAAACCCGGGCTGTTGAGGATGGCGATTATTATGTCATTGATGGTCAGAAGACGTGGACTAGCGGCGGTAGCCGCATGAACTGGATTTACCTTGTAGCCAGAACCGACCCAGACGCCCCTAAACACAGAGGTATTAGCGAGTTCTTTTTTGAGACCAGCTTGCCCGGGGTTAGTGTTCAACCAATAGTAGATATTAGCGGTGGCGTGCACTTTAACGAGGTCTTCTTTGACAATGTGCGCATCCCTAAGAAATGTCTGATAGGAGAGAAAAACCGCGGCTTTTACCAAGTACTGAACCAGCTTGACTACGAGAGAAGCGGTATGGAACGACTGATGGCTAACTACCCCCTGTTTGAAGCTCTTATCCAATACACCAAGGAAACCAGGCAAAACGGGAAGGCGTTATCTGAGGAGCCGGTGATTCGCTCAAAACTGGCACAGCTTAAAATAGAGTTAGAAGTTGGGCGGTTACATATGTATAGGGTTGCCCTGGTTATGGACGGAGGTCGTGCCCCCAATTGGGAATCAGCCATGACCAAGGCATACGGCACCGCCTTTGAGCAGCGCCTGGCGAGCACGGCAATAGAAATTCTGGGACTCTATGGACAACTTTCGCCTGAATCCAAGTGGGTGCCAATGCAAGGCATGGCCTATCACTCATATTTGTCATCTAAAGGTTATAGCCTTCAAGCTGGCACCTCAGAAGTTCTAAAGAATATTCTGGCGTTGAGAAAGCTGGAGTTACCCACCCAGTAAGTAACAATCTTTAATCTAGTTTTTACCTGCAGATATTAATCGGCAGGCTAGCAGGAGGAACAATAATGGACTTAGCCCTTTCCGAAGAACAGGAAATGTTGAAGAAAATGGCGCGTGATTTTCTAACTGACAAATTCCCCAAAACAGCGGTTAAACAGATAGAAGAGACTGAGCCGGGCTACTCACCAGAGATTTGGCAAGAAATGGCCGGGCTAGGCTGGATGGGACTGGTATTCCCGGAAAAGTACGGTGGCGCCGGTATGAGCTTCCTTGACCTAGCAGTATTGCTGGAGGAAATGGGAAGGGCTTGTTTGCCTGGTCCCTACTTCTCCACGGTTATTCTTGGTGGTTTGCCCATCCTTGATATTGGCAGTGAGGAGCAAAAGCAGGAATATCTGACCAAGATAGCCAGTGGTGAGCTGATTTTCACCCTAGCCCTAACTGAAACCAGCGCCAGATATGATGCCACCTCAATCACGGTTAAGGCTACAGGTCAGAATAATGACTATATTTTAAGTGGCACCAAGCTCTTTGTTCCTGATGCTCACATTGCTGACTATATACTATGTGTCGCCAGAACTGGTGATGGAGCAAAAGCTGAAGATGGGATTACTATCTTTATAGTAGACGCTAAAAGCCCGGGCACAAGCTGCACGGTTCTAAAGACCATTGCCAACGATAAACTATGTGAAGTAGTTTTTGACCAAGTAAAGGTAGCCAAGGAGAACATTTTGGGTGAGCTAGACCAGGGATGGAGTGAGATCAAAAAAATAATCCAGCGAGCGGCAGTAGCCAAATGCTGCGAAATGGTCGGCTGTATTCAGCAGGCATTGGATATGACTATCGACTATGCTAAAGAAAGAAAGCAGTTCGACCGCCCCATTGGCAGCTTCCAGGTTATTCAGCACTACTGCGCTGACATGCTGACTGATGTGGAGGGCACCAGGCTTTCAACCTACCAAGCCGCCTGGATGATAAGCGAAGGTCTGCCCTGTACCCAAGAGGTAGCTATAGCTAAGGCATGGGCTGGTGAAGCCTGCCAGCGGGTTATGGCTCTTGCCCACCAGATCCACGGTGCCATCGGCGTTACCATAGACCATGACTTACAGTATTACACCAGGCGGGCTAAAGCGGCAGAGGTTACCTTCGGCGATGTCAATTTCTACCGGGAGATAGTAGCTCACGAGATGGGGCTATAACAACCTCATTATATAGTTTACCCCTAAACTTAAGCCATGGCTTCTAGCCTGGCCACCACCTCATTTATAGTCTGTTCGGCAGTAGAGGCTCCAGAAGTTATACCTATATGATGCTTACCTTGAAACCAGGAGGGACTAATTTCTTCTGCCGTCTCAACAAGATAAGTCTCAGTAGCCATAGAACATAACTCGGCAAGGTGGCTGGTATTAGCACTGGTATGACCACCAATAACCAGCATCAAGTCCACCCTATCAGCTAGTTTGACGGCTGCCGCCTGCCGTTTTCTGATATCATGACATATGGTATCAATAACCCGCAGTTCAGAGTCTCGAGTAAAGGCAGAATCAATAAGCTTCTTTGTAAATTCGATAAAGTGAGCTGGTATCTGGGTCGTCTGGGATAGAACACCCAAACGGTGGGGTAGAGAGCCGAAACTAGCGGTAAACCCCCCATCCAGGGTAGCTACTCCTTTATTCTTAGCCCAACCGAGAACACTCTTGACCTCAGGGTGGTCGGCATCACCATATATAATAACGAAGAAACCAGACTCAGCTAGCCTCCGAGCCGCAATCTGAGCCCGGCGAACGAAGGGGCAAGTAGTATCAATCACATCAATATGCCGAGCCCGAATCTCCGCCTCCAGTTTTGGGCTTACGCCGTGGGTACTGGTAGCCACAGTGTCACCATGAACATCATCTACTCCGTTGGCCACTCTAACCCCAATCTCAGCCAGTCTTTGTAGCACTTGTTGGTTATGCACCACTGCCCCAAATGTTTCCACCCCACCACGTTCACCGGCAACCCTTTCTAAGATATCAATGGCTCGCCTAACCCCAAAGCAGAACCCTATTTCACCCGCTTTTTCAATTCTCATGCCTTTCTCCCGCATAATTCCCCCGATATTCTGGGGGAAGGAGTCCAGCTATACGTTCCATTATAAAATCAGTATGCTCAGCCAGCTTCAGCTTAGTCAATTTACTACTAACCGGTGGCAAATAGAAAGGGCGACCGATATTAACTGTTATTTGGGGGCGGCGTAGTAACCAGCCTGCACCCTTAATCCTTTCCGTGCCACTGATACCCACAGGCAGAATAGGGGCACCACTATGCCAGGCTATTAGCGCTGAGCCAGAGAAACCAGGCTCAAGTTGAGCACTCTTGCTCCTCTTTCCCTCAGGGAACATGACTAAAGCCAGACCCTGCGCCAACAGCTGCTCTGCCTGGCGCAGTGCCTTTCTATCCAATTGCCCTCTATGTACTGGAAACGAGCCAAAGCCGCGGATAAAATAGCCAATCACCCTAGAATAAAATAGCTCCCTTTTTGCCATAAATATAACCTTTCGCCCAAGGCTAACGCCAAGCAACGGAGGGTCAGCTAGATTAAGGTGATTAGCTACAATTAGCAAGGGACCTTGGCTAGGGACATTATCTCTACCCCTCACCCGCCAGCGAGTTAAGAGCATTAGCAGCATCCTCATTATAAGCTTACCCACATAATAAAACCAAGGCACTTGTCTACCCCCACAAAAGGAAAAACAACAGTGTCAATTATATCCTATAGCTAAGGACAATGACAAGCAAGTAGCTTGATTAAACTTTTTACCAACCCCTCACCCTTTGTCCCTCTCCCCTTATGAAGGGGAGAGGGAAGGGAATTTGTTGAAGGGGCTTTGCCCCTTCAAAAGTAATCACCTCCCCCTCATGCAAAGAATACATCTCCCTATTATGGAGAGGGGGACCAAGGGGGTGAGGTTAATAAACAAGCTTGATTAAACTTACCTTTTGCTTCATAATACCCCAAGGATATGAAACGGCTAAGCATTGGTAAAATAAGAGGTCTGCAACAGATTGCAAACCCAGATGGCATCTTTACTATGTGTGCTATGGACCACCGTGGCTCCTTACGCAGCATGATTGATGAAGAACACCCAGGAGAGGTCAACTACGAAGAAATGGTTGAGCGCAAGCTAGAGCTGTGTTCCTGCCTAGCTAAATACGCCAGTGCCGTGCTACTTGACCCCATTTATGGTGCTGCTCAGTGCATCAGTCACGGTGTCTTACCTAATAATAGTGGGCTCCTGGTTAGTATAGAAGCCACTGGCTACAGTGGTGAAAAGGAACACCGCATAACCAAATTACTGGATGGATGGAATGTGGAGAAGATTAAGCGAATGGGCGCCTCGGCAGTAAAGATTCTGGTCTACTATCGCCCAGATTTGAAACAAGCGGCAAGCAGGCAATTGAACACGGTCAATGAGGTAGCAACGGAATGTATAAAATATGACCTCCCCTTCTTGGTAGAACCAAAGAGCTACCCTATAGGTAATGAAATTAATAACCCCCAGCAGTTTGCTGCCGTCAAAGGAGGGTTAGTAATTAAAACCGCCCGAGATATCACCACCCTACCAATAGATGTGCTAAAGGCTGAGTTTCCCGCTGACCTGCACTACCAAAAGGACAAATCTGAGCTTATCAACCTTTGTCATCAGTTGGATGCATCAGCTCAGGTTCCATGGGTCGTCCTAAGCGCCGGTGTTGACTTTGAGCTTTTCTGCCAAGAAGTGGAAATTGCCTGCCAGGCTGGAGCCTCTGGTTTTTTAGGTGGTCGTGCTATCTGGCAAGAGGCAATGAATATTGACAATGCCCAGGAAAGAGTTCAATATCTATCAACAATAGGGGCAGACAGGTTAAAAAGACTAACTGAAACAGCTAACAGATACGCTGTGCCTTGGTATAAGAAGTTGGGGTTAGCCGCCCAAGAGCTAGCCCACACATCGGGAAAGTGGTATGCCGAATATTGATAGCGGAGGGATATAGTGATTGCTACCATAACCCTCAATCCCTGTCTGGATAGAACTATTACTGTTAACGGGCTGGCAGTGGACGAGACAAACCGATGGACCAGTGTACGTCTCTATGCCGGGGGCAAAGGAATAGATGTATCACGGGCAACTCACGAGATGGGAGGCAAAACTATAGCCTACGGGTTCATAGGTGGTCCTGCCGGCAGGGTTGTGGAAATACTGCTCGATGAAGAAGGGGTGCCATTCAGCTTCACCCCTATTGAGCAGGAGACTCGCACTAATTTTATCATTACTGATACCAGAACCAACCAGCAGACAAGGATTGATGCCCCAGGTCCACACATTTCCAAAAAGGAATTCGAGAGGTTCCACAGGAAAACGAAGGGAATCTCTCCCAGACCAGCTTTAATAGTGGCTGGTGGCAGCGTGCCCCCTGGTATTCCAGTTAATATCTATCACGACATAGTCACCGAGGCTAAAGGCTTCGAGATAAGGACTATCGTGGATTCTGAAGGTCAATGGTTAGAGGAAGGAATAAGGGCTAAGCCCTACCTTATTAAGCCTAATGTTCGCGAGGCTGAGGGATTACTCAGAATAGAACTTCCTGATGAAGAAGCAATCGTCAAGGCAGCTCTCAAACTGGTTAAGATGGGTATTGAGGTGGTAGTTATCTCCAGAGGGAAAGATGGTATTATCACCGCTACCAAGGAGCAGATTGTGAAGGCAGTTCCACCCCCGGTAAAGATGCGGAGTGCAGTAGGCGCCGGCGATTGTACTATAGCTGGTCTTGCCTTAAAGTTGGCTCATAATGAGCCATTAATAGAGGCCTGTCGCCTGGCAGTAGCTATGGGAACTGCTGCCGTATTAACCCCCGGCACTGAGCTGTGCCATAGAGCTGACGTGGAAGAACTGCTGCCACAAATTAAGGTCTGGGAGAAAACAACCAGGGAGTGGGCTAAAACACCATTCCCCACTGTCAACAACTCATAGGATTAGGTTCAATATTCCCCCTACTAGCAAGGCAGCGACAATCATTGTTCCCGCCGCTTTGAGCATATTTATAACTCCAAGCTCCCTGAGAAGGACAACAAAGGTAGCAACACACGGGAAAAACATGGCTAAAACCACACTGCCAATAACCAATTGGTCGGCAGTCAACGCTAATGGAGCCAGCATACCCAGGGCTACATCCTTACGCAAAAATCCAATAACTAAGGCGGTTACTGCCTCCCTGGGTAGTCCTAGAAGACCGGTCACTACCGGTGCCGTAAAATTAACAATAGCGCTAAATATCCCCAAGATATAAAGTATATTGATTACCAGGACAGCGCCCAGAATTATGGGAATAGCCTCCACCAAGAAGCCATAGACCCTAAACCACAGCTTCTGTAAGACAGTTCGCCATGGTGGCAAGCGATAAGGTGGCATCTCAATTAGTAGTTCGGGACTAAACCCTCTTACCACTCGGTTAAGTATAATCCCCAAAATAATCCAGACTACGAATAGTGTCCCGTAGACAATAGCTACATACTGCCCTCCGTGTTGCCCAACTAATCCAAAAATCATGGCTTGCAAGGCGGCACACGGTATGGCAATAGATATTAGCGTAGCTGCAATAAATCTCTCTCTCTTGCTCTCCAGAATACGGGTGGCCAAAATAGCTGGCACATTGCAGCCAAGCCCCAGCATAGTCGGTATGATAGCATAGCCATGAAGTCCCAGCCGGTGCATAATGGTATCCATCAATACTGCCAGCCGTGGCAGATAACCTACATCCTCAAGCAGCCCCAGTAATAGATAGAAGGAGATAATATACGGCAAGACCATGGCAAAAGGGACATAGAGTCCGGTGGTGAGCAGTCCAAATGACTCAACAAAGTCTACCTCACCACCAGCTATCTTGCCAATTACAATATCGTGGAGAATTCCGCTACCACCAAGGAGGGCGCTCAACCTTAACATCACTGGTGCCCACAAATTGGTAAATAAGGGGTCAAGCACATAGCCAATCAGGCTCTCACCAATGAATCGAACCACCAGAAAAGTAGCAGCTAGAATTACTAGGGCTATGATTACCCCGGTCAGTGGCTTGATACTGGCATCTTCTAAGCGCTCCAGCCAGGTATGATGGCGATGGGTAAGACGCTGAACCTGGTCTATGATACTGCCAATAGTTGCCCAGCGCTCATCACGGCTCTGTGAAGGAGCTTGAGGAGATGTAGCCTGAGGAATGTTTTCCACCAGCTCCTTTATTCCCTGCCCGGTTAAACCTACGGTAGGCACCACCGGCACCCCTAAGAGTTCCTCAAGCCTACCCAAATCAATATGTATGCCTCGATGCTCGGTATCATCCCATATATTTAAGGCGACTATTACCGGGATATTGCGCTCCAGTAGCTGTAAGGTTAGGTAGAGATTCCGCTCCAGATTGGTGGCGTTAACCACATTTATGACTACATCTCCGGTATTAAGCATCTGCGAGGCTATTTTCTCAGCTTCAGTAGTTGGTTCCAGAGTGTAGGTACCG
>Ga0114930_10004683_pt1 | contig 11440 bp, 10 predicted proteins | sample AnhtaG_FD_87300 | JGI IMG/M metagenome (GOLD analysis project Ga0114930, IMG submission 87300) | Deep subsurface microbial communities from Anholt, Denmark to uncover new lineages of life (NeLLi) - Anholt_01485 metaG | ecosystem: Environmental > Aquatic > Marine > Oceanic > Sediment | place... | reverse complement strand
TCATATTCTCCCTCAAAATCCAGGTCAGCAACGAAGCTTCCTCCTGTCATATGAAATTCCTCAAAATCGGTATTCCCAATATTGGCCATTGAGAGTGTCATCCCGCCGCCGGTGACATCCAGCTTTTCAACCTGTCGTGTTGTCGGAGTGCTAAAATCAACGTTAACCCCTACGCCGCCCAGTGTCAGGCTGCAGTTCCTGAGAGGCAATCCGCCAAGGTCAATATCCCCTGAAACACCTCCGCCGTATATGTTCACATCCGTATCAATGTCATAAGTTCCAATAGTTATTTCCCATTCCTGGATGTCAGGGAATTGATTGTAGTTGAAGTCAGTCTCATATCCTGATTTGAATACCGCGTTTAATGTTTCACCGGAAATCGATGTATCCAGGTCCGGTTCAGGACCAGAACTGTCATAGGTGATAAATGCCTGCACGATGACGTCTGCATTATCGCTGTGTATAATAGTTACCTTTGCGCCACCGATGGCAAAGGAAAGGTCAAATTCATCTGCACTGCCCAGGTCATCCTTTGTTATGGTAAGTGTCTTTGTTTCTTCAGCTGCTATTGAAGTTGGAGGCAAAGTGCAAAGAAAAAGTGCTGCAACAGCCAGAAAATAAAAATACTTTGAAATTTTTGTTTCCATGATTAACCCCCTTTGTTTTGTAGGTTTTAGTTAGATCACACAATGTGCATTAGCTGCATGGAAAATCCAGGTTAGATAGTTTGCTCCAAATCAACTAAATTTTATGCAATATTAGTTTTGGTAGTGCTTGCAATTTTAGCCTTTTGAAATGCTACTTGGATAGCAGAAACTGTCACAAAAATGAGCAGGCACAGCGCGCGTGCAATTTTTTGCATGTCCTCCCTCCTTTCTGATCAGCCGCTACTCTGAATGCTTTCCACTATATCTTTTGCCGTATCAATCGCAGTATCAATCTGCCTGAAATCATTATATATATGGGTTGATATTCTCAACACGCGCGTACCCTGGGTATCGGCAAGTTTATTATAAAAGCCGATAGTCCTGGTTATGATATCCTGATCCCGCAGCCCAGAATAAAGTGTGCTGATATTGTCTGATATTCCGTGACCCATCTCTCCGTAATGGTCATCAAAAGGGTTAAAGGAGACAAGTCCGGTAGAAAGCTCCTCATCCATGGGCGAATAGAGTGCCTGCTCTCCCCAGTTTGCAACGATTTTTTCCTTTGCATATTTGTGGAGCGCGAGAACCCGTTTCTCGATTTTGTCCTTCCCGATCTCGTTTTGAAAGTCAATTGCATCCATCACCCCTGCAAATGCAGGTGTGGTCTGCTGCCCCCTGAACATGAAATACGCGGAAATTATCGGCGAGTCCGGCGAGGTGTATTCCTCGGTAACCACCGGCCACACCTTGGCCTGCATTTCCTTGCGCATGTACAGCACCCCGGTACCCGGGGGGGCGCAGAGCCATTTGTGCGGTGACGTTGCGTAAAAATCACACCCGAGGTCATGCAGGTCCAAATTAATCATGCCAATGGCATGGGCACCGTCCACAACGGTAATAACGTCATGCTCGCGTGCAACCTCGCAGATTTCCTTAACCGGCATGCGCAGGCCGGTAGTGTAGTTAATGTGACAGAAGCACATTACCTTTGTCTGGGGCGTAATTGCCTCTTCAAAAAGAGCGACGATCTCTTCCTTGCTGGTCGCAGGAGTCGGAAGATTCAGTTCGGTAAGGGTAATTTTTTTCCTGTCTCTCAGGAAGTACCAGCAGGAGTTAAACGGCGGGAAGTGCAGCGTGGTGATCACCTCATCGCCCTCTTCTAGGTCCAGCCCGTTGGCAACCCAGCCAAGCCCCTCGGTTGTATTTATGGTCATTACAACTTCGTCAGTATCAACTCCCAGGAACTTTTCCACCTTTGGGCGAACATTACTCATGAATAAGTTGCAGCGGTCGTTATAGATGAGAGCTTCCGTGGGGGAGGCTGCAAAATCCTTGAAATCTTTTCTCAGGTTGTTCAGAACAAAGCGCGGCATTGATCCCTCAGTACCCGTGTTCATATAAATGCGGCCGGGTTTTAAAACAAACTGCGACTGGACATAGCGCCAGTAAAGCTCCTCGCTGAAAGTGGTAGGTGCACCGGCCATTATTTCGGCTGCACTCTTTCGGCCTGTTTCAGCCCTTAAATCATCCGGCAAAATCAGTGTCGAAACGCCGCTCACAGTAGCTGCACCAGCGGTCTTTAAGAAGTTTCTTCTGCTGATATTACATGCTTGAATCATTGTTTTGCTATCATCTAATTTCATTTGTGATCCCCCCTTTAATTATGTAGAAACACTCTTCAAGGTACATTCTGTATTTACTCCAATGTAATACGGCTAATTGATAGAGACTATGATAGATTTTAGTTGAACTTGCTTTCAGAAAGGAAAAGTATAATGGGAAACTCGCTTGCGTGTCAATAAAAACATCCCAGCGGGACATTGGCCGCAACATATTGTGACAATTCCGATAATCAGTGATGCTTGTTCTATGCAAAGCTACTTGCCAGAATGTGGGAAATTTTACTATCACAACTTTGATATGGTAGTATGTGCTTTCATGAAAGTAAAAATCATATAATAAGATTATTATATAAAATGTTTTCCATCATTAATGATATCACAAAAAATAGGAATTCAGGAATTAAGAAAGTGCGATCTGGGACATGAGATGTGGGATGAGCGACTTGGGATGTTGGATATGGTTTTCTGTTTCAGAGCCATAAATTTATAGAAACTGGGCAAACATTTTTTTTAGTTCCTCTATATCGTTAACATTATTCTGTAGAACATCATAAACGATTTTACGGTCAATATCGATATACTCATGCACCAATGTATTTCTAAATCCAATCATGCGAATCCACTTTTCTTCCAGACCATGAGTCATGTACCCTTTTTCAGCGATAATTGAAGGAATATCACTATAGCTATTCACACTCCCCAGCTCCAGGTCTGCGATAATATGGTTTCCCATATCGGTAATCGCTTCGATCGCCAGATGCAAAAAACGTTCAGCACTTCCGTAACGCTCAGGGTCAGATATAAATTCATCAAAGCTATACTGCTGTAATTTATGGAGAAAGGAAAGATATTCATCAAGTTTATTCAAGCGTTTGCGTATTATCTCAGCTCTTACCATCCAAAATCCTCTTTTTATATGCTCGACGTTGAACCGTTAGATAGTAATAAAAATCAAGATATTGGCGGACTATTTTTGAATAGGTTGCCCCCCTGTCAAAAGCAGGTGTTTGATAAACAACAATGTTCTGTCTTACTGCTTCATATTGTAATACAATATCATGTTTGCTCAGGAACACCAGATCTACACTGCAGAAACCCTGACGGGCCAAATCTGTAAAAATCGCTAACTTTTGCTCACGCAACTCATCGTCATCCGAAATAATTGCCAGATCAATATCACTCTCTTGATGTATTTTTCCCGATGCAGCTGAACCAAACAGATAGACAGCCTGAATCTCAGGAAATTTTTCAAAAACTTTTTTTAGAAGTTTTAGATCCGGTTTTTTAGCCATTCAGTTTTACCTACCACATGGAATAATGGAAAGTTGGAAAATAAAACAGGGAAAGTTATTGTTTTTATTTTTCATATTAAAACCCATTATTCCATCCTTCCAGTATTCCAATTGCTCAGCGTAGCTGAGCTAAGTTCAGTAACTTAAACGACCTATTGCCATATTTCCCGGTACTTGTCAATCATTCTTCCTCCCTAACCCGGACAAAACTTCCTGTGCAATACACGCAGAGAGGCCTAAAGTTAGCTAATGGATTAAATCCTTTTTACCTCTTAGCCTCTTAACCTTTTGGCCTCTATATCTGCTTTCTATTGAATGCAAAAACAATCAGAAACCAGAAAATCAGACAATAAACAAGAACACTGCCGAAAGGTGCTGCCAGGTCGCTGATGGGGGGTGCAGAGCCTATAAATGAAGCTCCAATAAACTGCAAATCTCCAAAACGTGGAAGAACGCTGTGAAGGATTTTCACTGTTTCCGATGGTTCCCATACGGCGTTTAATTTTTGAAAATTAAAAGGAAGGGATGTCCAGATACTTGTTAGATAAATAATAATACTAAACAATGGTGTGAGCAGGCGCGGAATAAACAAAGAAAAAAGCAGGCTCATCAACGCATACATAAGCAAACTGAAAATCATAAGAGAAAAGCTTAAAAATATACGAAAATTAAGCCGGCCTACTTCAGTATAAAAAAGTATAAAAAAAATACCTCCAAGCAAAAACAGATTAAGAACCGTGATCAAAAGGATTGACAATAATTTACCTGCAACAAATGATGCCCTGCTCAAAGGTCTGCTCAGGGTCATGACAGCAGTTCCCTCTTCCAGCTCCCGTGATAGTACACTTGCAGACACAAGTCCACACAGCATTACACTCCAGAATACTATGCCATGAAAGGCAGAGGCCATTGCCATGTTCTGTCTTGTATCTTTATCAAAGAAAAAAAAATCTCCCTTGACTCTGCCCGGGTTACAGCCCTTCCCCATTAAGATAAACAACAGGGCCATGATAAAAATAAAATAGACCACCCTGTATCTAAGGCACTCTTTAAAACCAACTTTAGCTATTGCCCAGATTTTCATCTTTAACTAACCTGTAAAAAAGTTCTTCAAGCGATTCACCCTTCCAGGAAAAGGATAAAAGCTTTCCACCATTTTCCACAATGATTCTATGGACAGTAACTGAATCCTTCTCTTTGCCCGGATAGATTCTTAAAAGGTTTCCATCGTTCTCAATTGGTCTCTTACTTATTGCATTTATTTCCCGGGCCATGATATCTGTAAAACCCTCGACAGTAACCTCCAGATGCTTTTCCTTATCTGATAAATCTGATCTTGTTCCGCTCTTAATTATCTTCCCTCTATTCAGAATTGCAATTCTGTCACATGTTCTTTCTACCTCAGATAAAAGGTGAGAATTCAGAAATATTGTTGTGCCTCTGTGCTTCATTTCAAGTAATACATTTCGCAGTTCCTTAATCCCAATCGGGTCAAGTCCGGAAGTGGGTTCATCTAAAATAAGCAGCTCAGGTCTTCCAAGTATCGCCTGTGCAATACCAACCCTCTGGATCATGCCCCTTGAGAGTGTTTCTATCCTTCTTCTCCTCTCCACGGCCAAACCTAATGTATTGAGACATTCGTCTATTTCTTTTTTAACCCCTTCTTTGGGCAATCCGGATAACTCTCCGTGGAATCTCATAAATTCTTCAACAGTCAAAAACTGATAGGCCTGGATATTTTCAGGTAAGAACCCCACGCTTCTTCTTGACGAGACGTTTCGGACAACCTCTCCAAAAATTTTTGCAGTTCCCCCTGAGGGTGAAATCAGGTTGAGAAGTATCTTTACAAACGTGCTTTTTCCTGCTCCATTCGGTCCAAGGAAACCAAATATCTCACCTTCTTCTACCTTTATACTCACATGGTCTAAAGCTGTGACTTTCCCGAAAGTCTTTACAATATCTTCTGCCTCGGTTGCATACTGCATATTTTTAAAATTTTTATAGTGGAGCCCCACGGGCTCACGCCCGTGGCACCTCCCTTTTTATTAGCGACACCCGCCGCAGCTTTATTTATCAATACTCAAGGAGCTACTAAATTACATTTTTCGCATACATCCCCGCCCTTTCGGGCGGGGCCTTCTGCGGAGGCGGGTAAAGTTTATTCTTAAGTATTATATGTAATTGATTAATATAACTTCATTAATTAATTATCATCAGTCATTCTGCAAAGGGCTGTTTCAGTCTTTTGCATCACAGATAAGTGAGTGAATGTTTAGCCAATTAAAACAATCAAACAATAAGTTGCTCTCTGAGAGATTTTTGTTCCCCTTTATTTAACTTACTAAAACTACAATGTCAAAAGTATTTGCAGTAACACCTTAATGTGGAGCCTCACGAACTTACGCCCGTGGCACCTCCCTTTTTACTGGCGACACCCGCCGTAGATTTATCCATCAACGCTCAAACAGGGTGTGAATTACATTTTTCGCATTCATCCCCACCCTTACGGGCGGGGCCTTCTTCGGAGACGGGCAAAATAACTTGAATATTTTTGAATAATCTGTTCTATTTGTTCTGTATCAGGCTGAACTTAACGTCAATTCTTACCGAAGTAACTGATTCCAATGTCTTCAAATAAAAAGCCAAAACCTCATTATTTAGGTCATAGACGAAGGATTAAGGACAGGTTTTTAAAAGACGGGCTGCAACCTTTCCAGGACTATGAAGCCCTTGAACTACTACTGACCTATGCAATACATCAAAAAGATGTGAAACCCATTGCTAAAAACCTGATTGCCCGATTCAAAACGTTCCAGGGTGTTTTAGAAGCACCAATTGAGGAACTTGTAAAAGTTGATGGGGTCGGTGAACATTCCGCTTTATTGTTGAAGTTAACAAGGGCATGTTCAGACTTTTATCTCAAGGGAAAAGCCCGGAAAAAGGATATTATTTCCTCACCCAAAGATCTGTTAAACTATTGCAGGTCATCGATGGCATATCTTGGAGACGAACAGTTCAAGGTAATCTACCTAAATTCTAAGAATGAAATTATAAATGAAGTTGTAGCCCAGGAGGGCACGGTTGATCAAACAGCAGTATATCCCAGAAAAATCATAGAACGTGCCTTAAAAGAAAAAGCTGTTGCATTAATTTTTGTCCATAACCATCCCAGTGGACACCCAACTCCTTCCGCCCATGATAAAAATCTGACAAAAACCCTTATGAAAGCTGCAGACCCCCTTGGAATTAAGGTGCATGACCATATAATTATTGGCAAAAACGGTTATTTCAGCTTTAAAGAAGAAGGACTCATTTGATTTTGGATTTTAGATTGCGGATTGCGGAATAAGTTTAATAAAAAGCAGAGCTCATTAATATCCGAAACAACCCTCAGCTGCTGAAAGCAAAGGCAAGAAAGTGGAACCTTTATGGCGTTCTGGAAACGTTTATAACGGCACAGACAAAAAACAGAAAAACTTCTGAGAAAGAAAAGAAGGAGATATCTGACAAACTCGTCTCCGCAATAAGCCTTATAAAGATAACACCACACCATATCATACTTAGAGAATATCAAACTGATTTTTCAATGCCAAAATATGAATGGAAAAAGTAAAAAAATCCCTGTCAATTATTCAGTAAAAAATATAATTTACAGCATCTTAGAGGATAATCCTAAAGCCCGTAAGTATTCTGACGCTAAAAAAAAGAAACTTTATAATAACTGTCTTAATTATCTAAACAAATGTCCTGAACTTAAAAAAATACTTTCCATTGCTCATATCCGTAAATATCCAGTCAAAGGTGTGAATTTTTTTGCCCGTATTGGAGTGATCCCTCCTGAGCTTGTAATCGTTGATGAGCGAATAAAAAACATGTGCACCCTGCCCTACTGGACGCTCTACAATGACAAAAAGGGTAACATATACCGCGGTTTTGGGAAATGCCCGGGCCACGGATGGCTTCCAGGCTGCCCGCCAAATTCTCCTTCTGTAGAAAAGGTCCAAAAGATATTTGATCAATCGGATTTTTTTATAGTGCTTCAGACAAAGCTTCTATCTGAACGAGGTGATACAATGTGGAAGTTTACTGTGCTTCACAGGCTGGCACACGAAATCGAGAAGGTTCTCGGTAAAAAATCTGTAACAGGAAAATTCGGTTCAGGCCCTTGCACTGCCTGCAAATCACAGAACTGCATATATAACAAGCCGTGCAAAAGCCCTGAGCTTAAGACCATTTCCCTTGAGTCAATGGGAATATGTGTTGATAGGCTCTGCACTGACCTTGCATTGCTGACAGGTCAGAATGCATGGAAGATTACATGGCTGAAACACTTCGGCCTTCCGCAGCAAACCCCGAAAAAATGGAAATATGTTGAGGCCATATCAGTAAAAATACCTAAAGTGCCTAAAGTTGAAAAAGACAGAATGCAGAATTCAGGGGTCAGGAGTAAGACAGGCTGTTGCCCCTAAGAAGTTTAATTGGTTTAATTTATGAAAAAATTTGCATCCATTGACATAGGCTCCCAGACAATACGGCTCCTGGTTGCCGAATGCAATGCTGCAGGGGGTTTTACCCCCCTGTATAGGGACCGCTCCATAGTGCGTCTGGGTGAAGGGATGAATGGGAAAAAACATCTTAAGCAAGATTCCATTGAAAGAGCCGTAAGGTGCATTTCAAATTTTGTTAAAAAGGCAAAAGAGTATAATGTCTCAGAAATCTTTCCGGTTGCAACAGCATGTGTGCGAAATGCAGAAAATACCCGTGAATTTCTGGAAGCAGTTCTTAAAAAAACAGGAGTTCTGCCATCTGTTCTTTCCGGTAAAGATGAGGCTTTGCTGTCACTTAAGGGCGTTCAGTCAGTTTTCACGTCATATAATGATTTTTCTCTGATTACAGACATCGGCGGCGGCAGCACAGAATTCAATGTAACCCGTGGCACAACTCTTTCTCAGTCTGAAAGCATACCCCTTGGTGTCATTGGTCTTTCTGAGAAACATCTACACCATGACCCTCCTCTTGACCGTGAAATAAGGAAGCTCAAAGCTGATGCGCGACATATACTGGAATCCAAAAGTTTCACATTGCGGGAACTTGTTACTAATAAATCGCAACCTGTGCTTATAGGCACTGCCGGGACAGTTACAACCCTTGCAGCAATGGATCTTAAAATGACTGATTATAACCCGGATAAAATAAATGGTCATATATTACTATGTAATAATATTGAAAAGCTATTTGAAGAAATGATAGCATTATCATCTCAGAAGCGTAGCCTCATGCCCGGTCTTGAGACAGGAAGAGCCATAGTAATAATTCCGGGTACTGTAATAGTGCAGACCATTATGGAAATATTTGACCGTAAGGAATTGATGGTAAGTGATGCCGGGCTCCTTGAAGGGGTAATCCTGGAGAAAATGGGAGTATAAGATTTTGGATCGCGGAATTTAGTACAGTAGGCAGTAAGGAGTAAGCAGTAGGCAATACGCAGAAACCAGTAATGAGTAACTAATAACTAACTTAAACTCTAGGCACTTTAGGCACTTTTCTAACTTTATTTCCTTCTGTCTCCTGAATTCTGACTCCTTTTTGATTTCCTTGACATTAAAGAAGTTTTTGTGTAACTTTTCCAGCTAAAAATTAAAATTCACCATTTTTAATTAAAAAAGGGAAATGTTATGAGTTACGAACAAGTTTCATCAAGCCTTACATTTGACGATATCCTCCTCATACCCCAAAAATCTGACGTGCTGCCTAAGGATATTGATGTTTCAACATCTTTGACACAAAACATAAAACTTAACATACCGCTTCTCAGTGCTGCCATGGATACGGTAACTGAAGCCCAGACCGCTATCACCATGGCACGGGAGGGAGGAATTGGGATTATACATAAAAACATGTCAATTAAATCCCAGGCACTTGAAGTTGAAAAGGTGAAAAAGTCTGAAAGCGGTATGGTTGTTGACCCGATTACTGTCAATCCGGACCAGAAGATTCGTGAAGCACTGCATATTATGAAAAAATATCAGATATCAGGTTTCCCTGTAGTAAAGAATGAAAAGCTTGTCGGGATCATCACAAACCGCGATCTCCGCTTTGAAACAAACTTTGAGAAAAAGGTCTCTGATGTTATGACAAAAAAAAACCTCATAACAGCCCCTTCTGGGATTACCCTCGAAAAGGCAAAAAAAATACTTCACAAAAACCACATTGAAAAACTGCTGGTTGTTGATAAAAATAAAAAACTCACAGGACTGATTACTGTAAAAGACATTGAAAAAGCCGTGAAGTATCCGAATGCCTCTAAAGACAGCCGCGGAAGCCTCCGGGTGGGAGCAGCAATCGGCGTTGGCAGTGACAGGGAAGCCCGCATAGAGGCTGTTATAAATGCAGGGGCTGATGTTATTGTAATAGATACTGCGCATGCTTATACAAAAATTGTAATCGATGCCATAAAGGACACAAAAGAGAATTTCCATGACTGTGAGCTCATTGGAGGAAACGTTGGAACCCACGATGCTACAGAAGCCCTTATAAAAGCCGGCTGTGATGGAGTAAAAGTAGGAATAGGACCGGGTTCTATCTGCACCACCCGTATTGTTGCCGGGGTCGGTATACCGCAGATAACTGCTATTATGGAATGCAGAAAAGTTGCAGACAGGAAAGGTATACCCCTTATTGCAGATGGGGGTGTTAAGTATTCAGGTGATATAACAAAAGCCATAGCTGCTGGAGCACATTCTGTTATGCTCGGTAATCTCATTGCAGGCACTGATGAAAGCCCGGGAGAAACTGTTCTTTTTCAGGGCAGGACATACAAGGTATACCGCGGGATGGGTTCTCTTGAAGCAATGAAAAAAGGAGGTAAAGACCGCTATTTTCAGGCAGAAATAGAGGAAGAGTCAAAACTCGTGCCCGAAGGTATAGTGGGGAGAATCCCCTACAGAGGAAGCCTTTCATCCAACATCTTTCAGCTTGTTGGCGGTCTGCGCTCTGGAATGGGCTATGTTGGATGTGCTACTATAAAAGAACTGAGGGGAAAAGCCCGCTTTATTAAAATCACAAGTTCCGGTCTCAAAGAAAGCCACGTCCACAACATTATCATCACCAAGGAGGCGCCTAATTACCGGCTTGAATAGCACCAACCATGCATCTTGAACAGGAAAGAATAATAATCCTTGACTTTGGCTCTCAGTATACACAGCTAATTGCAAGAAGGGTCAGAGAAAGCAAAGTCTATTCTGAGATACATCCTTTCAATATATCCCCGGGAAAAATCAGGAAATTAGCCCCTAAGGGAATTGTTCTTTCAGGCGGACCTTCAAGCGTCTATGATGAGAACGCGCCATTGATTCCCAAAGAAGTATTTGAAATGGGAATTCCAATTCTCGGCATATGCTATGGCATGCAGCTCACCGATCACCTCCTTGGCGGAAAGGTAGCTCCACACAGTAAAAGAGAGTACGGTAAGGCAGAGCTTTGTATAGATGCAAATGAAGACCTATTTAAGGGATTTGCAAATCAGGACAAGATTCAGGTCTGGATGAGCCATGGCGACCGTATAGAAAAGCTGCCTCAGGGCTTTGATGCTATAGGCCACAGCACAAACTCGCCTTTTGCTGCAATGTGCAACAAGGGAAAAAAGCTATATGGCGTGCAGTTCCACCCTGAAGTTGTTCATACACCCCTGGGTAAAAATATTCTCGAAAACTTTATTTTCCATATCTGCAAATGTTCTCCCACATGGAATATGAAGTCTTTTATAGAACAGTCTGTTGAAGAGATAAAAGAAAAGGTTGGAAAGAAAAGGGTCATATGCGGCTGCAGCGGTGGTGTGGATTCAACAGTAGCAGCCGTGCTTATCGATAAGGCAATAGGC
>Ga0114930_10004682_pt1 | contig 11442 bp, 12 predicted proteins | sample AnhtaG_FD_87300 | JGI IMG/M metagenome (GOLD analysis project Ga0114930, IMG submission 87300) | Deep subsurface microbial communities from Anholt, Denmark to uncover new lineages of life (NeLLi) - Anholt_01485 metaG | ecosystem: Environmental > Aquatic > Marine > Oceanic > Sediment | place... | reverse complement strand
CAGATATTTCACATTCGTCATAGCTAATAGATTGCCAGTCTCGTATTCGCATTCACCCTCATATCATCCGACAATGACAACAGCGTCCGCACCCTTCCGTAGGGCACGTAATATCAGATCTGTGCTAATTCGTCCAGTGCAAGGCACCCGGATCGCTCGGAAACTCGCCGGATATTGGGACCGAATGGTACCAGCCATATCAGCGGCACCATAACCTCATTTCCAACATAGAAATGCTGCTATTTTCGGTAAAAACGACATTTTTTTTGCTCCTAGTTTATTCCTCTATAGGCGCTAGTAGCGCATCAATGTAGGATTCAAAGGCAATATCTCGGAAATAGCGAAGGGTAATGGATTTCGATTTACAAGTCGCAGCGCACGCGCCACAACCACGGCAAGCAATTTCATCAACGATTAGGTCGTTTTCTGGAATGCTTAACGCGTAAAACGGACACGCATCGATGCATTCACCACACCGAGAACACCGTTCGTTGTCGGCAATCGCCCGAATCAATTCAATTTCAAACTTTCCATTATGCATCGGGATGGATGCACTCGATGCAGCGCCTCGTCCTTGGGATACTGCGTAATCAATGGGTTTAGGTCCTTGTGCCATTCCAGCTATATAGATTCCTTAGGTCTTCGTATCGATTGGATTTAAGCGGGCATGATATTCTTTCAAAAAGCCGTCCGAGCTTTTTTCTAGACGCATGAGCTCCGCGATTTCACCAGTACCCTTAGACGCGATTGGGGCTGTGGAAAGAATAACCATATCGTATTCGTCTTCTTTGACTTCACTAGTGAGCATGTTTTCCACGGTGCAGATTAAGTTCTTTGTGATGGGGTCCTCGTCCACTTGGCCTACCATTCCTTTAATGTAATTAATACCAAACTCACGCGAGCGGCGATAGTATTCTTCGTAATCCTTGCCAGGGGCGCGGATATCGATTGCGCTAATCGTGAGTTCTGCATCAGGATACTCTGAGAGTATGAGCTTTGCGTTTTTAATAGACACTAGACAGCAGACACCGGGACAATTTGGCTGATTTTTTATATCACGGCTACCAACGCAGTTTATCATTAAGATCTTTTTGGGATGTTTTCCATCAGATGGACGTAACAAATGCCCACCAGACGGCCCATTCGGAGCAAGAATTCGCTCCAGTTGCAGCTGGTTGATGACATTTTCGTATTCACCATACCCGTACAACTTGGGTTCATTAATATCCCAGCCTGTTGCTATTACAATAGTTCCGACCTGCAAATTGTATTCCTTGGGTTCTTCACTGAAATCGATGCAATAAACAGGACAGACAGATACGCACCAATAACATTTAACACACGTATCGAGGTCAATGGCGTAAACTGTAGGGACTGCTTGTGGGAACGGTACATCGATCGCTTTTCGAGGGCCAAATCCCATATCGAAATCGTTCGGTAGTGAAACGGGACACTCCTCACGGCAAGCACCACAGTTAGTGCAAAGAGTTGCGTCTACATACCGCGGATTTTGTCTCACTTTAACGTTGAAATTTCCGATATAGCCAGTTACTTCGGTGATATCACAATAGCTCATGATCTGAATGTTTGGATGGCGCCCGGCTTCCAGCATTTTCGGTCCCAAGATTCAGATAGCACAATCATCGGTTGGAAACGTGCGATCCATTTGGGACATGCGTCCTCCGATTGAAAGCTCTTTTTCAACAAGATAGACCTTGAATCCTTGATTCGCTAAGTCCAAGGCAGCAGATAGACCAGCTATTCCACCACCGACAATCAACGCTTCAGGATTTACATCCACGGTCTTTGTTGGAACCGCTTCCAGATAGAGAGCGCGTTGTACTGCAGCACGCATTAATTGCTTCGCTTGAAGCAGTGCGGCGTCAGGTTCATTCATGTGAACAAATGAACAATGCTCACGGATGTTAACAAATTCTAACATCCGGATGGGCAATCCAGCATCCTTCAAGACTGCATGAAAGACGGGTTCATGTGTCTTCGGTGTGCATGCAGCGACTATTACGCGATTTAATTTATACTTCTCGATAGCTTCCATGATAAACACGGCACCAGGCTCAGTGCACATCGATAGATATTCGTCAGCAATGGCTACGTTCTCAAGTTTCTTAGAAAATTCCACCAGTTTTGGAACATCGACAATCCCAGCAATGTTGATACCTCAACGGCAAACAAAAATTCCAATGACAGGTTCTTCCATTTTCAATCACCTTTAATGACATCACTCCATTTATCATTAGTTATTATAAAATAACCCCGTTGTATTGGGGCTGAGTTATTTCTTTTCTCATAATTGAGAATTGAAAATCTAATTTACGATTTCCTATTTTTTATAAAAAATTATTGGAATGTTTAGAGTAAAAATAAAGATAAATATTATTTCATTCTGACGAAAAAAAGGCTGATATTAAAATGAGGTATTTAAGAGTTACTAGTAGTTAGACAAGACCACAGCGTCGATCATATGTTTCACGAAAGTTTGTCTTTTCTTGATTTTAATTTTATATAGCATACATTATCTAGGAGTGATGTTCTCCAAACATTATCACCTTATAGCCTTATTTTTTTCTCTCTTTTTTAAAATAGAATCCCTATTACAATCTCTAGAAATACGGGAATTTACCGACAAAAGAAACTCAAGATATGAACAATCGGGGATGGGAGAAATTTCGGGTATTGTTTTTTTAGACGGGTGTAATAAACAGTCTGATCTTTTATTACCCGTACTATAAGCTTCTGTTCCAATACACTCTCTATATGAGGTTTTATGATAGTATTTTGTGGTGGAGAGGTGGATTCCGTACACTTCGATGCGTTCTGAAAGATTTATTATACCTGTAGCCGTATCGAAACTGGAGTTGAGCTGGTTCGAGCTATCATCCCACTCCGTGTAAGCATCCCCGCCATCGGAGTAGGTATGGACGGTGGGATAGAGCGGTCTATTGGTCGAGGGGCGAGTCACCACCCAATCATAGTTGAAATTTATTTTATAAATTTAAAAGCCGAGGTCATGGAACTCTCGCAACAAATTCATGAAAATTTGGTAGCATTTCGGACAGACAGAAATATTTCTTCCATATTCGGTGTAGACTTGAAGACATTCCTCGCAGATCCATTCATTGCATCGCTCACACTTCTCTCTTGCCTCGCGATCTCCATGATTGTAACAAACATGCATCATCTTCAATTTTAGACTTTTTGATAAAAATATTTTAAACCATTAACTTGAAATTAAGTTCCATTTTTCAATTTATCCAGGATGAGTTGGCGTTTCCTTTTCCTCTACTAGGATAAGAAAAAGTCAGAGTGAGAGTGAAATTGCCTCTTATAGGCGTTTAAACTGAGTTTTTTCTAATTAACGATTTTGTATTTATTATAAAAAAATTGTGGAATTTAAAAAGACGAATCCCACCTATTTTTCATGGAATTCGTCCAATTCCCGTTTTAATTTCGCCACCCGCCTTTTGTTGAGGGGATAGAGAACAAGGAAAATCAAACCAATGGCGAGGAGAATGGCAGGCACGATCCCCATTACTATTCGAATTCCAAGGAGTGCATCGCCAGCATGAATGTACTTGGGAGAATTAACATTGAACATGGGATTGAAGAAGAAGTAAGTATTAAAAATACCTACTAAGAAGGCTGCTATGGATATAGCGGGCTTAGTTATCAGCGCATTTCCCCCGAAATACATCCCCTCGCGCCGTCGTCCCGTTTTTACGTTATCTTCATCAATAATATCAGCTATGAGAAGAGGGTTGAGCAGCGTGGGAGCAGCGTAACATAGACCAAGCACAACAACTATGATGAGGGTTTGGATAAATGTTTGGGCGAAAAAGGTGAGTGTAATGGTTGCAGCGAAAATACTGGTGAAGATGGTAACAGTTTTTTTGGTTCCCATCTTTCTATTGAACTTAATCATCAGGAATATACCTAAAAAGCTTACAAGAAAGAAAAGGGCCAATAAAATGGTTCCTTCCAAGTCTGAGACTTCGAGAACCGAGATAGCATACTGAATAAGTGAGATTTGGAGAATGTTATAAACTAAGGTATAAGTAAAATTAAAGACTTCGTAAGTGAGGAAGCTCTTATTAACAAAAGATTTCAGGATCGCATCCTTTTTTGAGAGTTTCTCTACTTCCATGAACTTGGTCTTTTCCTTGACGGTCAAGCCAGTGAAAAGCAGAGCACTCAAACCCACCAATGCAAATGCAATAGCAATAAATTGAAGCATGGGGACATTTCGTAGGAAAAGAAATGCAATAATAAAGGTAGCGACGGTTCCAATTCCCTGAAACACAATCGAAAAGGTGTTGGTTTTAGCTCGCTTATCGAGATCGAAAGTCAATTCAGGGAGAAGGGAGGCATATGTAAGTCCCACAAATGTAAAGCCAGTATCGTAAACAAATAGGGCGAGTAAAATCCAGATGAAAAAGAAATTGAAGCCAGTTCCCCAAGGAAAAAAGATCATTATGATTCCAACGACCATTACGGGGGTAATAAAAATAATGAATGGTCTGCGGCGGCCCCATCGAGTTTTCGTTCGATCTGATATAAAACCAAATATGGGGTCATTAATAGTATTCCAAATAGCAAAAATCAAGAAGACCCACCCGAGGAGGAGCCCCATATCAAACGCGGGAGAGCTGTAATTGTAAAAATAAAAATTGTAAGTGTATCCAAAGAGACCTCCGAATAAGGCAGTACCCAATCCTCCAATCCCATATTTTAACATAGTACTTACGGGAATATCGCTCTCTGATTTTTCACCCATGGAATTCCCTCCGGCGCATTTTTAATAGGAAGGCTGGAAAAAGCACTAATCCTAATCCCAAAAGAAGGAAAATAGGATTAAACCCAGGAATTGTTGGTATGTAGGGAATTGTGAGAATAATCCCAGCTCCAGCCAGAATGGCATTTGCCCAATCCACTTCAGTATTATTGTAAATAAACCCGGAAGGAATCATGTTAGGCCCGTCAGAAACCGCCCACACGGCAAGCTGCGCGTGATGCGCATTATAGAGTGAGTAATTATCAATATAATTCAATAAAGTTAAGAGGTCTCCAGTGGCTTTTGTTGCAACTATTTTGTAGGCATCTGTGGGCTGTGGTACTTCTCCAGCCACATTGATATCGAAGACGGTGAGATTTAACACTCCCGAAAAACCTAGCCCGGTGGTATTTAACCACTCCTCCTTTGCAATGGTGAAATTTGACAAGTCACTATTTAAGGTGATATTGAGATATTGACCGATTTCAATTTTAATTTCGGTGGCGGAGCCATTTATTTGCGTAATGTTCAGCTCAAATACATTCGAGCCAAAATATCGGTCACTAAACAGGGGAGTTACAGAATATGTATAATTACCAGAGTAAGTGAGTAATTCATCTAAGGTTATAATCGCGTTTGTTCCTAACTCGGCATTTAAGTCCCAGCCTTCATTTGACCGCCTATTAAGTGATGGGATGGTTAAGCATGTAGAAATTAAAATAGTGGACGCGAGGATCGCTAAGCAAAAAACTAATTTATGAAGTTGTCTCAAGCACTTCACCAATTTTTAGAAACACTCTTTTAAATTTATTTAAATTTCTGTTGGATGAATCAAATGGAAGCATTAAATATGTTTCAACTCCCCTTTTTTTAAAAAAAGATACGGGATAAATAGATTTAGAGAAGTTCCATCATTTAACGCCAAATTGCAGTGTTTCATTAAAGATTTTAGAGGCGTGGATGAAATTCTTCTTAGACTCAAATTTGCCAACAACTTCTACGATATCTCCGACCCTAAAATAAACTATACTAATTTTATCTGCCGCAACCACAATGGTTGAGCCATTTTTAATGGACTCGGGAGCTTCGATCAGCTCCGTGATTTCAATTGAAAAGTTAGTATAGAACAACAGCTTTTGAGTGAGTCTTGAGCCCCAAGTCATTGGGGGACCATTTACACGTCCTTTAATAACAAGGTTGGCCATTTTTTATCCTTCATTTTTTTTGGTAATTTTCTAATTTACTCTAGTATTTGGAGTTAAATTGTTTGCCTTTTTTGAAAAAAAGAAGTAAAAAAAGGGTGTTTTGGGAAGATATTCTTGTCTTATAGACGTTCCATTAAATCGACAAGCCGATTGCTGTACCCATACTCATTATCATACCAAGAGACAATTTTAGCTGTCGTTGGGGAAATCATCTGGGTCAGGCCAGAATCGAAGATTGATGAATGGGGGTTCGCAATAATATCTGTGGATACGAGTGGGTCGGTGCTGTATTCTAAAATCCCTTTCAATGGTCCATCCGCAGCTTTTTTCATTGCTGCATTGATTTCATCTGCGGTGGTTTCTTTCGATAGATTAACCACTAAATCGACAACAGACCCATCAGGAACTGGGACACGCATTGCGATACCATTCAATTTCCCTTTTAAAGCAGGAAGGACAAGTCCCACGGCAGCTGCAGCGCCTGTTGTAGTTGGAATGATGTTTAAGGCAGCACCACGCGCTCTTCGCATATCTGAATGCGGGGTATCAACAAGTCGTTGGTCACCAGTATAGGCATGGATGGTTGTCATCAGCCCATTTACAATGCCGAAACTATCATTCAGTACCTTTGCGACTGGTGCGAGGCAATTGGTGGTACAAGATGCATTAGAGATGATTTTATGGTCGGGTTTCAATTGATCATCATTTACACCTAATACTAATGTAACATCTGCGTCACCTGCTGGGGCTGAAATAATGACCTTTTTTGCGCCCGCGTCGAGGTGAAGTTTCGCCTTTTCGCGTGCTCTAAAGAGTCCAGTGGATTCTAATGCAAGATCCACATCTAACTTGCTCCAAGGAAGTTCAGCAGGGTTCCTAATCGCGGTTACTTGCACTTCTTTTCCATTAATGCTTATTGAATTATCAGTAGACTTAATGTCAGCATCTAATTTTCCAAAGACAGAATCATGTTTCAGCAAGTGGGCGAGTTGAGAGGGTTTAAATAAGTCGTTGACCGCGACTAAATCTAAAGCACTCTTCTTTTCAATCCACGCCTTCGTGAAAATTCGTCCTATTCGTCCAAAACCATTTATTGCTATTTTTGTCATGTAAAAACCTCTCTTTTCGGGAATTGATTTTACGATCTTTTGATCGGTTTAATAAGTTTTTCTTGATGGAAAAACGGGGTGTTTCAGAGAAAATATCACGAGTCTATAATTTAAACTAGCAAATATCTTTAATGGCTAGTTTAGTGTTTAAGTTTCCGAAATTGCAGGTAAAGTACCAAACCAGTTGGTGGTTTTATCCGCCCAAGTACTAACGAGTTCTAAAAGTCGGTCAAATATTGGCTTTACAAGGGAATAATGCGTAAACTTGCCATGTTTCCAGCCTTGGATTAAGTTAGCATCCTCGAGTATTTTGAGATGACGAGAAATGGTTCCCTGGGATTTGTCAATTATTGCTTCCAGCTCGCAAACACATCTGTCTTTTTCTCGGAGCATATCAACCATAATAAATCGATCTTTATTTCCAAGGGCTTCCATTATTTTAATCAAAGATAATTTATCGTTGTCAGTTTCAACCTCTTTACGGAGTTGTATTAATTTCTCATAGTGTTCTTGAGGATCTCCAAAGTCAGCACAGTTTGCAAGAGTAGCGATGATTTTTTTTTCGCGATCCTTATCAACCATTACATTCACCAAAACCTATCACATGTATTATACATCTAAAGATTAATAAATATATTCGAAATATGTAGGTTGTATTCAGAAAACTGAAACTGAAATTTAAAAATATCAAACTGAAAATCCAAAATTCATCGCTAAAAATGTAGTGATTGAAATGGAAAGCGAATTGAAAGTAGCAGAACATGAGATTGAGGAAGAAAGCAAAGGATTAGGCACTTTTGAAAAATTTCTCTTTGTATGGGTAGGAATTTGTATTGTTATAGGAATTATTTTATCGCAATATGTGCCGGGGCTTGCCTTAGCTATTAATGACCTTAGTGTGGGGGATATCTCTATCCCAATCGGAATTTGTCTATTTCTTATGATGTATCCTGCAATGCTTAATCTTCAAACTAGTGAATTGAAAAAACTGAGGCGGAACCCAAAACCAATTATATTAACTCTAGTTTCGAATTGGGCGGTTGCCCCCTTTGTGGGAGCAGGTTTAGCGGCACTTTTTTTACAAGGACACCCTGAATTGATTGTTGCAGTCATCTTGCTTGCGGCATCTCCATGCACCGCGATGGTTTTAGTCTGGGGCTATTTAGCAGAAGGTAACCAAGAACAAAATGTCATTACGACATCAATCAATACGATTACCATTATCTTTGGTTATGTAGCATTGGTTGCGTTCTTAACAGGTATTCAAAATATCCCGATCGATTGGGTTTTACTCTTGGTTTCAGCAACAATCTTCATAGGCCTGCCCCTCGCTGCAGGAATCATCAGTAAAAAAATCATCGTTAGGAGAAAAGGGGAAACTTGGTTCAGCGATGTCTATCGTCCGTTCGTTGGAAAGGTAGCAATTGTAGCTTTGTTAACCACCTTAGTTGTACTATTCTCACTAAACGGAAGTAAGATGATCGAGAGTCCAGACTTGCTGGTCTTGGTTTCAATTCCTCTCCTGCTAGGATTTGTTATAGTGGTGGGCTTCAATCTCTTAATTACGAAGTTATTAAAGCTGAAGTATAAAGAAGCTATTATCACGGTTATTATTGGATCTTCTAGCCATTTCGAGATTGCTATCGCGACGGCCACTGCCCTTTTTGGTGTCGCTTCGATCGGCGCTTTGGGGACCACGATGGGGCTTTTCTGGGAGGTTCCTATTATGCTCGGACTGGTCTATCTCGGAAAATGGCTATGGAAAAGGGGTTTTTGGAAGAATGGTCCTAAAAATAGTAATTAATAGAGGGTACAACAATGCTAAAGAGAAAAGTGTTGTTTCTATGTACTGGTAATTCGTGTAGAAGTCAGATGTCGGAGGGCTTGCTGCGTTATTTTGCAGGTAATGATTTTGAAGTTTATAGTGCGGGAACAGAACCTGCGCCACAAGTAAACCCGCTAGCTCTAGAAGTAATGAAAGAGATCGGAATCGATATATCGAAGCAGAGCCCCAAGCACGTAAGAGAATTTCTAAATCAGAAAATAGATTTTGTAATTACGACCTGTAATAACGCTCGAAAGGCGTGTCCGACATTTCCAGGTGAGACAACAAATATTCAGTGGGGTCTTAAAGATCCTGCGGATGCAAAAGGCACTAAAGAAGAACGATTAAAGGTATTTCGAAATACGAGGGATATAATTTACAATAATATCCAAGATTTTTTAAACGAATACGGTAATAGCTAAGAATTACAGCTATATCAAATACAAAGATATCATTATCTTCTTTTTTTCTAAACAATCTCTTTGCTTTTCATATAATTAAGCAAAGGTAATACTAGGGGGTCATTTTTTATATTTCTTTAAATTCATGTAATATTGATGACTGCCACGACAGACAGTCCTCGTCTGACTGAAAGGTTTGATTTCGAGGTTCCATTTCATTCGAGACCAGTAGCGAAAGTAATGGAAACTTTTTGTTCGACCTTAAAAGGGCTTTCAAAGGAAGATGCTCAGCATAGGCTGCAGATCTATGGTCCAAATGAGTTACCAGAAAAAAAGGCGAAACATCCGATAGTCATCTTTCTCAGACAATTCCACAATATTTTGACTTACGTTCTTATTTTCGCAGCAGTTATTTCATATGTTTCAGATCCCGGACATTTAATAGATGTCTATATAATTATGGGAGTAATAGTTATCAACGGGATTATGGGATTCATTCAGGAGAATAAAGCAGAACGGGCGATTCAAGCATTAAAGAAGTTGATTGTCCCTTATGCGAAAGTCATTCGAGGGGGAGATTTAACGCGGATCCAATCAAGGAATTTAGTACCAGGAGATATTATTGTCTTAGAAGATGGCGATAAAATGCCTGCTGACGCCCGTTTGATTGAAGTAAAGAATTTTCGGACAATTGAAGCTTCCCAAACGGGAGAATCTTTTCCAATAGATAAAAATACTGAAATATTACCAGCGAATACACTTCTAGCAGACCGAAAAAACATGGTATGGATGGGAACCTTTGTTGCAAGTGGGGCGGCGAAAGCAATTGTTTCAGGTACTGGGGAAAACACTTCGATAAGTAAGATCGCACAAGCAATCGAGAAAATTAAACGGGGGAAAGGGCATTTAGAGCAGAAAGTTTCACGACTCGTGAAGCAAATTGGGATCATCGCGGTTGGTGGAGCATTATTAACGTTTATAATTGCTTATTTTATTAGAGGTTTCCTTTTCCTAGATACATTTAAATTTACCCTTGCATCACTGGTTTCGGGGATTCCAGAGGGGTTGCCGATTGTTCTCGTTATTGTCTTATCAATTGGAGCAAGTCGCATGGCCCAAAAATGTGCTATTGTAAGACATTTACCCGCAGTTGAAACCCTTGATGCCACAACTCTCATTGCGACGGACAAGACAGGAACACTCACTCAAAATACAATGAATATTCAGAAAATCCTTTTACTCAATGAAGATGAAATCACGGTTACAGGGGTTGGATGGGAGCCGCTTGGAGAATTTCTCCAGAAGGACGAGGTTTTCAAACCACTGGAGAAACCCCATCTCTCTAAACTATTGCACATTGCTGCGATCTGCAATAATGCCCGAGTTTTGAAAGCTGACGAAGATAGTGAGGAGAATGAATGCTTTATTGGGGTGTGTGCGTGTAGGGGAGCACAAGATCTGCAGCATGAAGAAGCTTACCGTGTGATTGGCGACCCAACCGAAGCAGCTCTGGTAGTTGTTGGAGAAAAGGCAGGGCTCTATAAGGAAAATCTATTGGAAAAGTTTAATCTCTTTGATAGTATGCCATTTAACCCTGACTTGAAATTTCGTGCGAGCCTTATCAGCGATGAGGAGCAAGAGCGGGAAATTTATGTGGTAGGTGCTCCAGAAGTAGTACTAGCCCACTCTACAAAATCATACCAAAATGATGGAATTTCACAATTAACGCCCCATGATCGACAGGAAATTTCACTCCAAATGGAATCCTTGGCAGGGGAAGCAATGCGAGTTCTTGGTTTAGCCTATAAAAGGGTATCAAAAGAGATTGATAATCTATCTGAAAAGTTAATTAATGATCTATCATTTGTTGGTATCGTTGGAATAATAGATCCACCCCGAATTGGAGTGGAAGAGGCAATCGCTAGAACTAAAAAAGCAGGGATCAGGGTTATCATGCAAACTGGAGATCATAAAAACACTGCGATTGCGCTTGCGAAAAAGATTGGGCTTATCAACGAAAGCCAATCGAGTGGAAAATATCCGTTAGCACTCACAGAAGTGGAAGTAGCGCAGATGCCAGATGAAGTCCTCCAAGATGCCTTACAACATGTCT